>Ga0180082_1000134_pt1 | contig 11975 bp, 8 predicted proteins | sample EasRiv660_16_10D_FD_121780 | JGI IMG/M metagenome (GOLD analysis project Ga0180082, IMG submission 121780) | Soil microbial communities from meander-bound floodplain in the East River, Colorado, USA - East River metaG ERMLT660_16_10D | ecosystem: Environmental > Terrestrial > Soil > Floodplain ...
AGCCGCGAGTTGATGCGCTTGTTGGCCTCGTTGTCCTTCCACCGCGCCTGGATATCGTCGCTGGTCCAAAAGGCGGTCTTGCCGACAGGCAAGTCCGGCACCGGCGGCGCCGCTCCTCTTCCCTGGGCCGGGGGCTGGGCAGCCGCCGCTCCATTTCGCCCTGCCTGCTGACTGTGCGTCACGGCCCCGCCCAGACCAAACACGCCGATCACGCCGATCACGATGAGGGTGTTGTTGCGCATGGGGCAGAGTCTCCCTCCGCTCACGCGATGGGTCAAGGGGGATTTCAGGCCAACGGAGGCTCACTCTTCTTTGTTCTCCCTTCTCGGTTCGTGTTCAGGTTCGGGTTCGATTTTCGCGCTTCGCGGTTCGATGTTCGGGCCGGCGAACCCGGAACAAGGAACCGGGAACCTGGAACCGAACTTGAACACGAACCGAGCAGCGAGAACATAGAAGCGTGAACGATATCGTCGTTCAGGTTCGCGTGAACGACGTCATTCAGGCTCAGTTTTTGTGATAGGTTTCTGTCTGCACGGCGACGTGGTGTTGCCGTTCCCGGATTCCCGGCATGGCGCCCGGGGCAGGCTTGTCGATGAACGCATCAACTCGCCGCGCTGACGAAGCGCGGCATGAAAAATCGTTCCGCATCGTCGAGGCGGCATCCGCCGCCGCGCGTCTCGAGGCCGCCGCATCCTTTCTCAGACAATTCCCCGCTGACCAGCCGATCACGATCGTCGGCGCCACGCGTGGTGCGGCCGATGATCTCGCACGGCGGATCGCTGTCGAGCGCGGTGCGACGATCGGCCTCGCACGCTACAGCCTGACGCAGATCGCCGCTCGCGTCGCGGTTACGCGGCTTGCCGGACAAGGGATTGCCGCGGCGACGCCGCTTGGCGCCGAAGCGGTGGCCGCGCGTGCGGCGTTTGACGCGTCCCGTGGCGGCGCGCTCACATACCTGGCGCGTGTGGCCGCGACGCCAGGTTTTCCGCGCGCGCTTGCGCAGACGCTCGGCGAGCTGCGTGTGGCTGGCGTTACGCCGGAGGCGGTTCGACACGCCGGAGACGCCGGAGCGGATCTCATGCTGCTCCTCGCTCGAGTGGACGAAGAATTTGTCGAAGCGGCGTCCGCGGATCGCGCGCGTCTGTTCTCGATTGCTGCCGCGGCTGTCGCAGACCTCGCCGAGCTTCGTGCGCCGCTGCTGCTGCTCGACGTGGCCCTCGACTCTCCGGCGGAAGTGCAGTTCGTCTGCGCGCTTTGCGGCGTCGCTGGCGCGATTCTCTGCACGGTTCCCTCCCACGATCGCAATGCGCGCAACGTCCTCGAACGGGCGGGCGGCATCGTGGAATGCATCTCGGAGCCCTCGTCTTCCGGTCTGGAGCAGCTGCGCGCGTGTCTCTTCAGCGACGAAACGCCGCCGGAGCGCGACGAGGATGCGACGTTGCGTTTCTTCTCCGCGCCAGGTGAAGGACGCGAGGCGGTCGAAATTGCTCGTCGGATTCTCGAGGAAGCCCGCCGCGGCGTGCCGTTCGACGACATCGCGATTCTCGTGCGCACCCCCCACCACTATCACGGCCTGTTCGAGCACGCGCTGCACCGAGCGGACATTCCAGCCTGGTTCGATCGCGGGACGCGGCGGCCACATCCAGCCGGCCGCGCGTTTCTCGCCCTCCTGGCGTGCGCGGTGGAAGGACTATCGGCCCGTCGATTCGCCGAATACCTATCGCTGGGTCAAATCCCGGTTCTTGGGTCAGACCCGGGTGATGGCCATCACCCGAGTCTGACCCCGACGAACGAGGTCTTTGCCGGCTTCCCAACCGATGCGATTCCGGACGAACCTGCGGGCGAGGCGCGATCGCTGCCGGCGCCGCGGCGGTGGGAGCGGCTGATTGTCGACGCATCGGTCGTCGGCGGCGATCCCGCGCGATGGGCGAGGAGGCTCGATGGCTTGGCCGCGCAATTCACCAGACAGCTTGAAGAAGTGCGGCGCGACGATCCGGAGTCGGCGCGTGCCCTCGGGATCGAGCGCGACCTGGCGCGCCTCTCGGAGCTCCGGGCGTTTGCGCTCCCGTTGATCACGCAGATGGCCGCGTGGCCGCAGTCAGCGACGTGGGGCGTCTGGCTGCGCGCGCTGGAGGCGCTGGCGCCACGGGTCCTGAACACGCCCGCGTACGTCATGCGCATCCTTGCCGACCTGCGGCCAATGGCGACGGTCGGCCCTGTGGCACTGGCCGAAGTCCGAAGCGTGCTGTCGGAGCGGCTGCGACTCGTGGAGAGCGAACCGCCGCCGCGCCGCTACGGACGCGTGCTCGTGACGAGTCCGGGACACGCTCGCGGCCGCGCATTCAGAGTCGTGTTCCTCCCGGGCCTTGCCGAGCGCATGTTTCCGCAAAAGCTGCGGCAGGACCCGCTGCTGCTCGATGGCGCACGAGAACAACTGAACGCGGACCCACAGGATCCGCGCCGCAACGCCGAGGGTCTGCGCCGCACACCGCTCCCCACCCGCGCAGAGCGCGGACGACGAGAGCGGCTGTTGCTGCATCTCGCAGTAGGCGCCGCGAGCGAACGACTGTATGTGTCATACCCGCGTCTCGAAATCGCGGAAGGGCGCGCCCGTGTGCCGTCGTTCTACGCGCTCGACGTGCTCCGTGGCGCGACCGGCCGCATTCCCGATCATGAAACGCTGGCGAGAGGTGCGGCGGAAGCGGGCGATCCGAGTCTCGCCTGGCCGGCGCCCGCCGATCCCGATCGAGCGATCGACGATCAGGAGCATGACCTCTCGGTGCTGCGAACGCTGCTCGATGCTGGTGACCCCGCCACCGTCCGCGGACATGCCCAGTACATCCTGAAGCAGAATCCCGCGCTCCGGCGATCGGTCACGGATCGATGGGCGCGCGCGGAGAAGACCTGGTCGCATTTCGATGGCCTCACGCGCGTCAACGAACGAACGCGCGACGCGCTTGCATCGCACCGTCTCGGCGCGCGTCCGTACTCGTTGTCGGCCCTTCAACGGTTTGCGGCGTGCCCCTATCAGTTTCTTCTCGGTGCGATCTACCGACTCCAGCCCGCAGAGCAGCCACATCCACTGCAGCGCCTGGATCCGTTGACGAAGGGAAGTCTCGTCCATCGCATGCAGGCGAGCTTTTTCCGCGAGCTGGAAGATCGTGGCGCGCTGCCCGTGACGCGCGCGTCCGTCGAATCAGCCCTCATCGTGTTGGACGAGGTCATGGCGAAAGTGGCGGACGAATATCGAGAACAGCTCGTCCCTGCAATCGAGCGCGTCTGGCGGGAAGAGGTTGGCGCGATCGCTCGCGACCTTCGAGGGTGGGCGCGCAGTGTCTCCTCCGGCGTGGAAGGCTGGGTGCCCCGTTTCTTCGAGTTCTCATTCGGTTTGCTCATCGACGAAGAACGCGATCCGCGCAGCGTCCGCGACGCCGTCACCATCGACAACCGCTTTACCCTCCGCGGCTCGATTGATCTGGTCGAAGAGCACAGCCAGGATGGATCGCTCCGAGTCACGGATCATAAGACGGGGAAGGATCGCACCAGGCCACCGCTCGTGATCGGGGGAGGCGCCGTCCTGCAGCCGGTGCTCTATTCGCTTGTCATGGAACAGGTGACGGGGAAGAGGGTCGTTGAATCGCGCCTGTCCTTCTGCACGGCTGCCGGCGGCTACAAAGAACAGCCCGTGAAGCTCGACGTCGCATCGCGCCGGATGGGAATCGAGGCGCTGGAGATCGTGGATCGTGCCATCGAGCGCGGCAATCTCGCGGCGGCGCCCGCCGAAGGCGCGTGCGTGTGGTGCGACTTCCGTCCGGTCTGCGGACCGAACGAGGAAGAGCGGGTCGGTCGGAAGCCGAAGGAGCGACTGAGCGATCTCACCGAGCTGCGGAGCCGCCCATGAGCGCGATCGGGCCACTTGCCGACCATCACGCCAGGCGTCAGATCGAAACCGCGCTCGACGATACCCTTGTCGTTGAAGCGGCTGCCGGCACCGGCAAGACAACTGAGTTGGTGAAGCGCATCCTGCGCGTCATTGTCGAAGGGAAGGCTGACGTCACAACCATCGTCGCCGTGACATTTACCGAAAAGGCGGCGGGTGAGCTGAAGCTGCGGCTGCGCGAGGAGCTCGAGCGCGCCAGGCACGCGGCCGAACGTGACTCGGTTGCCCGCCAGCGGCTGGAGAATGCCCTCAAGAATCTCGAAGAGGCACACCTCAGCACGATTCACGGTTTTTGCGCCGATCTTCTTCGCGAGCGGCCGGTCGAAGCCGGTATCGATCCGCTGTTCACGGTATTGACCGAGGGACAGGCGCGACGCTGTTACGAGGAAGCGTTCAACGCGTGGTTTCAGGAGGTGCTGCGGGAAGCGCCCGAAGGCGTGCGGCGATCTCTTCGCCGCACGAGCCGTCCAACGGCGACGGGCGATCCCGATGAAGACGGCCCGGTCGAGCGCATCCGCCGCGCCGGTTGGGACCTTGCGGAGTGGCGCGACTTTCCCGCGCCCTGGTCACGTCCCCCGTTCGATCGCGATCGCGCGGTTGACGCGATCGCGCCACAGGTCCACGCGTGTGCCGGGCTGACCGCGCAACCGTCCAAGACGAGCGACGCGCTGTTTCTGGATACCGCTCCGGCACGCCGCGCCAGCGAGGACCTCCGCGCGCTGATCGCCTCTGGTGACTACGACACGGCCGAAGCCGTACTGGTCGATCTGCGTCGGGATCGTGATTTCCGCCGCGCGCGGAAAGGCTACGGCTCGACCTTCGGCAAGGGCGTTGCGCGGGCGGACGTGCACGCCGCGCACCAGTCGCTGCTGAATGCGCTTGACGGCTTCGCGATGGACGCGGATGCGGATCTTGCGGCGCTGCTGCGCGATGAGTTGCGCGGCAGCATCGAGCGATATCAAGAGCTGAAGATGCGCACCGGCGCGCTCGACTTTCTCGATCTGTTGTTGCGCGCGCGGGACCTCGTGCGCGACGTCGACGAGGTGCGTCGCGATTTCCAGGCGCGATTTCAGCGCATCTTCATCGATGAGTTCCAGGACACCGACCCGCTCCAGGCCGAGATCCTGATGCTCCTGGCCGCAGACGACTGGCGCGAACGTGACTGGACGCACGTCCGTCCCGTGCCAGGCAAGCTGTTCGTCGTCGGCGATCCGAAGCAGTCCATCTACCGTTTCCGCCGCGCAGACGTTGGTATTTATCAGGCCGTGTGCAAGCAGCTTGTCGGGCAGGGAGCCATCAGGATCCCGCTCACGACGAGCTTCCGCAGCGTGCCCAACATCCAATCAGTCGTGAACGCCGCATTCGGGAACGTGATGCGTCAGGATCCGCAAACGCTCCAGGCAGGCTACGTGGCAATGACGCCGTATCGACCGGCGAGCGCGCAACCCTCGGTGGTTGCGCTTCCGGTGCCGCGTCCATACGGCAAGCGCAATCTGTCCGGCGTGGCAATCGAGCGTTCGCTCCCCGACGCCGTTGGCGCCTTTGTTGACTGGCTCATCCACGAGAGCGGATGGACGGTCACCGAGCGCCGCGGCAGTGACGCGGTCGCGGTGAAGGTCGAGGCGCGTCACGTCTGCATTCTTTTCCGGCGCTTCGTCAGCTACACCACGGACATGACGCGCGCCTACCTCGACGCGCTCGAGGCCCGGGGGATCAAGCATCTGCTCGTCGGCGGCCGCGCGTTTCACAACCGCGAGGAGATCGAGACGCTGCGTGCGGCGCTTGCCGCGATCGAGTGGCCGGATGATGAGCTGTCGGTGTTCGCAACCCTGCGCGGTGCGCTGTTTGCGATTGGCGACGAGGATCTCCTCGACTATCACCACCGCTTCGGCCGTTCGTTCAATCCGTTCAAAGTTCCCGACGCGCTGCCGGATCACCTCACGCCCGTGGGAGACGCGCTGCGGCTGCTGGCGCGGCTCCACAATGGCCGAAACCGCGTGCCCGTTGCCGACACGATTACGAGGGTGCTCGACGAGACGCGCGCCCATGTTGGTTTCGCGCTGCGCCGTGCGGGAGAGCAGGTCCTTGCCAACGTGCTTCATGTCGCAGAGCTCGCGCGTCAATACGATCTGTCCGGCGGCATCTCGTTCCGCGGATTTGTCGACGACCTGCGTGAAGCAGCCGAGCAGAGCCAGGCGGCGGAAGCCCCGATCGTCGAGGAAGGCAGCGACGGCGTGCGCCTGATGACGGTCCACAAGGCCAAGGGGCTCGAGTTTCCCGTCGTCGTTCTCGCGGACATCACCGCGAACCTGGCGCCCGCCGAAGCGTCACGCCACCTCGACGCGCCGAGCGGACTCTGTGCGCTGCGCATTGGCGGGTGGTCTCCCCGGGACCTGCTGCTGCACCAGCCGCTCGAACAGGCGCGCGAGCGCGAGGAAGGGATCCGCGTCGCGTATGTCGCCGCCACCCGCGCGCGCGATCTGCTTGTCGTGCCGGCTGTCGGCGACGAACCGTACGATCGCTGGATCGGCGCGCTCAACAGCGCGATCTATCCGCCGCCTGCGACAACTCGAAATCAACACGCCGCGCCCGGATGTCCCTCCTTCCGCAAAGACTCGGTTCTTTGGCGCCCGGACGATGAGACCGCGCGCGCGAGCACCGTATGTCCAGGCCTCCATCACTTCGATGGCGAAACGCCGGCGGCCTCATACGACGTTGTCTGGTGGGATCCGGCGGCGCTGCGGCTCGGCGCCGAGCCGCCTTTCGGGCTCAGGCGGCAGGAATTGATCTCGAAGGACGTGTCGGCGGAAACGGTGGCCGCGGGAGAGCGGCGCTATCGCACGTGGCGACAGCAGCGCGAGGACGCGATCGCAGCGGGCAAGGTGCCGTCGCTGAAGGTAAGAACGGCGACTGAGTGGGCGGCCGCCGGGATCCGGGATCAGGGAACCGGGATCCGGACGGATCGAATCCCGAATCCCGAATCCCGAATCCAGGAAAACGTCGAGGTCATCGCGTTCGATCTTGCGCCTGGCCGCCCGGTGGGTTCGCGGTACGGCACGCTCGTGCACGCGGCGCTTGCGACCGTAGCGCTCGACGCGGATGAGGTTACCGTCGAAGCGGTGGTCCGGACACAGGGCCGCATCGTCGACGCGACCGAGGCCGAAATCGACTCGGCGACCGCCGTAGTTCGATCAGTGCTCGCGCATCCGCTGCTCAGGGATGCGAGGCGTGCGCAGGACGCCGGACGATGCCTTCGAGAAACGCCGGTGACCGTGGTGATCGATGGAGTGCTCGTGGAAGGCGTGGTCGACTTCGCATTCGAGGCTGGCGACCTGGTGACGGTGATCGATTTCAAGACAGATCGTGCGGAAGGCGATCTGCTGATGCAGTACGGCCGTCAGGTCGGCTTGTATGCGGAAGCAATTACGCGCGCGACTGGGCGTCGAGCGCGACCAGTGCTGATGAAGGTGTGAACAGCCGGCAGCTGGCGGCAGGCAGCCGGTTTCCCAAAGTGTCTTAGAAGTTCGGAGTTCGAGGTACGAGTCGTCGCCTTCGGAGTTGGAAGTTGGGAGTTGGAGCTTGCTACTGATAGATAGGCCGCCAGCGGTTTTCAGCGGGCGAGTACTGATATCGGGCGTCGCAGCAGTCGCATCCGTAGAACTCAGTGACGAGCGGAGTACCTAGATGCGCCGGGCTGACGTGACGGCGGTGGAGAACCAGCGCGTCCTCGCGGCACTGTGGGCACTGCCGAGCGGTACCGGTGCCCCGCTCTCCGTCCAGCGCGTGTCGGACTGCGAAGTCCATTAGAACTCTCCTCGGCCGAACTGTATTCGTTCCCAACACGCGTCGCGGGCGGACTTGCTCGAACACGCCTGATTCCAGAACACAGCTACACCGTGCGCAAGATGCGGACCAGCTAGGCGGCAACGTCGGTGCGGCTGGAGGGGCGGACGATCCGACGAATCCGTTTCCAACCGACGAACACCATGGACGCAGCAGTCAGCCAGAGGCGCCGACGCATGTACCACGGCCGCGGCGAATCGTCTTCGCGCCGGCCGCTGCGCGACTTCGCTCGGCGATCCGAGCGCACGGTGTTGCGGGTGTCATCGTCCATGAATCGAGCTTACCACCGGGTTTCGGCGATCGATCCTTCAATCAAAAGCTCAACCAGACAGAAACGCGTATCGATCGCAAGGCGGGTCTAAAGACCCGCCTCTACGATGTCGTAGAGGCGGACCTTAAGGTCCGCCTAGGCACGTCCGTTGCTCCGCGAATCCGTCATGAGCGGACGCCTGACTCGCTACAAAGATTTCGCGTGGTTCGTGGCGAAATACGGCCGCGCGGAGTTCGTCACCAAAGCCATGGCGGGCGAGGATGCCGCGGCGTCCGATCCGGCGGCGGCCGATGCATTCGCCACAGATCTCGAATCGCTCGGCCCTACGTTCATCAAGCTTGGACAGATTCTCTCGACGCGCGCCGATCTCCTTCCACCCGCGTATCTCGATGCACTCGCGCGGCTGCAGGATCACGTGGAGCCGTTCCCGTTCGAGGAGGTCGAGCGCACGATCCGCGACGAGCTGGGCGTACGCATATCGAGCGCGTTCGCCGAATTCGACAAGGTGCCGATAGCGGCGGCGTCGCTTGGACAGGTCCATCGCGCCGTGCTCCGCGGCGGACGCGTCGTGGCAGTCAAGGTCCAGCGTCCAGGCGTCGAGGAGCGAGTCGAGAAGGATCTGACCGCCCTGCGTGAGATTGCGGTCGTCATCGATCGGATAGGGGGCGCGTATCGTCACATCGACGCCGCGCGCCTGCTCGACGAGTTCAAGCGCACGCTGATGTCTGAGCTCGACTACCGCGAAGAGGCGCGCAATCTGGTCACGATCGCCCACCAGCTCCGCAACTTCGAGCACATCGTCATTCCGCTGCCGGTCGACGACTATTCAACCGCGCGCGTGCTGACCATGGACTACGTCGGTGGCGCGAAGATCACCGCGGTCAGCCGCGTCGAATGGACAGAAGTCGATGGCGGGGCGCTCGCGGAGGAACTGTTCAGGGCATACCTGCAGCAGATTCTGCTTGACGGCGTCTTTCATGCGGATCCCCATCCCGGAAATGTCCTGCTCACGACTGACCGTCGCATCGCGCTGATCGATCTTGGGATGGTGGGACGCCTCTCGGCGCCGCTCCAGGAGCAGTTGTTCAAGCTCCTGCTGGCGATTGGCGAGGGGCGGGGAGAAGAAGCGGCGGACGTCGTGATCGCGGTCGGCGAGCGGCGTGAGGACTTCGACGAAGCCGAGATGCGCCGCGAGGTTACCGACCTCGTCGGCCGGTTTCATCGTGCGACCATGCGGGAGATGAACGTCGGGCGGGTCATGCTGGAAATGTCACGCAGCGGAAGCCGGCACGGATTGAAAATGTCGCCGGACCTCGCGCTGCTCGGCAAGACGTTGCTGCACCTCGACGAGATCGGCCGAGTGCTTGACCCGGACTTCGACGCAACCGCGTCGATGCGCCGCAACGCGACGAGCCTCATGCGGCGGCGCATGCTCAAGAGCGCCACGCCGTCCAATGTCTTCGCGGCGGCGCTCGAGGTCCGCGAGTTCGCTGAAAGGCTACCCCGACGGGTCAACAGGATTCTCGACTCGCTTGCCGCCAATGATTTGAAATTCAAGGTCGAAGTGATCGACCAGGGATCGATCATCGAAGGGTTGCAGAAGGTGGCGAACCGGATCGCCCTCGGCCTCGTGCTGGCGGCGCTCATCGTCGGCGCGGCCATGCTCATGCGCGTGCCGACGACCATGACGATCTTCGGCTATCCAGGGCTTGCGATGTTGCTCTTCCTGGCGGCGGCCGCCGGTGGATTCTGGATGGCCTGGACGATCCTAGCGGGCGACGTCCGGAAGACGCGTACGCGCTGATGCGTCAGCGTGCCGCGGATGCGACGGATGCCTTGTCAGGGATGAAGTCTCGCCCCCGCATTTTTTCCGCGATCATCTTGACTCCGCCGAGCACCGGTGTGACGTCGAGCGCCGCATCCAGCGCACCGCGCAGGATCCCTTTGCGCCGCATCGTGGAAGCGAGGACCGCGAGCGCGAACGCTGCACCGACCCAGGGCACCATACGTGTGAGCTTGGTCATGAGGGCCAGTGCAGCAACGTATGTGCCCTCGGCCAGGTCGCCTATTGGTGCGCCGCGGCCCGCTCGGCCGGAGGAATACTGATCAGCTCGGGATGCGAGGCGACATGAGCCGCAACGACCGCCTCGGCCTTCGCAACCGCGTCAGCGTCCCCGGCGCGGAAGATCGCATTCGCTTCGACGAGATCCTTCTGGTTCGCGGGGGTCGCGTCAGGACTGTCGTAAATCGCGGTCACGGGGCACGCGGGAACACAGGCGCCGCAATCGATGCACTCTTCGGGATGAATGAAGAGCATGGGCGACGCTTCGAACTCGGGTTCATCCTTGCGGGGGTGGATGCAGTCGACGGGGCATACATCCACACACGCATGGTCTTTGGTGCCGATGCAGGGGTCGGTGATGATGAAAGCCATTGCGCCTGAGCTTACACAAAAGCTCGTTTTAATTCCACGCTGATGGCCGACGAAGCGCGTAATGGCGTGCAGGGAGGGCTCACCGAAGAGGAGAAACGGTCGAACGTGATCCGACTCGCGTTCGGCGGAAGCCCCGAACGTTTCGAGGAGTTCTGCCGCACTGTTCGCCTGGACATTCCAGACGGCACGGCCGTCGTGCTTCGCGGCAGCGCGGTCACCGGTCAGCGATGGAAGGACGGTGCGCCGTTCGACGCAGACGGCCCGGGCACGAGTGATCTCGACCTGACCCTCGTCGGTCACGAGGCCGTCGCGCTCTTCAAACCGACGGGATTTTTCGTGCCCGGCGTGCATTCGCGTCCCGTCTCGGAAGATGATCCCGATATCGCGCCTTCACTCATCCCGCTCCGTGAGACTCTGATGGCCATGACGCAACGCCCGGTCAATATCCAGGCGTCGCTCGACGTGGTGATCCAGTTTCGCGGCGGACTGCTCGATCAGCCGTACCTCACCCTCATCGAGAAACCCCAGGACGAGTGACGCTTCGCATTCTGTCGTACAACATCCGGCGCGGCGGCGGCGGTCGGGAAGCCGCGCTTGCCGCTGTAATCCGGTCGACCTCCGCGGACGTCGTCGTGCTGCAGGAGGCGACGCGCCCGGACATCGTCGAACGCGTTGCGCAGGCCGCCGGGATGCAGCAATGGGCGTCGCGGCCGGGCGAATCGCTGGCCTTCATGAGTCGCGCGCCGATTGCGCATCACGCGTGGCACAAGCCGCGCGTCTCACGCCACGCGTTTCTCGAGATCGTGCCAGCGACGACGACTTGGCGCGTGTTTGGCGTGCATTTGAGCGCCGTACACGCCGCGTGGACGGAGCGGCGGCGGGTGTTCGAGTTGCGGGCACTCCTTCGCGTGATCGCGGCGCATCAGCGAGGCCCCCATGTGTTGATCGGTGACTTCAACACCGTCGCGCCTGGCGACCTGCTCGACATCCGCAGGCTCCCACACCGCCTGCGGACGCTCGTCTGGCTGAGCGGTGGCCATATCCGCTGGAAGACGATCGCGACGGTGCTGTCCGCAGGGTACGTCGATGGATTCCGACGTCTTCATCCAAGCGATACCGGGTACACGCTCCCCACTCCGGAGCCGCACGTGCGGCTGGACTACGCGTTTGTTCCCGGTGGGTTCGTTCAACAGATCAGCGAATGTGCAGTCATGAGGACACCGGAAGCGGCCACGGCATCGGATCACTATCCGCTGCTGCTGGAGGTGAATGAGTGAACGGCGCACTTCCCGCTACTTTCCACTTTGAACCTTAGACTTTGAACTTCGATTGAGTATGGAAAAGCGTGCGTTCGGCAAGACCGAAATGAGTGTGCCCGTTGTCGGGATGGGCACGTGGCAGACATTCGACGTCCGAGGTCCGCTCGTTGAAGAGCGCCGTCTCGTGACCGACGCGGCATTCGAGACAGGCGCCACGTTCTTCGATTC
>Ga0180082_1000136_pt1 | contig 11949 bp, 12 predicted proteins | sample EasRiv660_16_10D_FD_121780 | JGI IMG/M metagenome (GOLD analysis project Ga0180082, IMG submission 121780) | Soil microbial communities from meander-bound floodplain in the East River, Colorado, USA - East River metaG ERMLT660_16_10D | ecosystem: Environmental > Terrestrial > Soil > Floodplain ...
CGCTGGGTGGTTAGAGGCCACTTTCCTGTGCGTAGAAATCTTCAATTGCCACGATGAGGCTCTTTAATTGTGGATCCATGATCATTTGAGGTTCTTCGTCGATGACATAACGTATAAACGGCGCGGACCGCTGCCCGATGGGGCGTTGCTGGTGTGTTCGCCTTTCCATTTCAATTTGTTCAAGTGCTCTGACGGCGACGTCCAAGTCGATGGCGTGCCGATTATTTCTTTTTTGATGGGCGCGGCACTCTTGCAGCGCTTGTGCGACAGCCGCATCGAAATTGGCCAATGTAACCTTGTCGATTCTCATGTGGCTGGCTCTCGGTTTTGTGGCCTCTAACTATGAACGTCCCTCGGATCATCGTAAAACCATATACGGGTATATGCAAACTTCTACCTGTATATGGAACTATATGCCGCTATATATGTGGACACACTGCCGTGTCGCGCGCTCATTTGATGCGCATCAGCCGGTCGCCCGCCGCGCCAATGCCGTCGAGGTACAGTTCCCATACCTGGAGGTTCTTCTCGCAGGCATCGACCACAGCGTTCTCCATATGCAGCTGCTTGGCAAAACGCTCGACCGCGCGCCAGCCCGCGTCGGAATGTTCGATGTCCGCCTCTTCGTGCAGCTCGAAGAATTCGAGATTGTCGTCGGAGAGCTTGAACAGTTTTCCCCAGCGGTACCGCTCCAGGCCGAACCAGCCGTGTTTTTTCATGATGCCGGTGCCGTAGCCGGGGACGTTCGCGCGCTCGGCGCAGGTGTTGGCGACGATGCCCTCCAGCCAATGCCGGTTCGCCATCAGGCCCTCCCAGGCGGCCCAGGCGAGCTGCGTCGTGGGAAGGGGCGTCGCCGCGCGGATCTCGCTGCGCTTCAGACCGATTCGCGTTCCCAGGTCTTCGAGGATCTCCCAGTGAGCCCTTCCGCCGCCGTGCTCGTGGTCGGCAATCACCTCTTCGCTGCATGCCTTGATGATGCCGATGCGCGTGTCCCAGTCGGGGCAGTTGGTCGCCACTTTCAGCTTGAGCACGGAGTTGCGCTGGCGGGTGTTGAGACGGTGCTGCATCGCGAACATGCGCGCGCGGCCTTTCGTCATCTTTTCCCGGAAATAGCGCGTGCGGCGACAGAAATCGTCCACCACCTTGTCCAGCCGGGCGAGAATGCTTTTGGAGCTCATCTCAAACTTTCCCTCACCCCATCCCTCTCCCGGAGGGAGAGGGAGAATGTCAGAAATTCGCGATCTTGCGCGCGTCGCCGGTCACCTGCAGGATGTGCATCCCGCTGTTCGCGCGATCGACGATGTAGATGTAGCCGCGGTCGTCCACTTCCAGGTTGTTGGTCTGTATCGCGACCTTGCAGCGTTCGGCGCCTTCGGCCGTCTTCACGCAGCGCTTGTCGGTCTTTCCGGTGATCGCCGGGATGTAATAGCCGGCTTCCTTCGGATTGTAGGGATCGCGGATGTCGATCGCGCGCACGCCCGCATTGAACCAGGAGACGAACACCAGGCGCTTCGCGTACATCGGCGGCTGGTTCTCGTTGGAGGAGTGCGCGCCGAAGCGGCCGCCCCGGGAGCAAAAATTACCGCTCGCCTCGGGCACGTTGAAATTCGAGACGTTGAACGGCTTCGATTCGGCCGTCACGTCGGCGATCCACACCCTCTGGCGCGTTTCACGGCACTCGTTCACGATCTGCTCGTTGACGATCATCACGAAATCGCCCACGGCGCCCTGCGCGTCTTTCGAGAACTCGGGCAGGGGCATGCGCAGCAGGGGCAGCGTGGTGTGCGCGCCGTTGGTGGGCTGCAGGTCGAGCCTGCCCACCTGCGGGTAGAGCAGGTTCTCGTTGGTCGGCTCCTTGGGGCCGTTCAGCAATTTCTCCCGGTCGACGATCTGCAGCACGCCGTCCTTGTTCGTGCTGTAGCCGAAATAGATGCGGTTGCCCTTCGGACCGGTGGAGATGGGGCCGTGCAGATCGGCCGGCGCCGTGCCGGGCATGCCCGCCTGCTGCCCCGGCAGGCCGAAATTGCGGATGAACACCGGCTTCGCCGGGTCGCTCAAGTCGTACACCTGGGTCGCGCGCCGCACGCGCCAGCCTTCGATTCCCGAGACGAGGTAGGCGATGCCGGTGTCGCACTCCCACCAGTTCTTGTGAGTGCCCTTCAGGCCCTTGATGATCGTGGTGAACATGGCCGGCTTCGCCGGATCGGTCACGTCCCAGATTTCGTGCGCGGCATTGCCGAAGGTGCGAAGCAGGTACACCTTGCTCTTGTCGCCTTTGGGCAGCTCGGCACCGTCGCACACGCGCACCATCTGCGCTCCGCCCGCCTCGGCTTTTCCCTCATCGCCGGGAATGTGGGCCAGATAGCCGGGTTTTCTCGGATCGGTCACATCGACGATGGACGTGCCGTTGTTCTCCTTGTTTCCCGTGAGCGGGTTCAGCACGTTGTCGCCGTGATGGCCGACGTAGGCGATCCAGCGGTTGCCCTGCTTGTGGATCACGGGCTGATAGGCGGTGCGGCCCTGGAGGTCGTGGTAACCGACGAGCTCCATGTTGCGTTTTTCCGCCTTGTTCTGCGCCAGCGCCTGACCGGCGAGCGCGACACCGAGCGCCGCGAGCCCTGCCATGGACCTCATACAACGCTTCCCCATGATTCTCTCCTCTGGTTGGCTTCCTGTTTATTTCTTTCCCCGCGGGCGGCCCGCCTTGCGCTTGCGCGCCGCGCCGGCTTTGCGAACCCGCTTCCCCGGCACGTAGCCGATCGCCTCGACTTCCAGACCGCAGTCCATCGGAGTGCGCCCGGCCTGGATGCGCGTCCTCGCGGGCAGGGTTTCGCGGCTCGAGAAATACGTCCGGTAGATCCGGTCGAATGCCTCGGCGTCGCGCTGATCGCGCAGCCACACGATGACCTTCAGCAGGCAATCCATGTTCGAGCCGGCCGCCTCGACCAGCTTCTTCATGTTGTCCATCACCAGGCGCACCTGTTCGGCGAAAGGCGGATTCGGAAACGGCGGGATCGGACGGCCCTGTTCCCGGGCTTCGCGCACCGCGCGGGAGAACGCCTCGTCGAAAGGCGGCAATCCCGAGATGAAAATGAGATCGCCGTGGCGTACGCACAGGTTGAACGGCGCATTCGTCGCCGGCAGGCCGGCGTCGTAGTTGTGCTTTTCCATCGTCTCGCTCCCCTTGCGCAGAATGGTATGACGCCCCCGGCGCAGGCGCAACGCCAGGGGTCTCCGGCCGTTATTGCGCCGCGCCCGTTCCAGGTGCCGGAACGGCTCCGGAGCGCCCTATTTGCAAGCCTGTCTCCGATTGCCTAGGATTCGGCTCTGATGAAAACGAATTGCGCGCGGCGCGACTTTCTTCGGACCGGTGCCTGCGCGTTGGGAGCCTTGCTCATGCCTGTCGAATCACCCGCTGCGAACGGCCCGCTTGCGCGGCGCGTCCCGAAAACCGGCGAATCACTCCCCGCGGTCGGCCTGGGCACCTGGCAGGTGTTCGACATCGCCTCCGATGCCAAGGAGAAGGCGCAGGCCCAGGAGACCCTGAAGGTCTTCGTCGGGCTGGGCGGCCGGGTCGTCGACAGCTCCCCGATGTACGGCTCCTCCGAATCCGTGACCGGCGAACTCGCCGCCGCGCTCGGCATCGAGGCCAAGCTCTTCGTCGCAACCAAGGTCTGGACGAACGGCAGGCAGGCGGGCATCCGCCAGATGGAGGACTCGATGAAGAAGCTTCGCGTGGAGCGCCTCGACCTGATGCAGGTGCACAACCTGGTGGACGCACCCACGCATCTTGCGACGCTGCGCGAATGGAAAAACGCCGGCCGCGTCCGCTACCTCGGCGTGACCCACTATCACGCCGGGGCGCACTCCGATCTGGAAAAAATTATCCGGCCGGGAGACATCGATTTCGTCCAGGTGAACTACTCGCTCGCCGAGCCCGAGGCCGATCGGCGCCTGCTCGCGGCCGCGCTCGACAGCCGCACCGCGGTCATCGTCAACCGGCCCTTTGCGGAAGGAGCGATGTTCCGCCGCGTCCGCGACAAGCCGCTGCCCGCGTGGGCCGGGGAGATCGGCTGCGCGAGCTGGGCGCAGTTCTTCCTGAAATGGATCCTCGGGCATCCCGCGGTGACCTGCGCCATTCCGGGCACGCGCAGCCCCAGGCACGTTGCGGACAATCTGGGCGCCGCCTCGGGGCCGCTCCCGGATGAGGCAACGCGTCGCAGGATGGCGAGCCATTTCAATTCCCTGTAGCGCCGTACCCGGGGCCGCGCCCGCAAGGGGATGACCGGCGGCCTCGTTCCACGAAATCGAGACACGATGCGCACGCTCTATCTCCTCATCTTCATCACCCTGCTCAACCACTCGGTGTTCGCGGGGACGCGCGTGTCGGTGTCGCTCTATGCCATTCATCTGCAAGCGACGCCGTTCACGGTCGGCGTATTGATGGCCCTGTACGCCTTGCTGCCGATGTTGTTCGCCGTGGGCATGGGACGCCTGACCGACCGCATCGGCTGGCGCGCACCGATGCTGGCCGGATCGGTCGCGATCGCGGCGGGCGCGCTCCTCCCTTTCCTGTGGCAGAGCCTGGTTTCGCTCTTTCCCGCGTGCGTGCTGATCGGCTCGGGCTTCATGATGTACCAGGTCGCCGCGCAGAACATCGTCGGCTACATCGGCCGCCCCGAGGACCGGCCGACGAACTTCAGCCTGAGCGCGCTGGGATTCTCGATTTCCGGATTCGCCGGACCCATGATCGCCGGATTCGGGATCGACGCATTCGGCCATGCCGCCACCTTTGCGGCGCTCGCCGCATTTCCGCTCGTGCCGATCGCCGTGCTGGGACTGAACAGGCTGAGCCTGCCGCGGCCTCACGCTCACGCGCCGCCGCGCGACCCTAGCCACAGCGTGGTCGATCTGCTGCGCCACCGCGAGCTGCGTCCCGTTTTTGTCGCGAGCGCGCTGCTCGCCGCGGCGTGGGACATGTTCACCTTTGCGATTCCGATCTACGGCTCGCGCATCGGATTGTCGGCGTCGAGCATCGGCGTGGTGCTCGGCTCGTTTTCCGCAGCGACCTTCGTCATCCGGGGGCTTCTGCCCGCGATATCGCGGCGCCTGACCGCGTGGCCGCTCCTGACGGTATCCCTGGCGACGGCAGCGGTTGCATTCCTTCTGTTTCCGCTGTTCGAGCGCGCCGGCCCCTTGATGGCGGTCTCCTTCCTGCTCGGTCTGGGCCTGGGCATGTCGCAGCCCATGGTGATGTCCCTGCTGCATAATGCGTCGCCCCCCGGCCGTGTCGGGGAAGCGATAGGCGTGCGCATGAGTCTCGTGAACATGAGCCAGATCGCGATGCCGCTCCTGTTCGGCGCGGTCGGCACGGCACTGGGCATGGTCCCCGTCTTCTGGGCGACGGCGCTGCTCCTCTCCGTCGGCGGCTTGTATGCGCGCCGCCGCAGGTAGGTCGTAGAATTCCCGCCATGGACCTCGCCGCCCTGCGCCAGGAATACATGCGTGCCGGTCTGCATGAAAAAGATCTCCACGCGGATCCGCTTGCGCAGTTCGGCAACTGGTTCGACGAGGCGCTGCAATCCGGACTCGCCTTGCCCAATGCGATGACGCTGGCGACCGCGACGAAAAAGGGGCGGCCTTCAGCGCGTGCGGTGCTGCTGAAGGGGTTCGATGCGCTCGGCTTCGTCTTCTACACGCACTACCGCAGCCGCAAGGGCCGCGAGCTCGAGGAAAACCCGCAGGCGATGCTGCTTTTCTGCTGGGAGGAGCTGGAACGCCAGGTGGGGATCGAGGGCCGTGTCACGCGGGTGCCGGCGGCGGAATCCGACGAGTATTTCGCAAGCCGGCCCTTGGGGAGCCGGCTCTCGGCTATCGTCTCGCCGCAGAGCGAGCCGGTGGCGAACCGGGAGGCGCTCGAAACCGGGCTGGAACAGGCCTCCAAGCGCTGGCGCGACTCCCCGCCCCGCCCGGCGCACTGGGGCGGCTACCGTCTCGCGCCGGAACGATTCGAATTCTGGCAGGGCCGCAAGGACCGCCTGCACGACCGGCTGTGTTACCGCAAGGCGGGAGGCGCCTGGAAAATCGAACGGCTGGCGCCCTGAAGGGCAACCAGCCGTTTCGTGGGAGGGCGACGGCTTGGAGGCGCCGCCCGGCCCGGAAGAACCTCGTTCAGACGCGCCCGGTCAGCGCGTGGCTACGATGTGCTTTGTCTGGAATTCGGCGGCCGTGTAGCCGGCCGGGAGCGCGCCCAAGCCGCTGTCCAGCGATTCGCCGATCACGCGATACGTACGATAGTCGTTTTGCGCCGTCTGCATCTGGAATTCGACTGCCGCGTAGCTCGTCGGCAGATCGCCCAGGCCGCTGTCCCGCGATTCGCCCAGGACATAGTAGGGGCTGTCCAGGGCCTCGGGCATGGAGCCGATGTTTTGCGCCATCTTCGTCTGGAATTCGACTGCCGCGTAGCTCGTCGGCAGATCGCCCAGGCCGCTGTCCCGCGATTCGCCCAGGACATAGTAGGGGCTGTCCAGGGCCTCGGGCATGGAGCCGATGTTTTGCGCCGTCTTCGTCTGGAATTCGGCCGCCGTATAGCTCGGCGACAGATCGCCCAGGCCGCTGTCCCGCGATTCGCCCAGGACATAGTGCGGGCTGTCCAGGGCCTCAGGCATGGAGTCGCCGCCGAGCGCCGCGGGCGCAAACAATATTGCCACCATCGAAGCCAGTGTCAGTACTACTTTACGTGTGCTCATTGCAGTCTCCTTTTCCTGTCGGTTGTTCCTCGGAGGTGTTGGAGGGGAGACAAGATCGTTCTTGATTTGCCGGTCCCGTCCCAACATCCACCGTCTGTTTCCGTACAGCCCAGTAAGAGCAAAACCGATGCCAGGAAAAGTGTGACTTTTTACCGCCGCCCCGGGCCAGGCGCATCCAGCCGGAGCGCCGGAGTTCGAGCATTCAGCTCGGTATCCAGGGAGTCGCTCCGCCGTTCGATACGATGGCCGGCGGCCGAAAACCCGGCTCAGCCGGTCAGCGCGTCTGCGAGTTCATCGCTTTGTTCGAGGAGTCCGGAGCCGGCCTGGCGCACGAGCTCCATGCGGCCGTCGAGATGCTCGACGATGGCGGTGCAGCTGTCCACCCAGTCGCCGCAATTCAGATAGAGGATACGGTCGAACCGCTTGACGGCAGGGGTGTGGATATGGCCGCAGATGACGCCGTCCACGCTCAGCGCCTCGCCGTGTCGCGCGACCGCCCGCTCGAAACCTGAAATGAAGCTCGCCGCTCCCTGCACCTTGCGCTTGGCATAGTCGGCCAGAGACCAGTGGCCTCTCAGCCTGAACTTGCGGCGCGTCCAGGAGAGTGCGCGATTCAGGTCGACGAGCAGGTTGTAGGAAACGTCCCCCAATACCGAGAGCCAGGGCGCGCAGGTCGTGACCTGGTCGTATTCGTCACCGTGCAGCAGAGCGTAGCGTTTCCCGTCGGCGGCAACGTGAACGTAGTCTTTCCTCACCCGGATGTTTCCAAAGGATGAATCGAGGTAATCGCGCAGCGCTTCGTCGTGGTTGCCGGGAATGTAGAAGATCTTCACGCGGTGCCGGGCGCGGCGCAGCAGTTTCTGCACGACGGTGTTGTGGCTCGCGGGCCAATACACGCTCCGCTTCAGCGACCAGAAATCGACGATGTCGCCGAGCAGGAATATCGTGTCGCACTCGTACCCCTTGAGGAATTCGAGCAGACGTTCCGCCTGGCAGGCGCGCGAGCCCAAATGGATGTCCGACAGGAAGAGCGCGCGGACGCGGGTCACTGCCCTTTACGAAACCCAGCGCAGGAACTCGGGTTCGGTACCGTGGTGGGCCAGGAACGCTGCAGCGCCTTCCTCACCCATATAGCGCGCAAGGCGCGTGGCTCGCGATAGCGAGAATGTCGAGCCAGGAAACGTGATTCGCGACGAGTAGGGCGCCCGGCGCTGGCGCGGCGCCCTCGATGCGTAGCTGGGCGCCGAGTGTACGAATCATCCCTCGCGCCCAGCGCCGCGCGAGCACGAGCCGCGTGGCGGGCGAAGCGAAGGGAAGGACCAGCGCGGCTGTGGCGAGGCCGAGGGCAAGGTGGACACCCATTCCAAGCAGGCGGAAAATGTTCAACCGCGACCCGGGCCCGGCCGCGGGAATTGTCGTCTCGAGGTATTCGGCGTGCATCCTTGCCGCGCAAGGTACGGGCACGAGGTTGCGCCGGTGTTGCGGCGCGATGACAATTTTGTGAACCGGCGGCGTCATCACGACGTAACCCGAGTCGGCTAGCGTGTTCTTGACTCACTTTAGGAGAGGACGATGAAACTCGCTTCCATTGCCTGCGGCCTGCTCGCGGCTGCGATCTGCACCATGTTTTCCCCGGCCGTCCAGGCGGACCGCGGCCGCGACGGCAAGCAGGACGAATTCCCCCGGCCTTTGGTGATCGGCCATCGCGGCGCGCACGGTTATCTGCCGGCCCACACGCTGGAAGGCTACGCCCTGGCGATCGAGCTCGGCGCCGATTTCATCGAGCCGGACCTCGTGTCCACGAAGGACGGCCATCTCATCGCCCGCCACGAGCCGAACATGGTCAACACGACCGACGTGGCGAGCCGGCCCGAGTTCGCCTCGCGCCGGCGCACCGTCATCGTGGACGGCGCGGCCGACACCGGCTTCTTCGCCTCCGACTTCACGTTGGCTGAGATCAAGCGGCTGCGCGCGGTGCAGGACTTCCCCGAGCGCCCGCAACAATTCAACGGCAAGTTCGAGATCCCGACGCTCGAGGAGGTCATCGCGCTCGCCAAACGCAAGTCCGAGGAGAAGGGCCGTCCGATCGGAATCTACCCCGAGACCAAGCACCCGACCTACCACAAGTCGATCGGCCTGCCGCTCGAGCGGCGGCTGGTCGCCGCGCTGACCGCAGCCGGCTGGAATCATCGTGACGCGCCGGTCTTCATCCAGTCCTTCGAGCAGTCCAACCTGAAGGAGTTGAACAGGATGACGCCGGTGCGCCTGGTGCAGCTCGTCGACGCGAACGACGTCAATCCCGACGGCAGCCTCGACTTCACCGCCCCTTTCGACCGGCCTTTCGATTGGACCGCCTCCGGCGATCCCCGCCTGCTCGCGCGCACCTTCGGCTTTTTCGCCACCGACGAAGGCCTGCGCGAAATCAAGACTTATGCCGACGGAATCGGGCCGTGGAAGCGCTACATCGTGAGCACAGTCGCCGCAAATCTTCCCGGACCCGGCGAAGCGAGCCTCAAGCTTCTGCCCGCCGGCAATCTGATAGCTCGCGCCCACAAGGTCGGCCTGCTCGTGCACACCTGGACGTTTCGTAACGAACAGCGGCGCCTGGTCTCCGACTACGCCGGCAACCCGGTCAACGAATACCTCCAGTTCTACCGGCTCGGTATCGACGGAGTGTTCTCGGACTTTGCCGACACCGCCGTGGCCGCACGCATCCTGTTCGAGCTGGAAACCAATCCGGACGCGAGCCGCTGCCTCACCGGGGATCGCGACGGGCCGAAGCGGCACCAGCCCGAGTGCCCCGGTCTCCGGGACTAAAGCGTCTCCCCGCCGCCGCGGAGCGCACGTCTCAAGAGGGCGTCAAACGTTCCGTGGCCTGCGGCAACAAGGCCGGCTCGCGCCGGCCTCTTTTTTTTGGGACGACTCCCGATCGACATGCTTACCGCGCTGCCGCGACCCCTCAGAGCAGCGCGTCGTTCTCCATGCGTGCCCGCGCCGGCACCACGCGGCGCGCGGGAAACTTGGCGGTGAACCGGCTGCCCGTTCCGGGCGTGCTTTCGACCTCAAGGGTCGCCTGGTGCCGCGCCAGCGCGTGCTTGACGATGGCGAGTCCCAGGCCCGTGCCGCCTGACTCGCGCGAGCGGCCGCGGTCTACGCGGTAGAAGCGCTCGGTGAGCCGGGGAATGTGCTCGGCTTCGATGCCGACGCCCGTGTCTTCCACCGTGAACTCGGCGCTTTTCTGAGAACCGCGCCAGATAAGGCGGACCTCCCCTCCTACAGGGGTGTAGCGCACGGCGTTGCTCGCGAGGTTGCCGAAGGCGCTCGCGAGCTCGGATTCGGTGCCGAGCAGGTCGAACCCCGGCTCGGCGTCGAGCGTGATGCGTTGGCGGCCCCCCGAGAGCGCCTGTGCTTCGCTGTGGATCCGTGAAAGGAGCAGCGCTACGTCTACGTGCTCGTCGTGCGGCGGCTCGGGGGTCGATTCGAGCGTGGACAACATCAGCAGGTCGTCGATGATGTGCTGCATGCGCCGGCTTTGCTCGGCCATCAGGTTCAGGTAATCGCGCGAGCGTTCCGGATCGAGCTTGAGTTCCCGCACCGTCTCCAGGAACCCCACCAGCACGGTGAGCGGGGTGCGCAGCTCGTGCGAAACGTTCGCGACGAAGTCCCGGCGCATGGTCTCCAGCCGCGTGCCCTGGGTGATGTCGCGCGAAAGCAGCAGCCGCTGCGAGTCGACGTAGGGAACGAACTGCACGGAAAGCACGAGGCCGTCGCGCGCCGTTTTCAGCTGCAGGGGCTTGGAGAATTCGTCCGCCGCGACGTACTCGACGAATTCCGGCTGGCGCACGAGGTTGGTGATCGGCCGCCCGACATCGGCTTCGGGGTCGATGCCGAAATGCGCTTCGCAGGAGTCGTTGCACCAGACGATGCGGTATTCGGCGTCCAGGATCGCGACGCCGTAAGGAAGCGCCCGGCCGGCCTGACGGGAGCGGGCGAGCGAGTGCGCGAGCTGGCGGTTGCGCGCTGTCTCGGCGCGCTGCCGACGGTACAGCAGCGTGAACACTTCCTCCCAGGCACCTCTGCCCTCGGGAACAGCCGCGGTGAGCGAGCGCGAGGCCCATTGGCGAAGCAGGCCCAGATGTCGGACGTGGTGGACGAGCAGGCCGACGAGCCCCAGAGAGAAAAAGGCCCATCCCCATCCGAGGCCGAAAAGGAAGCCCGTCCCGATCGCGAGGACTGCGAGGACAAGAACGGCGACTGCAGTACGGACGAGGATGTTGCTCATGGCAGATCGCCCCGTGGCGTGACGGCGATTATCGCACGAAGACCCCGCAGTTCCGCCAACGCAGATCGGACGGCGGGGTCACGAGACACTAAAGATTGAGGAAAGCCGCGGAGACTAGCGCACCGAGAGCCGCACCCGCGAGCACGTCGCTCGGGTAGTGCAGACCGAGGACCACCCTGGAGATCGCCACGAGAAGGGTGAAGGGAATCAGCAACCACGCGAGCACGGGGTAGAAGGCGATGGCGACCACGGAAAACGCCACCGAATGCAGCGTGTGTCCCGAAGGAAAGCTGAACGGATCGAGCGGATCTGCGCCGGCGCGCACGGCGTTCTCGACCGCAAACGGCCGGGGGCGCGAGGTTTTCGACTTCAGCCACTTGTAGAGGAGGGTGCACACGAGGCCGGTCGCGGCCATGCGGGCGACTGGAGCGAATGCCCGAGCACCGTCTACAGCAATCAGGGCAATCATGAGCGAATACCAGAATACCCCGTCCCCCAGGCGGCTGATGCTGCGAAATACGCGGCAAACGGGCGCGACCCGCACGGCGCAATTGAAGCGGATGCACAGGGCCTGGTCCCAGAGGCGAAGCCGCTCCAGGCCGGATTCAAGTCTCGACATGCGCGGAATCCCGTCGGATGTTGTCGCCTTCTGCTCGAACCGTTCCGGCGATATTGCGCAGTACGCGCTCCAGGTCATCGAAGGCCCGGTCCCAGGAGGCCGTTTCCGCGGCGTGCCTCGCTTCCAGCCCGAAGCGCGGCCTCAGCCTCCGGTTCCGGGCAAGCTGCGCCGCCATCTGCACAAACTCGCCGGCGTCGCCCTGAGGCGCCAGCAGCCCGCTCACCCCATGGCGCAAATACTGTTGCGCGGCGGCGTAATCGTAGGCGACCACCGCCAAACCGCTCGCCATCGCTTCGAGC
>Ga0180082_1000138_pt1 | contig 11924 bp, 18 predicted proteins | sample EasRiv660_16_10D_FD_121780 | JGI IMG/M metagenome (GOLD analysis project Ga0180082, IMG submission 121780) | Soil microbial communities from meander-bound floodplain in the East River, Colorado, USA - East River metaG ERMLT660_16_10D | ecosystem: Environmental > Terrestrial > Soil > Floodplain ...
ACCGCAAGGCATGGCACTGCAAGCACGGAGTCACCCCCGAGACCTGTGCAGACTGCTCTGAGCTAGGGGTGGAGCAGGCGCCCAGCAAGACACAGATCGGCGGGACGCATTACTCCAAGCACAAGATCCAGCCCTGGGACTACGTGGCGGCTAACGACCTCGGCTACTTCGAGGGTTCCATCATCAAGTACATCACCCGATGGAGGGACAAGGGCGGGGTTGAGGACTTGAAGAAGGCTAGGCACTTCCTCGACAAGCTGATCGAGGTGAGCAGTGCTTGAAATCGCTCAAGCTGCATTTGCCGCTGCCGGGATGATCGGGATCATTGGCGGCGTTGTCTGGGTGATCTCCGAGCAATGAACGTCATCTTCGCAAGCTACGGCAATGACAGCGTAGCCCTCATCCAGTGGGCACACGAGAAGGGCATGAAGGACGTGACCATCGCCTACTCGAACACCGGCTGGGCGGCGCAGAAGTGGCCTGCCCGTGTCGCCCAGGGTGAGGCGTGGGCGCAGTCCATTGGTTTCAAGACGGCAGAGATTCCGAGCATGGGCATGGAGGCCCTTGTGATGTGGAGAAAGGCCTGGCCTCGTGGCGGCGGCGGCAAGTACCAGTTTTGTACTGAGCACCTCAAGGGGGCACCAGCCGCCCGCTGGTTGGACAGAAACGACCCGGCGGGCGATGCCGTCTGCATGGTTGGCGTCCGGCGCGAGGAGAGCCCCAGGCGCGCCAACTGGCCTGAGTGGACGGAGGAGAGCGAAAACCACGGCGGCAGAACCCTCTATTCCCCGCTGGTGAGGCACACCGAGGCGATGCGTGACGCACTAATCCTCAAGACCCCCCTGCCTGTCTTGCCTCACCGCTCCAAAGAGTGCTGGCCGTGTGTCAACGCGAGGCATGGCGAGTTGGCCGCAATGGATGAGCCGGCAATCGACCGCATTGCTGGCATCGAGACCCGCGCCGGGATCAACAGCAAGGGCAATGCGCGCGTGATGTTCAGCCCCAAGAAGCACGGCGGGTCCGTCGGCATCCGGGCGGTTGTGGAGTTTCGCCGGCATGGGCACGACGATATGTACGAGCCCGCTGGGTGCGATGGCGGGTGGTGCGGATCGTGATCTACAGGCCCAAGCGCGGCGGCGGCGAATGGTTCGCGTGGCACCCCGTCGAGACCGAGTGTGGGGCGCTGGTATGGCTAGAGCGTGTACGCCGGGAATGGGACGCGAATCGAGCTTTGTCCTGCATTCACCCAGACGATCGGGGCGAGTATGTGGGCGGCTGGAGGTACTACCTTTGAAGCGCGATGACCTCGACTTCCACGCGGTACGCCACGAGCACTTGGTGATCCACGAACGCTTGCTCAACTGGCGCCGCTACGTCAGGGACGGCCGCTCAGGCTTCGGCATCCAGCCCATGTTTCGCCTATACCGCCCGGAGCGAGACAACGGCCACGCCCCCGAGGTACGTATCCCCATCGACAGCACAGACGGGCACGCCATCGAGATAGCGGTTGGACAGCTCCCCGAGAGGCCAAGGGAGGCGGTGAGGTGGGCATACGTCTTCACCTGGATTCACCCCAAGAAGGTCTGCCGGTATCTGGAGGTGAGCCCCCATACCCTGGCCGAGCTGATCCACGAGGGGCGGGCGGCGCTGATCGGCAAATGTAAAGATGAGGCGAAACACAAAAAACAGCTTGCACGAGTGGAAGTGATGTAATACATTCTAGTCACACCAACCGGAGAGCCCAGAATGAACACCGAACTTAAGCAAAACATCGAAACCCTCGCCGGCCAGGAAGGTAAGACTCAGCTCGAAATCATCGGCCTCCTGCAAGCCGGCGCCGCACAGATTGGCGACGAGGCAACCCTTGACGCCCTCTGCGACCTCAAGTGGCAACTCATTGAGGCGGCTTGAAAATGAGCGACAGACAGATTGTCGAGGACTTGTATTACGCGCACAACATCAAATGCGATGTGAGGACCGTCTCAATCATCCGCGCGGCTCTCGTCAGGTGCCCAAACTGCGGGTGCGAGTTCCTGCCGAGGGTGCCGGTCGACGTCGCGCCGAAGGGGCCGAAGGGAGAAGTCGCATGACCTTCAATGACTGGTGGAACGCCAACCGCCCACCGATGGACCCCGACAAGGCCGAGATGGTGTGGGACGCGGCCCGAGTCAGCATGGTCACGTCCGAGCCCGTAGCATGGCTGCAAATGTCCTTGGACGGCCACGCGGTTTCGGTGCAGTTCACGCGGGCCGAAACCGAAGACGGCTACTGCTGGCGGCCCTTGGCGTTGATGGCGCAATGACCCGCCCGCCCAACAACAGAGGGCAAGGGCGCATGCCCATCCCCGAGGAGGAGCGCCTAGTCCTGGGCTCCATCCGCCTCTCTCCGCAACAGTGGGAGCTGTTCCGGGCCATCGGCGGGGCCGCGTGGTTGCGCGAGAACTTGCAAGCTATTAAGGGCGCGCGGATACCCTCGACGCCTGTTACAAAATAGTTGTTGCATTGTGGATACGGGCTGTGGCAGAATCGCGCAATCTGAACCGATCAGTGGCATGTTTGCGGCTCCGCAGGCATACCCGACACCAAAGCGCCCGAGTAGACCGGCTGAAGGCCGTTCAAAGCTGCTCGGCGCCCAGAGACCCCCGCTCCGGTGCATCGGTTCGGGGGTTTCGCCTTTTTCGCCCCGCCCGGATCACCGCCATTACCTCGCCGCCCTAGTGCATGAGGGCGGTCAGACCGATGTGCGGGGCACCTATGCGGCGATAGCTCAAAGGCCAAGAGCGCCCTCCTTTAGCCTGGGGAGGGGGATGGTTGGTTCAATTCCAACCGAGCCGCGCCCAGAGACCGCGAGCCGGCGCGGACTACATCCGTCAGAGCCACGCCCGCAAGGGATCGTTTCGGCCCAGCCGGGTGGAAAGCCCGGCACCTACACATGAGCACATCCCTCCAAATCTTCATGGTGGCGTGTGCGGCGCTCATCCTCTGGTGGCTGATATGGGCCGGCGATGAGCTTTGAGTTTGGCGTCATCTTCGCAGTTGCCGCCCTTTTTATATACGGAGCAATCAGGATGGACGCCCTCAAGGCCGCACTAAACGCCCTGCAAACGGACCTCGACAACCACCTTGCGGCCGATGCCATCAAGGACGAGCTGATTGCCAGCCAAGCGGCCGAGATCGAGCGCCTTGAGGCCAACCAAGCCGACCCGGCTGAGATCGAGGCCCTGACCGCCCAAGTCACGACCATGAGCGCCAAGCTCCTGAGCTAAAGCCATGACCGAGTTTGAGGCCGGAATCCGCCGGGCTCTCGCCATCTATCAGGCGGGGGTGCTAGGCCAACAGGTGCCCAGCCTCAAGCAAGTCCATAAGCGCGACATCCGCGAGATTTACACCCAAGGCTACTTGGACGCGGCGGCAGAGATGGACACCCTCCAAGACATCTTGCCCATGATCCCCCGGTTCCTGAGCCGCTACACCCTCAAAGACAAGAGTTATCCACACGGAGTCCTACCCTCGGGCGGACGATAGAGCATGACAGACGACGAGCACATCCGGGGCCTGATTGCCAAGATGCGGGACAGCATGAGGGAGTTGCGGGACAACGAGAGCGTAGGCATCAAGGCGCACCCAAACAGCATCTGGGCCCGCATGAGTGAGCCGCAGCGGGTGGAGTTTCTCCAGTTGCTGGAAGTCCAAAGTAGACCTGACTAGACCGTGGATGCTGAGGGCAACAAGACAGGGGGCAGGCAGAAGGGCACCCCCAACAAGGTCACCAAGACGGCCAAGGAGGCGATTGCGCTCGCTGCCGATGGGTTGGGTGGGGCAGAGCGTTTGCAGGCCTGGGCGGCTGAAGATCCAAAGAACGAGGCCGCATTCTGGGTTTCGATCTATCCCAAGTTGCTCCCCCACACGCTAGCGGCCGACCCCGACAACCCCCTTGGACTCACTGTCAAGCTATCAGCAGAAGCTCAGCGCCTTATGGGCGAGCTTGTCCCCTCAAGAGCTAACGACGGCGAGTCGGCAGCTTTGCCGGACTGACCTTTATTTTCTCCTCCGGTATGCCCTCAACCGCAAAGACGCCGAGCATCCCTGGATCTACGCCAGATGCCGAGAGGTTGAACGGGAGCCAGATGGATACCTCGACCTGTGGAGTCGGGAGCACTACAAGTCAGCAATCATCACTTACGCCAAGACGATACAGGACATCCTGGCTAGTCATGGCGATGGGGCGCTCGTCGGTCGCGAGGTTTGCGTCGGCATCTTCAGCCACTCGCGCGGCATTGCTAAGCGTTTCCTGCGCCAGATTAAGTTCGAGTTCGAGAGCAACGGAAAGCTGAAGGAGTGGTTTCCTGACATCTTGTGGGACAACCCGCAGAAGCAGTCCCCGAAGTGGTCTGAAGACGATGGGATCGTCGTTCGCAGGAAAAGCAACCCGGCTGAGGCTACGGTCGAGGCGTGGGGGGTGGTTGACGGTCAACCGATCGGCAAGCATTTCCCGCTCTTGGTTTACGACGACATCGTTGTCCCCGAGTCCGTCACGACACCGGACATGCTCGCGAAAACGAGCGACATGCTGGCTTTGTCTTACGCGCTGGGTGCAGAAGGCGGGGCAAGGCGTCACATCGGTACTCGTTACCACGCCAACGATGCGTACCAGAGCATCATTGACAAGGGCACCGCAAAGCCCCGCATCCACCTACTGACCGACGACGGCACAGCAGACGGCAATCCCATCCTCCGCTCACGACAGTGGGTGACGGAGAAGCGCCGGGACATGGGGCCTTACATCTTCGCCTGCCAGATGCTCCAGAACCCCAAGGCCGACGAGACGCAGGGTTTCAAGGAAGAGTGGATCAAGTACCACGACGGGTTCAACCGCAACGGCATGAACGTGTACATGCTGTTCGATCCAGCGGGGGCCAAAGGCAAGCGGAACGACTATACGTCGGGTTGGGTGATTGGGCTGGCCCCGGATCGCAACGTCTACATCCTAGAGATGATCCGCGACCGGCTGAACCTGACGCAGCGAGCGGCGCTAGTGATGCGCTGGCATCGCAAATGGAAGCCGATGGGCTCCCACGGGGTCAGGTATGAGAAGGTCGGCATGCAGGCCGACGTGGAGCACATCCAGACCGTCCAGAGGGACCAGAACTACCGCTTCGACATTACGCCGATGCCGGCAATCCTGCCGCAGACGGAGCGCATCAAGCGCTTGATACCGTACTTCGAGCAGGGGCGCATCTATCTGCCTCGGACGCACTACTACACCGACTATCAAGGCAAGACCGAAGACTTGATGCAAGTGTTCCTCCAGCAGGAATACAAGCCGTTCCCGGTGGGTGTTCACCCGGACATGCTGGATTCGCTGTGTCAGTTGGCGGAGCCCGAGTTCCCGCTCATCTGGCCCGACACGCTGGATGAATACAACCGCACCGACCCCGACACGTTCGACGACTGATGCACTGGCCTAGCCGAGAGACCCACAAGCCGCATATGTGGTGGGGCGGGGAGCGGTGGAACACGCAGTGCTCGGGCAGGACGAACATGGATCTGTTCGGCGCCGCTCTCAAGTGGAGCTGGACCCGCTACCTGCTGGGCAAGGGGCTGTGACCTTCCCCCTGTCGCTGTACCCAACCTGGGTGGAGTGGCACCGGGCAAGCGTTGACGCATGGCTGGCGCGCGAGCACGAGAAGTGGACGGCGCTGGGCTACACAAGGGTTAATGGCGAATGGACGAAGCAGTCGTTGGGTTCGACACCGAGCACGACAGGGACGAGCCCCTGGCCCGGGACATCGTGAACACCCTCTGTCAGCACTACCCCGGCTTTGGCTGGCACGTCAACATCAAGGGCGGCGGGATCTACATCAAGAACCTTGATTGGTCCGACAAGTGGGGTATGTGGCTCAAGACCAACAACGTGAACCACGACGCGGCGGTGCTCAAGAGGCAAGTCGTGATGCAGGCCGGCGAGTTCCTAGAGCGGGCTTGGGTCAAGCGTGGGGCGAGTGACGGGTCGGTGGTGAAGTCCATTGAGGGCGTGCCGCAGAAACACATGCTCCCATGACCGAAGACCTCGTACAGATGGCGAAGGACGCGGCGCGTTATCGCTGGCTGCGTGAGACGTGGGGCTGCACGATTGTGGATACCGTCTGGGGCTTCGACGCCGGCTTGCTGGACGACATGGTTGACGCAGACGCCGACAACAAAGAACAAGAATGAACGACACCCCGAGCGGCGAGAAGAAGGATACGTGGCTGCAAATAGCCACTGACGCCTTCACCGCCTCCACGACCTACATGGAGGCCAACTACAGGAAGACGTTTGAGAAGAACATCGCCCTGTTCCAGTCGCGCCACCCCTCGGGCTCCAAATACCTCTCGCCTGCTTTCAAGGCCCGCTCACGGCTGTTCCGACCTAAGACCAAGAGCGTAGTGCGCAAGAACGAGGCTGCTGCGGCAGCCGCTTTTTTTGCCAACGTCGATGTTGTCAACTGCGAGGCAGAGGACGACAGCAACCCACAGCAAGTCGTTTCTGCTGCGCTGATGAATGAGGTGGTTAATTACCGTCTCACCAAGTCCATCCCTTGGTTCATGACCGTCATGGGGGCCGTCCAAGAGGCCCAAGTGGTCGGCATCGTCGGCTCGTACCAGTATTGGCACTACCGCGAGAAGCAGACGCTTCTGGGCGTGGATGCCGAGACCGGCGAGAAGGTCTACGAGCCACAGATCGTCACCGACAAGCCGTGCATCGAGCTGATGCCGGTCGAGAACTACCGCTTCGACCCCGCTGCGGACTGGACCGATGTAGTCAATAGCTCTCCCTACTTCATCCGCATGGTCCCGATGTACGTGGACGACGTGAAGCAGCGGATGGAGGAAGAGGACGGCAAGACCGGCCAGAAGAAGTGGAAAAAGCTCAAGGACGGCGAGATTCGCCAAGCGATGGTGGACTACGACTCCATCAGGCAGGCCCGGGAGCAGAAGCAAGACCCGCTCGCTGAGTCGGAGAGCCCGCTCAAAGAGTTTGAGATTGTGTGGTGCCACGAGAACTTCGTGCGCCGCAACGGTGAAGAGAAGGTCTACTGGACTCTCGGCACCCAGCACATGCTCACCGACCCGGTGGACCTGAAAGAGGTGTACTGGACCGGGGAGAGGCCCTTCGTCATCGGCTGCGCGGTCATCGAGGCGCACAAGGCTGTTCCTGACTCGCTCGTGGGCATCGGCTCCGAGTTGCAGAAGGAAGTTAACGAGACGGTGAACCAGCGCCGGGACAACGTGTCCCTGGTGCTGAACAAGCGCTACATCGTCAAGCGCGGCGCTCAGGTCGATACCGATTCCCTGCTCCGGAACGTCCCGGGTGGCGTCACGCTCGCCAACGACCCCGAGTTGGACGTGAAGGAGATGGAGTGGAACGACGTTACGTCGTCGGCATTCCAAGAGCAGGACAGGCTGAACGTTGACTTTGACGAGTTGGTTGGCAACTTCTCCCAGTCCTCGGTCCAGACCAACCGCAAGCTGAACGAAACGGTCGGCGGGATGGAGATGATGTCTGGCGGTGCCGGGCAGATGACGGAATACCTGCTCCGCACCATCGTCGAGACGTGGATGGAGAAGGCTTTGGCCCAGCTCGTAAAGCTGGAGCAGGCCTACGAGACCGACACGGTAATCCTCGCCCTCGCTGGCTCCAAAGCCAAGCTGGAGCAGCGCTACGGCGTCGATCAAGTAACGGACGACATGCTCAACGGCAGCATGACCGTGCGGGTCAGTGTTGGTGTGGGCTCTACCGACCCGGCCAAGAAGCTCGGACGCTTCCTCGGTGCTCTCAAGGCCGGCGCAGAGGCGATGCAACTGCTCCCCAACGCCAACCAAGAGGCCGTCTGGAACGAGATATTCGGGCTGGCCGGGTACAAGGGCGGCTCACGGTTCGTCGATCCCTCGGGGCCGAATCAAGCCCTCATGGCTCAGTTGCAAGAGATGGGCAAGGAGTTGCAGGACACGCAAGGCAAGCTCCAGAAGGCCACTGCTGACTCCATGCAGGCCAAGATGCAAGTGGCGGCAGCACAGCTCGACGTCCAGGCCGCGCAGATGAAGACGCAGCAGGCCCAGATGGAGAAGGGCGCCGTACAGGTGACTTCTCAGATCAAAGAGCAGATCCACGCCGGGAAGATGGCCCCCGACATCAAGCCGATTGTCGATCAGATCAAGGCCGACACCGACAAGCTGGCGCTAGAGCTTCACAAGAAGAACGCGCTCTTGGAGATCGAGAACCGCGAACTCAAGTCGGTCATCACCATCGACAAGGCCCAGCACGCGGTCGAGTCGCACTTCCTGCAAGAGCGTCAGGGCGTGACCGAAGAGAAGCACGGCATCGAGATGCAGAAGAAGGACGTGGAGTCCAAGCACACCGAGACCAAGCACACGCTAGAGAAGGACAAGGTCGAGCGTCAGGCTGGCGAGAAGGTCAGCAAGGCCGAGACCACAGCTCACGACGCCAAGCAGGCGGCAAAGCCCGAGAAGGAAAGCGCCGTCCTCAAGGAAGTGCAGGCCATCAAGGAAGTCGTCACCGCCAAGAGGGAATTGGTGCGCGACGCCGAAGGCAAGGCTACTCACGTCAAGCAGGGCGACAAGCTCACCCCGATTCAACGCGACAAGGATGGACGCATTGTTGGTCTCTAAACCGCACATCACACCCATTCGTATCAAGCACCTCGGCCGCTGCTGGATGGTCCGCAAGGGAGAGAACGAGCTTGGCCCGTGTCTGAGCCCGAGCCGGGGCTTGCAGGACTTCCTCCGCATCGAGCGGGGGCGTATCGCCGGCACTAACCGCGTCGAGGGCGGAATGCTCTGGACCGCAGAACCCGCAACCTACATCAGCTAAACATGCAAAACGAACCCCTCATCTGGACTCTCTACGGCAATCTGCCCGTCAACTCACTGCGCTACGTGCATGAGTGGGACGAGAACGAGAACGAGGTGACGTTTAGCGAATCGTGGTTCACCCAAGAGGGTGAGCTTGTCAAAAACAACTGCCACAAACTCGCAAAACGGCAGTTGACCATCGGCGGCGAACAAGCCGTGATGGCTTAACTTCATAGGAAATCATGGCTAATTCACAAGCAATCTGCACCAGCTTCAAGGTGGAGCTGCTGAAGGGCGTTCACGCTCTCGGCACGACCGTGGCGCGTGGCGGCACGACCAAAGACACGATCAAAGCAGCGCTTTTCCTGGCTTCGGCCTCGCGCGGCGCTGGCGATACGGTCTACAACTCCACGGGCGAAGTCTCGGGCACCAACTATGTCGCTGGCGGCGTCACCGTCACCAACGGCACGGAGCCGACGAACACCTCGACCACGGCCCACTGGACCCCGAGCGCTTCCATCGTCTACACGACGGTGACCCTCTCGACCGCCTTCGATGCTGTGCTGATCTACAACAGCACGCAATCGGACAAGGCAATCGGCGTCTACACGTTCGGTTCGCAGACGATCACCGCCGGTACCTTCACGCTCACGATGCCGACCAACGACGGCACGACGGGTCTGCTTCGTCTGGCGTAAAGCCAGATGGCGTCCACAGGTAATGTTTTTCCGGGTACTGGCGCAAATGACGCCGGTATCGGGGCGACCGCGTGGACGAATCCTGGCAACATTGCCAGCGACAACGGTACAGACGCCACCTGCAATGCGGGCGCGTCTTCTCAGTACCTTGTAGCGAAGAACTTCGGGCTCGCTGTTCCTTCGGGGGCGGCTATCACCGGAATAACGGTACGGATAGAGGCTTCCGAGCACTCTGCCAGTACCGAAACGCTGAACGTCAGGCTCCAGAACGAGTCTGGGGCACTGTTCGGGACGGGCAAGACTGCCGTACTGAACGGCACGACGAAGACGGTCTACACCCTCGGGTCCACATCGGACCTGTGGGGCGCGACCCTCACCGACACTATCGTCAATGACGCGGATTTCGGTGTTCGTCTCTGGTTCACGACATCACACGATGTCCGGGTTGACTATGTAACCCTGGCGGTCGAGTACACGACGGGCACGACTGCCCTATCGTCAGGCTCGGCGTTCATAACCTCGGCGCGCGGCACTGCGGCGCCGGAGACATCAAAGACCCCGACCGGCGAAGCTGCGACGGGTAGTGCGGGAACGGCCGTACCGTCAGGCACGACGGCGCTGGTTGGTTCGTCGGTCACCTCGGCGACGGGTGACCTGACGCGGCAGCGTGGGCAGGAGATCCTGTCCTATCAGGGCGAGGTTAGTGGTGGACAACCGCTCACCGGCTCGGCGATCACGGTTGGTGCGGGAGATGTTGGCCTCGAAGACGAGGGCGCGACAACCGACGAAGAGATTGCCGGGGAGGTATCGACCCTCGCGCAGGAGACGGTTCCTGCGGGGATCATTCTCGGCCTCAGATCACGCAAGGTTGGTGGCGGGTCTGCTTCCTACGCCATCGGCACGCAACTGATAACGAGCGCGGCGGGGCTGTTCACGCCTGTCCCGAGCAGGACGCCCACGGGCCACCTGATCACGGCCTCTCAGGGCGCATTCACAAAGGGGCAAACTGCCGCGTTGCTGGGCTCGCAGACGACGGTAAGTGCCGGAACCGTGACCGGGCCGACTGTCGCATCCGGTACGTGGCAATTGTTGACGTTTCCGTCGATCCTGCGTAAGCAACTGCCATCGACACCGGCGGGGTCGCCGACGTTCGACCCCGCCCCTGCGATTGCGGTGGATGCAATCACGCCCACAAGCTCCAGCAATGTCCCGTTCCGGGGCTTCTGCCGCGCGACGATGGGCGAACCCGGGGTTCTCTATTACCACGGCTCTCTGCATTCGGACTACGCCGGCAACGAGATCGACCGAATCGACCTGCGCGAACTTAGCTCAACGGTCGGGCTGTCGATCAATCATCAGCCCGTGGTGCCCCCCGCCGGCCCGGAGTCGGGGTACGGGGCGGGCTCTGGCTCTTACGTCTATAAGCAGTACAGCACCGCGCTGAGTGACGGCTCTACGTGGATGCCGTACACGTTCCATAACTGGTGCTACAACACCTATGACCCTGGTGAGGGGTATCTGCTCTACACGGTCTATGCGGTCGGCGACGGGACGACTCTAGGGGCCAACCCGGCGGGCAGTGGGAGCAGTTACCAGCAGTCGTCGCATTACTACTATGCGACCACCAGCGACTACCGCAAGAAGGGGTTGGTCAAGTACGACGTTGCGTTGGGCAAGTACAAACTGGTCGCCCCCCAACCTGTCAACCCGGCCACCCCCGGGTTGCAATCATCGGCGCCTGCGGGCATCAGCAACTACGCGGCGTATCGGCAATCGATCCTCGCGTTCTACTGCAACCAGTACACCGTCTCGGTCTATGAACTGGTCGGGACGACGTGGACTCTGCTTCATAGTTTGTCGGTGGGATCGTTCTCGACCGGAATCACAGGCAACTATTGGAACGAGGGCAAGGACGGAAACGGCGTCCTGATCTCTCATCTGGAGCAGAGCAAGTATCTCGTCTACACGACGAACGGCAACGCCTTCGGGACGCTGCCGACGACGCTGGACGCGGTTAATTACTACCACCAGACATACGTTTACGACGCCGAAGCCGGGACGATGACCCGGGTCACGCTCGGTTCCAATATCGTCTCCGCCCTGGTCGGGTACATGCCCAACGGGGACGGGCACCTCTCGTTCGCTGTCGATAGAGCCTCCCGACAGATCTATTGCGTGGCTATCGATGCCGCGATGTCGGGTGGTGTGGCGACCGGGCTGATAAAGGTGTGGGTTGCCGGCTACGACAGCCTCACGACCTGGGCCGCGCTGTCGTTCACCTCGACGCCGACCGTCAGCAGCAACTTTGGATACGACCGCGAGCCGCTGAAGGTCTACAACGGGCACCTGTTCTATCTGAGCAAGGACGGCTC
>Ga0180082_1000139_pt1 | contig 11920 bp, 28 predicted proteins | sample EasRiv660_16_10D_FD_121780 | JGI IMG/M metagenome (GOLD analysis project Ga0180082, IMG submission 121780) | Soil microbial communities from meander-bound floodplain in the East River, Colorado, USA - East River metaG ERMLT660_16_10D | ecosystem: Environmental > Terrestrial > Soil > Floodplain ...
CTCGTCAGCCTGCGCGGCCAGCACGTATTCGCGAGCTTCCTCCTCGGTTTCGAACTCGAGGACGACGTGCTCCTCGGTCTGCCGAGTGAGTGCGATTCCGAACCGCTTCATTCGTTCTTCCTCCTTCTGCCTCTCATAGGCAGACGAAGGGGTGCGCGAGGAAGACGTTCCCCCGCGCACCCTATCGTCGGCCTACGCCAGGCCGAGGTCCTTCGCCTTCTGGAGCATCGCCGCGCGGAACTCCTTCTTCTGGACGTTCCGGCGCTTGTTGTACGCCGTACGCTTCGCCTTCTGCTCGTCCGTCTCCGGGTGCTCCAGCTTGTGGCGCGCGTTCGCCGCCCGCTGCTTCGCCTTCCGGATTAGCTCTGCGGCGAGGAAGTCACGAACGTCCTGCTCCGTCAACTCGTTGGGGTTCTTCATACGGCCTCCTGTAAGCCGTGGAGGAATTTCCACGGATTCATTCTAGGTCTATTATACGGCAGATCGAAGTCGAAAGCAACCCCCTTTTAGCCTGTTTAGCCTGTTTAGCCGATTTAGCCGAAAATAAATCTCTCCTTTCTCCCTACCAAGGATCGTCGTATTTCATGTCGACGAACGGTGCTCGGGCGAGGACATCCTCGTTGGTCGTTTCGATCCAACCTTCCAGTTGCTTCGCGGCGGCTTCTGCCAGCTTCTTCGCCGCTTCGCGCGTCGTGTCTTTGGTTCGAAAGACCAAGACGATTGCGACTTGTCCATACTGCGGCATGTCTCTCCTTCCTACTCCGGTTGACGTAGTTCCGTGGCTCGTTCGTTCCGGACGCGTGTGATGAGCTTGACGAGTCGTGCGTCGCTCAGGTCGCTCGGGAAAGAGCAGACCTTGCGACGTTCCGAATCGTTTAGCTCGTCGAGGTGATCTCGGAGGAATTCGAGAAGGGTTCTTCGGACGGTTGCCCGTTGCGTCTCGTACGTACGTACAACTCGAAGGGCTCGTTCGAGTGGAGATTTCGCGGTCATGTCTTCTCTTCTTCGAGTTCGAGAAGACGGTCGACGAGCTCGCCGACGCGGGCCCATGCACGCTTTTCTTGTTCGAGCCACGGCTTGAGCTCTTCGAGGTACGCTTCGACCTCCGTGTAGTCCGCGTCTTCCTCGAGCGTGGGCTCGTCGAGCACGCTCATGCTTTCGGGTTCGGAGCCCAGACCGTATTCGCCTGGGTGTACAACGCTGTGGAGTTCCTTGAGGAGCTTCGCTCGAGGCGCCTCCTGAACAGCCGCTGCGAGTTCGTCGAACGTCTCGTGCGAATGGACGTCTGTGTGGCCGAGCGGCTTCTCGCAGGAGCAGGAGAAGCCTTCCGAGTCGAGGAAGCTCTCCTGACACTGCTCGAACGCTGTGTCAACGTAAATCGCATCGGAGAGTACGGTTAGCTCGTCAGGAAACTCGGCGTTGTTGAGGATTTCTACGGCCTGATCTCGCGTCGGAGCCAGAACGACGACGTGTTCGTGGGAGGTACGGGTGTACGTGATCCCCCACCGTTTCGGCTTTTCGAGCATGTCTACGTTTCTCCTTTCTCCCTACAACAGGGCCGTCAGGTCTACGAGCTCTTGCTCGCTCAGGGATCCGAAGCCGTTCCGGAGCGCGCTGTAGAAGTCGAGGCGGAGCGTCTTTCCGTCCGAAGCGTACGAAATGGCGCTCGGACGGAAGGGCCCTGCCGAGATCACGATTTCTTCGTGCTTCGGCAGGTCCTTCTTCCTCTCGAGCAAGCCTCGCACGAAGTGCTCGAAGAACCCGTCGAAGTCCGACTCGACCTTGATGGTCATGTAGCTCCTTTCGAGCTCTGGCACGAAGTACGTGGCCAGACGGAGGGGTACGCGGAAGAGCGTTCCGCGCGCCCCGCGTACCCTACCGTCGGGCTACGTCGTCGTCGTCGGCGGCTTCGCCGCGGCCGCGGCCTCCGCGTCCCGCTTCGCCTGCTTCAGCCGCTCGGATCCCGCCTGCTCGCGGATCGTCGCGGCCCTGCTCGCGTCGGAGTGCTTCGTCTTCCCCGTCTTGTGCTTGCCCATGCGCTAGCGCCTTCTTCCTTCCCCCTGCGCCTTACGGAGCAGGTCAAGAGACTCGTGGAGGCTCAGCCCCGTCCGCGCGCGGATCAGCGCGACGGTCTTGACCGAGCCGTGTTTGACGTACGCCTTCCGTTCCTCCGAGGTGAGTGGGCAGGTCTTGCCAACGCGCTTCCCCCGGAAGAAGACGCGCTTCTTTGTTGTTCCGCGCCGGTCCTCCGTGCTCCTCCAGCGGGAGACGAGGCGGTCTTCGTAGTACATCATCCATCGGCCGTTGTACATCTTCGGCCTACTTCGCGTCCAGGAGGCCGAGCTCCTTCGCCCGGGCGATGATCGCCTGCTCGACGACCAGGCGGCGGTGCCGGTAGGCCTTGGAGTACGCGTAGCGCGTGTCCTTCTGCTCCGGCGTGAGGGGGTGGGTCTTCCGGTACTGCTTGTTGTACGCGTACTGCGCCGCCCGCTTCTCCGCCAGGCGCTTCAGCTCGGCGCGGATCTCCGCTTCGGTCATCTTGTTCAAGTCGTTCATGTGCTTCTCCTCTTCGTTCTGAGGTCTCCTCAGCACGCGTTTCACGCGTGGACGCACGGCTCGTCTGCAGGGCGATCCGTGCGTTTCGACCTAGGACTTCGCCTTCGGCTCTGCCAGAAGTACGTGGGTTTCCGGTCCGTACTGGACCGTGATCGTGCGGGCGTCGCACGTCGTCGCTTCGCAGAGCGCGTTCCAGACCGTCTCGCGGATCTTCGCCCAGCACGCCTCGCAGAGGACGATGTAGTCGCGGCCCTCGTTGAGCTCTTCGCTGCGGACGTCGACGTAGACGTCCTTTCCCGTTCCGATCTCCGCGACCTGCCAGTAGCGGGCCCGCTGCACCCAGATGTCGACGGTTGTGGTGCGGACCTCCTTTTCGCAGCGCTCACACATCGGCCAGTCGAGTTGCTTTTGCGTGGGTTCCATCTATTCTCCTTCTTTCTTCACGTACGCGTTTCCGTCCTGTGCCTGGATCTGCCGGACGAGCTTCTCCGCGTCGGCCTTGTAGTAGAGCTTCCGCGGGAAGTAGCCGTTCGGAAAGTCAGGCGTCTTTGGCGCCCTGACTAGGACGACGACCCACATACGTTTCATGCCGTTCAGCTCTCCTTGTCCGGTTGTTCGGAGTCGAACTCCGGGTTGATCGGTCTCGCGAGGCCCTGGTCGAGGCCCTTCGGACGTCGACGCGGATTCTGCCTCTGTCCTTGATACAGGATTTCGGGATCGAGGAAGAACGCCTTTCCCTGGGGGAAACGTCGGGGCTTCGAGCCTAGAAGCGCTACGACGTTCAGGTCGTCCGAGTTGATCTGGTCCATGGTCAGCTTCGTGTGTCGAGCCGGCGGAGGCTCTCGAGGAGTTCCTGGTCGAGTACGACGTACGGAACCTTCTCCTGGAGTTCTTCTCCGTAAAGGGTGATGTATTCGGGCGAGTCGCGTTCGATGTTCACGACGTCGAATTCAACCGTGTCCGTCTGTTCCGTCTTCGTGTCGAAGGTGTGGAAGACGAGTTTCATTTCGTTCCTTCCTATTGTTCGGCCGGTTCGTCGTACGTATGGTTCCATCTCGGAACGGCCGCGGTGGATCCTTCCGTTCGGCGTTCGGCCCGTTCGAAGTCTTGCGGACGCGTGAAGTACGCCGTCGGATCCTTCTCGATCGCTTCCTTCCGATCGTTCCGCCCGAAGTACGTATTCCTCCGTTTGGCCTGGCGGATGCGATCTAGCTCGAGGAGTACTTCCTCGGCTGTCATGTTCTCGATGTCTTGCAGGGTTTTCATGTTAGGCAAGACCTCCGGTTCGGTTCGGTTGTTCTTTTTGTCTCTTCATACTTTTTCCATCATACTATTATACTACATTTTTCTACAAAAATCTACGATCCATTTCGGCTAAAGCACTCAAAGCGGCTAAAAAACAAGTCCGTGACGCTGTTCGACGGATTCCTCCGTCTTGGCTTTTCTGGCCCTTTTTCAGTGTTCTGGCGCGACGCGCTTTTCTGGAAGTCCGAGCTCGGAAAGCTCGAAATTCGTACGTTCGTACGTTCGTACGTTCGTACGTTCGTCCGTCCCTTTTGGGCCTGCTGAAACAGCACCCTTTTTCGCGCATTTTTTTGTGGCCTTTTTCTCCTCTTTCGCCGCTTCGGCCAGCTTAGGTGGAGTGGCCTTTTTAGCCTGTTTGTTCGCGGCGAAATCGGCTAAATCGTTCAAAAAGGCTGAGGCGGATAAATCGGCTAAATCGCTCCTCCCCGCCAAGGCTAAATCGGCCAAATCGGCTAAAAAGAACAAAACAGAAAAAAAGGCTAAATCGGCGCGACTGGCCGATTTAGCCTTTTTCGACTACTTGATCATGTTGAGCGATTTCGCCTTCTCGATCAACTTAGCCTCGTAGTCTTTTTTCGTCTGATTGTACTTCTTATGATATTCGTAGCGCTTCGCCTTTTCGATCTTGATGCGCTGAACCTCCGATTTGATCTGTTCGGCCTTCATGTTCTCGATCGCCGCCTTCATCTTTTCAAACATAGTAGCCATTTTGTTCTCTTTCTTCGTTTTGAAGGTTTTGCTCTCCTTGAGCGGTTTGTTCTTTTTCTCTCATTTTGTTCTCTTTAATATAATACGCCTTTTTATTTTTTTCGCAAGATGCTAAATCGGCTAAATCGCTCAGGGGTGGCCGATTTGAGCGCTTTGAACGATTTGGCGGCCGATTTAGCCGATTTGGGCGAAATGAATTTCCAAACAGGCTAAATCGCTCGAAACGTGCGGCTGAATTGTTCGAATCGGCTAGGCAGCTCGAAACGCTCAAGTCGGCGAAGTCGGCTGAGCCGACGAAGACGGCGAAGTCGTCGAAAGAGGCTTTTTCGGCGAAAGCGTCTTCTTCGCTCGAGCAGTGCAAATCGGCTGAGACGAAGAAAAAGGCTTTTTCGGTGAGGCCGGCTTTTTCGCTCAGGCAGCTCGAAACGCCCAAAACGTCTGAGAAGGCTTTTTCGCTTGGACAGCTCAGGCCGCTCGAAATGTTCAGAAAGGCTAAAACGATCAAGCCGTCTAGGCCGCTCGAAACGTGCAAGCAGTGTAAAGTGGTTAGGGCGGCGAAAGTGTTTGCCCCGCTCAAAAAGGCTAAGACGCAGAGGCCGGCTAAATCGGCTAAACTGTGCAAGGAGGGACGATTTAGCCGATTTGAACGAATTCGCCCGCCTGAACGCTTCGAGCGATTCGGCCGGCCTAAACGCTTTCTCCGGCCTAGCCGCTTTGAACGCCTTGAACGAATTCGCCGCGGCTAAAAAGGCTAAAAAGGTTGGGAGGTCCAAGGCTAAAAAGGCTAAAACGCTTAGGCCGTGCGAAGCGGCTACGCCGTGCGACACGCTTTTCCAGGCTAAAGTGTTTGGCCCGACGAAGTCGTCTAGACCGGCTAAAAAGGCTAAATCGCTCAGGACGTTTGGAAAGGAGGAACTCCTCAGGACACTCCAAAAGGACTTTCTCCTTAGGACACTCCAAAAGGATGGACTCCTTAGGACGTTTGGATAGGAGGAAAAGGATAGGACAATGGAATAGGATAAGGAGAGTGGAGTGGTTAGGACCTTTGGATAGGAGGAAAAGGAGAGGCCGTTCAAATCGCTCAAATCGGCTAAAGTGTTCGCCCCTCCCAAGGCTAAACAGGCTAAAGTGGCTAGGAGGTCCGAGGCTAAATCGCTCAGGACGCTTAGGCCGGCTAAATCGGCTAAAGTGTTTAGGACAATGGAAAAGGACAACCCATGCCCAAAGGAGAAAGAGGAGGGGAAGGGGAAAGAGGATAAGGAGAGTGGAGTGGCTGGGACACTCCAAAAGGAGGAAAAGGAGAGGACACTCCAAAAGGATTTTCTCCCTAGGACCTTCCAAAAGGAGAAAGAGGAGAAAGAGGAGGACTAGGAGGACCAGGCTAAAAAGGCTAAAACGTTCAAGAAGACGAAATCGACTTTCCCGCTTTTTCTACTCGAAACGACGAGGCCGGCTAAATCGTCTATGCAGAGCAAAACGATCGAGACGACGAAGTCGACTAAATCGGCTAAATCGTCTGTCGAGCGATTTAGCCGATTTGAACGAATTCGTCGTCTTGAGCGTTTTGAACGTTTTGACGTTTGAATGCTTTTTCGCCGTTTCGAGCGCTTCGTTCGCCTTGAACGCTTTGAACGATTTAGCCTTGAACGTTTTAGCCAGTTTAGCCTATTTAACCACTTTAGGAATAGGCAAAGTGCTGGATCAGCTCTTCTGCAGGTGGTGAGCGAAAAAGGTGAGGAGCTGAAGTCCGAGCGCACCAAAAAAGCGCAAAAGCGAAAGTGGTGAAGGAAAAAGTCACCACTTGCACGTGCTACGACTCTCGCGTGCGCTCCGGAAAGGGCAGCAGCTGCGTGCCGAGGATCCGAGCACGCTGCTCTGGGCTGCGCCGACGCGAGAGCACCTCGAGGCACTCCGGGCCTCCGGCTTCATACGTGCGACAGACCTCCGGACGAGTCTCATAGATCGAGCAGGAGCCTCGCGGCGTGAGCTTTGTGCATCGGCATGCGAAGCGAAGCGCAGGCCCGGAGGGAGAAGAGACGCGCGTTCCGTGTAGCGCGAACCACCGGCTCGCGTCGTCCAGAGCATCGCCGAGGGGGAGTGAGAATTCCTCGCAGCAGGCTCCACCGCAGGCACGGCAGTTGGCAGGGACGCTCATGGATTCTCCTTCCCCGATTCGGGCGTCTCGACCTTCGCTCGGCAAGCCGGACAGATGTTGTGCGCGGAGTAGTCGTCGCAGAGGCAGCCGCGGAGCTTCTCCGTGCAATCGCACGGCCCGTCGCTTCCGTCGTGCGCGTGACACCCGCGGGCGCATCCAGGCTCGGTGCAGAAGTGAGCCTTCACGTTGTGCTCGCAGGCACGACAAAACGTGGTGTCTTGCAGGACGACGCAGGCTTCGCCGACGGCCTTCGACAGGAGTGTGGGATCTGTTGTGACGGCGTAGAGCAGGCCTTGCAGCACCGCTTCGGCTTTTGCGCGAGCGCTCGTCTCTGCTTCAGCAGCGCGGACCATGTCGCGCCAGGCCTGCGCGTATGTCACTTCGGCGAGGAGTTCGTGGCCGTTCGGACATTTTTCGAGAGGCACCGTCGCGGCCGTCTGGACGCCGATGGCCCCGTCCGATGCGCGCATCGAGAGCTTGTGAAGTTCGAACCCGCATGTGACGCAGCGTTGCACGCCAGGGATTAGAAGCGCGGCGCGTGCGTCGAGCGCTGTCTTCCGCAGCTCGGCGATTGTTTCGCCGCGTCGATCGAACAGCGTGGTTAGGCGGCTGTTTTCTAGAAGGATTACGTTGAAGTCGTGGGTCAGGGCGGAGTTCAACGTCTTTAGCCGTTCCGCTTCGACGTGCAAGGCTTCTCGTGAGTCTTCAAGGGCGCAGAGCGACTCGATAAGCACCGCTTCCTCGTGGTTGGAATCGATCAGCGCCGCCTCGGCCTTCCTGAGCTTTGCCGCCATCATCTCGCGGTACTCCCGGCAGTCGTGACAGGCCCGCTCCTCTGCAAGCACTGCTTCAGCTCGCTGGAACTTCGTCATGTCTGCAGCATAGTCGCGTTCAACTCGAATCATGGCGAGCCGATAGCGCTCCGACTGCGCATAAAGCTCATTTCGTTCGTCTTTCGCCTCGCGAAGCTTCGCGCGGAGCGCGTCGAGTTCTTCGTGGACTGTGTGCTCGATTTCCTGCGCCATGCTGAGCGGGTGCTCCGAGTCGACGAACATGCGCGGAGCGAGTGTGCTCAGCAAGCCGAGCGCCTGGCGGAACTCCGTCGAGCGGGCTTGCTCGAGCACGAGCTCGTGCTTCGCCAGGACCTCGCGCGAGTTCGAAGAAAGGCGGAGGAGCTCGCGCAGCTGGAGAACTTCGAGCTGGAGTTCGTTCGACGAGCGAGGCAAGCTCATCGCTTGCCTCCTTTCTTCTCGGGCGGCTTCTTTTTCTTCGAGACGTGCGTCGGCGTCGGCGAAGCCCTCTTGATCCGCTTGAGCGCGGAGTGCGGATGCTTCGCGTGGTTGCCGCGGCGACAACGAAGGCATTTCGTTTGCACATCCCCGGAAGGGGCACGTCGAACCCACCGCTCACGCAGACACCCGAGACACTTAAGCTTAAGCATTGTTTTTGCGCTCCTTGAGGCGAAGCCTCAGTCCGGAAGCTTCGATCCGTTGATTTCTTGCCAAGCGCGCATGCGGGCAGCTGCACGGCGCGCATCTTCGACCTTCTGCTGAGGACACCCACGCATTTTTGCGGTCTGAGCCCAGAGCAGGACGACTTCCGGCGCGAAGGAGTCCTGCGCACGGAGCACGAAGAGTTCTTCGTCCGGCGCGGCCTTGTCGTATTCAGGAATGCCGATTCGCTTCGTGCTCATGAGTCTTTCTCCTCTGCCTCGCTCAGGCGAGCATGCGCAAGCGCTTCCGTGATTTCTGCGCCGTGCTCCTCAAACTGCGTCTTGAGCATTTGCTGGTCCAGAAACCGGATGTCCTTGCTCAGGCGCCGCGCCTGCTTCGCGGAGGCCTCAGCCTCGAGGACTTTCTGCGCCGCGACAATCCGAGCGCGTCCCGCATCGGAAAGCCATGGGCCGATCTGCTCGAGAAACCGTTGCATTCCTTCACGGGAAACCCGCCAGCGCCACGTGTTTGAGCCCGGAACGAGGTAGGACCCGCCACCGAAGGCCGAGACGAGCCGGTCGACTAGGACGGAGTCCGTCGTGTGCAGTTGCAGCGCCACAGTGCCGGAGTAAGAGACAAAGCGGGCCTTCGTCTCAAACGCGTGGGCTGCGAGCCGAAGGTCCTCCGGCGCAGCCGGGCGCTTCGGCGGAGTGGAGAGCAAGCTTTTCAGCATGAAAGGGGTACACGCGCAGGCACACGCGCAAAAGCGCAAAAGCGCAAAAGCCCGGAGTGCGCCGGACGACTATCTATTATAAGCATTGGCATTACGAGGATCCTTTCTTTCCTTTCGGAGAACTTGGTCTTGCCAATAGGCCTGGCACGAAAACGAGCACGAGCGTTCGATCGTCCGAGCGACGCTCTGCGGTGTACGAGCCGAGCTCGCGCCAAGGACGGAGCCCGTAGAACGCCTGGAGCAGAAGTGGCCGTGCAAGCAGGTCAAGCGCCATCTGAATAACCCCTCTGCGCAGCGTCGTTCCGCCGAATTGCACGCCAGTAGGCCTTCTGAATCAGTCCTGACATCGACTTACGCGTCGCGTCGAGCTCTTCCGGCAGAAAGTCCTCCTTATATAGTGTGACACACCCTGCCCTGTATTCAACGACGAGCCCCCGGCGGGCCAAAATCTCGAGCAGCTCTTGCTTGGTCATCGCGAACCCCCAAAGCAGCGCTTTTTTAGTTTTGGAATCATTACGCTATTGTGTGTATATATATATATGCCCTAGCTTAATGATTGCAAAGAAAAAAATAGCGCGGCTTCCTTCACGCGTCTTCCTCCGCAGGGCGGATTTTCCAGATTTCCGCGGGCCTTCCTCGTCCCTCTCTGGGCAACGCCCCGCACCTCTCGACGATCCCGGCGCTCCTCATGTCCTCGAGAGTTGAATTAACTGTGCCGTAGGCAAGGCCAGAAGCCTCGACAATCTGCTGGGCTTCATACGCCCCTTCGCTCATTGCGAGCAGAACCACCCCGCGTTTGTTCGGAGAAGTTGTCAGAACGAACTTCCTCGCAAAAGCGACATCGGACTCGTCGAGTGCGTCCCGTCCGTAGAGCAACGCGCGCGCATGTACGAGCGTCGCGAGCCTTTGCTCAAGATGTGAAGACTCCGGACGCGACGCTAAATTCCGTGAGCCTACGGCAGAGCCCACGGTCTGGCCTAAGGCCATCAGCTCGCAGAAACGTCCAAGCTGCTTAGGAATTTTCGGGTCGCACTTTCGCCACGGAAGCGACCGCGTCGGCGTCGTCGTGAGCTCTTTCAGCAGAGCGTGCACCGCATCCCGACACTCATTCTTCGCGGGCTCATACTGCTCGTATGCAACTTTTTCCTTCGGCGACCGAACAGGAAAGAAAAGCATGCGCGGGCCCAGCTCCGCCATTCCGCGCCACGTCTCTGCCTGAAAGGGCGTAGCCCCTCCTACAAGCGCAAACGTGAAGTCGCCTTTCTCCCCGAGCGTCCCATGCGTTCCGTAGTCGTAGACGAGGCCCTTGCCGTCGAGCCAGACGGCGAAGTCTCCGTAGAAACTCGAGAGGCCTTCTTTCGCTCCTGCCTTGAGCAAGGGATTCAGGTCGCCTATGAGCACGAGCTGATGCTTTGACGCTTTGAAGAGAGCCCGTGCTTCAAGCTCCTGCTTCGACGAGTCGCCGTGCCCAGAGAGGAGTGAGGCTTTCGAAAACTTATCCCGCCAGAGCGTCCGTTCCGCTCCCTGAAACATTTCGAGGACGGTTCCCTTCCCTGCAGCCGAACGCCCGAGCAGCACGATTGAAAGGCTTTGTCCTACGTCTTTCAGGAGAAGCGACGCGCATGCCGTCAGGCACACCTCCACCGCGGGCCAGTGTGAAGGCCAATGCTTCTGCACGACGCTCTGAACCCGTTCGAGCTTGCGGAGACGTTCTTTCGATTCTCCAGAGCGGGGAAGCGAGGCAAGCTCCTTCTGCTTCTGCCTGATGCTCGTGCGAAGCGCTCGCCTCTTCGAGCTGAGCTCACGTTCGTGCGCTTGGACCTTCCGGGCGAGCTCAGGGTTCATGAGGAGCCTCGCGCGAAGCGCTTGCGTGCACCTCTGCAAGGTCCCAGGTACGTTCGAGCAGTCGTTCTGGAGGAGAGACTCCGAGCGCGTCTGCCAGCTTCGTCAGACGTTCTTTCGTGAGACGTGCGTTCAAGGAGACGAGTCCTCGTTCAATCCGCGAGATTTCACTTTGGTACAACCCCGTTACAAGCGAAAGATCGAGTTGCGAAATCCCCCTTGACATTCGAATCAAGTGGAGACGCGTCGGAGGAATCTTTGTCATTGGAAGCAGCTCTCCTATCTAACCTCTATTATACTAGAGATTGTTGGGGGCAATCAATGGACGTCGTTGGACGTCCTGACGTCCTGGGCATAGCCGAACGCCCCGCGCTCGAGAAAGATCCAACTTTGAAAAGCTCGTTGCAATCGCCATACCTTCTATGGTATAATAGTCGTAGCAGAAGAAAGAATGCCTTCCGACTCCAGCGACGTCTCAGGCCTCCTTGCACGTGTAGAGCGTAGCTCTGCGGAACGTCTTGCGTTCTACGCTCGGCGTATCCTTGGCCTGAGAGGTCTGGCCGAAGCTCGCCTCGATGCGCTCCAAGCAGGTGCTCCTGCACGAAGTGCGCACGAGCGCTTCGCCCTCCGCCGCTGGCTCGAGCTCGGAAGGCCGTCCGGCCCAGGCCTTGCGGAGTCTGCAGAATGAGCGACACGCGAAGCGCGCTGCACCTACTCAACGGAAACCTTGCGCGGCCTGACCGTGTCCTCGACTCAGAGAAGCTGGCGGAGAGGCGTTCGGCCTACGTCCAGCGGAACGAAGCGCGTCTCTTCGCTCTCGAAATCATCCGAGATCCTGCGTACCGCGAAGCGCTGAAAAAAGCGGCAATCGCGCGAACCCTCCCAGCAGCAGTCGAATGCACTCTCCTCGCCTATGCGTATGGACGTCCAACCGAACGAGTCGAACTCGGGCGTCCTGGATCCTTCGACGACCTTTCCGACCTCAGCACTCCTGAGCTCGCTTCGCGTGCGCGCTTGCTCGTCGAAGTCGCGAGCGCCTTGAGCGAGGGCGAAATCGCTTCTGGCGAAGCTGCCGAAGCAGAGGCCGTGCGAAGCACCGACGAAGCCCTTCGCTTCACACACGCTCGCGCTCTCGAAAGCCGCGCGCAGGAAGGGAAACAAAGCGGATGAAAAGCGCTGAGCAGGAAA
>Ga0180082_1000140_pt1 | contig 11908 bp, 8 predicted proteins | sample EasRiv660_16_10D_FD_121780 | JGI IMG/M metagenome (GOLD analysis project Ga0180082, IMG submission 121780) | Soil microbial communities from meander-bound floodplain in the East River, Colorado, USA - East River metaG ERMLT660_16_10D | ecosystem: Environmental > Terrestrial > Soil > Floodplain ...
CACAGCGACGCCGCATGCTTGCCGCTGGCTACGCCGAGTCCACCCGCCTCTACGCCGATGAGCTTCACCGCTTCGTAGGGGATATAGGGATAGAAAATGCCCATCGCGTTCGAGCCCCCACCGACACAGGCGATCACGGCGTCCGGCTGGCGGCCGCACATCTCCGGCATCTGGGTCAGGCACTCGCGGCCGATGACCGACTGAAAGTCGCGCACCATCATCGGGTACGGATGCGGGCCGGCGACGGTGCCAATGATGTAGAAGGTGTTGTTGACGTTGGTGACCCAGTCGCGCATCGCTTCGTTCAGCGCGTCCTTCAGCGTTTTCGATCCCGATTCGACCGGCACGACCGACGCCCCGAGAAGCTTCATGCGATAGACGTTCTGCACCTGGCGCTTGATGTCCTCCGAGCCCATGTACACGACGCATTCCATGCCGTAACGCGCCGCCACCGTCGCGGCCGCGACGCCGTGCATTCCGGCGCCCGTTTCGGCGATCACGCGCGGTTTGCCCATGCGCCGCGCGAGAATCGCCTGGCCGATGGTATTGTTGATCTTGTGAGCGCCGGTATGGTTGAGATCTTCGCGCTTGATGTAGATCTGTGCCCCGCCGAGCATCTGCGACCAACGCTTGGCGTGATAAACCGGGCTCGGGCGACCGACGTAGTGCTTGAGCTCGTACTCGAATTCGGCGACGAATTCCGGATCCTTCCGGCAAGCCTCATAAGCGCGTTTGAGTTCATCGAGCGCGTGCACCAGCGTCTCGGCGACGAACACGCCACCATACAGGCCGAAATGCCCCCGCTCGTCAGGAAGCTCACGCATCTTCATTCTTGACCGCTCCGATAAAAGCCGCGATTTTCGCGGCGTCCTTGATTCCCTTGGACGCCTCGACGCTGCTCGAAACATCGACTGCGTAGGGCCCGGTGCGGCGTATGGCGCCGGCGACATTGCCGGCAGTCAGGCCGCCCGAAAGGATGATCGGCCTCGCCATGCGCTCCGGCACGAGGCTCCAATCGAACGAGCCGCCCGTTCCGCCCCAGAGATCTTCGTGGAATGCGTCGAGCATCCACGCCGCGGCAGCTCCATAAGGCGAGAGGTATTTTAGCAAATCCAGCCCGGGCCGAATGCGCGCAGCTTTGATGTACGGCCGGGAGAAACTCGAGCAGAACTCGGGCGGCTCGTCGCCGTGGAACTGCAGGAGCGTCACGCCGCACTCGCCGATCACCCGCTCGACGTCCTCGCGCGCTGGGTTGACGAACACCGCCACGGTCGCGACAAAGGGTGGAACGCTTGTCGCGATCTCCCGCGCCCGATCGAGGGTCACGCAGCGCGGGCTGGGCCGGTAGAACACCAGGCCGATGGCGTCGGCGCCGTGCGCGGCGGCAGCCTGCCCATCTTCCAGGCGTGCGATGCCGCAAATCTTGACTCGCGTTCTCATCGCCCGACTTCCAGATCGAACGGCATCATAGGGGGAAACGCCGGCAGGCTCCAGTGCGCATCGTATCGGACTCCGTGGAGATACAGACCCTCGGCGGAGAACGTGGGCGCCGCGAGCCGCCGGTCCTGCGCGGCAATCAGCTCGGAGATCCATTGCGGCGGATGCTTCCCCTTTCCGACATACACGAGACATCCGACGATATTGCGCACCATGTGATGCAGAAACGCATTGGCGGTGAAATCAAACAGGAAATAGGCGCCGCGTACGTGTATTGCTGCGCTTTGCATGATCCGCACCGGGCTCTTCGCCTGGCACTCTGCGGACCGAAAACTCGAAAAATCATGCTCTCCGATCAGGCAATCGACGGCTTTGCGCATGCTCTCCAGGTCGAGCGGCGGATGAAACCACCCGGTGCGCCCTGCGAGCAGCGCCGGCCGCACCGGGTGGCTGTAGAGAACGTAGCGGTAGCTTCGAGAGAGTGCCGAGTAGCGCGCGTGAAAATTTCCCGGTACCGGAGTCGCCCATTGCACGGCGATCTCATCGGGAAGCAGCGAGTTTACGCCGCGCACCCACGCCGACTCGGGGCGCTCCACCGAGGTCTCGAAATGCGCCACCTGGGCGCTTGCATGCACGCCCGCGTCGGTGCGTCCGGCACCGGTCAGCGCGATCGGCTCGCCGCCTATTTCCGAAAGCGCGCGCGTGAGATGATCTTGCACGGTGTTGCCGGAAGGCTGCGATTGCCAACCTTCCATGCCCGCGCCGCAGTAGCTCACTCCGATGGCAAATTTCATTCTACGATCCCGAAAACAACGATCGGCGCACGAGGCGCCGATCGTTTAGGGCAGAACCCGGTGGAGATCAGCCGAGAGCCTGGAGCATCGTCTGGGCCTGCTGTTGCTGTGCCGCATCGCCTTCTTTCACCACTTCCTTCAGCAACTCGCGGGCCCCGTCCTTGTCGCCCATCTCTTCGTACGCCTTGGCGAGATCGAGCTTGGTCGCGACTTCCTGCCATCGCGCGTCCGGAACGCCGCCTGAACCGTTGCCGCCGCCGGGCGTACCGAGATCCAGACTGATGTCGGCCAGATCCACGGAGGGCGTCCTGGGCGATTCGGTTTTCGCTTCACCGCCACCTGACGTTGTTCCGAGGTCGAAATCAATCGCTCCCAGGTCCGCGGTGGCGGCCGCAGAGGCGCCCGGTGCAGCATAGGCCGGGGCGGGGTGAACCGGTTTGTCGCCCATCGGCAAATCGAAATCGATGCTGAGCGGCTCCGCAGCCGGAGGGGCTGCCCGGATGGCGCTCGCCGAAGCCGCGGTCCCGACAGCGGCGGACTTGTCGCCGCCGAGACCGAGATCGAAATCGAGACCCGCCGCGGGGTCCGCCGGGGACGCCGATCCAACGCCCAGATCGAGGTCCGGCAGCGGAGCGGACCCTCCTGATGTCGACGCACCGATGTCGAAATCGATGTTGAATGGTGCGGCAGGCTCCAGCGTAGGTTCAGTGTTCGTGCTAAAGGCCGGCATCTGCGCCATGCTTGTGCTGAAAGCCGGCATCTGCGTCGTGCTTGTGCCGAAAGCCGGCATCTGCGTCGTTTGATTGAACCCCTGCGGCGCGTTTCCCGGCTTGCCCCCGTAAAGCGAATTGGCCGGATCGATCGACAATCCCAAACCAGCCACCTTTTCCCATTCCGCCCCGCGTCCGCCGGTTGCGGCGCGCAATTCGTTTGCGGCCGCCTCGAACGACCTTGCATCCTTCCGATTGGCGTAAATCTCGAGGAGCTTGACGCGAAGCGCCTGGCGACTGGAATCCTTGGCCAGCGCGTCTTTCAGGATTTCCTCGGCCTGGGCATCGCGGCCGTAGGCCATATAAACGTCGGCTTCCGCGATCGGATCGATCTCCTCGGTGTCGGACTTGCCAGCGCCACCGTCGCTGAAATCGCTCTGAAGCGAGTTCGAGCTGGTGTCAACGTTACGACCTCCGGCGCTACCCAATACCGAGTCCGCGTCCGAAGGCACGACGCTCATGATGCTGTTCTCGAATTGCGAGTTGCGCTTTCTGCGCCAGGCAATAGCCGCGTAAACCGCCAGCAGGAGCACGCATAGGCCCCCACCGCCGAGGTAATAGGGATTGTCGAGCAACTCTTCCACGAAACTGGCTTCAATCGGCGGAGGCGTGGGCGCGGTCTTCGCCTTGGCTGCGGCCTTGGGAGCGGCCTTCGCGACCTCCGTTTTCGAGGGCTCCAGTGCTCTGGCGGCAGATTCGGGAGTCTTCGCCGGCTCGGGCGCTTTCGCAGTTTCGGGAGCTTTTGCCCCTTCCGGTGCCTTCGCAGGTTCCGGCGTCTTGGCGCCCTCTGGGGTCTTTGCCGCAGCGGATGCCTTGGCTGCTTCGGGAGCCTTGGGGGGTTCCGGCGCTTTCGCCACCTCCGGCACCTTGGCGGCCGGTGGCGCCGTTGCCAGCTCAGGGGCTTTCGCCGCCTCGGGAGCTTTGGGCGCTGCTTTGGCGGGCTCGGGGGCCTTGGGCGCCTCCGCTTTGGCCGCAGGGGCGACTTTGGCGGGCTCGGCGGCTTTCGCGGCGGGCGCGGCTTTTGCGGCTTCGGCCTGCTGCTGTAACTGGGCTCCGGTCTGGCTTTTTATTTGCGCCAGCTTCTGCATATCCTGCAGATTCTTTTCCAGGAGCGCGATGCGTTCTCTGGCTTCTTTCAGCGCATTGTCTTTGGCTGCCAAATCATCGGCCGCTGCGGTGCCCGCCGCCTTTGCGCCGCGCTTGGCGTCGTCTGCGCGGGAGAGGCGCAGCTCGTCCTTGGGCGGTTCCTTGGACGGCACCGGCTTTTCTTCCTTGGGTGCACCGATCTGACCGGATACCTGCCGGCCCCCCTGAGACCCGGGCGTCGACGCGACCGCGATTCCGAGGCTGCGGCGGTATTCGTTGAAGTCGGCGTACTGAGCGGAGACGATGCGGCGCGCATCAGCTGCCGCCACTGCCCCCGCCGCGTCCTTGTCCGGAATGCTGATGATCTTGCCCGCGCGCAAACGGTTCATGTTGCCGGCCACAAACGCTTCTTGATTCTCGCGGAACAGCGCCACCAGCATCTGCTGCAAGCTCACGCCCTCAACTTGGTTTCGGAGTGCAATCTTCGAGAGTGTGTCCCCGCGCACGACCTCGTAGATATCTGAAATCCCGAATACTTGGACCAGTCCGGCGGGCGCCGCGGCAGCAGGCGACGCGTCCATCTGAACCGGCACGGGTTCCTCCGGCTTCACCTCCGCCGGCAGTACTTGAACTAGCGCCGGCAACTCCGGTTCCCCGACCGTCTCCCGCGTCGGCGCTTCGGTCTCCGCTGCCGCCACCGGAGCGAGCGCAATCGGCTCTGCAGAAGCGGCCGGCGCCGCCGGGACCGGCTCCAGGGGTGACGCCGGTGCAACGGGCTCAGCCGACGGTGCCGAGGCAACCGGTTGCGGCAGTTCGGCCGCCGGAGGCGCGACCCGCAGCGGCTCAAGTTTTGGCGGACCGGCATATTCGGGTGGATCGAGCAGGAAGGTGTATTCGCGGACGAGTCGTCCGTTCGCCCAGTTCAGCTCTACCAGCATGTCGATGAAGGGGTCGTTGATCGGCGCGCCGGACGTGAGAGTCATCACGTATTGGCCACCCGTCCGCCGCTGAACGGCAAACTTGACCGACAGAAGGGCCGGATTCAGGTCTATGTTGGCTTGGCGGAAAAACTCCCCCGGCGCGAGCCGCGCCCCCAACGTGTCGCCTTCACCGCGCTGTAAAGAAACGATCTCGATTTCCGCTCTGAGCGGCTGCCCAAGCGCGGAGAGAACCGACAACTTGCCCAAGCCCGCCGCCCACGCGAGCGAAGGCAAAATCAGGCTGACTACTGCTACCAGACAAGTTTTTGAGGCGAACTTCCCCACTTGCCACCCTGACCTAAGTGGAAACAAATGAACATACCATCATGGCCTTAGCCTTGCAAGCTCAACTTTCACCTCAGAAATTGCGTCAAGTGACTATTTTTGCACGAAGTTTGCGTGTTTTTTCCCTGGAATCCCCGGGAACGAGGGAGGCGACCGGATCCGAAACTCTTGACGACCAGCTTCGGCAACTCAGCCTTCGAGCAGAATGCGCAGCATTCTCCGCAACGGCTCGGCAGCACCCCAGAGCAGCTGGTCTCCCACGGTAAAAGCAGCAAGGTAGAAACCCCCTCTTTCGAGAGCAAGCTTGCGGAGGCGTCCGACAGGCACCTGGAGCGTGCCGCTTACCGCCGCCGGGGTCAGCTCGCGCAGGCTGGCCTCGCGCTCGTTTGGAACAACTCTCACCCAAGGGTTTGCCTCGGCGAGTATCTGCTCGATTTCGCCCAGGGGCAGATCGCGCCTGAGTTTCACAGTGAGCGCCTGGCTGTGGCAGCGCATCGCACCGATGCGCACGCAGATGCCGTCCATGGGGACCGGGTTACTTTCGCGGCCGAGAATCTTGTTGCCTTCGGCTTGAGATTTGCATTCTTCGCGGCTCTGGCCGTTGCCGAGGTCTTTGTCGATCCACGGAAGGAGGCTCCCCGCAAGCGGAAAGGCGAACTGCTGCTTTGGGAAAGATTCGTCCCGCAGCGCCGAGGTCACCGCCCTGTCCAGCTCGAGGATTGCGGAGGCAGGGTCCTCCAGGGACGATCTCGCAGCCTGGTGCACGAATCCGATCTGCTTCACCAGCTCACGCACGTGCTCGGCGCCCGCGCCGGAGGCAGCCTGATAGGTCATCGAGGTCATCCATTGGACGAGGTCCGCCTTCAGCAGGCCGTGCATGCCCATGAGCATCAGGCTTACGGTGCAGTTGCCGCCGATGTAATTGCGCACGCCTCGGGAAAGCGCATCCTTGATCACGTTCATGTTGACCGGATCCAGGATGATGACCGCGTCGTCCTGCATGCGAAGAGCGGATGCGGCGTCTATCCAGTAGCCCTTCCACCCCGAGGCACGCAGCCTGGGAAACACTTCGTGGGTGTAGTCGCCGCCTTGACACGAGATGACGATGTCCATCAACGCGAGCTCTCTCACGCTCTTCGCGTCCTTGAGCGGCGCCGTTTCCTTTCCGATGAATGGCCCGAGCTCACCCACTCGGGAAGTCGAGAAAAATACCGGCTCCATCAACGCGAAGTCGCGCTCGGCGTGCATGCGCTGCATCAGCACCGATCCGACCATTCCGCGCCAACCGACGAGTCCGACTCGCTTCATCGTATTTCCCGAATGTCCGATCTGCGTATGCTAGCGCACTGAGCCCCAAAAAGGGTTGTCTCGCATCAAGAGAGCGCTGCGACCACGGCATCCCCCATCTCGCGGGTGCCCACTTTGCGGGTTCCCTGCCGAAAAATATCCGCGGTGCGATACCCCTGGGCGAGTACTTTCTTCACCGCGCTTTCGACACGCGCGGCGACCCGGTCTTGATCGAAGCTGTAGCGAAGCATCATTGCCGCAGACAGGATGGCCGCCAGAGGATTGGCGAGGTTCTTTCCCGCGATGTCCGGGGCCGATCCGTGAATCGGCTCGTACAGTCCCTTGCCTTTTTCGTCGAGCGAAGCCGAAGGCAGCATGCCGATCGAGCCGGTCAGCATCGAAGCCTCGTCCGAAAGAATGTCGCCGAACATGTTCCCCGTGACGATCACGTCGAACTGCCTGGGATTCTTGAGGAGCTGCATCGCGGCGTTGTCCACGTACATATGCGTCAGTTCCACGTCGGCGTATCCCTTGCCGACTGCGCTCACGACTTCCCGCCATAACTGCGAGGTCTCGAGCACGTTCGCCTTGTCGACCGAGCACATTTTCCTGTTGCGCTTCAGTGCGGCGCGAAAACCCGCGTGAGCGATGCGGCGGATCTCCTCGTCGGTGTAGCGCATCGTATCGAAGCCTTCGCGCACCCCGCCTTCCAGCTCCCGGATACCGCGCGGCCGACCGAAATAGATGTCGCCGGTCAGCTCGCGCACAATCAGGATATCGAGTCCGGCCACCACCTCGGGCCTGAGGGTCGAGGCATCGGCGAGTTCGGGAAAGACGGACGCGGGCCGAAAATTGGCGAACAGATCGAGCTCCTTGCGGAGCCTGAGGAGCGCCTGCTCGGGGCGTTTTTCGCGCGGCAACGCATCGTAACGAGGACCGCCCACCGCGCCGAACAGGACGGCATCGGCCTTTCTCGCCAGTTCCAGCGTCGGCCCGGGCAGGGGATCACCCGCGGCGTCATAGGCCGCACCTCCAACGGGGGCTTGCTCCGTCTCGAACGCGAGACCTTCTCTCCTTAGGGCGGCGAGTACCTTGACCGCCTCGGCGATGACTTCCGGGCCGACGCCGTCGCCGGGCAGGACCGCAATTTTCATGAAAAGGAGGAGATGACTAACCGAACAGCCAGGGCTGTTCGGAGCGGCGCCGCTCTTCGAAGGCGCGGATCTTGTCCGCGTGGCGCAGGGTGAGTCCTATGTCGTCAAGGCCGTTGACGAGACAGTACTTGCGGAAAGGTTCGATGTCGAAGCGCATCACCTTGCCGCCGTCCGGGGTCGCGACCGTTTGTTTCTCGAGATCGACAATGAGCCGGAACCCCGGAAAAGCGGCGACCTCATGGAACAGTTGGTCCACTTCCGCTTCGGTGAGCGTGACAGGGAGCAAGCCGTTCTTGCAGCAGTTGTTGAAAAATATGTCGGCGTAGGACGGTGCGATGAGCGCGCGAAAACCGTACTCGGCAAGCGCCCAGGGTGCGTGCTCCCGCGAGCTTCCGCAGCCGAAGTTCTTGCGCGCAAGCAGTATGCCGGCACCTTTGTAGCGCGGCTGGTTGAGGACGAAATCGGGGTTGAGCGGGCGGCCCGCATCGGACTTGTCAGGCTGGCCTTCGTCGAGGTAGCGCCAGGCATCGAACAGATTCGTCCCGAACCCCGTGCGCTTGATCGACTTCAGGAACTGCTTCGGGATGATCTGGTCGGTGTCGACGTTCGCCCGGTCAAGCGGTGCCACGAGGCCGTTCAGGACGGTAAATCGCTCCATGGTCATACCCGAATCATTTCCACTGGCGAACGTCGACGAAGTGCCCGGCTATCGCGGCGGCTGCGGCCATCTCCGGGCTCACAAGATGGGTCCTGCCGCCCGTGCCTTGCCGGCCTTCGAAATTGCGGTTCGAAGTCGAGGCGCAGCGCTCGCCCGGCTCGAGGCGGTCTGCGTTCATCCCCAGGCACATGGAGCAACCGGGTTCCCTCCACTCGAACCCGGCGTCCTTGAAGATCCGGTCAAGGCCTTCGTGCTCCGCCTGCGCCTTGACGAGCCCGGAGCCCGGCACGACCATGGCGAGCCTGACATTCGAGGCGAGGCGGCGCCCGCGCACGATCGCCGCGGCGGCGCGCAGGTCCTCGATGCGCGAATTCGTGCACGAACCGATGAACACCTTGTCGATGCGGATATCGGTCATGGGCGTATTGGGCTTGAGGCCCATGTAGGTGAGCGCTCTCTCCATGCCCTCCCGGCGGATCGCGTCCTTCTCCCTGTCGGGATCGGGAACGCGCTCGTCCACGGTGACGACCATCTCGGGCGAGGTGCCCCAAGTCACCTGCGGCTTGATCGAGCGCGCGTCGATCGACACCTCGCGGTCGAATTTCGCGTCCGGATCGCTCTTCAGCGTGCGCCAATGCGCGACCGCGCGATCCCACAACTCGCTGCGCGGCGCAAAGGGCCTGCCCTTCAGATAGGCGAGGGTCGCCTCGTCGACCGCCACCAATCCGGCGCGCGCTCCCGCCTCGATCGACATGTTGCACAGGGTCATGCGGCCTTCCATCGTGAGCGAGCGCACCGTGCCGCCGGCGTATTCGATCGTGCAGCCGGTTCCCCCTGCAATGCCGATTCTGCCGATCACGGCGAGCGCCACGTCCTTCGCCGTCACTCCGCGCGCGAGCGGCCCCTCCACGCGCACCAGCATGTTCTTCATCTTTTTCGCGAGCAGGCATTGCGTTGAAAGCACGTGTTCGACTTCCGAAGTCCCGATTCCGAACGCGAGGCAGGCGAACGCGCCGTGGGTGCTCGTATGCGAGTCGCCGCACACCACGGTCATTCCCGGCAGCGTCGCACCCTGCTCCGGGCCGATGACGTGCACGATGCCCTGGCGAGCGTCGTTCATCTTGAATTCGACGATGCCGTATTCCGCGCAATTTTTGTCGAGCGTGTCGACTTGCAGGCGCGACACGGGATCGGCGATCCCGCGGGAGCGATCGGTCGTCGGAACGTTGTGATCGGCCACCGCGAGGTTGGCTGATATCCGCCAGGGCTTGCGCCGCGCGAGCTTCATGCCCTCGAACGCCTGGGGACTCGTGACTTCGTGCACCAGGTGGCGATCGATATAGAGGAGCGTCGTGCCGTCCTCCTCGGCGTGCACCGCGTGCGACTCCCAGAGCTTGTCGTAGAGAGTGCGCGGGCTCATTTGCTCTGGTCAGCCAAAGCTGGAAATTATACCGGATCGCCCCGATGGCTCGGCAGCGATCGAGGCGCTCCCTGCTCTCTAGCGCTTGCGCGCAGCCTCGTACAGAGGCATGACCCGATCCGAGTAGTTCTGCAGGTCACGGATTCGGTTCTGGTCCGAAGGGTGCGTCGACATCCACTCGGGCGGCTTGCCGCCGCCGAGCTTGCCCATCTTCTGCCACAGCGAAACGGCTGCACGCGGATCGTAACCCGAGCGCGCAGCAAGCTCTACGCCGATGCGATCGGCCTCGGTCTCTTGAGTGCGGGAATGCGGCAGCGAGAGCGTAACGTCGAGCAGGGTTTGCGCGAGTTGAGCGCTCGTATCGCCGAACCCGAGCGCAGCGCCGAGCACGCCGACCCCGATCTGCTGGGCCATCTGCTCGCTCGCGCGTTCGCGCCCGTGCTCACGCAACGCGTGCGCGATCTCGTGCCCCATTACGGCGGCCAGCTCCTCGTCGGTGGGATTCAATTTGGTCAGAAGCCCGGTGTAGACGGCGATCTTGCCGCCGGGCATGCACCACGCGTTCACCTCGTCCGAAGTGATCACGTTGACCTCCCATTTCCACCCCGGCGCATCGGCGCGGAACGCCGCCGTGTTCGGGATCAGGCGGTTGGCGACCCCACGCACCCGCGCGACCTGGGCGGAATCCCGGTTGAGCTGGTTCTTCTTGCCGGCTTCGGAGGTGACTTTGCCGTAGCCCTCCGCGGCGCTCTGATCGATCTGGGAAGCCGAAATCAAGGACGACATGGTTTGCTTGCGCTCGACGCCGACCACGCCGCCCTGGGTCGTTTGCACCGTCTGGCAGCCGGCGAGCGCCACCGTTGCGGAAAAGCCGAGCCACGCGATGAATCTCATTTTTTCCTCCAAAGCGAGCATTTTCCACGTCCCGGCCGCACGATCAAGCCCCGTGATGCCCGCCCCGTATAATGCCGCCTTTTGCGCCAGGCACACGGCCGCCCAGCTCTCACATGAGCCGCATCCCCCGCAGCGTATTCTTCCTGCTCTTCACCGTATCCGGGTTTGCCGGACTCATCTACGAGTCGATCTGGAGCCACTATCTTAAACTTTTCCTCGGCCACGCGGCCTATGCGCAGACTCTGGTGCTGGCGCTTTTCATGGGAGGGATGGCGATCGGATCGTGGCTCTGCAGCCGGTGGTCCGCGGGCTGGGGAAATCTGCTGCGCGGCTACGCGCTTGCCGAGGCTTTGATCGGCCTTGCGGCATTTTCGTTCCACCCGGTATTCGTGGCGGCGACCGACGCCGCCTACGCGAGCATCCTGCCCGCGCTCGGCGGGGAGATCCCGGCGACGCTATTCAAATGGACGCTCGCGGGGCTTCTGATCCTGCCGCAGTCGGTGCTGCTCGGCATGACCTTCCCCCTCATGAGCGCGGGGCTGATCCGGCGCTATCCGGCGGCGCCCGGCGAATCGCTCGCGATGCTGTATTTCACCAACAGCTTCGGGGCGTCGATCGGCGTGCTGGCAAGCGGATTTGTCATGATCGAAAAGCTGGGACTGCCCGGCACCGTGCAGACCGCCGGGGCCCTGAATCTCGCCCTCGCCGCCGTCGTATGGCTGCTCGCCCGCGGCAGCGAGCAGCCCATGAGGGCTCGCCCCGGCGCCGGGCGGGATTCCGAAGCCGCGGCGCCTTTCAGGCTTTTCCTCGCGGTCGCGCTCCTGACGGGCGCCGCTTCGTTCGTCTTCGAGATCGGCTGGATCCGCATGCTTTCGCTCGTCCTCGGATCCTCGACGCACTCGTTCGAGTTGATGCTCTCGGCCTTCATCCTGGGCATCGCCTGCGGCGGCTATTGGTTGCGCCGGCGCATCGACGCGATCGCCGACCCGGTCCGGTTTCTCGGTATCGTGCTGGTGACGATGGGATTGCTCGCGCTCGCCACGCTGCCGCTCTATGGCCGGATGTTCGGGTTGATGCAGTCCGTGATGAACGCGCTCGCGCAGACGGAAACCGGATACACGCTGTTTCTGCTCTCCAGCCACG
>Ga0180082_1000147_pt1 | contig 11706 bp, 8 predicted proteins | sample EasRiv660_16_10D_FD_121780 | JGI IMG/M metagenome (GOLD analysis project Ga0180082, IMG submission 121780) | Soil microbial communities from meander-bound floodplain in the East River, Colorado, USA - East River metaG ERMLT660_16_10D | ecosystem: Environmental > Terrestrial > Soil > Floodplain ...
ACCAACAGCGAGGCGCGCGTGACCTTCGAGCAGATGCTCGCCAGCCTCGGGCTCGCCGGCAACAGCGCGCTCGCGCGCATCGGCGGCATCGTGCACTTCCTCGAGGTGCGCGGCACCCCGGTACCCGAGGCCGCCGGGGTGCAGACGCTGCTGCAGGGTGCGTCGCGCCGCGCGGCAAGCGACGATGAGTTGCTGCGCGAAGCGGAAAAGACCTTCGACCTGCTCTACGACGCCTACTCCGACCAGCGCGAAGCGACGCGCGGCTAGGCGGCTATTTCTTCTGGTCGCGCAGCTCCTGCAAGTGCAACGCGCGCAGCTCCTTGAGCCGCGCCTCGACCACCGACAACTCGTAGAAATTGCCGTCGCCGGCCGCCTGTGCGAGCTGCAGCTGCTCGACCGCCGCCGGCAGGCTGCCGCGCAACACGTAGACCTCGGCCTGCGCCTGGTGCTGCTGCAGGCGCTTGCCGAGCGCCGCATAGATCTGCGCCTGCTGGGTGCGCAGCCGCAGGTCGCGCGGGTACAGGCGCAACGGCTCGGCGAGCGCGGCGAGCGCCTCGTCGGCGCGCCCGGACTGGCGCAGGGCCTGCGCGAGGTCGTAGGTCAGCGGCAGCCATTCGGGAAAGCGCTGCAGCGCCCGGCGCAGCGTGGCGATCGCACCCGCGGTGTCGCCCGCCGCCATCTGCACGCGCGCCGCCAGGGCTTCGATCATCGGGCTCGACGCGCCCGTGGCGCGCAGCGCGGCGAGCCCTGCCTGCGCCTCGCGCGGCTTCTGCGCGCGCAACTGGGCCGCGACCAGGCCGTAGCGCGCCGCGGCTTCGCTGGCGTAGCGCCCGTCGCGTATCGCCGACGAGAAGTACGCCACGGCGGAGAGCGGCTCCCCACTCTCCGCCCGCAGCTTGGCGCGCACCAGGTGGAACTCCAGGCTGTCGAGGTGCTGGCGATAGGGCGCGGCGGCCGCCCGGCTGCTCGTGTCGGCGATGCGGTCCGCGGTCATCGGGTGGGTGCGCAGGTAGCTCGGCAGCAGGCCGTCGTCGGACACGCGCATCTGGCGCTGCAGCTTCTCGAAGAACGTAGGCATGGCATGCACGTCGAAACCGGCCCCGGCCAGGGTCTGGAAACCGATGCGGTCCGCCTCACGCTCGTAGTCCCGCGTGTAGCTAAGCTGCTGCTGCACCGCGCCGGCCTGCGCCGCGGCCGCCGCGCCCCCGGCCAGGTCCGGGCGTGAACGGCCGATCAGGATCGCGGCGGCGAGCGCGATCATGCTCGGCAGCTGCATCTGCTGCTGCGCGCCGAACATGCGCGCTATGTGGCGCTGCGTGACGTGCGCGATCTCGTGCGACAGCACGGAGGCGAGCTCGGACTCGCTCTCCGCGGAATTGATCAGGCCGGTGTGCACGCCGATGAAGCCCCCGGGCAGCGCGAACGCGTTGATCGCCGGGTCGCGCATGGCAAAGAACTCGAAATCCTGGCGCGCCCCCGGGACCGCGGCGAGCAGGCTCCGGCCAAGCCCATCGAGGTAACGCACCACCTCGGGATCGTCGAGGTAGGCCGGCTCGCGCTCGCGGATCTCGCGCACGATGCTCTCGCCGATGCGCCGCTCGATCTGCGGCGGCAGCACCGCGCCCGCGGCGTCGCCGAGTTCCGGCAGCGTTTGCGCCGGCGCCCGCGCCGCGGGGAACATCGCGGTGGCGAGCCCGGCGAGCAGCACGAGCGTGAAGCGCATAGGGATATGATACCGTCCGCCCCTGCAAGTTCCGGAGCAGGCATGGCTCGCAAACCGACGCGTAGGCTGACACGCAGACTCACGCATTTCGATCCGCGTGGGCGCGCGCACATGGTGGATGTCGGCGCCAAGGCGCAGACGCATCGCGTGGCGGTCGCCTCCGGGCGCATCCTGATGCGCCCGGCGACGCTGCGCGCGGTCGCGGCCGGGCGCGCGAAGAAGGGTGATGTGCTCGGTGTGGCGCGCATCGCGGCGATCCAGGCCGCCAAGCGCACGCCGGATCTGATTCCGCTCGCGCACCCGATCGCCATCACGCGCGCCGCCGTCGAGTTCGCGCTCGAGCCCCGCCGCAGCGCGGTGCGCATCGTTGCGACGGTGGAATGTCGCGGCCGCACGGGGGTCGAGATGGAGGCGCTGGCCGCCGCCGCGGTCGGGTTGCTCACGGTCTACGACATGCTCAAGGCCGTGGACCGCGCCATGGTGCTCGCCGACCTGCGCCTCGAGGAGAAGCGCGGCGGCCGCTCGGGGACCTGGCGCCGGCCCGCGGGCCGCGGCTGAATGAAGCTGAATTTCGCCAAGCTGCTCGCGGCCCTCGGCATCCTGCTCCTCGCCGCGGGCGGCTACGCCTTGCTGCGCTCGCGCGACGGCAACGGCGAGCAGGCGCTGCGCACCGTGAGGCTCGAGCGCGGCACTCTGCAGGCGATGGTGGCGGCGAGCGGCACGCTGAACGCGGTCACCACCGTGCAGGTGGGCTCGCAGATCTCCGGCCAGGTGAAGGAGATCTACGCCGACTTCAACACCCCGGTGAAGAAGGACCAGGTCATCGCGCGCATCGACCCGCAGACCTTTGAACTGCGCGTCAACCAAGCGCGCGCAGATCTCGACTCGGCGCACAGCGCGGTCGCCGTGGCGCGCTCGGGGCTCGCCGCGCAGCGGGCCGAGGTCGGCCGCGTGAAGGTGACGCTGTTCGACGCGCAGCGCGACTACGAGCGCAAGCGAGCGCTGGTGGAGAAGAACTTCATCTCGGGCGCGGAGCTGGACAAGGCGCGCACCTTGCTCGACGGCATGCGCGAGCAGCTCAAGGCGGTAGAGGCCCAGATCCAGGTCAACGAGGCACAGGTGCTCAGCGCGCTCGCCACCGTGAAGCAGCGCGAGTCGCTGCTCAAGCAGGCGCAGGTGGACCTGGAGCGCACCATCATCCGCGCGCCGGTGGACGGCACGGTGATCCTGCGCAACATCGACGCCGGACAAACGGTCGCCGCCAGCCTGCAGGCGCCGGTGCTGTTCACCATCGCGCAGGACCTGCGTGACATGCAGGTCGAGACGGCGATCGACGAAGCCGACGTCGGGCGCCTGCGCGTCGGCCAGCGCGCCACCTTCACGGTGGACGCCTTTCCACGGCGCAGCTTCAACGGCGAGATCCGGCAGATCCGCAAATCGCCGGTGAACGTGCAGAACGTGATCAGCTACACGGTGGTGATTTCGGCCGCCAACCCGGATCTGTCCCTGCTTCCCGGGATGACGGCGAACGTACGCGTCGTGGTCGAGTCGCGCGACAACGCGCTGAAGGTGGCGAACGCCGCGCTGCGCTTCCGCCCGGCCGGGACCGTCGACGCGCCTCCAGTCCAGGCGGCGGCCGGCAATGCCGGCCAGCAGCTCCGCCAGCGCGTCTACGCCGAGATCAAGCCCGATGCTGCGCAGAAGGCGAAACTGGACGAGGTGTTCGACGACCTGCGCCAGAAGCTGGCCGCGCTGCGCGAGTTGCCCCAGGAGGCCGACCGCCGCAAGGCAGGCGAGCGGCTGCGCGCTGAGTCGCGCGCGCGCGTCATGGCAGTGCTGACCGAGACACAGAAGCCGGTGTACGAGCGGCTGCTGGCGGAACTTGGCGGCACGCGCGCGGGCGCGAGCGCCGCAGGCCGGCTTTGGGTGCGCGGTGCGGACGGCACACCCGCCCCGGTGGACGTGCGCACCGGCCTCACCGACGGCACAAGCACCGAGATCCTCGAGGGACCGTTGAAGGAAGGCGACGAGGTGATCCTCGGCCTGGGCGGGCCGGCCACCGCGACGAAGAAGGCTGGACCCACGGGCCCGCGCCTGTTCTGATGGCAGTGCCGCTGATCCACACGCAGGACCTCAACAAGATCTACCGCATAGGCGACAACGAGGTGCGCGCGCTCGCTGGCGTCAGCGTGGATATCGCGCAGGGAGAGTTCGTCGCGGTGATGGGGCCCTCAGGCTCGGGCAAGTCGACCTTTATGAACGTGCTCGGCTGCCTCGACCGGCCGAGCTCCGGCGAGTACGTGCTGGGCGGAAAGCGCGTGTCGGATCTCTCCGGCGACGAGCTCGCCGTGGTACGCAACCGCAGCATCGGCTTCGTGTTCCAGACCTTCAACCTGCTGCCGCGCACCTCGGCGCTCGAGAATGTCGAGCTGCCGCTGGTATACGCGGGCGTCGCGGCGCACGAGCGCCGCGCGCGGGCGCTCGAGATGCTGGCGAAGGTCGGGCTCGCCGAGCGCGCCGGACACCAGCCGGCGCAGCTCTCCGGCGGCCAGCAGCAGCGCGTGGCGATCGCCCGCGCGCTGGTCACGCGCCCGCTGCTGATCCTCGCCGACGAGCCCACCGGCGCCCTCGACTCGCGCACCAGCCTGGAGATCATGGGTCTGCTGCAGGAACTCAATCGCCAGGGCATGACCGTAGTGCTGGTCACGCACGAGCCAGACGTTGCTCGCCACGCGCGCCGCGTGCTGCATTTCCTCGATGGTGCCGTGGTGCGCGACGAGTCCAACGCCATGCCCGAGGCGGCATGAACCTGCTCGGCCTGCTGCGCGTGGCGATGCGCGCGCTGGCAGTGAACAAGCTGCGCAGCGCGCTCACGATGCTGGGCATCATCATCGGCGTGGCTGCGGTGATCGTGATGATCGCGGTCGGCGGCGGCGCGCAGGCGCGCGTGGAAGAGCAGATCCGCTCGCTCGGCTCCAACCTGCTTCTTATCCTTTCCGGCAGCACCACGTCGGGCGGCGTGCGCATGGGCTTCGGCTCCAACCTGACGATCTCCGAGGACGACGCCGCCGCCATCACGCGCGAGATTCCGGATGCCATGGCGGTGCCCGCGCTGCGCGGCACCGCGCAGCTCGTCTGGGGCAATCAGAACTGGTCGACGGTGATCTTCGGCGTCACGCCCGAGTACCTCGAGGTGCGCCAGTGGACCCTCGCCGAGGGCAGCGCCTTCGACGCCTCCGACATTGCGGGCGCGACCAAGGTTTGCCTGATCGGCCAGACCGTGGCGCGGCAGTTGTTCGGCGGCGGCAACCCGCTTGGACAGCAGATCCGCATCCGCCGCGTGCCGTTCACGGTGATCGGCGTGCTCGAAGGGAAGGGCCAGAGCATGATGGGCGCCGACCAGGACGACCTCGTCCTGATGCCGATCAGCACCGCACGCAAGCGCGTGCTGGGCGCCACCAGCCTCGCCAAGCAACGCAGCGTCGGCACCATCTGGGTCAAGGTGCGCGAGGGCTACGACATGAAGGCCGCCGAAGAGCAGGTGCGCGGCCTGCTGCGACAGCGCCACCGGCTGCAGCCCGGGCAGGACGACGATTTCTCCCTGCGCAACCTCGAGGAGGTCGCCGCCACGCAGGAAGCCTCCAGCCGGGTGCTGGCGCTGCTGCTCGCCGCGGTGGCCTCGGTGTCGCTGGTGGTCGGCGGCATCGGCATCATGAACATCATGCTGGTGTCGGTTACCGAGCGTACACGCGAGATCGGACTGCGCATGGCGGTCGGCGCGCGCACGCGGGACATCCTGGGCCAGTTCCTGGTGGAGGCGGTGACGCTGTCGCTGATCGGCGGCCTGGCGGGTGTGGCACTCGGCATGGCCGCAGCCTTCGGCGTGGCGCATCTGGCGGGCTGGCGCATCGTGCTCTCGCCCGATTCGGTGCTGCTGGCGGTAGCGTTCGCGTTTGTGATCGGCGTGTTCTTCGGTTTCTACCCGGCGCGCAAGGCCGCGCGTCTCAATCCGGTCGAGGCGCTGCGCTTCGAATGACGTTCGGCCTGTCCGCGAGGCACGGCATCGCCGCCTGCGCCATCGCGGGGTTCGCGGCGGCACTGTACCTGCCCTTCCTGGGAAATCCCCTGGTGTTCGACGACCGGATCTTCTTTTCCGGGCGCCTGTTCTCCTACTACGCGACCCACCCGCTCGGCTTCGACCTGCGCCTGCCGGCATACTTCTCGATCGTCGCCACCGAGGTGCTGTGGGGCGGCATAGCAGCGCATCGCGGCGTGAGCCTGGTGCTGCACATCGCCTGCGCATTGGCGCTGTACCGGCTGCTCTACGTCATGCAGAGGGCGGCGCTGCCACGGCAGCGCGAAGAGGACGCGCTGTTGTGCGCTGCGCTGGTCGCCGGCGCGTTCGCCCTGCACCCGGTCGCCGTCTACGGCGCCGCGTACCTCGTGCAGCGCACGATCGTGCTCGCGACGCTGTTCGCGCTCCTGTCCTGGATCCTGTTCCTGCGCGGACTGCGGCGCGGCAGCCATGCCGACGCGCTCTCCGCCGCGGTGCTGTATTCGCTGGCGGTGCTGTCGAAGGAGCACGCGGTGCTACTGCCTGCCGCCGTGCTGCCGGCCGCCCTGCTGGGGACCGTGCCCATGCGGTTCGCTCTGCGCCATGCGGCGATCTACCTTGCGGCCTGCGCACCCGCCGGCATCTTCGTCGTGCTGCGCAGCCTGGGGCTGATCGGCGGGGCGTACGAGGAAGCCTTCAGTGCGATAGCCGCGCAAATCGAGGAAGTTTCCGGCGCCAACGTGTCCGCCCAGCCCCTGCTGATGAGCGCGGTGACGCAGGCGGGACTGTTCTTCAAGTACCTCGCGCTGTGGCTGTGGCCCAATCCGGGCGGAATGTCGATCGACCTGCGGGTGGATTTCCTCGCCGGCTGGGCGCCGGCCTGGATCGCGGCCAAGGTGCTTGCCTTCCTCGGCTGCGCCGCACTCGGTGTGGCGCTCTGGGCGCGGGGCGGCGCCGCCCGCCTCGCCGGCTGCGGCCTGCTCTACGCCTGGGTCATGTTCGTGGTCGAGTTCAGCGCCGCGCGCTTCCAGGAACCATTCGTCCTCTACCGCAGCTACCTATGGGCGCCCGGCGTTGCCTGCGTGGTCGTGTCCGGGCTGGCGCTCCTGCCGCGCCGCGGCGTGATCGCTGCCGGCCTGGCGGCGGGGCTTATGCTCGCGTACGCGGCGCACGACCGCCTGAGGACCTTTTCCAGCACGTTGCTGCTCTGGGAGGACGCAGTGGCGAAGCTGCCCGAAAAGCCCGTACCGCTGGGCTCGCGTACCCTGTATGGCCTGGGCCGCGAATACCTGTACGCCGACCAACCGCAAAAGGCGCTTGAAGTGACCGCACGGTGCATCGCGCAGTATCCGCAGACGCCGCAGTGCTATTACGCGCGCGGCGCGGTGCACCTGCAGCTGCACGAGTTCGAGCTCGCGCGTGTCTACCTCACCCGCACGCTCGAATTCCAGCCCGATAGCGGCGTCGTGCACCACCGCCTCGGCCTGGCGCTGGAGTGCCTGGATCGCGTTGCGGACGCCAAGGCGAGCTACCGCAAGGCCGCGGAGCTCGGCTACGGCGGCGCGCAATTCGAGCTGCAGCGGCTGGAGCGGGCGCCGGGCACGATGAGCTCCCGCGAACGAAAGCCCCCGGCATGCCGCTGAATCCGCCGGCGCCCGAGATCACCATTGTCGTGCCCGTGTACAACGAGCGCGCCAACGTGGAACCGCTGGTGCAGCGCCTCGCGGCCGCGCTTTCCGGCACGGCGTTCGAGATCGTGTTCGTCGACGACGCTTCGCCCGACGGCACCGGCGACGCGGTGCGCGCAGTGGCGCGCACCGACCCGCGCTGCCGGCTGATCAGCCGTATGGGCAGGCGCGGGCTCTCGGGTGCCGCCCTCGAAGGCATGCTGTCGGCTCTCGCGCCGGTGGTCGCCGTAATCGATGCCGACCTGCAGCACGACGAAGCCCTGCTGCCCCGCATGAAGGAAGCGCTCGATGCCGGACAGGCCGATCTGGCGGTCGCCACGCGCTACGCCGCCGGGGGCAGCGGCGACGCGCTTCCCGGCTCGCGCCGCGCGCTGTCGTCGCTGGGCGTGCGGCTGGCGCGGCGCCTGTTCGGCGTGCGCCTGAGCGACCCACTGAGCGGCTATTTCATGGTGCGCCGCAGTTTGGTCGAGCAGGTCGCCCCGCGCATCAGTCCGGACGGCTTCAAGATCCTGTTCGACCTCGTCACCTCCGCGCCCGCGCAGACCAGGATCGTGGAGCTGCCGTACCGCTTTCGCCCGCGCGAGCGCGGCGAGAGCAAGCTCGACCCGAAGGTGGCGCTGGAGTTCGCCGCGCTGCTCGTCTCCAAGCTTTCCGGCGGACTGCTGCCCCTGCGCTTCGTGCTGTTCTGCTTCGTAGGCGCGCTCGGCATCATCGTGCACCTGGCCGTCGCCTGGGGCGCGCTGCAACTCGGGCGGCAATTCGCCCTCGCGCAACTGCTGGCGACCGTGGCCGCGATGACCAGCAATTTCTTCCTCAACAACGCGATCACGCACCGCGACCGGCGCCTGCGCGGCGCGGCGCTGCTGCGGGGGCTCGCGTACTTCTACCTGGTGTGCGGGCTGGGTGTATTCGCCAACGTCGGCCTAGCCAGCCTGTTGTTCCTGCAGCAGCCGACCTGGTGGGTGGCGGCGCTCGCCGGCGCGCTCGTCGGCACGGTCTGGAACTACGCCATCAGCGCGAGCCTGGTGTGGCGCGCTCGCTAGCGCGCCGGCGCCAGCGCAGCACGGCGGCGAGCGCGAGGGCCGCAACGACCGCGAGCAATGCGAGGATCGTGACGGCATCCGCGGCACGCTGCCAGGTGGGTCGCTCGAACGGGAACGGGCGGTAGCGCAGGAAATCCTCCGCCGCGGCACGCTGCGCGACACGGAAATGCCCGCCCGGCACGCAACCATTGGCAGCCGGGAAGAGATAGCACGCCGGATTCTTTAAGTTCAGGGTGCCGTTGCCCACGTCCGCCAGGGCGGGCCCCGGGCGCAGCGCGCCGAAAGGCAGCCGCTCCAGACCGTAGCCGAACATCGGCTGGTAGCAAAGCAGTTGGGAATACCCGCGCGCTAGATCGTCGTTGCGGTCGATGGGAACGGCCAACTGGCCGGCCTTGTCCACGCGCACCGAAAGGGTCGTGATGGCAGGTACCGGCGCACCTGTGTTGACCGCGCGCCACGCGTTCTCGATGGCCGCGGGATCGTAGCCCTGGGCGCGGTAGTAGTCGCGGTCCGCCGACCAGTTCCAGGCGATGGTCGCGAGCACCACGCCCACGGCCACCAACGCGCGCTGCCCATCGGCTTTCAGCACCCGGTCAATTGCCAGTCCCGCCCCCAGCGCGACGATCGGAATGTACAGCGCGAACCAGCGCACCAGGTTGCTGCTGGAGCCGAGGAGCGGCTGACTCTTCAGGAACGCGTGCCAGGCCGGCTGGTACCAGTTGAGGACCAGCGGCAATGCGAGCACCAGCGCCATCGCGACCAAGCTGGGCCACCGGCGAGCGCGCCAGCGCACCGAGGCGAGCGTGGCCAGCAGCAGCAGCGCGGCGGCCGGACCGAGGCCATATTCCCATTCATGCTGCTCGAGCGGCAGATCCATGTTGGCGAGGAGCGGCTGCGCTGCCGCGGCAGGGGGGCGCCAGAACAGCGCCTGCAGGGCAATGCGCAGCGCATCGAATAGATTGGCGAAACCGGGCAGCGGATACTCGTTGCGCGGAAAATTCTGCAGGAAGGCGAGCGCCGCGAACAGACGCTGCGCACTCAAGGCGAGTGCGAGCGCGGCCGCGCCGGCGAGCGCGAGCCACGGACCAAGCCGGTGGCCATGCCGCTCGCCGTGCAGCAGCACAATCACAGCGACCGAGAGCGCCAGCGGCGCGATCCCATGCACCATGCCAGCGTGGAACATGTAAGCGAACATGACCCCGCCGGCGAGCGCCGGCCAAACACGCTGCAGCCGCCCCTGCGCAGTCCCGCCGTGCGCGAGCACCGCCCACGCAAGCCACGGCGCGAGCGCGTAGGGATGGAATGTGAGGTGACCCAGGATCATGCGGTAGGTGAAGAAGCCGCTGAACATGAACAGCAGCGCCGCCACCGCCGCCGCCCACGGCGAGGCCGTGAAGCGCGCACGCAGCAGCGCGTAGAACCCGCTCGCCCCGAGGAACGCGAACAGCACGAAGCTCGCGCGCACGGCAGTGGTCGGACCGAGCAGGAAGCTCGCCCATTGGGGCAGCGCGTAATACGCGGTGTTCAGGTCTGCGAGGTACGGCACGCCCGCGCAATGCGCCGGACTGAACCAGGGAACGGCGAAGGGCCCGTTCTGCCGAAACCAGTACTCGCCCGCCAACATGTTGGGCAGGTGCAGGGCGTAGTCGTGTCCGCCTGGGATCCCGGCGCTCGGCAGGAAGGGCAAGAAGATCCACAGGTAGGCCGCGATGCCGACCAGCAGCAGCAGCCGTGCGCCCATGTTCGATGTGTTTGTGGCGGGTGCGGCCATCGCGCGCCTATACCTGACTCGCGCGGCGCGCGAGTTCCTCTGAGACTCTCGCGATCGCACCAGTCCAGTCGCCGTCGCGCTCCTGCCGGAACAACCGCATGGTCGGATACCAGGGTTGGTCCTCGCGCACGAGGTGGTAGCGCCAGTCCGGCGCGTGCGCGACAAGCACCCACACCGGAACCCCCATCGCGCCCGCGAGGTGCGCCACCGAGGTGTCGATGGTGATCACCAGGTCGAGCCGCGAGACGAGCGCCGCGGTATCGGAGAAGTCGGCGATCGAGGCGGTGAGGTCAACCAGGCGCATGCCTTCGGGTGGCTTGGCGGACTGGGCCGCCGCCGCGCCCACCTGCAGGCTGAAGAACGTGACGCCGGCGGCGCGCGCCAGCGGCGCCAGCACGTCGAGCGAAATGGAGCGCTTGCGGTCGTCCCACTGCTGCGGCCGGCCCGCCCACACCAGCCCGACCTTGAGCCGCGACGCGCCAGTGCGTCCCGCCAGATCCAAGGCAGCGGCGCGCACCGGATCCGCGCGCACGTAGGCTCCGCTCCAAGGAATGGTCGCAAGCGTCGTGCTGAATACCGCGGGCAGGCTCATCAGGGGCGCGTGAGCGGCGAAGGCGGGCAACGAATCACCCCTCGTCACCACCCGGTGCAACCCCGCGACGCCGCGCATCAGCGCTCCCAGCTCCGGCTGGCATTCCAGGATTACCTCCGCGCAGCGCTTGGCCACCAACGGCGCGTAGCGAACGAATTGCAGCGTGTCCCCGAGCCCTTGCTCCGCATGCAGCAGCACCGCGCCACCGGGGACAGGCTTGCCGTCCCAGACCGGCTGGGGGAACCTGCGCGCCGGCGCGTTGAATGCGGGGATGCGCCAGCGCCATTCGTATTCCTGCCAGCCGGCTTCGTAATCACCGAGCAGGAGCAGCACGAACGCGCGGCTGAAATGCGCCTGCGCGAGGCCCGGCTCGAGCGCCAGCGCGCGCTCGTAGGCCGCGAGCGCCTCCTGGTGGCGTCCCAGCTCGCGCAAGGTATTGCCGAGGTCGTTGAACGCCATCGCATCGTCAGGCTGCTGTTGCGTGCGCCGGAGGTAGCCGAGGGCCGCGCGCTCCAGGGCGCCGCCATTGCGCACGATCGCGGCGAAGTTCTGATTCGCCTGCGGCAGGTCCGGGTCGAGGTCGAGCGCCCGACGGTAGGCTGCGAGCGCCTCCTCGAGCTTGCCCTGCATATGCAGCACGCAGCCCAGGTTGTTGTGCGCCCGCGCGTGCGCGGGCTGGATGGCGATGGCCGCCCGATAGCTCGACTCGGCCTCGGCAAGGCGCCCCGCGTCCTGCAGGAGCCGCCCGGCGACGTAGTGCGGGCCGGGGGCGGCAGGATCCGCTTCGTGCGCTCGCCGCGCGAGGTCCAGTCCTTCCTCGGTACGGCCTGCGTCG
>Ga0180082_1000152_pt1 | contig 11550 bp, 9 predicted proteins | sample EasRiv660_16_10D_FD_121780 | JGI IMG/M metagenome (GOLD analysis project Ga0180082, IMG submission 121780) | Soil microbial communities from meander-bound floodplain in the East River, Colorado, USA - East River metaG ERMLT660_16_10D | ecosystem: Environmental > Terrestrial > Soil > Floodplain ...
CATCGCAATGACGCAGGAGGCCGGCTCGCATGGCAAGGAGGTTGCTCAACAAGTGGCCGAGAAGCTCGGCCTGGAACTGGTATGCCACCGGGTGTTCGAGCAGCATGTCGCTGACAAGCTGCACGAGGACCGCTCCCTGGTGCACCGTTTTCTGCAGGGCAAACCGGGATTGCTCGAGCGCTGGAAAACCGATCACGGCGCGCTCTCCGCGTACACGGCTGAGCAGATCTTCGAGATTGCCACCCGCGGCAACGTATTGATGCGCGGGTGGGGTGCAACCTATCTTCTGCGGCCGGTGGCACACGTGCTCTGCGTGCGGATATGCGCGCCGACCGCCCACCGGCTCAAAGTACTGATGGAGCGCCTCGGCATCAGCGAAGACAAAGCGCGCGCGGCAATCGCGGCGAACGACGCCGCGCGCGCGACCACGATCAGCGTGCTGGCCCCGAGCGAACGGGACGACGCGTCCGACTACGACCTGGTCCTGAACAGCGCACGTGTGCCCGTCGCGGAATGCGTGGCCGAGATCGTCCGTTTGGTCGGCGAACCGGCGTTCCAGGAGACCGTGGAATCGCGCGCCAGGCTCGCCGCGCTGCGCCGTGAGGCGCAAGTGCGGGGGGCATTGCTCGCTGACGCCACGACCTCCGGAACGAGCGCTTTCGTCAAGGTGATTACCGATCCACACGACGGTTGCATCGCATTGGAAGGGGCGGTCCAGACGTACGATCAAAAACGCGACACCGAGCGAGTCGTCGCTGGCCTGTCGTGGGTGTCGAGCGTGGAGAACCGCTTGCACGTGGTGGGCCTCGGAGGATAGTGGGGGGCTTTGAAGCCGGAGCGCTGTTGCTGTTACAACTATTTGCGGGTAATCCAGTCAGTTTCACGTGCCCTGATTGCCGCCGACAGGCACAGCGGAATACGAGCGTGGATTGCGCCGGCGCCACACTGGTTCGCGGCGCATCCTGTTGCGAGGCTCAAGCGCGCTGCAAGATGGTGCGCATCACGGTGAGCGGTTCCTGACCGCGCGCCTCGGCGATGGCCTTGATGGCGGCGGCCTCGCCAACCTGCACCACCGCGCTCACGATGAAACTGCCGGGCGTGCGCGGAAACACTGACGCGTCGCAGATGCGGATGCCCCCGCAGCCGATGACCTTCAAGTCGCCATCGACGACGGCAATCGGATCGTCGGCCCTCCCCATGCACGCCGAGCCGTTGGCGTGATGACCCCATGAGTTGGATTCGATGGCTTCGCGCAATGCTTCGTCGCTCTGCACCGCGGCGCCCGGCCACACTTCCTTCTGAGTCAGGCTTGCATAGGATTTGATGATTTCGCGCGCGACTTTGACCCCCGTGACCACGGGCCGGCTGTCGTTCGGGTTTTCCGGGTCATCTTCCGCGTGATAGCGGAAATTGATATCGGGCAGGCCGGCGACATCGTGCTTGTTGAGGCGGACCGTTCCTTTCCTGTCCCCCTTGTTTTCATAGAGGACGAGCCAGGTGAGCATGTCGCGCCTATCGACCGCATCCTTGAAGTAGCCCGGGTAGTAGCCGCGTATGGCCGCAGGCAGGCAGAAGATGTAGAGATCCGGTTCGGGTAGTCCGCGCTCGGATTTCATCTGGAATCCGATGACCACGCCGTTGGTGGCGTAGACGCCACGGCCGAACGCGAGCCACTCGACGTACTGGGGGTCGCCCGTATCGGTGTCGAATTTCACGCCGATGAGCAGCGCGAATTCCTTCTTCATCTCGTTGATCACGCCGATCTCGTAGCGATCGTGAAGGCCCTCGCCGACGCCGCGCCGGTCGACTCTGACCGGAATGCCGGCCGCCTCGAGCTCCGCCCTGGGACCGATGCCGGAGCGCATCAGGATCGCGGGCGTCTCGAAGGCGCCGGCAGCGAGAATGACTTCCCGGCCCACCGGCTCGACCTGCTCCGTGCCGCCCCGGGAGTAACGCACGCCCATGGCCTGGTTGTTTGCGTTCAAGACGATGTCCCTGACTTTGGCGCCCGTGCGGATTTCAAGGTTCCCCGGGTGCTTCTTCTGTACATCGAACAGTCGGTCGCGCACGCCACCGGCGCGGCGGCCCCGCCGGGTGATGGTCAGCGGGGTCAAGACGAGCCCCTCGGTGCCCTGGGTTCGGTCATCGTTCGGGTCGTACGCGGCCAGCAGGCGCTTCAACTGGTCGCCAAGTCCACCGCAGCGCAGCGAGTAGATCGCCGCCTTGATGGCGATCCACAGGAGTTGCCGGTCCCTGAACAGCAGACTGATCCTGGCGCGCGTGGTTTCGATATAGCCGTTGAACCCGTGGCCGCGGCGATTGCGCAGCGCAGCGATGCCGAAACGCCTGCCGAGCCTGTCCAATGCCTTGAGGAGACCGCGGTACTCGCACTTCTCGACGAGCTGCAGCAAGCCGCGCATGTTCCGCGCGCGCCAGAAGTCGTCGCCCGTCGCTTCGGCGTAGTAGTCCCAGTCGGCGTCGTCGACGCGGACCCAGACCTGGACGTTGACCTGCGTGCTGCCGCCGACGCGCCCGGTGCCGCGCGGATATAGAATCCCCTTTCCATCCCGGTACTTCTTGTCCCTCATCGCCAACTGGCGATCCTTGAAGTGCTCAACGAAGTAGCTCGTGGAGGTTCCGCTCTCCTCCGAGGCGGCCCCCGAGAGGAGGGGCACGTCCACATACTTGCTCGGCAAGTCCAGACCCTGCTCGAGCACCAGCACCTTGAAACCATTCTCGGCGAGGCGCGCGGCGGCCGGCGCACCACCGGCACCGGAGCCGATTACGATGAAGTCGTAGGTTGATTCGTTTTCCCGCGGGGCGGCCATTGCGCGTCGACTCGGTTAGGTTCAGCCCTACGGCGCCAGCAGCTTCGCGAAGTAGTCATTGAGCATCCGGTTGCCGGGATCGAGCCGCCGGCGCGCTGTTTCGAAGTCCCGCAGGCGCTGCCCGAACGCGCTGGTGAGGTGGCTCCGATCCAGGTGTGGGGTCTGATTGAGCAGCGGCACGCCCCCCAACGCGCTGCACCACCCGTTGAACTCGCGCAGGAATTGTTCCCATCCCGGATTGTGCGCTTCCACTTCAGGGCAAATCGGATCGAGCGTCCAGACGGGATGGCTGTGAGAGTAGGAAAGCAGCGAGCTCGGATCCCTGGCGATGTGATAGCTCACGTGGGGCAAGCCGGCGCGGAAAATCGCCTGGCGGTCTTTACAGAACCGGAAGTACTCGGGAAGAATCCGCGCAAATTGCCCTTCGGGGAAGGCCCACATGCTGAAGGTGAACCTGTGCTCCGTGTCCTCCTTGTCGAAGTCGACGATCTGGCCGACCGGACTCACCCGGTCGATTTGCAATTGTTTTACGAAGTAGATCTCCAGGGCCTCGTCCAACGCATCGAGTGCTTCGTCGCGCGCGGGCCCCATCCTGCCCGCCGCCTTGGCGATCACGTGGAGACCATTCCTCCAGAAGAAGTTCCTGCCCTCGAGACGGGCAGACTTTTCCTCGCGCTCGACCCGCTCGCCCGCCGGGGCGCGCACCTTTTTGCGAAGTTCGGCAACAATCCGGTCATCGTGCGGAAACAGGTATAGAAAGACGGCGTTGCCGTCGCTTAGCCACTCGCGGCTGCGCTCCGGAAATTCGCCCAGTTTGCACTTTTCGTGCCTGATCGAGATGTCCCGATGCTCCTCGACGCGGAAGGTGACCTCGGTGACGATCCCGAACAAGCCATAGCTGCAGCGTAGTGCGGCGAAGTCTTCGTCGCCGTCCTTCAGGTTGTGCCTTTTTCCGTCCGGAGTGATGAGCCGCATCCCGACCACGTCCGAGCACACCTGTCCGTACTCGCCGGGAAAGGACGAGTCCTTCGTCGCGCCGCAGGCGGCGGCGCCCATCGTGAGCGTGCCGAGCTCCGTGTTGACGCGAAACTGCAGTCCCTTCACATCCCCGTGCTGCTTCGAGCGCAGCTCGTGCGCAACATCGTAGAACGTGCGCCCGGCGGGGACGGTAACCGTGATCGGTCGTGCCTCCCAGTTGACTCGTAGAGGAAGATTGGTTGGATTTCCTGCCTCATCACTCAGCGTGGTGAAACTCGTCATATCGACGAGGGTCCCCCATTTTCCGGGCTCGCCCGCTGCCCCGGCGGAGATGCACGGCGTCATGGAATGACGCGACCCGACGGGCCGTACCGGGGAGGGAAACCGGCGGTCATCCTTCAGAATGGCTTCGACCTCGGCGTCGCTCCTGGGTCTTTCGATGACCCCGGTGGAACTCTGGATGGGCGAGCCGAACCAGCTTTCGTTATCCTGTCTAGTGCGTTCACCCACGATCGTCCCCCAATCAGAGAATATCAGCCGTTGCGTGCAGCAGTCACGTCTCCTGCGGCGACTGTTTCCGCAGGAGGAGTTGCCGCATCACCGCGCGAAGCTGCGCGGGCTTCACCGGCTTGTGCAGCAGCGGATAGCCGCTTTCCTGCGCTTCGCGCAGCCGGTCCGGTGCGGTGTCCCCGGTGATGACCAGCGCGGGAATGCGATTCCCGGCCAATTCCTGCAGGCGCGCGATCGTCTCGATGCCGGACGCGTGCCGTCTCAGCCGGTAGTCGACGATGAGCATGTCCGGAGGTCCCGAATCGGAAGCGATGCCGGCTTCGGCCTCCTCCGGCGTGGTCGTCGTGATCACATCGCAACCCCAACGCTCGAGCAGGCTGCTCATCGCGTCGAGCACTGCGACGTCGTCGTCCAGAACCAGCACACGTTTGCCATGCAGGTCCGCGCCGACCGCCGCCACCGCTGCCGAGTGCGTCGCAGTGCGCTGCGGTGTAGCAGACCAGGGAAGCGTGACGGAAAACCGCGAGCCGCGACCGACGGTTGAGCGCACCTCAATTCCGTGCCCGAGCAGGTCGGCCAGCCGCTTCACGATCGCGAGCCCCAGCCCCAGGCCCTTGCGCCGGTCCCGTTCCGGGTTTCCGAGCTGGTGAAACTCGAGAAAGATGTCCTCCAGCGCATCCGCAGGAATACCGGGCCCGTTGTCGTAGACCTCGATTCGAATCGAACGGCCGCACCGCCGCGCGCCGACCACCACGCGACCGTCGACCGTGTAGCGCAGGGCGTTGGAGACGAGGTTGGCGAGGATGCGCTGCAACATCGCCGCGTCGGACAGCACCACGGCGTCCGCCGGGCGCACTCGCAGCCGGTTGCCGGTCACTATGGCAATGGGCTGGTGCTCGTCGTTCAGCCGCTCCAGCAGTGGCGCCAGATCGACCGGTCCGATTTCGGGCCGCACCACGCCCGCATCCAGTTTGGAGATGTCGAGGAGGCTGTTGAGCATCGAGTCGATGGCGTCGACCGCACCGTCGATCTGCTTGAGCACGGGCACGGTGCTTTCGTCGCGCACGCGATCGGCGAGCGTCGCGAAGAGCAGACCCAACGCATGGATAGGCTGCCGCAGGTCGTGGCTGGCGGCGGCAAGGAAGCGCGTCTTCGCGACATTGGCCTGCTCGGCGCTGCGCCGTGCTGCCTCGAGCGCCGCCTCCCGCCGCTTGAGGTCGGTGATGTCGGTATACGTCACGACGCGCCCGCCGTCCGGCATTGCGTTCTGCGCCACTTCCACGACAACGCCGTCGTCGCGCCGATATTCGGCGCGCTGCAAGTCGCCGAGGTCCAAAGGGGGGCGCGCGCCGCTTAGGATCTCCCTGATCGGGACATCCTCGCTTACTTTCATCCCGGGCACGCCCAGCAGGTCGACGAACTGGGGATTCCACATGCGCAGCCGGCCATTCTTGTCGGAAAGGCTGATCCCCTGCCGCATGTTGTGCAGCGTCGCCTCGAGGAGCGCGGTCTTTTCTTCGGCCTCCCGGCGCAGGGCGAGGTTCTCGAAGCTGAGCTGTAACGATCCGGTCAGCAGCCGATGCACGTTCCGCGCTCCCACGACGTAGGCGATCGACGCGACGGCGGCGAGCAGGGCTACCGTGTTGCTTATGGAATCGCCGTGCCACAGCAGCACGCCGACCAGGGCGCCCATGGATGGACCGACCACGACCCAGAACGAAGGCAGGTACGACGCCAGATTGACGATGGAGCCAGCGCTCAGGCCCATCAGGATCACCGTGATCGTGATCAGGCTGATCGGGTGCGCCGGGTCGAGGAACAGGAAGCAGGCCACGGCCCATACGGTGCCGACGAGCGCGGACCCCGCGGCTGAAATCACGGCCCACCGCGTGATCCCCTCGTTGGGCGGGTTGCGGTGAAAGAACATGCCGATCTGCGCAAAGCGCAGGGTGTTCACTGCCACCAGTGCGGCCAACCAGCCGATCAGCCACTGCTGCGGAACGATGTCCCACAATACGTAAGCCAGGATCCCGGCCACAATGAACAGGGCGACGATGGAAGCCGGCGCTTGACGGTAGAGATAGCGCACCAGCTCTGCCCTGACGTCATTGCGGAAGGCGCCGGCATGCGGCGTAGCAGCCGTGCTCACTGAAGTTGCCATGGTTGGACTCCCCCGCAACTGCCTGTTGGCGGAACCTCCAGCCGGCTATAAGTGCGCGGACCCGCTCGGAGGACGATGGGAGACTATGCCAGCGGCGGAACCCGTGCAATACCACCAAAGTTTAGGCAGCCTTGCCAGTGGACGGCGCTGCCCGCCGGGTGGGCGGCGGAGAGCAGGGGCGGGACTCCGAAATACCCCGTGCCTCGACGCGAGGGGCTAGAATCTGCGTCGGCAGGCAAAGAGAGGGGCATGTTCGAATGAAAATCCTTGTCGTCGACGATCACCCCATGATGGCGGATGCGCTTCGCCTCGCGCTCCTCACGCTCGAGCGGGCAGCCGACGTGGTCTGCGTAGGTGATCTTGCAGGCGCGCTTGCGGCGACGGCTGACGATGCCGGATTCGATCTCGCGTTGCTCGATCTCGGGTTGCCGGACTGTGCCGGACCCGACGGGCTTGCGCGGTTGCGGGAAGAGCGGCCATACCTTCCAGTGGTCGTCATATCGGGCACCAGCGACGCCGAAACCATCCTTAGCGCGCTCGATCTCGGCGCGATGGGGTTCATCCCGAAGACTTCGTCGCGTGAAGTGATACTCAATGCCATCCGACTGGTCGCGTCAGGCGGCATTTTCGTTCCGGTCGAGGCCCTTAACACGCGTTCCAGCAGGACTGCGGCGTCCGATTCAGTGACCGCCCCGCTTCCAAAGACCCGGGTACCCGCCGCCTCGGACGCGGCCCCGCCGACTCCCGCCGACCTCGGCCTTACCCCCAGGCAGGGCGAAGTGCTGTCGCTCGTCCTCAGAGGGCTGCCGAACAAGCTTATCGCGCGCAAGCTGAACATTGCCGAGGGCACCGTGAAAGCGCACGTAAGCGCTGTACTGCAAGTGCTCAACGTCAGCACGCGTACCCAGGCACTGATAACGGCAACGCGCCTTGGGCTGCGGTTGGAAGCCTAAGGCACGGTAACGAATTGGGGGGATACTCCCCTCGCACTCCCCTGCATCAGGGGCTGTTTCAGTCATTTTGAAACGGCCTCTTAGTAAGCTCTGAACCAGGGGGCTACGCCCCCTCATAGCTTTCCCACGCCGGATTGCGACCGCGGACATAGGCCGTCGGTCGAATTTTCTCCACGCGTCAATCCGCACACCATGCGTCCACGTACACCGGTGCGATTCGCGCCGGTCCAGGATGCAATCAACCGGTGATGGAGGACGCATGAGCATACTAGTGTTCTATCTGCTGACGGGGCTGGTCGCAGGGTTTCTCGCGGGACTGCTCGGGATTGGCGGCGGGCTGGTGATGGTGCCGGTGTTGGTGGCGCTCTTTACCATGCAGGGCTTCCCGGAGCCCGCGATTATGCCGCTCGCGCTCGGCACTTCGCTCGCCACGATCGTTTTCACCTCGGTGTCGAGCATGAGCGCCCACCACGCGAAGGGCGTGGTGGACTGGCTCACGCTGCGGCGCATGACGCCGGGGATCGTCGCCGGAGCGCTCGCGTCCATCGTCGTCGCAACGCACCTCTCGCCATCGGCGCTCAAGCTCATCTTCGCGGTCTATGCGGGGCTGGCGGCAACGCAGCTCATATGCAATATCCAGCCGCAGGCGTCGCGGCAATTGCCCGGTCCGGGAGGGCTCGCTGCGGCAGGCGGCATGGTGGGCGGAATTTCGGTGCTCGCCGGGGTCGGCGGGGCCGTAACCTCGATCCCGTTCCTGATCTGGTGCAACGTCCCGGCGCGGGTCGCAATCGGCACCGCCTCGGCGATCGGTCTCCCAGTCGCGGTCGCGGGCTCGCTCGGCTACATCGCTTACGGGCGTACGGCGGACCTGCCGCCGTTCTCGCTCGGCTTCGTTTACTTGCCCGCACTGGCGGCGATTGTCATTGCCACTGTGCTCACCGCGCCACTGGGCGTGCGCGCCTCGCACCGTCTTCCGGTGCCGATCCTCAGAAGGGCGCTCGCGGTGGTGCTTTATGCGGTGACGCTGCGCGCGCTCCTCGCGTGAACGCGATACGCAAAGTGTTCTCGCGCGGAGCAGCGCCTCTCTGGCTCACGGCGCATTGCGCGTCAATTGACTGACCTCACGCGCCGCGACGACCGGGTCACAGGACTTTGGTCGTAGCAAGTCTAGCGGCCTTCGCTTCTCATACCTGTCCCAAGCGCTGTCAGTCGGGCTTTTCCTTAATGGCCGCCATCCGTATCCGACGTTCGTCGTAGCGCTTGCGTCCAATTCCCGCGCGCTCTCCGGCCGACCAGAATCGGTGCCATGAAGTTGAACGCAACTTCTTCCGCGCAGCGCCGGGGCGGCGAATCCGGAGCACCAGTGAAGGAGATGGCTATGGACGTCAGCACGGAAGGACGGCAAGCAACTCAGGACAACGTTGGGCAATACACGAGTAACCCCGGGGCGTTCCGCCTGCGAATCGTGGCGGCCGTTGTCGGCCTGGCGGTGCTGTTGGCCGGTGGCGCGAAGTGGTCGCAGCACGATGCGGGCACCGCGCAGGAAGCTGAAGCGCAGCCGAAGGCCGAAGCATGGCTGCAACACGATGCAGCCCTGGCGCCGGAACCCACGGCGCAGCCGGAGGCGGCGGCACAAGCCGCACCGCCCGCGATCGACTATTTCCCGGCCCAGTTCGTGAACCAGGCCAAAGACAAGGAAGTGGAAGAGCACATCCAGGCGTTCTGAGCCGCCTCGAGCAAGAGGCAACAACGCGACATTGGATCGCAGACTATTGACGGTATAAGGAGGGTGGCATGCAAAGCGCAGAGGAAAGACGCCGGCTGATGGACCGGCTGGGCACGGAATCGATCAGTCCGCTGGGAGCGATTCTGAAATGTGTGGCGGGCGTCCTGGTGCTGGTCGGCATCGCGGCCGGCCCGTGGACGTTTCTGAGCGCAGGAGGCCCCACGGCCGCGAAAGAGGGCCTCCCGGCGCCGCAGCCCGACGCGGCGCTGGCGGAGAGCAAACGGATCTTCGACGGGAGACGCATGGCTCATGAAGCGGAACGCGGCGGCAGCGCGGCGGATGCCGACAATGCGACGCGACAGCGGCTGGCGTCCGAGTAGCCTGTGAGCAGCCTGTCGGACACCCGAGTCCGACAGGCTGCTAGCCCTTCGCGACCGGACGAGAAGGATCCGAGCACCACTCGCTCCACGAGCCGGGGTAGAGGCGCGAGCCGGTGAGACCGGCGATCTCCATCGCGAGCAGGTTGTGGCAGGCGGTTACGCCGGAGCCGCAATAATGCGCCACGTTCCCGGGCGCACTATTTTCGAGAATCTCGTTGAATTCCTTCCTGAGAATTGTCGCCGCCTTGAATCGTCCATCAGCCTCCAGGTTCAGCCTGAAGAAGCGATTGATCGCGCCCGGGATGTGGCCGGCCACGGGATCCAGCGTTTCGTTTTCGCCCCGGTAGCGGTCCGGGCTGCGTGCGTCCAGCAGACGCGGTTCGGGCGTTCCCAGATTGGCGACGATGTATCCTGCATCCCACGCCATGTCGGCGCTGCGGCGCATGGTGAAGCGGGCCGCTTCAATCACCGGATTCTGATCCGTTATGGGATGCGGGGCCTTGCACCACGCATCCCATCCGCCATCGAGCACCGCCACGGCATCGTGCCCCAGCCAGCGCAGCATCCACCACAGCCGGGCAGCGTAGTATCCGCCACTCGCGTCGTACGCGACGACCTGCTTCGCGCCGTCTATGCCCAGCTCGCCCAGGCGGCGGGCGAACTGCTCCGGGGCGGGCAGCGGGTGGCGGCCATTGCGCCCGGACTTGGGCGCAGAAAGATCCTCATCCAGGTGGACGAACCGCGCCCCGGGGATATGAGACTTGCGGTTGGCGCGGCGCCCCGCCTCGGTGTCGGCGAGATCGTGCCGGCAATCGCAGACTATCCAGTTTGGATTGCTCAGATACCCGGCAAGCTCAGCGACCGATATCAACGTTGTGTATTTCATCGAATTTCCGTTGCGACCGAACTGGATCTGAGCAGGCCCGAGTCCATGAGCCGCGCGTGGTCCTCCGGGCGGTCGACGTCCCACAGCGTCTCCAGTTCACGCCAGCGCCAGCCGAGCGCGGTCAGCCGAGCGCGGGTATCTGCCATGACATGTTTCCCGCCCCACGTCATGCCGTCAAAGAGCGCCGCTTCCACGCGCTTCATTCCGATCAGGGCGTAGCCGCCGTCCTCGCAGGGAATGAACACTGCATCGGCCCCGTCGCGCAGTGAGCGATCCGCCTGCCGCAGGTGACGCGCGGTGAGGGCAGGGCAATCGGAACCGATGAGCAGGACGCAGGCGTGCTCGGGCAGCGACTGCGTGAAGGCCGTCAGCATGCGCGCGCCGAGATCGCCCTCGACTTGTGCCCTGACGGTGACACCGTAGTGGCCCGCGCAGAACCGGAAGAAGGGGTCGTTGGCATCGGGCGCGCAGTGGAGTTCGACCGGGCGCAACGCCTTCGTTGCAGTTTCGAGCGCGTGCTTGACGAGCCGGACTTGCAGGGCAGCGGCGCCTTCCGCCCCGAGCAGGGGGACAAGCCGCGTCTTGACCGAGCCCGGCCGCGGAGCCTTGGCGAAGACTATGACGGCAGTGCCGGGATCAGCCGCGATCATAGCGCAGCGCGAGCTTGCCGGGGTCCGCGCCCAACCAGTAGGCGAGCCGCAGCCGCCACATGAGCAGGATGGTGCGCAGCACGCCGTGTTTCTCCCAGCGACGTCCCGAGGTGGTGAGGCGGTGCTTCAGGCACAGCGGCGGCCCGAAACGCTTGAGTCGCTTGCACAGTGCAACGTCCTCCATCAGCGCAATCTCCGGGTAGCCGCCCGCGGCCAGGAACAGCGATTTCGTCACGAAGATCGCCTGGTCTCCGGTAGCGATGCCGGTGAGCCTCGAGCGCAGGTTCATGAGCCGCTCCACCACGCGCAGCAACGGGTGGCGGCCGGCGATGGTCACGTCGAAGCGCCCCCAGCCCCGGCGGGTGCGTGCAAGGCCTTCGATTATCAGCGCATCGGCCGCGTCCGGCAGCAGGGAGTCCGCGTGCAGGAACAACAGGATCTCGCCGCGTGCGCGTGCTGCCCCGGCGTTCATCTGGGC
>Ga0180082_1000155_pt1 | contig 11461 bp, 6 predicted proteins | sample EasRiv660_16_10D_FD_121780 | JGI IMG/M metagenome (GOLD analysis project Ga0180082, IMG submission 121780) | Soil microbial communities from meander-bound floodplain in the East River, Colorado, USA - East River metaG ERMLT660_16_10D | ecosystem: Environmental > Terrestrial > Soil > Floodplain ...
ACGACGAAATTGCTTACCACCCGCCCATCGTTAGGGTGCATGCGCGGGCCGTAAGTATTGAATATGCGCGCCACCTTGATATCGAGCTGGTGCTGGCGGTGATAGTCGAAGAACAACGTCTCGGCGCAGCGTTTGCCCTCGTCGTAGCAGCTGCGCCCTCCTATGGGGTTGACGCGGCCCCAATAGCTTTCGGGCTGAGGATGGATTTCCGGATCTCCATACACCTCGGAGGTTGAAGCCTGCAGGATGCGCGCCTTCAGCCGCTTGGCGAGCCCCAGCATGTTGATCGCGCCGTGGACCGAGACCTTGGTCGTTTGGACCGGATCGAACTGGTAGTGAATGGGAGACGCGGGACACGCGAGGTTGTAAATCTGATCAACCTCCACGTAAAGGGGGAACGTGATGTCGTGTCGCAGCAGCTCAAAATAGGGGCTGCGCAGCAAGTGGACGATGTTTTGCTTGGTGCCGGTGAAAAAATTGTCCACGCAAAGCACATCTTGCCCCGCCTTCAGCAGGTGCTCGCACAGGTGCGAGCCCAGGAAACCGGCGCCGCCGGTAACAAGTATCTTCATCATGGAGAATCAAGGGCAGCACCGCTATATTACATGAGGCCAGCAACCACGCTCCTGAGGCTTGCATTCAGTACACTGGCCATGGAATCTTCCGTTCATCACTCTATGAGAGTTGAGGGACGGCGAAACCTGCGGGTGGTTCTCCACGCTGGCCGCGCTCCCACATGGTGACGTAAGCCGCTTCGATGTGCCGGCGAAAGCGATCCGTGTTGAACAGCGGATACGTCGCCCGGTTTTGAGCCAGCCTGGCCTTGATGTCGGCCAGCAGCTCCCTGTTGAAGGCCAGCTTCAGCGCCAGCGCCTCGTAGTCCTCCCGGGAACCCGCAATCAATTCCGGCAGCCCCACTGCGTTCAGCAGGCTCGCCGCCACCCGCCCCGCGAACGCGCCACCCAGGCGGGTCAGCACCGGCAATCCTGCCCACAAAGCATCACTGGCTGTCGCCTGCGCAGTAAAGGGAAGTGTATCCAGGAATAGATCGGCGAGCCGATACCGTGCTAGATGGTCTTCCAAACGCGGGACTCTGGGAGCAAAGACCAGCCGGTTCGCGTCGATACCTCGCTCAATCGCCTCGCGCCGCAGGTTCTTCGCCGCCGTCACATTGACTTCCTGAAGCCACAGCACGCTTCCTTCAACGTGGCGAAGGAGCCGCATCCAGATATCAAACATCACCGGCGTGAACTTGTAGGTGTTATTAAACGAACAGAACACGAATCCGTCGTCCGGCAGCCCCAGCTCGGCACGGGTAGGGGTGCGCGCTGCGATCCTGCGTTTGGAGTCGTTGACTTGATAGCAGTCCGGGAGATAGACGATCTTTTCCGTGTAATAAGAGTGGTGTTCCGGTGGGATCACATGCTGGTCGCCGATGATGTAGTCAATGTACTGCGCGCCCATCGTGCCGGGGTAGCCGAGATAGTTGATCTGAACCGGCGCTGCACGATGCGCCAGGATCCCCGGGCGGCAGTACTTGGTGAAGCCCTGGAGATCGACTGCTATGTCGATTTCCAGCTCGCGCAACAGCAGCGCGATGTCCTGGTCGCTCTTGCTTCTGACGTCGATAAAGCGGTTGAACGCGGCTCTTAACCGCACCCTCATCTCGTCATTCGAGTCCGGGCCAAACGATATCGCCGCAATGTCGAAGCGCGTCCGGTCGTGCGCCTCAAACAATCCCGCTATCAGGTGTGCGACGGCGTGATCGCGAAGATCCGCCGACAAATACGCCACCCGGATCTTGTCGTGGCGATAGCGCTCCCCACGCCATACTGGCTGTGCCGCCGCGGGGTACTTGTCGGCGACGAATGTCCGTGAACACCTCAGCTGGTCAGCAGGCGATTCCGATACTGCGAGAAAATTGAATGGGGTATCGGCGCGCTTGCCAGCCCTTATGTCTTCCGAAGTCTGCGCGGCGCTCTCGCCATATTCCGCCCACTCGCAGCATTGCATCTGCGCGCGCAGCAGCCCGCCGCGCGCGTAGTCGTAATCCGGTTTGACACTGAGTAATGTCCTGTAATTCTCGATCAGTTCTTCGTGCCGGCCAAGGTCCAGCAAGGCATCGCCGCGGTTGTTGAGCGCCTCGGCAAAGTCGGGCTTTGTGGCCAGCGCACGGTCGTAGCTTGCCAGCGCCTCCTGCGGCCGATTAAGCTGCAGCAGGGCATAGCCTCGGTTGTTGAGCGCCTCGGCATAGTCGGGCTTGATCGCCAGCGCGCGCTCGTAGCTTGCGAGCGCCTCTCCCGGCCGCTCGAGTTCCAGCAGGACATTGCCACGGTTGTAGAGTGCCTCGGCATAGCCGGGCTTGATCGCCAGCGCACGGTCGTAGCTCGCCAGCGCCTCTCCCAGCCGCTTGAGTTCCAGCAGCACATTGCCACGGTTGTTGAGCGCCTCGGCATAGTCCGGCTTCAGGGCCAGCGCACGGTCGCAGCTCTCCAGTGCCTCCTGCAGCCGCTTGAGTTCGAGCAGTGCGCTGCCACGACTATTGAGCGCGTCCGCAAATTCGGGCTTGACCCCCAGGGCTTTGTCATACGAGAGCAGCGCCACTTCGGCTGAGTCCAGTTTGAGCTGGCAATTGCCCAGATTGAGGAGCGCCGTTTCGTCCTCCGGATGTAATTCCAAGAGCCTCTCGCACAAGAGTCTGGCTTCCGGGTAGTTTTTCAGCTCGATGAAAACAGCCGCCAGATTGTTCATCACGCTGGGGCGCCCGGGCGCCAGTGCCAGCGCTTCCTGATAGGCACACTTTGCTTGCTCCAGATCGCCCCGCTCCTGCAGCGCCAGCGCATCAAGAAATAACTGCTTCGCCTCCGCCAACCGGTCCATCGCAGGGCTCACGACAATCAAACGAGAAAGAGCGTCGCCAGGCCGAGGAAGATGAAAAAGCCGCCGCTGTCGGTGATGGCGGTGATCAGGACGCTTGAGCCCACTGCCGGGTCGCGCCCGAGCTTCTGCAACACCAGCGGGATCGTGACGCCCATCACCGCCGCCACCGACAGGGACAGCACCATCGCGCCCGTCATCACCGCGCCGAGCTGCCAGCTGTGATAGATGAGGAAGGCGAACAGGCCCACGACGCTGCCCCAGATCAGACCATTCAACGCGCTCACCCCGATTTCCTTCGCGAACAGCTTGCGCGCGTTGGCCGCGGAGATCTGTCCCAGCGCGAGGGCGCGCACGATCATGGTGATGGTCTGGTTGCCGGAATTGCCGCTGATCCCCGCGACGATCGGCATCAGCGCCGCGAGCGCCACCAGCTTGGCGATGGAATCTTCGAACGCGCCGATCACGCGCGAGGCGATGAACGCGGTCACCAGATTGATCGCGAGCCAGGTCCAGCGGTTCCTGACGCTCTTCCAGACCGACGCGAACAGATCCTCGTCCTCGCGCAGTCCCGCAGCGGACAGCATGTCGCTGTCGGTCTCCTCCCGGATATAGTCCATCACGGCATTCACCGTTACGCGCCCGATCAGCCTGCCATCGCCGCCCGCCACCGGCGCCGAGACCAGGTCGTAGCGCTCGAATGCCTGGGCCGCGTCCTGCGCCTTCTCGTCCGGATGGAACTTCACGAGCTCACGCCGCATCACCGTGGCGACCGCCGTTTCAGGATCGGTGACGAGCAGCTTGTTCACGGGCAGCAGGCCCTCGAGCCGGCCGGCGCGGTCGACCACGAACAATTGATCGGTGAGCTCCGGCATCTCGTCGAGGCGGCGCAGGTAGCGCAGGACGACCTCGACCGTGACATCGTCGCGGATGCTGATCATGTCGAAATCCATGAGCGCCCCGACCGTGCCTTCCGGGTACGACATCGCCGACCGCAACTGCTCGCGCTCCTCCGGCGACAGCGACCGGAAGACGTCCTGGATCACCTCCCGCGGCAGGTCCGGCGCGAGGTCGGCGATCTCGTCGGTGTCGAGCTGCTCGGTCGCGGCGACGAGCTCCCGCTTGTCCATGTGCGCGATGAGCGTCTCGCGCACCGCGTCCGAGACCTCCAGCAGGATCTCGCCTTCGCCCTCGGCCTTGACCAGATCCCACACGATCAGGCGCTGCTCGAGCGGTAGCGCTTCCAGGATGTAGGCGACGTCCGCGGGATGCAGCGCATCGAGCTGCTTCTGCAGCTCGACCAGGTGCAGCTTGTGCACCAGGTTCTCGACCAGCTCCTGGCGGGGGCCCTCCTGCCGGTGCACGAGGCTCTCCACGAGCTCGTGCTTGTGCAGCAGCTCGGTCACGCGCAGCAGGCTGTCGTGGACGCTCGGGCGGATTTCGTCGGTATCGGCCATCGGTTGCCGGATCGCGGTTGATCGCGGCCGACGACCGGCGGCCGCGATGGGTGCGACATTCTATTTAGATCGAGGCGGGCTGCCTAGACTTTCGTGATGGGAAAGCCGTAAGCAGTGAGCCGCGCTTTCCGCCCACCGCTTACCGCCTACCTGGATTTGACGAGCGCGGAGAGTTCACGCGCGACCGATCCCAGCGTGTCCCCCCAACTCCCCGGCGTCTGCTGCGTGAAGATGCGCATCGAGGGGTACCAAGGGCTGTCGGTCCGGCCGGTGAACCAGTACCAGAACTTGCCATTGGCCTTCGGCGCGAGCAACCACACCGGGCGGCCCAGCGCGCCCGCCACGTGGGCCGTCACGTTGCTCACGGTGATCACCAGATCGCAGGCGGCGCACAAGGCGGCGAGCCCCTCAAGGTCGCTGTACAGATCGACGTCCGGCAGATGCTCGAGGCGCGCGCCGGCTTGTTGCTCGACCCGCCCGCGCTCGCTCGCCGTGTCGCCATACTGAAGATCGACGAAATGCACGCGCGGCGCCTGCAGTATCCCCTGCCAGTCGACCAGTTCCGTGCTCTTGTGCCGGCCAAACTCCTGGTTCGCGCTCTTCCACGAGATGCCGATGATGCGAGTCGCCTGGTTGCCCCCCAACCGGCTTCGGTAAGCCTCGACGCGCGCCGGGTCGGGCTTGAGAAAGCCCCCATGCCGCGGGAAGCTCTCAAAGGAGCGCCGCAGCCACCGCCCCAGGCTCGCCAGCGGCGCCTGACAATCGTAGTCGGCGGGGTTCACCAGCGGAGGATCCCGGCGCGGCAGCACGGTCAAGCGCGGGAAGGACCTCCGATACAGGGGCGCCAGCCTGGGATCCACTTCCAGCGCGATGCTCATCGGCGAGGAGACGAGATCGGCGATCATGCTGGCGTAGATGATCTGATCGCCGATGCCCTGCTCGGCCCAGAGCAGCAGGCGGCACGATTTCGAAGTATCGCCGTTCCACAAGGCGAAATCGTGGCGCCACGGCTCGGCACCGGGGCGGCGCCAGCGCCATTCATACTCTACCCAGCCCTCGCGCAAATTGCCTGTTGAAAGCAGGGCCAGGCCGAGCTCGCAGTGCGCTTCGGCATGGTCCGGACTGATCGCGAGCGCGCGCCGGAAACAGGCAATGGCCTCGGCGCCTTGCCCGCAATGCCGGAACGTGACGCCAAGATTGAAGTGCAGTTGCGCGTTGCCGGGTTGAATCTCGATGGCTCTCCGGTGGGCCAGGATCGCTTCCGCGTGGCGGCCCGCCCCGTGCAGGGCGCCGCCAAGGGCGCTCCAGGCTTCCGCCGACCCGGTAGCCAGGCGCAGCGCCGTCTCGCAGGCCCGGACCGCCTCCTCGTGCTGACCGCTTTCGGTAAGAGCGTTTCCGAGATTGCTCCACCCCGCCGCGAAGTCCGGTTCGAGCTCGGTCGCGCGGCGGCACGCCGACACAGCTTCCCCGACATGGCCGGCCCCCTGCAGCGCATTGCCGAGGTTGCTCCACACCGGGGCGAGCCGCGGGTTGATCGCGAGGGCGCGGCGGTAAGCATCGATTTCGCCGGATGGGTCGCCCAGTGCGGCGAGGGCCCCGCCTAGATTGCTCCACGCCTCGGCGAAGTCGGGTTTCAGCTCGACCGCCTTGCGATAAATCTCGATGCATTGGGACGTCTTTCCGTCCGCCTGAAGGGCCGCACCCAGGTTGAACCAGGCGCTCGCAAGCTGCGGCTCAAGCTCGATCGCCTGGATCGCGGCTCGGCGCGCCTCATCCATTCTCCCCTCCATACGCAGCGAGTGGGCCAGCTCGCTCCAGGCTCGCGCGTCCGAGGGTTCGCGATCGGGCTTGTGCGATGGCGCGCTGGTCATCTCGCCTGCCCCGGCGCTTCTTGACCGGGCTCGCGATGATCCGCTCGCCAACCGGAGCCTCTCGGAGGCGCGTGTGAGAAGCGAGGCCCACTCGGCGAGGTGCGGCGCGGTGACGATTTCAACCGAGGGATACCACAGACTGCGATAACTCCCCCCATGGGCCCAATAGTGAAACGGCGGGTTATCTGCTGGATAAAGGAGCCACGTGCGCTTTCCCAGCGCGCCGGCAAAATGCGCCGTCGCATTGCTGGTCGTGATCACGAGATCGCAGGCCGCCAGGATCGCCAGGACCTCTTCCAGGTCGTTGTAGTAGTCCACTTGGTCGAAGTGCAACAGCGCCGTCCCGGTGGCTTCCTGCACGGCGCGCCGCTCGGCCCCCGTATCTCCATACTGGACGTCCAGGAAATGCACGCCGGGAACCCGGAGCAGCGGCGCAAATTCGATCAGGGGGACACTCTTGCGCGATCCCATGCGACCCTCACGGCGACTGTGCCAGGACAGCGCAACCTTCAGTCCCGGCCCCAATGCGCCGAGCCGGCCCTGATAGTAAGCGACCCGCTCCGGCAGGGCACCGAGCAGCTTTTCGGGCTGCCGCAAGAAGTCAGCGCGGCTGCGCCGGAACAGTCCCGGCAGTGAGCCCGACAGCAGCACGCGGCTCGCTAGCCGTAATTCGCCATGGGGTGGATCAGCGATCCTGACAAAGCGGTGACCGGGAAAGGCCCGCTGGTACGCGCCCAGCAGGCGCCGGTCTACCTCATAGATGAACGGAACCCCAGCCGCGATCAGCTCCGGTATGAGCGTGGAATACAGCACCTGATCGCCGATGCCCTGCTCCGCCCAGATCGCAACCTCCCGGCCGCCCTCGTCAACCGGCCCCCGCCAGCGCGGGAGTTTCGTGTACAGCGCTACAGTCGCCGCATCCCGACGGAATCGACCGTGGGCGTCCTCACGGTCCAGCCGCCGCTCGAATCCCGGCCACGCCAGCTCGAACTCGTGTCGGTACAGCCGCACCAGCGCCAGGTTGTACTGGGCCTCCACCGATCCTGGATCGATCGCGAGCGCGCGCTCGTAGTGCGCGATTGCCTCATCCCACCTGCCCCGCTCCTGAAGCACCGCTGCCAAGCCCGTTCGTGCTTTCGCAAGATCGGGTTGCAGCGCCACCGCGCGTTCGAAACAGTTCCGGCTGCGTTCCAGCTCACCCAGGTCCAGCAGCACGCTGCCCAGATTGAAATGCGCCAGCGCATGGTTTGCATCCAGCTCGAGCGCCTTTCGGCAGCAATCCACGGAGTCGTGTGGCCTGCCCAGGTGATGCAGCGCAGCGCCAAGCGCGGCATGCGTGTCGGGGTTTCGGGGGTTGAGCGCGAGCGCGCGCCGGAAGCAGGCGGCCGCCTCCTGCGGACGGTGCAGCTCCATCAGCGCGTGGCCGAGATTGTGGTGCGCCTCCGCAAACTGCGCGTCGCCTCTTACCGCATCCGCGTTGGCTTGCGCCGCCTGCTCCCACTTACGCTGGGCTGCCAGCGCGAGCCCCAGCCTCACGCTGGCGACGGGCAGATTGCCGCCCACCGCGAGAGAGCGCCGGATGATTTCCTCCGCTTGCGCGTAGTCGCCTACCGCCATCAAGGCGGCAGACAGCGCATCCAGCGTGCTGAGATTCCCGGCATCCGCCTGCAGGGCGGTGCGCAACACGGGAATCGCCTCGATGGCGCGCCCATCCTGCAACCGCAGTATCCCCAGCAAGCGCAGAGCATCCGGGTTGCCGGGCGCCTCCTCCAGCACCTGCCGGCACAATGTCTCCGCCCCTGCGCGATCACCCGCATCGAGACTGTCCATCGCCTGCTGCAGGTTGCGGTCAAGCATGTCCCTGACCTGCTCCCGCCAGTTCCCGAGCGAGCCGCTGCACCACGTGCCCGATGAGCGACGGCCACTCGGTCAGGTTCCGGTCGGTGACGATCTCCACGGAGGGATACCAGAGACTGCGAAAGCTCCCGCCATGCGCCCAGTAGTAGAAGGCCGCCCGGTCGCCCGGATACAGCAGCCAGGTGCGCTTGCCCAGCGCGCCGGCGAAGTGCGCGGTCGCATTACTGAGGGTGATCAGCAGATCACACGCCTCGAGTATCGCCAGTACCTCTTCCAGGTCGTTGCGGTAATCCACCTCGTCAAAGTGCAGCAGGGGCACGCCCGTGGCGTCCTCCACGGCCCGCCGCTCGGCCGCCGTGTCGCCATACTGCGCGTCCACGAAATGCACTCCGGAGAGCTTCAGCAGCGGCGCAAACTCCCTGAGCGGGACACTTTTCGCCCGACCCCAATGGTCCTTGCGCGCGCTCGCCCATGAAAACGCCACCTTCAGCCTGGGCCCCAACGCATCGAGTCGGCTCCGATAGTGCGCGACCCGCTCAGGCAGCGCGCTGAGCAACTTCCGGGGCTGCCGGGAAAAGTCGGCGCGGACGCGCCGGAACAGTCCCGGCAGCGAGCCGGCCAGCAGCACGCGGCTCGCCTGCTGCAACGAAGCATGCGGCGGATGAGCGTACGGGATAAAACGGTGACCGGGAAACGCCCGCTGGTACGCGCCCAGCAGCCGCCGGTCCACTTCGTAGATGAACGACATTCCCGCCCCGATCAGCTCGGGTATCAGCGTGGAATGCAGCACCTGGTCGCCGATGCCCTGCTCGGTCCAGATCGCGACCTCGCGTTCTCCCTCCCCGGCCGGCCCCCGCCAGCGCGGCAGTTCCTTATACAAGACCACAGACGCGGGATCTTCACGGCCCGGCTCACCGGGACGCTCAAGCCGCAACTCATAATCCGGCCACGCCTGCTCGAACTCCTGACGGAACAGCCGCGCGAGCCCCAGACCGAACCGCGCCAAAGCAGAAGCAGGGTTCAGTGCGAGCGCTCGCTCGAACTGCGGGATCGCATCTTCCCAAAGCTGCAGCGCGGACAGCGCATGACCCAGATTCTCTTGAGCTTCAACGTTCCCGGGCTCCAGGCTCAACGCCTTCTCGAACAGCGCCCGCGCTTGCGCATACAGATACTGCTCGCCCCGGGCATTGCCCAGGTTGATGTAGGCATCCACGTGCGCCGGGTTTACCTCGAGTGCCCGCTCGTAGAGCGCCACAGCCTCCAGCAAGTGCCCCTGCTTCCGCAGCACATTTCCCAGGCTGTTCAGCGACTGCAGATGATCGGCGTCAAGCGCGAGCACCTTGCGAAAACAGCCGACGGCATCGTCCAGGCGTCCCTGCTGGTAGTAGATCGTTCCCAGGTTGTGGTGGGCGTCGGCATAGGCAGGCGCCAACGCAAGCAGCGATTGGTAGGCGGCTATCGCCTCCTCATGGCGGCCCATGCGCCGGAGCTGCGTGGCGATGTTGTAGCGGGCGTGGACGTGATCGGGATGCGATGCCAGAATCTTCCGGTAGCAATCCAGCGCCTCACCGGTCTGTCCCTCCTCGGCGAGCGCATTGCCGAAGTTCAGGAGGACGTCGGGATCGTCCGGCGCCATTTTCGCCGCGGCGCGCAACTCCGCGACCGCCTCCGTCAGCCGGTGCTGGGACATGAGCGCAAGCCCCAGCCGCATGTGGAGCATGGCGTGCGACGCCCCGAGTTTCAACGCCCGCCGGAAAACGGTCTCGGCGACTGCGGCGTCCCCGTCGGCCAGCCGCGCGACGCCGAGGTTTTCCAGGACCGCGGGATTGCGCGGGTCGCGTTCGACCGCGCGCTCGATCAACGCGACCGCCTCGCGCGCGTTCCCGCCCGCCAGCCGGACCATCCCGAGCAGATGCAGGGCCTCGGGATGGCGGGGGGCTTTCCCAAGGATCGCGCGGCACAAGCGTTCCGCGCCCGCAAGGTCCCTGGCCTGGAAGCAGCTGACGGCGTCGCGGAATTTCCTCTCCAGTCTGCTTGACATGAGGCAACAGGACGCCGCGCAATGACGCTGGGAGTTTTTCGGACTTGCGGCGGGCAAGCGTCCGCAATCAGCCGGCGCTCTTTGCAGTCGGCTGGATCGCGCGGCTAGTGCCGTTCCAACCTAATTGGACAAAACGATTGCCGCATGCCATTCATCTTGCTTCGTGCCCGCGCCATTTCATCAGATTAGCCCGATAGGGTTGGAACAACACTAGATTCCGATGATCTCATTGAGACCCTCAACGACCTGCAAAATGTCCTCGGGCGAGGCGCGACCGAGTCTTGCCCCCATGCGTTCGACGGCGAGTGTGCGAATCTGGCTGATTTTGACCCACGAGCGTTTCGGCAGTCTCGCCGCTTGAAGCTCGAGAGTCAGCGGAAAACTGGCTCGTTGCGGCTGGCTTGTCAACGCCACCGCAATGACCGTACCGGACCGCTCATTAAATACATCGTGGCTGAGAACCAACACCGGGCGCAAGCCCGCCTGTTCGCGACCGCGGACCGGGTTGAGATCGGCCCACCGGATCTCGCCCCTCAGTATTCGGGCCAAGCGTCGAGCTCCTGCCCCAAGCCCTCTTCAGCGAGCGCTTTCTCAAACTTGGGGTCGAGCTTTGCGCATTCGGATGCCAGGCGGCCGCGCTCCATGCGCGCCAGCTTCTCGGCGACGGCGGACTGGATTGCTCGACTGCGGTTGCGAAAAACCTTCTTTGCAACCAAACCGTCAACGCGCTGCAGCGTTCCGCTGTCGAGGGTGATCGCAACCTTGATACTGCTCATGGCGCACCTCCACAGTATGACAATTTATCATACCCCGTTGGAACGCGCAAGGAACCCAATTCCTTAAGGCAAGCTGTCAGGAATTTGTCGGACCGAGGCCCGACAAATTCCTGAGGCAAATAAAAACGGGCACCTTCCGGTGCCCGTCTGAGATAGTGCTGATACGAGGTCTTAGAAGCTGTGCCTCAAACCAATCCCGAACACCGTCTGCTTTTCGCCCAAGGTGCCAGCGGCCGTGCCGAAACTGAATTTCGAGCCATCGTCGTTATCCAGCTGGTTGTAGGCGACATAGCCTTGCGTTCTCTTCGAGAACGAGTAGCCATAGGCAATCCCCATTACGTTACCTCCGGTAGACAGACCCGTGGCACTCGCCGGATTGTAGCCGCCGACCGTCACGGTAGCGCTGCCCTTGCTATCGTCGACGGTAGCGTACTGGGCGTACAGCTTATGCGGCCCGCCGATGGTCCAATCCACGTACACGGCATAGCCATTCTTATCGAGCTTATCGCCCGCCGCATTGCCCATCTCGTACGAGTTGTCCATGTACAGCGCGGACAGCCTCACTCCGGCGAACGTAAATCC
>Ga0180082_1000157_pt1 | contig 11448 bp, 8 predicted proteins | sample EasRiv660_16_10D_FD_121780 | JGI IMG/M metagenome (GOLD analysis project Ga0180082, IMG submission 121780) | Soil microbial communities from meander-bound floodplain in the East River, Colorado, USA - East River metaG ERMLT660_16_10D | ecosystem: Environmental > Terrestrial > Soil > Floodplain ...
AGGACTGGAGTTACATGGATGTGTACAAGAGCGGGTACATCTCGCGCAACTGGGAGCGCATCCGCTCGGTGAGGAAGCCGGTGATCGCGGCGGTGGCGGGCTATGCGCTCGGCGGCGGCTGCGAGCTGGCGATGATGGCCGACTTCATCATCGCCGCCGACAGCGCGAAGTTCGGCCAGCCCGAGATCAAGCTCGGCATCCTCCCCGGGGCGGGCGGCACGCAGCGCCTGCCGCGCGCGGTGGGCAAGGCGAAAGCGATGGACCTCGTGCTCACCGGGCGCATGATGGACGCCGCCGAGGCCGAGCGCGCAGGCCTCGTATCGCGCGTGGTCGTGGCGGACAAGCTGCTCGAGGAGGCTCTCGCTTGCGCAGCGCAGATCGCCGAATTCTCGTTGCCGTCGGTGATGATGGCGAAGGAAGCGGTCAACCGCGCGTGGGAGGCGCCGCTCGCCGAGGGCATCCTCTTCGAGCGGCGGCTGTTTCACGCGCTGTTCGCGACCGAGGACCAGAAGGAAGGCATGGCGGCGTTCGTGGAAAAGCGCAAACCCAACTTCAAGCACAAGTGAGCGGCCCTCACCCTAGCTCTCTCCCGCAAGCGGGAGAGAGGACATTCTTGAGGGATGTGCGCCTGTGGTGAGTGTCGTCTGGATGGCAGTATCGCGCGTTCCTCTTGCTTACCCTCTCCCCCGGCTTGTCGGGGGAGAGGGCAGGGTGAGGGGGTCGCTTGAGGCAGCTCGCACGTTCATTGCGCAAAAATCAGACCGACGTTGAAAGGAAACTTTGGCACCGCTTGCGGGCGCGCCAGTTGTGCGGATACAAGTTCCGGCGTCAATATCCCGTTGCGCCCTATATCGTAGATTTCGTCTGTGTCGAGGAAAAACTTGTGGTTGAAATTGACGGTGGGCAGCATGGGACGATGACTGAACGTGACAACACGCGCACTGAATTTCTGAATGCGCGCGGCTACCGCGTCCTGCGTTTTTGGAACAACGAGGTCTTGCAGCAGCTTGATGCGGTGCTTGCGAAAATCCTTGATTCGCTGACGCACCCTCACCCCAGCCCTCTCCCGCAAGCGGGAGAGGGAGTACCAGGCGGGCGCAACCCTCTCCCGCATGCGGGGGAGGGGATACTCTGAATATGCACGCCCCGGCCTGGCGGGTTATCGCCTGGATGTGCGCGGCGCACGTCGCGAGCATGACCGGGTTCGCCGCCTATTCCACGCTGCTGCCCAGGCTGCAGGAGGAGTGGAGCCTCAACAACTCGCAGGCCGGCTTCATCAGCGGCGCGTTCTTCGCCGGCTACATGGCCGCGGTGCCGCTGCTCACCAGTCTCACCGACCGTGTCGATGCACGGCGCGTTTATTTCGTATCGAGCGTGGTTGCGGCGGCGGCGCTCGCCGGGATGGCGCTGTTCGCGAACGGACTCGTCTCGGCCTCGCTCCTGCAGATCGCCGCAGGAGCGGGAGTCGCCGGCACCTACATGCCGGGCTTGCGCGCGCTGACCGACAACGTCTCGGGGGCGGGAGCGCAGAGCCGCGCGGTCTCTTTTTATACCGCGGTGTTCGGCCTGGGGACGAGCCTGTCGATCCTGCTCTCGGGCTGGATCGCCGACACGCTGGGCTTTCGCTGGGCGTTCGGACTGGGCGCGATCGGGCCGCTCGCCGCCGGGCTCATGGTCGCGTTCGGACTGCCGCACAAGAAGCCGACGCCGCTGCACGGCGCACGCATGCTCGACTTCCGGCCGGTGCTGAAAAGCCGCGAGGTGCGGCCCTACATCTTCGGCTATGCCGTGCACTGCTGGGAGCTGTTCGGCTCGCGCTCCTGGCTCGTCGCGTTCATCGTGTTCGCGCAGCAGCTGCAGATCGCCGAAGGCGCGGCGCCCGCGGTCTGGTCGGCGGTGACGATCGCGGCGATCGCCAATCTCTTCGGGCCGGCGGCGAGCATCGGCGGCAACGAGCTCGCGATGCGCCACGGACGCGAGCGGCTGATCTGGAGGGTGATGCTCGCCTCGGGCGCGCTCACCTGCACGCTCGGTTTCGCCGCCGCGCTCCCCGGGTACGCGCTCGTGGGACTGGTCATGCTGCACATGTGCCTCATCATGGGCGATTCCTCCGCGCTGACTGCGGGCCTCGTCACGCGCATCGATGAGCGCGTCCGCGGCGCGGCCATGGCGGTGCACTCGATGCTCGGTTTCGGCGCGGGGATCTTCGCGCCGCTCGTCTTCGGCGCGGTACTCGATCTCGCCGGGGGCAATTCGAGCCCGCTCGCCTGGGGCCTGGCATTCATGAGCCTCGGCGCCGGAGCGATCGCCATGGCCTGGGCGATCCGCCGCCGGGTGCGCTCGGCCGAAGCAGCCGTGACGTAGAATCCCGGCATCGAGAATGGCAAAGAACGCTCAGGTGATCGTTGCGGGCGCCGGGCCGGTCGGGCTGCTGACGGCGCTCGCGCTCGCGAAACAGGACGTCCCGGTGCTGGTGCTGGAAGCCGAGCCCGCTCTCACGATCGATTTGCGCGCCGGCACTTATCACCCGCCTTCGCTCGAGCTGATGGCGCCCTACGGCATCACCGACGAGATGCACAAGACGGCCATCAAGGTGCCGCGCTGGCAGATCCGCGATCGCAGGGAAGGCGTCATCGTCGAGTGGGATCTGACCGAAATCGGCGACCTCACGCCGTATCCCTATCGCCTGCACCTCGAGCAGCACCGCCTCACGCCGATCATTCTCGGCAAGCTCGGGGCCTTTCCGAACGCGGAGGTGCGTTTTTCGCACAAGGTGACCGACCTCTCGCAAACCGCCGACGGGGTCACGGTGACGGCGGAGACGCCGGGCGGGACGGAAATATTCCAGGCCGACTGGCTGGTGGGCGCCGACGGCGGCCGCAGCACCGTGCGCAAGTGCACCGACGTGGGGTTCGACGGCTTCACCTGGGACGAGCGCTTTGTCGTGGCGAGCACCCCTTACGACTACGCGTCGCACGGCTATGCCCTGAACGCGTACCTCGCCGATCCGGAAGAATGGGCCGCGCTCTTCAAGATGCCGGACGACGGGCCGCCGGGGATCTGGAGGGTGATCTTCCCCGTCCCGCCCGAGGAGGAGGACGCGGTGACGCTGTCCGAGGAGAGGGTCGAGCGGCGCATGCAGAACTTCCTGCCGAGGAAGGAGCGCTACCGGATCAAGTACAAGAGCCTCTACAAAGTGCACCAGCGCGTGGCAAAGGATTTCCGCGTCGGGCGCGTCCTGCTCGCCGGCGACGCCGCGCACCTGAACAACCCCATGGGCGCCTTCGGATTGAACGGAGGGATCCACGACTCGTTCAATCTCACCGAAAAGCTCGGGAAAGTCTGCCGTCGCGAGGCCGACGAAGCCCTGCTCGAGGTCTACGTGCGCCAGCGCCGCACCGTGAACCTCGAATACGTTCAGGAGCATTCGATCAGGAACCTCAAGCGGCTCAACGAAAAATCCGAAACGGGGCGCAGGAAGAACTTCGATGAGCTGCGCCGGCAGGCGGCCAGCCGGGAGGGCAGGCGGGAGTTTCTGCTGGTGAGCAGCATGATTGCGAGCATCCGCCGCGCCAATGCGATAACCTAGGGCGATTCGGGGCTGAGGCGCGCTCTCCGACCCCGGGTCGACCAGGCGCCCGGCAGAAGGCGCGGCCCAAAGAGGGGGATATGGACAGAATCTGGCTCAAGCACTACCCGCCGGGCGTCCCGGCCGAGATCGAGTACCGCCAGTACCGCTCGATCGGAGAGCTGTTCGAGAGCAATACCGCGACCTACCGCGACCGCCCGGCCTATACCAACATGGGCAGGACGATCAGCTTCGGGGACCTCGAGCGCCTGTCGCGGGCCTTCGGCGCCTGGCTGCAGGGAAAGGGGCTCGCAAAGGGCGCGCGGGTCGCGGTGATGATGCCCAACTGTCTGCAGTACCCCGCGTGCGTCTTCGGCATCCTGCGTGCCGGCTACGTCGTGGTCAACGTCAATCCGCTCTACACCGCGCGCGAGCTCGAGCACCAGCTGAAGGACTCCGGTTGCGAGGCGATCGTGATCCTGGAGAACTTCGCCCACGTGCTCCAGCAGGTGATCGCGAGGACCCCCGTGAAGCACGTCGTGATCGCGGCGCTCGGCGATCTGCTCGGCGCGAAAGGGGCGATCGTGAATTTCGTCCTGCGCCGCGTGAAGAAAATGGTCCCACGATTCGAGATCCCGGGCACGATCCGCTTCAACGGCATGATCCGGGAGGGAGAGCGGCTCGATCTCAAGCGCGTCGATGTCGGTCACGAAGACGTCGCGTTCCTGCAGTACACCGGAGGCACGACCGGACTGTCCAAGGGCGCCGTGCTCCTGCACCGCAACATCCTCGCCAACCTCGAGCAGGCCGCCGCGTGGCTCAAGCCGTGGGTGAAGGAGGACGAGCCGCAGGCGATCGTCACCGCCTTGCCGCTCTATCACATCCTGTCGCTCACCGCGAACTGCCTGCTCATGATGAAGGCCGGCGGATGCAACGTCCTCATCACCAATCCGCGCGACATTCCCGGATTCGTGAAGGAATTGCAGAAGCACAAGTTCACCATGTTCACCGGAGTGAACACGCTGTTCAACGCGCTCATGAATCATCCGGATTTCTCGAAGATCGATTTCTCCGGTCTGAAGGTCGCCCTCGGCGGCGGAATGGCGGTGCAGAAGGCGGTGGCCGACCGCTGGAAGAAAATGACCGGCTGCACGCTGGTCGAGGCCTACGGCCTGTCGGAGACCTCGCCCGCCGTGACCATCAATCCGCTGGACCTCAAGGACTACAACGGATCGATCGGCCTGCCGATTTCATCCACGGAGGTGATACTGCGCGGAGACAACGGAAAGGAAGTGCCGCTCGGTTCCTCCGGCGAGATCTGCGTGCGCGGCCCCCAGGTGATGAAAGGCTATTGGAACAGTCCGGCCGAGACCGCCAAGGTGCTCGGCCCCGACGGGTTCTTTGCCACCGGAGACGTCGGCGTGATGGACGAGAAAGGCTACGTGAGGATCGTCGATCGCAAGAAGGACATGCTCCTCGTATCCGGGTTCAACGTGTATCCGAACGAGATCGAGTCGGTCGTGGCGATGCTCCCCGGCGTGCTCGAATGCGCCGTCATCGGGGTGCCCGACGCGCACTCCGGCGAAGTTCCCAAGCTCTTCGTCGTGAAGAAGGACGCATCACTCACCGAAGCCGACATCCGAAAGCACTGCGAGGCGAACCTGACCGGCTACAAGCGGCCCAAGACCATCGAGTTCAGGAAGGAATTGCCGAAGACCAACGTAGGGAAGATCCTGCGCCGCGCCTTGCGCGAGGAAGCGAAAGCGTAGGTATTCTCTTATTCTTGCCCGGGATGCGCCTGGCGGGAGCCGAGCTGCGTCTCGATCGCCTTGACCAGCACGTCGCGTTCGACCGGTTTGGTCAGGAACTGGGCGGCGCCGAGCTTGCGTGCCTGTGCGTAGGTCTCGTCGTCGCCGCGTCCGGTGAGCACGATCACCGGGATACTCCGGGTCGCCGGATCGTTATGCAGCGTCTTGATCATCTCGAATCCGTCCAGATAGGGTACCGAGAGGTCGAGGAGGATGAGGTCGGGTGCGTGGCCGATGATGGCGCGCAAACCGAGCGCCGCATCCTCGGCCGTCAGCACTTCGTGCCCCGCGCTCGCCAGGTGCACGCGCAAAAGGTCGAGGAAGGTAAGGTCGTCTTCGATGACTACGATCTTGGCCAAGCTTGCTCCCCTCGCACGCAGCGAGGCTCAGGGTTTCACGATAGGTCTGCGGACGGACGAGAAATTCTAACACCCGTGCCCACCTTGCCCGCGCCGCCGCCGTCAGCGCGGTGTGTCGTAATGCACGAATGACCGGCCTTGCTAGCGGGGGTGCGAGGCGGCGAGCTCGGGGTGAACGGCGAGCACGCGCTTGCGAAGCTCGATCAGGTACGAGTCGCGCACGCCGTGTTCGATCAATCCGCGCACCGTCTCGAGCAGGTATTCGGCCGGCGTTCCGAGCTGGCCGCGCGCGCTCACCAGGGTCTTGATCACCGTTTCGAGCGGCAGCTTGCCCGCGTAGTTCCGATGCTCGCGATTGATGAAGAAGGCGATCGCCCGAACCGTTTCCCTGCCTGCGTCGATCCTGGCCCAGCGCGGGGAATAGGCGCCGAGTACCATTTCGCGTCGCCACAAGAGACGCAGCTCGTCGGCCGCGTGGCGGCCCGCGATGCGGAACGCGACGCCCCGGCAGCTGCCGCCGGAATCCAGACCGAGCACCAGACCCGGCTTTCGCAGCGAGCCCCGGTTGACGTGCGACCAAAGGCAAAAGCTGCGGTGAAAGCCGTGCAGGCGCGCGACGCGCCGCTCCTCGTGGTGGACGATCGGATTCCAGACGAGCGAACCGTAGCCGAAGAGCCACACGTCCGCGCCTCTGCGATGCTGGTCGAGCAAGCCCTTGAGCGAGGCGTCCTGCTCGGTATCGGTGAGTACAGGCACGCCCGGGTTGGCCTTGCAGAAACACTTCCTGAGGCGGTCGGCCTCGAGATCGGCGCGCGTGAGCGGCATCAGGCGGCCCGCGCAGCGGAGCGCTGCGCGCGGAAAGCGGCAAGCAGCCCGGCTTCCTTCTTCTTCGCCTCATCGAGGTGGCGGCGCTTGACGTGGCCGTACCCCCGGATGTGCTCGGGGATGCCGGCGATTTCTACCGCGAGCTTGCGGTTGTCGTGGTCCAGGCCCTCGAGCAGCCCCGAGACTGTTTGTTCGTAGTCCGCGATGAGCCGCCGCTCGATCCTGCGTTCTTCGGTGTAGCCGAAGATGTCCAGCGCGGTGCCGCGCAAGCCCTTCAACTTCGCGAGGATCCTGAACGCGGGCATCATCCAGGCGCCGAACTGGGACTTCGACGCCTCACCCGTGCGCGGATCCGGCCGGTTGAAGATCGGCGGAGCGAGATGGAATTTGAGTTTGTAGTCTCCCTCGAACATCGCTTCGATTTTCCGGGCGAACGAAGGATCGGCGTACAGGCGAGCGACTTCATATTCGTCCTTGTAGGCCATGAGCTTGAAGTAGTAGCGCGCCACGGCTTCGGTGAGCACGGTGCCGGCGCCCAGCCTCGACTCAGCGGCGCGCACGCGCTCGACCAGCGTGCTGTAACGCGCAGCATAAGCCGAGTTCTGATACGCGGATAGGAACTCGACTCGGCGCGCGATCAGCTCATCCAGATTTCGCGAGAACGCCTGCGAAATCGGGATGACCTCGGCCGGTGTGGCAAGCTGCTCGACGCGCGCGAGATCCGCCGCGGCATACCGCCCCCACAGGAAGGCCTTCTTGTTGAACTCGACGGCGACGCCGTTCAGCTCGATGGCGCGGGCGAGCGACGACTCGGCAAGCGGAACCCAGCCTTTCTGGTACGCGTAGCCGAGCATGAACATGTTGGTGGCGATGGCATCGCCCATGAGCGCGGTGGCGAGTTTTCCGGCCGGGACGAATTCGACGTTCTTCGCGCCCGCCGCCTCGACGATGTCCGACTGCAGGTGCGTGCCCGGGAGCTGCCAGTCGGGGTCTTTCACGAACTCGGCGGTCGGCGATACCGTCGCGTTGACGAGCACTTGGGTGCTTTTGTCGTTCATCTTCGAAAGCGCTTCGGACCCCGAGGTCACCACGAGATCGCAGCCGAGCACGAGGTCGGCGGCGCCGGTGCCGACGCGCACCGAATGGAGTTCCCCGGGCGAGCGCGCGAGTCTCACGTGCGACATCACCGGGCCGAATTTTTGCGCGAGGCCCGACATGTCGAGCACGGTGGCGCCCTTGCCTTCGAGGTGCGCCGCCATCGCCACGATCTGGCCGATGGTGATCACGCCCATGCCGCCGATTCCCGTGACGAGGATGCCGAAGGGACGGTCGAGGAGGTTCTGCTCCGGTTGCGGCAGGAACGCGAATTCCGCTTCCCCTTCCGAAGAGGCCGCCTTGCCCTTCTTCAGAGTGCCGCCTTCGACCGTGACGAAGCTCGGGCAGAATCCCTTCAGGCAGGAGTAGTCCTTGTTGCACGAGGACTGGTTGATGGTGCGCTTGCGGCCGAACTCGGTCTCGAGCGGCTCGACCGAAAGGCAATTCGACTGCACGCTGCAATCGCCGCAGCCTTCGCAGACCGCCTCGTTGATGACCACGCGCTTCGGCGGGTCGGGAAATTCGCTGCGTTTCCTGCGCCGGCGCTTCTCGGTGGCGCAGGTCTGCACGTAGATGATCGCCGAGACGCCTTTCTTCTCGCGCAGCTCGCGCTGCACCGCGTCGAGTTCCTCGCGCGGCCGGATCGTCACGCCGGGCGCCCATTTGAGCCCGGCGGGGAGCGGCTCCTTCTCGTCCACGACCGCGACGATCGGGTCGACGCCCTCGGCGGCGATCTGGCGCGAAATCATCGCCGGGTCGAGGGGTCCGTCCACGTGCTGGCCGCCGGTCATGGCCACGGCGTCGTTGTAGAGGATCTTGTAGGTCATGCTCACCCCGGAGGCGACCGCGGCGCGGATGGCGAGCAGCCCGGAATGGAAATAGGTGCCGTCGCCGATGTTGGCGAACACGTGCGGGCAACTTGTGAAAGGCGCCTGCCCGATCCAGGGCGCGCCCTCGCCGCCCATATGAGTGAAGGTCGCGGTGTTGCGGTCCATCCAGAGGGCCATGAAGTGGCAGCCGATGCCCGCCATGGCGCGGCTGCCCTCGGGAACCTGCGTCGAGGTGTTGTGCGGGCAGCCGGAGCAGAAGTACGGCAGGCGGATCGCCACGACGCGCGGCCTGGCGAGAGACTTCTCCTTGAATTCCAGGTAGGCGACGCGCTCGCGATAGCGATCGCCCATTTTCTGGTCGAGCCCGAGCTTCGCCAAGCGGCTCGCGAGCGCCTTGGCGATCAGCGCGGCGGAGAGCTCGTAGTGAGCGGGGAGCAGCCAGTTGCCCGCGGGCTGGCCTGCGGCGATCGACCATTCGCCGTTGTCGTCGAACTTGCCGACGATGCGCGGCGGTTGCATGCCCTCGCGCCAGTTGTACAGCTCTTCCTTGATCTGGTACTCGATGACTTGGCGCTTTTCCTCGACCACGAGGATCTCTTCGAGCCCTTCGGCGAACTTGCGCGCGCCCTGCGGCTCCAGGGGCCAGGACATCGCCACCTTGTACAGACGGATGCCGGCGTCCGCGGCAACGCGCTCATCGATGCCGAGATCGGCGAGCGCCTGCACGGTATCGCCGAAGGATTTGCCGGTGGTGATGATGCCGAAGCGCGGGGGCGGGTAACCTGCGGGCGAATCCCAGACGATGCGGTCGAGCTTGTTCGCGCGGCAGTAGGCGAGCGCCGCGTAGACCTTGTAGTCGAGCAGCCGCGCTTCCTGCTGGAGAAATCCGTCCGGCCAGCGGATGTTCAGCCCGCCCGGCGGCATGGCGAAATCGGGGGGCGTGACGATCTTCACGCGCTGCGGGTCGATCTCCACCACCGCGCCCGACTCGACCACATCGGTCACGCACTTGAAGGCCACCCAGCAGCCGGAGAAGCGCGACATGGCGATGCCGTGCAGGCCGAGATCCAGATATTCCTGCACGCTCGCGGCGTTGAGCACCGGAATGCAGCAGGCCTTGAAGATGTGCTCGCTCTGATGAGCGAGTGTCGAGGATTTTGCTGCGTGATCGTCGCCCGCGAGGACGAGCACGCCGCCGTGCCTGGAGGTGCCCGCGGAGTTGGCGTGCTTGAAGACGTCGCCGCAGCGGTCCACGCCGGGACCCTTGCCGTACCAGAGGGAGAACACGCCGTCGTATTTCGCGTCCGGAAAAAGGTTGACCTGCTGCGTACCCCAGATTGAGGTCGCCGCAAGGTCTTCGTTCACCCCGGGCTGGAATTTGATGTGGTGTTCTTCGAGGAATTTCTTCGCCTTCCACAAGGCTTGGTCGAAGCCGCCGAGCGGCGAGCCGCGATAGCCGGAAATGAATCCGGCGGTGTTCAAGCCCGCGGCGAGATCGCGGACCCGCTGCAGCATCGGCAGGCGCACCAGCGCCTGCGTACCGGTCATGAAGGCGTGTCCGCGATCCAGCGTGTACTTATCGTCGAGCGTGACCTCGTGAATCCGGGCGGGGGCGTTCATGTGTGCTCATTCTACCCGCCGGGCCGAACGGGGCGCCGCGTCACGCCGCGAGCCAGCGCGCCAGCGCCGCGCTCGTTTCCGCGGGGCGCTCCATCGTCGAGAGATGACCGCACTCCTCAACGATTTCGAGCCTGGACCCGGGGATTCGCGCGGCCATTTCCTCGTGGCGAGCGAGCGGTATCAGCGTGTCCTGCCTGCCGCACATGACCAACGTCGGGCAGGCGATGCGCGGCAGCAGCGGCAGGCTGTCGGCCCGGCTGATGATCGCGCGCTCCTGGCGGATGAAGGCGTCCTTGCCTGTGTTCTTAGCCATCCTCTTGATAGTGGACACCAACTCCTGGTTCGCGAGGTGCGACCGATGGACTAGCATCGGGAGCAGGATGTGGGTGATTCCGAGAAAACGCCCGCGCTCGGCAAGCGATATGAAATCCCTGCGCTTCTGGCTTTGCTCGGGGGTATCGGCACGCGCGCTGGTGTCGAGCAGCGCGAGCTTTTGTACGCGGTGTTCCGCCTGCCTCACCATCTCCAGCGCCACGTAGCCTCCCATCGAGAGGCCCGCGAGGGCGAATTTCTCGAACGGCGCATCGCGCAGCACGTCGGCGGCGACTTCTGCCATGGTTTCCGAGCGGGTATGGTCCGCAACCCAGCAATCCGCGACTGCGGCAAGCGCGGTGAGCTGTGGCCGCCACATCAGTTCGTCGCAGAGCAGACCGGGAACAAAAACAAGGCCCTGTCTTGTGGGGGTGTTCATCTCGGAATTATCGTCGCGCCGGGCTTGATTTCGGCGCGAAAGCGAAATGCATGCCAACGATCGTTGACATCCCCTAAAAAACTACGCATAATCAGCGGTTTCGTTCGGAGGGGTGCCCGAGCGGTTAAAGGGGGCAGACTGTAAATCTGTTGGCCTTGCGCCTACGTTGGTTCGAATCCAACCTCCTCCACCAGATCATCGGTCACCTCGAGCAGGCTTATGAAGGGTTCGGTCGCGAAAATGAGTTACGCGGCGCGGGTGTAGCTCAATGGTAGAGCAGAAGCCTTCCAAGCTTACGACGAGGGTTCGATTCCCTTCACCCGCTCCAGGTTTCTTGCGAAACAAGTTTATCGAAACGCACGTCGCCGTTGTAGCTCAGTGGTAGAGCACTCCCTTGGTAAGGGAGAGGTCGTGCGTTCAATCCGCACCAACGGCACCATGGGATCAGTGTAAAGGCAGGGGAACACATCATGTCCAAGGGCAAATTTGAGCGTACCAAGCCGCACGTGAACGTGGGGACGATCGGGCACGTGGATCACGGCAAGACGACGCTGACGGCGGCGATGACGCACGTGCTGGCGAAGAAGTACGG
>Ga0180082_1000158_pt1 | contig 11446 bp, 10 predicted proteins | sample EasRiv660_16_10D_FD_121780 | JGI IMG/M metagenome (GOLD analysis project Ga0180082, IMG submission 121780) | Soil microbial communities from meander-bound floodplain in the East River, Colorado, USA - East River metaG ERMLT660_16_10D | ecosystem: Environmental > Terrestrial > Soil > Floodplain ...
CGCCCGCAATTGGCCCTACCGGCCGCTGGTGGCGGATTCGGTGACCGCCGCTGCGGATGCGTTTCTGGCCGGACGCTGCCGGGTTTTTACCGCCGACCGCTCGCAGCTGGCGGCGGTGCGCGCGCGAGCGGCCGATGGCGCCGCCGCATACCGGATCCTTCCCGGGGTAATCTCCAAGGAGCCGCTGGGCCCGGTGGTGCGGCGCGGCGACGAGCAATGGCTGACACTGGTGAGATGGGTGCTGTTCGCGCTGATCGAAGCCGAGGAGCGCAACGTCACGCGCGCCAACGTCCGCGGCCTGAGCGAGTCCGCCACCGATCCCGCCTTGCGCCGGTTCCTGGGCGCGGACGGCGGCTACGGCAAGGCGCTCGGGGTCAGCGCCGGCTGGGTCGTGCGCGCGATCGCCGCTGCCGGGAACTATGGTGAGATCTACGAGCGCAACTTCGGCGGCCAAAGCGCTCTGCGCATCGAGCGCGGGCTCAATCGCCTGGGGTCCCGGGGCGGCCTGATGGTTGCGCCGCCGTTCAACTGATTCCCGAATGCGCGCGTCATTCGATCGGGGAAGCCTTTCATGCCGATAGGAGACATCAATACGATCGTGACGCTGGTCGTCTTCGTCGTCGTCATCCTGGTGATCGCTCTGGACCTGACCGACATGGTGCTCGCCACGCTGCTCGGGGTCAGCGTGCTCATCGCGTTCGGCATATTCAACGTTCAGGACGTCCTCAACATCACCCGCACCGCGGACGGGCCGATCGCGCTGCTGTTCGGCGGGATGGTGGTGGCGCGCACCCTCAAGCCGACCGGATTGTTCGACTACATCGGCACGCGCTATCTGCTGCTGACCAGAGGAAGCGGCAAGCGTTTCCTGCTGGGACTGATCCTGCTCGTCGCGCCGCTGTGCGCGGTTCTCCCCAACGCGACGACGGTGGTCCTGCTCGCACCGATCATCGTCCGCGTCGCGGTCGCGCTCGAGGTCGATTTTGTCGGCCCCATGGTGCTCACCGCGATCATCAGCAACGCAGCCGGATTGCTGACGCTGGTGGGCGACCCCGCGACGTTCCTGGTCGGCAGCGGCATCGGCATGACGTTCGTTCAATACCTGCAGAAGGTGAGCCTCGGCGGCCTGCTTTCGGTGCTGGTCGTGGTTCCTTTCCTGCCTTGGTTGATGCGCGACGTGTGGAACGTGCGGCGCACTCTGCCGGCGGATCTCAAGGCCAAGCCGCTCGAGCGGCCGTGGCTGTGCGCGCTGTCGCTCGTGGTTCTGGCGCTGATCGTGCTCTTGTTCATATTCGGCGAGAACATTCCGAGCCGCATCGTGCCGCCGGCCGCCGCGATCGTCGGCGCGGCGCTCGCGCTGCTGGTGACCTACGGCACCAAAGTCGAGCCGGTGAGCAAGGTGCTGGAGGACGTCGACTGGAAGACGCTGGTGTTCCTGATTTGCCTCTTTTGCCTGGTCGAGGCCATCAACAAGACCGGCATCCTGCAAAGCCTGTCGCACAGCCTGCATGGCTGGTTCGGCGTCAATCTCGTTCTGGTCGCGCTGGCGATTCTGGTCTTCGTGGGATTCACCTCGAGCCTGCTCGCCAATGTGCCGGTGGTGGCCGCGATGCTGCTGATGCTGAAGAGCTACAGCGTGATCGCCGAACTGGTGCCCGAACAGGCGCTCGATCCGACCTTTACGGCCTGGCCCGCCAATCTGATTCCCGTATTCGTCGCGATGATGTTCGCGGGGACTCTGGGCGGCAACGCCACCCTGATCGGCTCTTCCGCGAACGTCGTGGCAGTGGCCATCTGCGCGGCCAACGGCAAGCGCGTCAGCTTCATGCAGTTCCTGCGCTACGGCCTGCCGGTCACGCTGGTCCAGCTCGCGGTGTCGGCGCTGTACGTACTGGGCCTGTTCTACTTTACCGGCCGGTAGCAAGCTCTCAATCGCAGCATCAACTTATTTCATGGGAGGACACAGATGGACATGACCGAACGCGGGCTTACGATACATTTTTGCGACGGCACCAAGCTCAGCATCGATTTTCCGGTGCAGACACCGAATGAAATGGCGGCCTTGCTGAAAGTGGAGGAGATCCTCAAGCAGCGCCAGATCATCGCGACGGTGGACGGCGCCGTCCTGGTCATTCCGTTCGACAACATCAAATATATCCAGGCGTCTCCCGCGCCGGCCAAACTGCCTGGCTATGCCATCCGCGGTGCTTCCATTCGCGACTAGGGAAGCTCTGAATAAGTCATCCCCGCGGAAGCGGGGATCCAGTAAGTCGTTCAGATTCCTGGATTCCCGCTTTCGCGGGAATGACGGCACGGAAATTTGTGCACGAACTAACGGAATGGGGCGCCGGCGCGCTCACCCCTTGGTCGTGGTCTTGCGGATCTCTTTTTCGTCGGACCATTCCAGCAGCCCGTTGCGGATGTTCCACAGCTGCAGGTTGAACTTGTAGTAGACGTCCTTCACGTCCTTCACCTGCTTCACGATGGAAGTGATGTTGCCCTCCATGCGGTACTGGGCGCCCACCATCTTGCCTTTCTCCGTCGCCTGCTCCTTGTCGAAGAATTCGCCCTGCTGGCGCTGTACTTCCTCGATCTGCTGCTTCATCGCGGCCTGGTCCACGGCAAAGCGGACCTTGCCGCCCTTCTGCAACTCGGCGCGGATGGTGTCCGTAATGGCGCGGGTGTCGATGTACTCGCTGGTCTTGTTCCTGACTTCCTGCACCGTCACGATGGGCAGGTTGCCGCTGATGATGACCGGGGCCTGCAGCATCGAGCGCGTCATGGACTCGGCGATCATCTGCAGGTCGGTCGAGCCGAACTGGTTGGTGACGGTTTCGATGCCTCTCGCGTCGCCGTAGCGAGTCTGCTCCTGGGCGCATCCGGCGGCGAGCGCGACGGCGGCGAGCAGCGGCAACAGCGCAAGGCGGCGGGTGCGGTTTGAATCGATCATGGAGTGTTCTCCTTTCAGAAAATGGACCCGTGGCGCGGACATCGTCCCGTCCCGAGGCGTCTGCGGCGGGAATTACTCCTGGCTCATCAGGAGCAGGCGGAAGTCCACGGCCTTGTTCGTGGGCGACACGGCGTTGATCGTGAGGTTGGAGCTCTCGTACATGAGCAGCGGCTTCCAGACTTCCTCCTCCCAGGCACGCATGCCTTCGCGGTCGATCCAGCGGAACTTGTAGGCGATGCGCTTGACCCTGGAGCTGTCGTTGTTGAGATTGGCATCGATCCTCAAGAGATCGCCGGTCATCGTGCAGCGCATCTCGGTCGCCAGGATGGTGGTGCGCTTGCCTTCGCTCACGACCTTGAGCCTGACCAGGTCATCCATCGAGCTCGCCTTGGCGTCGCCGAGCGGGCAACCGTAGGCGAAGCCGGGCTTTTCGAAGCCCTTCTTGGTGGCGCAGCCGGCCGCGAGCGCGGCCGCCAGCAGTGCAACGATCGTCCCTGTCCGGTTCATTTTGGCATCTCCATGGTGTGGGGTTGCTGCTCCAACGTTCCCGGCCCGCCGCCAGTTGACGGCGCCGGTGCGGCGCCGGCCGGTTGCCGGCCGCCCCCACGGACCGCCGCTTCCGGGGGCTGCATAAAGAGTTGATGGCGCAGCAGGCGCAAGTCTATCACTGCGTAGCGTCCGGACAGGTTCAATCGCACGCTGCGTACGCCCTCCGGGGTCTGAAGCGTGACGGTATGCGCGCCGGCCGGGAGGCGCCCGCGGGCGATGGCGATTTCCGACGGGAGCGTGCGCCAGGTGCGCTCGTCGGCCGACTCGGTCACCGCCGAGCCTATGGTAACGGCGAGGGCGGCCAGCCCCATCGCGGCGCTGTTCTGATTCTGCGCCTGCTGTTGCATCTGGTACTGCGTCACCGCCTTGGCGGTGGAACGGATCGTGGCGCGCAGCATGATGCCGGGCATGTCGTCCTGGAGCCCGCGGCGCGCCATCAGGTCGATGCTGGTGATCGGCGCCACGGCGAGCGACTGTCCTTCATTCACTTTGAGCTGAACGGGCAGGGTGGGCGTCGATGTCGCTACCATCACCGGGAACGAGACCGGAATCAGGATGAATCTGTCGTTCGTCATGACAGGCAGACGGAACTGGCGCGACTGCAGGGCGGGGGCCGTGCCCGATCCGATCACGAACAGCACGTCGGTCAGCCCGTCGTAGGGCGCGCTCACGCGCTCATCCAGGCCACGCAGCGCCTCCTCCAGCAGCGGCTGGTTGGGCTGCAGCTCGTTCGCCAGGCGGTAGCCCGGCGCGGCCAGGCTCGGCTCGCCGAGCGCCTCGTAGACGAAGCCCGCCAGATAGTGCGACAGCGCGCTCTGGTAGCTGTTCCTGAGCGCGTTCACCTCGGGATTGTCGAGGGTCTGGACCGGATATCCGTTCAGCTCCTTGAAGCTGGTGCGCGAGCCCCGCTTCTCGGCGTCCTGTTCCACCTTGGCCGTCTCCTTGCTGCGCAGCTCCGCGATCACCGATTCGAGCTCGTGCGCCTGCCTGATCGCCACGCGGGCGTTCTGGTAATCGCCCAGGGCCAGGTGATTGAGCGCGATATACGTGAGCAGCATGACTTTCTCGTAGTCATGGCCCTCGTAGGGGCGCAGCCTGTCGTTGATCAGGTAGCTGGCGGCGCCCGGGAGCAGCTTCGAGGGATCGAGTCGCGCCGTCTGCTCCCAGATCTGCACGCGCTCGTTCGCCGATCTCCAGGATTTCTGGCTTTCAGAATAACGGTCCGCGAGCCGCTGCAACATGCCGAGCTCGAGGTAGTAAAGCAGGTCCTTGTCCGGACTGCGGTTGTTGGACTCCAGGATGTCGATGGCCTTGTCCACGTTGCCGGCGGACGCCTGGTCCAGGGTCCGGTACAGCTCGGCGTCGTAGCTGCGGAAGGTGGCGCAGCCGGACAGGCACAGCGCCAGGCCGAGCGCGGGCAGCGCGCAGTCGATGCTGCGCTTCGTCGAGCGGCTTGTCCAAGCGGCCATGGGACATGGTAACGCAGGATTCGTGGATCAAACCCGGACGATGTTGCGAGTGCCTGCCGCGAAGCAACCCGATCCGTCCTCCGGACAGATGACGGGCGGCCGCATTTCCCCTCGAGATCGCTTTCGCCGCTTTCAGAAAGTAAAGCGCGGTCCCAGATAGAGGTAGAAGCTGTAATTGCCTGCCTCCGCACGACCATAAGCGAGATAGAGGGGTCCGATCGGAGTATCCACCCCCAGGAACACGCTGCCCGCGGTGATGGTGTTGCCGAAGGAGGCATTTTTCGAATCCTGCCACACGTTGCCGACCTCGAGGCTGGTACCGACGTAGGTCTGGAGGAACTGAATGTCCGTGATACGACGGTAATAGCCCAGTGAGATCAGCCCCGCGTACTGGCCGCTCAATTGGTTCTCCTGCAGTCCGGAGAGACGCAGGAACCCGCCCAGCCGGACCTGCCCTTCCAGCGGCGCGGTGCCGTCCATCGTGCCGAAGGCGGAAATCCTGCCGAGCAGGGTATTGCGACCCCAGGTAAAAGCCTGAAGATAGTCCAGAGTAGCCTGCTCGTAATCCGTGCTGGAGCCCAGTCCTTCGCGCGCGACGCGGTACTCGGCCCTGCCGAAATGGCCTGCGCGGGGGAAATTGATGTTGTCCAGCTTGTCGTCGGACAATCTCAGGAAGGCCTCGCCCAGATTCACGTCCTGGTCCGGCGCCGGCGCACCGGTTGTGACCTCGGCTGTGCCGCTTTCCCGACGGTAACCGAGCCTCGCTTCGCCCCAGGTGCCGAACTCCCGGCCCGCCGCCAGTTCCAGCTTGGCGGTGGTCAGCTGGTAGCGGGAGAGCCGGTGGCCGGCGTCATCGAAAACATCCGCGTTCGTATTTCCGTAGCCGACCTTGCCGGCTGCGAAGTAGCGGGACAGCGGATCCAGGGGCTGGTGCAGCTCCGCGAAAATGCCCGGTTCATCGCCCAGTTGCCCGCCCAGGCGCCACTCGCCGTTGAGCGAGTTGATCTCGGTGCGCGTATAGAGGACACCCAGCTTGAATGTGTTATCGCCCTTCAGATTGTTGGAACTGGCGAGCCCGAACTGGAGGTAGCCCGGACCCCAGCCCTTCTCCTTGGCGTTGATCACCAGGACGTTCTTGCCGTCTTCGCGCACCAGGTCGTAGCGCACGGACTCGAATATCTCGAGTCCGTAGATCTGGCCGATGTCCTGCTCCAGTTGCTCCACGTCGAGCGGCTGGCCCGGCTTGGCCGAGATGCGCCCGGCGATGACGTCCTTGCCGACCCCGGAGTGATTGTCGATGCGCACCACATCGATCACCGGTGCGCTCGGCCGGGAGCGCGCGCGCTGCGCGAGGTACCGCTCATAATCCTGCGGGCTGAGGGAATAGCGTCGCAAGGCATCGATCGCGTCTCGCGCGCTGCGCTCGCCGATCGGGAAAGTCTCGGGCACGCGTTCGAAGCTGCCGCCGCCGATGTTTCCGAGCGGCGGGCGGATCAGGACATCCCGCGGTCCCAGGGTCTTCAGCTGCTCCTCGGTGTTGAGGGTGAAGAGATAATTGGCGAGCTGTCCGGTAATACCCAGCGCGCTGGTGATGTCCTTTCGGCTGGAGAGTCCGCTGCCCACGTCCACCACGATCAATACATCGGCGCCCATGTCGCGCGCCACGTTCACGGGCACGTTGTTGGCGATGCCGCCGTCCACCAGCAGCCGGCCATCGATCTCCACCGGATCGAACGCCGCTGGCACCGCCATGCTGGCGCGGATGGACATGCTCAGGTTGCCCTTGGCCAGCACGACCGCCTTGCCGGTCTCGATGTCGGTGGCCACGGCCCGGTAGGGAATGGGCAGGCGATTGAAGTCCTTCACCTCGACCACCGGCAGGGTGAGCCGGTTGAGCACCAGATCGAACTTCTGACCGCGGACATAGGCGGGCGGGATCATGATCTTGCCGCTGTTGAAGCCCGGCTTGGCCTTGAATGCGTAGGTATAGTCGTCGCTCTTGCGCCTGAAAGAACGCTCCGCGCGGCTGGGAGAGTCCTGGAACGTGTCGGTCCAGTCCATCGCCCGCAGTGCCCGCTCTATCTCCTGCGAATTCATACCCGATGCATAAAGGCCGCCGACGATGGAGCCCATGCTGGTGCCGGCGACGTAATCGACGGGAATGCGCAGCTCCTCCAGTACCTTCAGCACGCCGACGTGGGCGCCCCCGCGCGCACCCCCTCCGCCCAGCACGAGGCCGATGCGCGGCCGCCGGGCGGAGGCCGGTTCGTCCGCCGCCTCGACGGCCGGTGCCGGCAACGCGCACAAAACCGCCAACGCCAGGGCCGAAAGCCCGATCGTCCAGCGCTTCCCGTTGCCTGCGCCGATGGGTGATGTCCGTCGCAAGGAATCCCTCCTTCTTATTTTCCTTCCGGCAATCCCGCGCGGATCTGCCGGGAGAAATCCGCGGCCTTGTCCGCGGCCTGGGCGCGCGCGTTGACGTGCGCGCGGCGCTTGAGCTCTGCGAACGGCAGGCCGCTGTCGAACCTCCCGAGCTCGTACAAATATTGGGGCAGGTAGCCGCTCGCCAGGACCTTCCAGGAAAGAGGCGGGTGACCCGGGTTGATCCGGCTATGCATCCAGATCGCGGTGGTGCAGTTGGTGGTGAGCGTGTTGTACCACTGCGGCCGATTCTTGAGTGCGTTGATCTCCTCGATGTACTGGAGAAACACGCGGCGCCCGTTCTCGGTCGGGCCGTTTACGCGATAGACGTAGACATCCTCCGGCGGGTCCTTGCGGTAGTTGGTGCGCACGCGGATCAGGTCGCGCTCGTCGGCCACCACATAATACAGTTCGTACTGCCGGAAGAATCCCTGCACGGTCGAATAGTCCTCGCCGCGCTCCTTGCGCGTCTCGATGGAAATGGCGAGATGGTCCCCGCCCTCGAAGCCGAAACTCAAGAAAATATGTGCAATGGCCGGCCCCATCCAGTAGCTCGCCACCACATCCACCCCTTCGAGCTTGCGCAGGTCGAAGGTCCTGTCGTAGTACGCGGGAGTGAAATCGGTTTCGGTCCGGTAGTCGAAGTTGCGGATGTTGTGCACCGTGATCCGGTCGCCGTCGACCGTGGCATAGGGCAGGACCGCGACCTCCGGTTGCCAGTCGCGGTCATTGGAGGGCGCGATGGCGCGCCACGACAATAGCAGCACCGCGAACAGCACAAGATAGACCGTGAACGCGCGCCGGCGCCACCGCGGCAGCACGGACCCGATGAGCGCGATCAGGGAAGCCAGGGCAAACCCGGCGGCGAGTCCGGCCCGCAGCGCAAGGCTCTGGTGGTCGAAGTAATACAGGGCCGGCCCGCCCCAAGCGGCCATGCCGAACACGAGCAGCCCCGCCAACACACCGCCGGCGAGCTTGGCGACGCTCACACGATTGCGCTCAGGCATTGTCTCGCTCCATCGGCGACGGGTAGCGCGAGTGTACCTCGCAAAGCGGGAAGGGATTCCTCCTTACGGCCGAAAGACGCTCAGTTTCAGATCCTTGATTGGCCGGAAGTGCTTTACATTGCTGCTGCACAGGACCAGGTTGGTTTCCGTTGCCGTTGCCGCGATGATCGCGTCACCGGCGCGCAGCCCTTGTGACAGGCCGTATTCCTCGATGTAAACGCCTGATGGTTCTCATAATTCCTTGACTAGGGTTCACACAGGCTACGCAATCACCGCGAGTCCGTCCTTTCTTACCTGATATTCAGCCAATACCTCGTATACTTGCGCTCTCCAGTTTTTAGCAATGCGCTTTTTTCAACCAAGTCCTGCAAGTCCCTGGTGGCAGTTGCGCGAGAGGTTTTGGCGATACTGAGGTATTTTTCCGCGCTGAGGCCTCCTTTAAAGCCTTCCGGCCCTTCGCGAAGCATGCGGGCGATGACTTTTTCCTGGCGCTCATTCATCTTGCCGCGCAGTTTCTCGTAGAGCTTGGATTTCTCGATCAGGAAGTCAATGAGTTTTTGGGTATAGCCCTGCGCTTCAAGGATTGTATTGGCGAAATATACGAGCCAGGCCGTTATTTCGCTGTCCTTGTTGTTTTTTTCCAGGCTCTCATAATAGGTTTTCTTGCGCTCTTGTATCGTATGCGACAGGGCAATCAATGTGGGTTGTCCCAGACATTGCGACAATACTTTTTCGGCAAGGGCGCGTCCGATACGTCCGTTTCCATCCTCAAAGGGGTGAACGCAGACAAAATAAAGATGGGCAATGCCGGCGCGAGTCAGGGCGGGCAAGGGGTTTTTACCGTCTGGCGCCGTGTCATTAAACCATTTGATAAATTGAGTCATCTCGCGATGCATCACTTTTGAGGGCGGCGCTTCAAAATGCACTTTGGGTTTGTGGATGGCGCCGGATACGACTTGCATCGGGGCTTCATGGGTTCTGTATGCGCCAAGAGCATTGAGGTCTCGACGCCCCTTCATCAGCATTTTTTGCCATGCAAAAAGCTGCCCGTGCGAGAGCGGCTTGTTGAACGTCATATAAAGATCAACCATCATCTCGGCTATGCCTTGTTCGGCGGGCGGGATTTTCCGGTTTTTGGCTTCAAGTCCGAAGTTACGCCGGATGGAGGATTGCAGACTGTCGCGGTTGAGGATTTCCCCCTCTATCTCGGAGGTTTTCAAGGCTTCCGTGCTCATGAGGTCAACAACAAGGGTGTTTTTTTCCTCTGTGCTCACATGCTTCAGGGCGCCAAGAAAAATGCCGGACCGATGGGAAAAACGAGCTTCCAGATCAGCGATGGCTGATTTTTTGTACGTGAACTGCGGCCAGTCGTTCTTTTGCCAGTTCCATGCCATGAGCTATAGCGCCTTTCTCTATAGCTCATCATATAGCATATCCATGAGCTATAGAAGCGCATTCCTTACCTCACGATTTCAGCGTGCATGTGTTACTTTCTGTTCTCCGCACACTGCAACAGCTCCATATAGGTCTGCACCGACAAAAGGCGTTCATCCTCCCGCTCGACTGCGCGTGCGGCCCTGGCGTTTCCCCGCTGAATCCAGATAAAGATGTGGATCAAAGATCACGATAGCGACCGCCCCGCAGGGTTTCCATGTCCCTGTCGACGGAGCCCTTGCGGCGGCGCATGTTGAAGAATGCATGCTCCGCGACTTTTCCGGCCCGGCGCGGCCGCTTTGTCGTCAATATGCCCTTCACTCGCCCACGGTAGAGAATATCAACGTCCTCGCTTCGCTCAAGCGCCTTCAGGACATCGCGCATGCGGTATCTGAGATCAACGATGGTGGCTTTCATGTGTGCGCGTGCTCCATATATGTCTAGGCGTAACTAGACATTATTACCATCAGGGTGTCCGTGACCACTGCCACCGGGGTGACCCGCAACGCCCGACGGTTCTCATAATTCCTTGATTAGGGTTCACACAGGCTACGCAATCACCGCGAGTCCGTCCTTTCTTCTACGCACGCGACCCACCGCCACCAGCGTGTCGATGATTTGCGGCAGGCGCTTTTTCCATGCACCGCGACCGGTGAAGCATGCTGCGATGGCGTCTTCCGCCAGCGGCGTGCGTGCCGCAGTCAGTACCTCGGCCACTGCCTTGACCTGCTCGGGCAGCATCGCCGGCCACGGACGGCGCTCGCCGGGCTTGGCGGCAACCGCGGCTTCTTCGCCGGCGTCGATCTCAAGCTGCTCGGCTGCCTGCGTTTGCGGCTGGCCCGACGCCGGAATCTGGAACTCCGGCCGCAGCCAGCGGATCAGGCCGCGCTGTTCTTCCGCCGCGCGCTCTGCGTTGAGCGCCACCAGTCGTTCGAGCAACGCATCGTCGAGAGCGCGTTTGCAGTCGTCGCGCGTCGCCGGCGTGCCGCCCGCGCCCGGAGCTGCATTTCCGTTCACCACTTCCAGCAACGGCGCGAGATCGCTCCAGCCATAGGCATCGAGCACCGCGCGGTCGAGTTCGTCGTGCAGCGTCTTGAGCACCGCGACCAGCCCGTGCTCGTGGATTGCTTTCTCTCTCGCGTTGAGCGTTTCGCCGGTCTTCAGTTTTTCGAGCACGTTGTACATGCCGGTCAGCGTGAGGTCGGCGTGCTGCGCCTGCTGATGGTTACGGTGTGCATCGAGTTGTTCGGCAAGGTCACGAATGCGGGTTCCCTGTTCGCGGGTAGCGACAGGAAAAGGAAAGTTGTCAAAGCATGGCCCATTCTGATAGCGAGGGTCGTTACCAACGCCCATTCTCCCACCCGCAGCAAGCGCCCAGCACACGTGAGAATATGCAGATACAACACCGAGGCAATATGTGTCGCTCAGTGCCAGCGCCGTTATCGAACCATCAACAAGATTAGTAGGCCAATCGAGAAGAACAAAGAACCGATGCTTGCTAACCTCGCTCGTCGCGATGTAGCGAGGCAACCCCGCTAGCGCTAAGCGAAGCTCGGGACGAGGGCGTCCAAAAAGCCACCATCGTTCGCGAAATCCCTTGTCGCGATTCTGTGCAC
>Ga0180082_1000164_pt1 | contig 11206 bp, 10 predicted proteins | sample EasRiv660_16_10D_FD_121780 | JGI IMG/M metagenome (GOLD analysis project Ga0180082, IMG submission 121780) | Soil microbial communities from meander-bound floodplain in the East River, Colorado, USA - East River metaG ERMLT660_16_10D | ecosystem: Environmental > Terrestrial > Soil > Floodplain ...
CCATGAACGAGGTGTTCACCTTTCCTGCGGCAAAGTCCGGGTCGTTGATGATCTTCAACTGCAGCGACACCGTCGTCTTGATGCCTTCGACGACCGTCATTTCGAGTGTGCGGCGCATGCGGGCGATCGCTTCCTGACGGTCGCGTCCGTGCACGATGATCTTGGCGATCATCGAGTCGTAGTAGGGCGAGATCGTGCACTCGGAATGGGCCGCCGTATCGACGCGCACTCCGGGGCCGCCGGGAACGCTGAACACCCGGATCACACCCGGCGACGGGGCGAACGTCTCGGGATCCTCCGCATTGATTCGGCACTCGATCGAGTGGCCGGTGAACGTGACCTCGCTCTGCTTGAACGACAGGCGCTCACCAGCGGCGATCCGGATCTGCTCTTTGACGATGTCGATTCCGGTGACCATCTCGGTGACGGGGTGCTCCACCTGAAGGCGGGTGTTCGCTTCCATGAAATAGAACTTCCCGTCGTGGTCCATGAGGAACTCGAATGTGCCGGCATTCGTGTACTGCACGGCCTTCGCGGCATCGACGACAAGGCTGCCCATCTTGCGGCGAACTTTGTCAGTCAGCGGCGACGCCGGCGATTCTTCGAGCAGCTTCTGATGGCGGCGCTGGATCGAGCACTCGCGCTCGCCGAGGTGCACGAGGTTGCCGTGATGGTCACCGAGGATCTGAAACTCGATGTGACGCGGGTTCTCCAGATACTTCTCGACGTAGACGTCGCCCACGCCGAATGCGGCCTCAGCTTCGCGCTGCGCGGTGCGAAGGGCGTTCCCGAGGTCGGCGGGGCTCCGGACCACCCGCATCCCCCGACCGCCGCCGCCGGCCACCGCCTTGATGATCACCGGGTACCCGATGTCTTTGGCGACTTTGATCCCCTTCTCTTCGCCATCGACGGGACCATCGCTGCCGGGCAGCATCGGAACGCCGACCTTCTTCATCGCCCGTCGGGCGCGCGCCTTGTCGCCCATCAGCTTGATCACGCTGGGGTCCGGGCCGATGAACCGGATGTGGCACGCTTCGCAGACTTCCGCGAGGTACGCGCTCTCCGATAGGAAACCGTAGCCCGGATGGATCGCATCGGCGCCGGTGATTTCGGCGGCGCTGATAATCGCCGGAACATTGAGGTAACTGTCCGTGCTCCGCGGCGGTCCGATACAGACGTCCTCGTCCGCGAACTTCACGTGGAGGGAGTTTTCGTCGGCCTCGGAATAGACCGCGACCGTCTTGATGCCGAGCTCGCGGCACGCCACGATCACGCGCAGCGCGATCTCTCCGCGGTTCGCTATGAGAATCTTCTTAAACATTCGATTCGATGGGCCGTTCACTGAGACACGCCACGGAGGCACGAAGGCACGGAGCGAGCAAACATATATTGGATCTCCGCGTCTCCGTGTCTCCGTGGCCCGTGACCGTGAGCATCGCTACGCCGGTTTGAGCGCAAAGAGCCGCTCCCCGTACTGCACGGCCTGGCCGTTCTCGACGTACACCTTTACGACCTCGCCATCGCACTCGGCGTTAATCTCGTTCATCAACTTCATCGCCTCGATGATGCAGAGGACCTGTCCCTTCTTGACCGTGTCGCCAACCTCGGCGAACGGCTTGGCGCCAGGCTCCGAAGCCCGATAGAACGTCCCGACAATGGGCGACTTCAGCACTGCGAGGTCGAGCGCCTCGTCTGCAGCTGCAAGAACTGGCGCTGTTGCGTCGCCCGCGGACGCCGCCGGCGAGGTGGGCGGACCAACAGGCGGTGCAAACTGGCCGTTCGGCCCGACCGACGTCGCGTTCCATGTCCCGGCGGTGTTTTTCCGGAGACGCAGCTTGAAGTCATCGCGCTCGAGCTCGAACTCCGACAGATCGTGCTCGCGCATCATGTCGAGGATCTGTTTGATTTCGTCGAAATTCATTAATCTACAGGGAGAGCAGCTCGCGCGGGAGCCGGGTGAGTACGTCGCAACCGGTCGCGGTCACGAGCACGTCATCCTCGATTCGGACGCCGCCGAACCCCGGCAGGTATGCGCCGGGCTCGATTGTGAAGACCATTCCGGCCGCGAGGGTCACGGACGGCATATCCGTTCGTGGCTTCCCGATCCGCGGCTCCTCGTGCACGTCGAGGCCGAGACCGTGTCCCGTCCCATGTCCGAACGCCTCGCCGAGCCCACGTTCGAAGAGCACGTTTCGCGCCGCCGCATCTACGGCGGACGCGTCGATACCCGGTTTGACCGCAGCGATTGCCGCCGCGTGCGCATCCCGCACCGCGTCGTACACCCGCCGCGCCTCATGCGAGGGCGCACCGATCGACACCGTACGCGTCAAATCACAGCAGTATCCGTCCAAGACGCCGCCAAAGTCCAGCACGAGCAGGTCCCCGGTCGCCAGCGCGCGCGCGCCCGCGCGGTAGTGGGGCATCGCGGAGTGCGGCCCGGAGGCGACAATTGTGTCAAAGGCCATGCGCTCGTACCCCGCCTCTCGGATCGCCGTTTCGATTGCCCCGGCAATGCGCCGCTCGGTTTCCCCGGCGCGTACCGACGCAAGCGCTGCCGGCATCACCTGGTCGAGCCGCGCAGCCGCGTCACGCAGCGTCGCGATCTCGGACGCGTCCTTGATCATGCGTGCCTGTTCCACGATGCGTTCTGTCGACCGCAGCGTGATGTCGAGACGGCGCGCCGCGATCGTCTCCCGCCACCATTCATACCGCGCAACGCTGACATGCGGGGCCTCGAAGCCGACTGTCGCTGCGCCAATCTCGGCGAGGCACGCGACGAGCGCCTCTTCGTAGCTCGAAGGCACGTCCCACACGCGCAGACCTGGACACGCCGCGGCCGATTCCTGCAATGCGCGCACCGATTCGTGATACCGGAAATCCACGAGCAGATGCAGCGCCTCGCGCGTCAGCACGAGGATGCCAGCCGTCCCGGCGTGATTGGAGAGGTAGCGGATGTTGGCGGGCGGCGTGACGATCAGGGCGTCAAGACTGAGCGTCTCGAGCGCTTTGCGAATACCGTCATGCCGGCGCGCCAGCGTTGAGGAGAAGGGAAAGCCCACGCGTCACTGCTGATGGGAGCGATCCTCAACGATCGCCGCAAGCCATCGCTCGAGCTCCGCGATCGCCGGATTCGAAACTGGGACGACGTCGAACGATTCGTCCTGGCCCGGCTGCGCCACGGATGGCTCCTCCGAATCCTGGAACTGCGTGTCGACACGTTGCGACGCCGCATGTGGCTCGTCAGGAATCTGGTAATGGATCTCGACCCCCGGTGACGCCACGAGTGGCTCGTCCGAGACGGGGAGCTGCGTGTCGAGGATCGAGGAGCTGAAATCCGGTGTCGGCGGGAGATCGAGCGTGAGCGCGCCGAGTGCGTCAAGGGCTTCGATCGGCTGTGGCTGTGGGGCCGCGGCCGGAGGATGGTCGATGGGCGACGTGTCGCCGGCTTCGCCGCGACGCTGATGGATTTCGGCGAGGCCGCGAATGGCAGCCAGGTTGTCTGACGCCAGATCCAGCACCGCCTCGAGCTCCGTCCGGGCGTCGTTATACCGGTGGAGCTCCATCAGGGCACGACCGAGCGTCACGCGGGCGGAGAGGTACGACGGATGATGGGCGAGGCCGGCGCGGCACGTGGTGATCGCCTCCTCATATTTGCCCATGCGCCGGTATTCCTCGGCGAGCTGCGCAAAGGCAATCGAGGTCGGATCCTTCTGCACCCGCCGGCGCAGGTCCTCGATACGCGGGTATTGGGTCACTTCCATCAGATTCTACGTGCGGTACATACAACCGACGCGCCTGACCAAATAAAAGCGCCGGAGCCCTGAGGGCCCCGGCGTATGGGATCCGGTCTCGGGCGCCCCGCCTACGGGACCACAGCGACGTTCTGCTGGTTAACCCCGTTGCGGTTCTGACTGTCGACGACGGTCAGTTTCACGACGAACGTATTCGCCGAACCGAAGGTGTGCGTCGCCAGTGGATCGGATGTCGTGCCGCTGCTGCCATCCCCCCAGTTCCACTGGTATTCCTTGATCGTCGCTCCATTCGAAGGCGTCGAGCCAGATGCGTTGAAATACGTCGTGGCGCCGACGTGGACGACTGTCGGCGTAAAGAAGTACGCCGCGGTGATGCCGCTTGCGATCGTAAACGACGTGCTGGCCGCGCCGACTTGCCCCACATCATCGGTCGCCCTGACCGTTACAGCGACAGTGCCAGGCGACGAATACGTCTTCGTGACCGTCCGGCCCACAGTCGTGTCGTTCGTTCCATCACCGAAATCCCATTCGTACCGAACGACCTGGTGATTGGGCGCCGGCGTGGCGGTGGCGGTGAATATCGCCTGCTGGTTGAGAATCGGCGGACTCGGCGCGACTGCCAGGACCACCGTGGGGCTGGCCGGGGCAAACGGCGTCACACTCTGACGTACGGTCACCACGAGGCCTGACGGATCGGTCACAGTGAGCGCCACGTTATAGGACCGCGAAACGCTGAAAGCGTGGGTCACGATGCGACCCGCGGCCGTCACGCCGTCGTCGAAGTCCCACTCGTATATGCACGAACTGAGGCACTGGCCTCCCTCGTCGGTCGTCGGCGTTGCATCGAACGTGGCGAGCTTATTGATCTCGGGAGCCAACGGCGTCACGGTGAACGCTGGCGCCGGGGCGGTCGTGTTCGACGTTCCCAACAGCGCGATCGAAAGGCTCCCCGCGACGGCATTGTCGGAGTTGCCGCCAACGGGAACGGCCGTGACGACGATCGAGTTGTTGGGCATTATGGCCGTGGAACTCGGCGCGACCACCGCAAACGTCGCCTTGCCGTCTGGCCCAGTCGTCACTTGCGACTGAGACAGCGCCGCACCGGGACTCACGCCCAAGGTGACGATCTGGCCGCCGATGCGCAGCCCGCTCGCATCCCGTAACTCGAGGGTCACTGTCGACAGCGACGTCGCGTCGCGCGGCAACTGGTCCGGTGACGCCGTCATGACAACCGACCGGCCGAACCCCGATGGACCGGACAGGGCCGGCATGGCGTTGTTGTCGAGGCCGCAGGCCGCGGCAGCGATCGTCGCAAGGACGAGCCCGCCGAGTGCGGCTGTGCGTCGCAGATAATTTAGCGTATGCATCTTCATTCCTAGTTGGTGGGATCCCCGAAGTCGCCGAAATTGATCCCGATGGAGCCCGTGACCGCGACGTTCTTGCCGCCCAGGTCCTTGCCGTAAAACGTGACGTCGGCCACCGTGTTGATAATTGCACCAGATACTTGAAGAGCCTTGAGCGGCGCCTCCTCTTTTGCCGTGTGCCGAACGATTTCAAATCCCGCCTGCGCCGCTCCTTGGGGAGACACGGTAAATGTCAGCCCCGAGTCGAAGGCGTACGGCACGTCCACACCTTGCACATTGCGGCCGTCCGTGCGGCGGTAGACGACGCGGTAGTGAGTGAACATCACGGAGTTCAGCGGGCCCGGCACGTTGGTGACGCCGGGCGCACCCTCATCCTTCAACGCGAGCTCCATCGAGACCCGCCCGTTATCGTTGAAGACAGTGGGCACGTCGACGTTGTTCCTCTTCACCATCGTGATGACGTCGGATCGGAGCGTGCCGCCCATGTCGTCCGGCTTCGCGCCGGATGCGGCTTGGAGCGAGCGGATGGCGACCACCACCGACGACGGCCCTTGGTCATGAACGCCGCATCCCGCCGCCAACATGGACAGGGACGTCAGCAATGCGACGGTTGTCGACTTCGTACTCACAATGCACTCCTACAGCGTGATGATTCGGGGCGTGATGAAAATGAGCAGCTCGCGGCTTGCGTCGGTGACGGCGTCGCGTCTGAACAGCCAGCCAAGCAGCGGAATCCGTGACAGGCCAGGTGTGCTGTCCTTGTTCGTCTGTTCGCTGCTGATGTAGATGCCGCCGATTACGGTCGTGGCGCCGTTGTTGACGAGCACCTGCGTAATCGCGCGCTGCGTGTCGATCGGCGGAATGCCCTGGATCGCCCTGCTGTAATCGGGCGACGCGTTCTCGAGCGCGATGCGCATGATGACCGTGTTCGCCGCGGTGATCTGCGGCGTCACCTTGAGCGTCAGCGCGGCGTCCTTGAAGGTGACCGTGATCGTGTTGTTCGCCATGGTCTGAATCGGAATCTGCACACCCTGCGTCATCTCCGCTTCGATGTTGTTCTGCGTCGTTACCCGCGGTGTCGACAGCACGCGTCCCTGGCCCTGTTTTTCCAGCGCCGACAGCGCAACGTCGAGGTTCAGCGCACCGTTGATCGAGCCGAGCGCGACGCCGAGCGCCGTCGTGGCGTTCTCAGCGGCCAGGTTGACGCCGCTCGGGACGGAATCGAAGCCCTGGTTGGGCGACGGTGGCCCCTGCGTGGGTCCGGTGCGACCGGTCACGCTGCCCTGGTTCGGGAACGCCAGTCCTGTTGTGTTGCCAATCGAGTTGCTCAATTGGCCGCCCACGCCCCATTGCACGCCGATTGTCCGGGCGAACTCGCGAGTCGTCTGAACGATGCGCGCTTCGATTTCCACCTGGGGCTGAGGCGAATCGAGCGTGGAAAGCAACGCTGCGGCGCGGTCGAGCCGGTCCGAAAGGTCGTTGATGATCAGCGTGTTGGTTCGCACGTCGGTCTGGATCGATCCGCGCGGCGACAAAACGGTGGCCAGGAGCAACGGACGGAGGTCCGCGGCTTTCGCGTAGCTCAATGCGCGCGTCAACACCCGAAGCTCGCCCGACAGGGCCTGCTCGTCGGTCAGCTTGCGCCGCGATGTTTCCTCATCGGCGAGCACCCCAAGAGGTGCCACGCGGACGATCGTACCGTCCACGACGTACCCGAGCTTGTTTGCACGCAGGATGATGTCGAGCGCCTGGTCCCACGGCACGTCGCGCAGGGATACGTCTACGGTCCCCTGGATCGTCGGATCGATGACGATGTTGAGCGCGCTGATCTCGGCGAAGGTCCGCAGCACGGCCCGAAGGTCCGCGCCCTGGAAATCGAGGCTGACCGGGTGTCCCGTGTAGCGAGGTGTGCCTGCGCTCCCAGTCTGAGGCGCCGGGACGTTCACGGTTGGCGGCACCGTCTGCGCGGCAGCCCGCACTTGCGGCGGGGCGACCTGCACCGGCGGCAACACGACAGCCGGCGGAAGCGCCTGCGACTGCGCCATGTTGGCAACCAGTTGCGGGATCTGGATAGGGGCCACCGCCGCCTGCGAAGGCGGCGTCAGGAGCACGGCTGCGCGCGTCTGCGGTGACGCAGGAGCGGCATCATCGAAAATGATCGTCAACGCCTGCCGGTCGGGCGACGGCTCGAGATGGTAAGTCGCGCGTCGCTGCAGCTCCACCGCTACACGCGTGCCGAGCGCACTCTTCTCGTTCAGCCCGATACGAACGTTCTGCACCGCCCCCTGCCCCACGGGTGTGAGACCCGGAAGCGCCGACGTCACGTTCGCGAGATCGACATAGAGCCGCGCCGGGCCCTCCTTCGATTCCTCGACGTTGGTCGTGACCAGAGGACCGGTGCCCTGCAGTGTGATGGCCGTGGCTGCGCCGCGGCGTGACACCTGCAGATCGCGGATGACTGACGACGGGCCGGCAGCGCCGATAACGGCTGCCGCCGCCCGATCGATACGATCGGTTTCGACGTAAATTACGTTCCGGGAGCTGCGGACGCGCGGGCGGATCGGCTGCGCGAGCGTCAGGCTGACGCGCGCAATGGTGGCGCCGTCGAACGCCCGCGAGTTCTCGACCCGTACGCCGGCAATCGGCACGCGCGGATCGACGATGAAATTGTCGGCGAAGCCCACAGCGACGACATCGCGCATCTCGATGACGAACGTCCTCGGGTCGGGTTGTGACGCGACGTACGGCACCGGGTCGGAGGCCTCAATCGAGATCACGCCCGCGCGGTTGTCCACACGGGAGCTGATCCGCTTCAGGACTGCCAGATCCGTGCTGCTGGCGCGCAGCGGCACCATGACGCCAATGCCAAGCGCCGCGCACAGCATCCACAGAATTGCGTTTCTCGGTCGACACGCCATCACTTCGCCTCTTCGGTCTGTCGGAGCACCTTGCGCACCTCGCGCTGTTTTTCCAGAGACAGTGGATCGGTCACCTGCTGAGTGACCACCATGCTGTCCTGGGTAATCGTTCGAATCGTCCCGTCGAGCAGCCGGTCGCCCGCCCTCACGATGTAGGTCTTGGTGTCGGCGCCCTGCAGGATCCCCACGAAGCCGCCCTGGCTCGCGATAGTTCCCTTCAGCGTCACTTCACTTGTCTCGAGTCCCGACAGACCGGCGGCGCGAGCCCCGAGCGTCGGGTTCTGTAGCTGACTGCCGCGCAGCAGCAGACTGGTGAACGGATCGCGCCGGCCCTCCGGGTGGTACGTGTACCCCTGCGGCTCGAGCGCGGGTCCCGCTGCCACGGGGGCAGCCGGAGGGGGTGTCGCTGTCGCGGGCGCCGCTTGCGTAGCAGGTTCAGCAGGTGCAGCGGGTGTCGCCTTGGGATCTGACGCAGGCGCGGCGGCCCCCTGGGACGATGACGCCGGAGGCGGCGTCGGCTTGGGTGCGGACGCCTGAGGCGCGGTGCGCACCACGTACGGGTTCGCGAACACGAGCACGAGCGCAACGGCGAGCGACAGGAGGCGCGGTGCGATTTCCATCGCTATTCCGTCCTCGGCGCCGCGGCGGACGCCGCAGCGGGAACCGCGGGCTTCTTCGGCTCGATGAGCACGAACGTTGTCGCCGTGCAGTCGGCGGTGATCGTGTCACCCGCGTTCGCGCCGTTCTTCGCCTTGATGTGAATGCTGGTGACGTTGATGATGCGCGGGAACTTGCTCACGCGCTCCAGGAAGCTACCCAGGTTGTGGTACGTGCCATCGAGCTGGAGCCCGATGGGCCATTCGGCGTACATCTGCTTGGTCGCCACCGCCTGCGGCGCAAAGCCGCGGATCGTGAGGTCGGACTGAGTCGCCATGCCCTGGATGCGGCGCAGCAGATCGCCCACGTCTTTTTCGTCTGGCAGCACGGGCCGCAGTCGATCGAGCTGTGCTTCGAGCGATGCGACCTCGCGGCGGAACTCGGGGAGACTGCGCGCGGTGGCCAGACCACGGTCGATGTCGGCGCGGATCGTCGCCAGCTGAGCCTGGCGCTGGTCGATGGTGTCCTGCACCGGTTTCGCGTACCAGTTCCAGAAAACGCCCGCGCCCAGAAGCGAGAGCGTGGCAAACGCGCCAAGCTGGCCGTACCACGGCATTTTGGTGAAACTGAGGTTCATAGCCATTTCTGCGTATCGGGCAGCCCGGAGGCCGCTTTATCGCGTCCCTCCTGTGGTCGGTGCGGGTGACGCAGCTTTGGCCGAGGGCGCGAGTTGCGCCTTCACCGTGAATTTGATCAAGTCGACGCCGCTTCCCGGACCCGTGCCGCCGACGGTTTCGACCTTGCTGTCGACGATCTCGATCGGCTTCACGAGGAGCGACGTGTTCCCAAGGTTGCCGACGAAGTCGGAGAGCGAGATGAGCGTCGTGCTCTGTCCCTGGATGGTGAGGCCACTCCCCTTCTGCTCGAGGTCGGTCAGCCACAGCATGTCGGGCACGCTTTTGCTGACCGCGTCAAGCAGCTGTACCGGAACGCTCTGGCCGCCGCGAAGCTGCTCAATGAGGGCCACGCGCTGCTGCAACTGCGCGCGTTGCTGATTGAACGCCGCGACCTCGCGGATGATCGACTGAAGGCGCGCCTGTTCCTGCCGGGCGGACGCGATATCCGCATCGACCTGCGTCGACCGCTGGGTGAGTGAGTAGTACCAGTACCCGACACCCACCGCGGTCATCACGAGGAGCAGACTGCAGGCCAGCGTGAGACGCTTGCCGAGATCGAAGACGATCGCGCGCTTCTTGACCTGCCGCTCGCCGCCGAGAAGGTTGATGCGAATCATCGGTCGCCCATCGTTCGCATCGCGAGACCGACAGCCACTGCCGCCGTCGCCGCCAGTTCGGCGGAGTCTCCGCCAAGTTTCTTCGCATCCCACGTCACGGTGCGGAACGGATCGAATTCCTCGACCGGCGCGTTGAAGCGCTCCTGCACCATCTCGCGGAATCCGTCAACGCGCGACGCGCCGCCGCTCAGCATGATCCGGTCGATCTGATCGGAGGACGCGGTCGCCTTGAAGAAATCGAATGTCTTCTGGATCTCGAGGAGGACGTTCTCGGTCACCGCGCGGAGAACCGGCTGCGCCTCCTCGAACGTGGCGCCGTCAACCGGAATGCCCTTCTTGAGTTGCTCGGCCGCTTCGAACGGAAGATCGAGCTCTTTCTGGACCGCCTCGGTGTAGGCGTTGCCGCCCATCGAGATGTCTCTCGTGAACACCGACTGGTCGCCCTGGAGGATGTTGATGTTGATCGCGCTGGCACCTGCGTTCAGGAGCACGACGACGCGACCGGCGTCGAGGCCGTAATTCACCTCGTACGCGTTCTGCAACGCGAACGCATCCACGTCAACGATGATCGGCGTCCGGCCCGACTGCGTGATCACGTTCGTGTAGTCGGTGATCTTCTCTTTCTTCGCCGCCACCAGCAGCACGTCCATGCTGCCCCGCGCGTTGGCGCCGGTGCCGGGGTCGAGAATCTGGTAATCGAGGTTGACGTCCTGGATATCAAACGGGATGTACTGCTCCGCCTCCCAGTAGATGGATTCGGACAGCTCGTTCTCCGTCATGACCGGCAGCGTGATCTTCTTGACGATGACCGCGTTGCCCGAGAGCGAGGCGCACACTTCCTTCGTCTTGAAGGCTTTGTTGCCGTCGAAGACGCGGCGGATCGCGTCGGACACCGAGCCGGCGTCGATGATGGCTCCGTCGACAATGGCATCGGGCGGCACCGGCTCGATGCCATAGGCCATCACGCGATAGCTCTTCCCCGAGGCCTTCAGCTCGACTGCCTTGACCGCGCTCGATCCGATGTCGAGACCGATGACTGTCTTGGCTTTTCCGAAAAACTGCATTCGTCCTCTGTCGTTCCGCGTAAGCTCGGCAACGGATGTGCCACCTGAATTTCCGTGTATCCGTCGCGATTTCCATTGAGCGCGCCGAGTCCCGCCTGTTACAGATGTGCAAGCGGCTCACACATTCGTAAGAACGGTGTGTTTCAAAAATTGCTGACGAGCTACTTATCGGCCCTCTTCCGTCGCCGCATCACCAGTTGGGTGGTTCCGCGCATCG
>Ga0180082_1000165_pt1 | contig 11195 bp, 14 predicted proteins | sample EasRiv660_16_10D_FD_121780 | JGI IMG/M metagenome (GOLD analysis project Ga0180082, IMG submission 121780) | Soil microbial communities from meander-bound floodplain in the East River, Colorado, USA - East River metaG ERMLT660_16_10D | ecosystem: Environmental > Terrestrial > Soil > Floodplain ...
ACCCAAATCAAAGAAGCCGAAATGTGAGAAGTGCGAACGCCTGCGTGGAAAGGGGAAGCCGTGAGCGACACGCCGGACGACGACCGCGCCCAGTTGATCGCGACCATCATCTACCGGGGCGACACTGAGGAGATCGAGTACGTGTATCCGGGCGAGGAAGGGGCAGCGGTAAGCCAGCCGCACCGGCAGCGCGACGGGCTGTTCCCGCCCGAGTGCGCGTGCGGGCTGCCGTGGCCCTGCCCGGTGGCCGAGCGCGACGAGCTGCGGGCCGCACTGGCGCAGAGCGAGGAGATGCTCGGGGCGTGCGTGTCCAACTGCGAGGGGCAACAGGAACGAGCGCAGCAGGCCGAGGCGGCGCTGAAGCTCGTGGTTCCGGCAGGAGACGCAATGGTTCGATGGCTAGAGCGTTCCTACAACCAACACGCCGAGGCCCTGAAACGTGACTGGTGGAAGGCGACCGCCGCCCTGCGCGACGCGCCAGCCGAGCAGCCCGAAGCGGGGGAGCAGCCGTGAAGCGCGCGCGGATCGTGTGGTTCATCCTCCTGGGGCTCGCCGTGGCCTACGAGGTCTACGCGCTGCTCAACGCCGTTCCGAGCGACACGCTCAGCGAAGCCGTATGGGGCGTCCATCATCCGATGGTTACCTTTATCGCCGGGGTGCTGTGCGGGCACCTCTTCTGGCAGCGCGCATGACCCGCGAAGAATGGGACGTCGAATGGAGCGCGTGCTTGAACAGGCTCCGCGCGAAAGAGCCGGGGATGCCCCTGATCGAGGCCAACGCTCTCGCCGTCAAGATCACGACAGCCCGCTACGGGCCGCGACCGGCGGGCCTACCGTTGTGGCTCCGCCTTACGCTTCGCTTTATTTCGAAAACCCTGGAGGGTAAGCCAATGATGCAACGGATCATGACCTCGATCAGCTTCGCAGCGGCAGTCGCTGCGCCGCTCTACGCGGCAGCCGCCCACGGAGACTCGCCTGGCGGAGCAGAGCTTACAATCATGGAGCTGCTCCTGATCGTGTGGCCGGCTCTCCTCGCCGGCTACGGGAACTTCAAGTCGAACACCACGAAGATCATGCCGAATCGGGCGATCTGGACCCCGGCAGAGCGGAAGGTCGAAGCGGCGAAGTCCGTTGCGAAGGAGCTCGTCGAAGACGCAAAGGTCGTCGCGGAGGAGAAGGTTGCGAGCGCAAAGGCGGCGGCAGAGAAGCGGTAAGCGCGAGTGTGGGACTGGGTCTACGCTAACCCGCATGCAGCCGTCGGAGTCGTTGCGACCTCCGGCACTGTGCTCTACGCGATCATTCGCTGGGGGCTCGGTCGACACGGCGAGTTCGTGGAGTTCAAGGGTCACATGGACCGAGAGGAAAAGCAGGTCTGGCCTGAACTCAAGAAGGATGTGAAGGGCCTCACGGAGTTCTTGTCTGAGTTCCGGAAAGAAACCCAGGACTCTCTCGTAGAGTTTCAGAAGGAGGCTCAGAGCGCTCGGGAAGCTTTCCAGAACGAGATCCGAAAGACCCAGGCCGAGTTTCGGCTCGAAGTCGTCCGGATGCACTTCGACCACGGTGAGCGGCTTGCGAAGGTCGAAGTCGCGCTCAGGCTGTCCACGACTGAGACAATGGCAATGTCCAAGCAGGTCAACGGGCAGACGACGGCGCTGAACCATCGAATCGACAGCCTGAAGCGTGAGATTGAACTCCTTCAGAAGGCCCTGGATGACGAGCGTAAGCGGGCAGAGATGCTCGCGGCTGCGGCTGCAGACGCCCTAAAGAAGAAAGGCTAGCCATGCTCTGGACACTCGTCGTGATTCTCTTGATCCTGTGGCTGCTCGGAGCGCTCGGAAGCGTCTCGCTGCCCCTGCTCTCGGGAGGCGCAGTGCACACGCTTCTCGTGATCGTGGTCGTGATCGTGCTCTTCCAGCTGCTCAGCGGAAGGCGAATCGACTAAGTGAAGACAAGCATCATCATCCCGAGCCGGAACGAGCGCTTCCTCCCGAACACGGTTGGGGAAGTGCTCTCGAAGGCTCGGGGCGAGATCGAGGTCCTTGCCGTGCTCGACGGCTACTGGCCTGACCCGCCGCTGCCAGCAGATCCTCGCTTGCATGTTCTGCACCGAGGCAAGGCTCAGGGCATGCGCCCCGGGATCAATGCAGCAGCGTCTGTTGCCCGGGGCGACTTCCTGATGAAGCTGGACGGGCACTGCATGCTTGCCGAGGGCTTCGATGAGGCGCTCAAAGCGAACTGCGAAGAGAACTGGGTTGTTGTTCCGCGTCGGCACCGCCTCGACGCTGAAGCGTGGAAGGTCGATGATGGAGGCAAGGCCGCAATCGACTACCACTATCTGAGCTATCCGCTCGAGCGTCCGGATGTCGAGACCTACGGCCTGCACGGCACGCCCTGGCCAGAGCGGGCGAGGACGCGTGCGGCAATCGAGCTCGACGATGAGATGTCCTCGCAAGGGAGTTGCTGGTTCATGAGCCGGAAGTGGTGGGATCGGACGATCGGTCCGATGGAGATCGAGAACTACGGGACGTTCGTGCAGGAGTTTCAGGAGGTCGGCCTGAAGACCTGGCTTGGAGGCGGCGAGGTCAAGGTGAACAAGCGGACGTGGTATGCTCACCTGCACAAGGGCACGAAGTATGGACGCGGGTATACGATCAGTCGGAACGACCATGCCAAGGGCACGGCCTTCTGCGCGAAGCACTGGATGCTCGACTTGTGGAAGGAGCGTAAGCACGACCTGCAGTGGCTCATCGAGCGCTTCGCTCCGGTTCCGAGCTGGCCAGCAGACCTTGACGAGGCGTTTGCCCGGGCACGAGAGGTGTACGCATCGTGAGCGATCTAACCGTCGTCTACTATACATCGAACAGCGAAGACGCTGAGTTCGAGCGGCGCGTACGCATGCGCCTGCTCGAGGTCGCGGGGCACCTTCCGATCGTCGCGGTCTCGCAGAAGCCGCTGCTCTTCGGGCAGAACATCTGCGTTGGGGAAGTTGGGAGCTGCGATGCGAATGCGTTCCGCCAGCTCCAGATCGGAGCGCTTGCAGCCGCAACCTCCTTCATCGCGGTTGCCGAGGCCGACTGCCTCTATCCGTCCGCGTACTTCGAGTTCGAGCCTCCAGCGCTTGGCGAATGCTACCGATACCGTCCGGTCTACATCCTCTGGAGGAAGACCTGGAACGGCTCGGGTGGCTTCAGGCGCAAAGAATGGACCGAAGGTGCGCAGATCGTAGACCGCGACTACCTCCTCAGGCAGCTCGAAAAGGTGCTTGCAGGACGACCTGTCTGGAGCGAGCCTGCGGCTCCGAGCCCGTCGAAGCCGATTTTCGCGAAGCGAAGCTGGTGGTACTTTGACGGCCCTCCGATGATCAGCGTGAAGACGGGGCGAGGCCTACGCTCGTTTACGGGGACGGTTCGTGGTGAAGCTCCCGTAGACGAGCTCCCGCTCTGGGGCTCAGCGCAAGCGGTGCGAAAGGAACTCTTCCTATGAAGGGGTCGATTGTCCACGAGCTTCCTCGCTACGACCGCTTCCTTGGCGGGAAGGGCGGCCTGGAAGTCGGGTTCCCTTGGCTGACGCTCGGAGCGATTGTTGCGCTCGAGCAGTCCGTATTTCTTGCGGACGCAACGCATGTCGCGCCGAAGAGAGTGCTCGAATTCGGCTCGGGCGGCTCGACTCTCTTCTTCGCGAGACGCGCCGACCACGTCGAGAGCGTCGAGACGGATCTGAGCTGGTTCCCGCGCACAGCAAAAGCTCTCGTTCTGAACGGCTTGCAGGAGAAGGTCTGCTTAACCTGCTGCACGAATCCGATGTCTGAGGCGTACGTCGCGTCGCTCCCAGACCGGACCTTCGACCTTCTGCTCGTGGACCATGCCGCAGACGAAACCGTGACGGATCGAGGAGCGCGCCGCCGCTTCAGCAGGCTTCCGCTCGCACGGATCGGACTTCGTAAGCTCCGCTCGGACGGCTGGCTGGTCGTGGACAACTACACGTTGCACGGGATGGAGCACTTCGACTACACGGGCTGGGACGTCTGGATCTTCGACGACATGCGCTACTCCGGGCGAGGCACGCTGATCGCCCGGCGAACAAGCGCAGCCTGGATTGCGCTGAGGCGATAATGCTCGCAATTGTTCCACGGCATGAGAGTCGGGCGATTGTGCGGATCGGCGAAGCGCTAGCTCGCTGGTGTCCGGACGACGTTCAGAGGATCGAGGTTCCGAGGAAGGACTCTCGGCGCGGCTGGCTCGTACAAGGCGAGGACCAGGGCGACCTGCTCGTGCTCTTCGTGAACGGGATGCGCGACCACTACATGGCGCAGGCGGCGCGAGCGCGAGCGCGCGGACAGAAATACGCCGTGGTTCAGATCGCGCTTCGGACAACTCGGCACCCTCGCACGGAGCAGTGGCGAGAGCTCTGGCGCGGCGCTTCGGTCGTCTGGAGCTACTACCCGCTCGGGCTGTGGATTGCGGAGGAGGGAGGAGCCCCGATCGACTTTAACTTCTTTCACGCGCCGCTCGGAGTCGACGCGGACGTGTTCAAGATCGGGGCGGAAGGAAAGCGTCCGTATACGATCTGCACTTCGGGGTATAGGAGAAATCAGGAGGGCGTTGCCGAATGCGACGAGGCTGTTCATGCGCTCGGAGAGAAGCTCTTGCAGCTCGGTCCGACCTTCGAGATGCGCTCGGACACGTCGTTTCTCTCCGGGATTTCGGACGCGGACCTGGCGGATTTCTACGGCCAGTGCCAGTTTGTCTCCGGCCTTCGTCGGACCGAGGGCTTCGAGCTTCCTGCGGCGGAAGGGCTTCTGTGCGGGGCGAGGCCGGTGCTCTTCGATCGTCCTCACTACCGCTGCTGGTACGAGCCTTGGGGAGAGTTTGTCCGAGAAGACTCGTTCGACCTGGTCAAGCGCGACCTGATCCAGCTCTTCGATCGAGGCGCGAGACCCGTGACGGGAGTGGAACGGGCAGCCGCCGCGAAGCTTTTCGACTGGGAGCGGATCTGCAAGGGCTTCTGGGAGCGCGCGAATGCCTGAGTTGAGCGTCCTGATTCCGAGCCGGAATGAAGCGTTTCTCGCCCGTACGGTAGAGGATGTCCTTGCGCATGCCAAGGCAGAGACCGAGGTGATCGTGGTACTGGATGGAGCGTGGCCCGAGCCTCCAGGGCTTCCGCTGCATCCGAAGGTCCAGGTTCTCTTTCATCCGAAGAGCGTGGGGCAGCGCGCAGCGACGAACGAGGCGGCGCGGATCAGTCAGGCTCGGTACGTAATGAAGCTGGACGCGCACTGCTCACTGGACGACGGCTTCGACGTGAAGCTGATCGAGGCAGCGCAGGAGCTGGGAGAGGACGTGACCCAGATCCCGACGCAGAAGAACCTCCACGCGTTCGATTGGGTCTGCGCAGCGGCTTGCGGGTGGAGACAGTATCAAGGTCCGACTCCTGCAGCGTGCGTGAAGTGCGGAGGCGCGGCCCAGCGTGAGATGGTCTGGAAGCCGCGACGCGGAACTACGACAACCGCGTGGAGGTTCGACAGGGCCCTGCACTTCCAGTACGCAGGAGAAATGTCGAAGCGTCCGGAGCTGACGCACGGCGACTTCGTCGAGACGATGTCTTGCCTCGGCGCGTGCTTCTTCATGAGCCGTGCGCGTTTCGCGCAGCTTGGAGGCCTAGACGAAGCGCACGGGTCCTGGGGCCAGATGGGAACGGAAGTCGGATGCAAGAGCTGGCTCAGCGGCGGACGGATGGTCACGAACAAGCGCACGTGGTTCGCGCACATGTTCCGGACGCAGGGAGGAGACTTCAGCTTCCCGTACGAGATCCATGGCAGCGACCAGGACAAGGCCCGGGCGTATAGCCGCGACCTCTGGAAGAACGACAAGTGGACCGGGGCCACGAGGCCTCTAGCCTGGATGCTGGAGCACTTCGCTCCGGTTCCTGGATGGGAGAAGGAAGATGCAGGTCAAACAGCTGGTCATGCGGCACCTGTGGGTGTTGATCCTGCTCCCGCTTGCAGTGCTGGGACTGTGGCAGCTGCTGTTGGGGTGACGAAAGGAGTCGTGTACTACTCCGATTGTCGGGGCGACACGACAATTCTAGAAGCGGCAAGGCAGCAGCTGCTCCGGGCGACAAACGGGCACAGCATCGTCAGCGTGACGCTCGCACCGGTGAAGCTTGGAACGAACCTCGTGCTCCCGATCGAGCGGGGAGTCCTTACGATGTTCCGGCAGATTCTCCTAGGGCTGGAGGCGTCCGATGCAGAGATTGTCTTCCTTGCCGAGCACGATGTGTTGTATCACCCTTCGCACTTCGACTTCGTGCCGCCTCGCAACGACGTGTTCTACTACAACGTCAACACGTGGAAGGTGGACGCCGAGACCGGCCGTGCTCTGCACTACATCACCCGCCAAACCTCGGGCCTGTGCGCTTCTCGAGAACTCCTCCTTGGGCACTACCGGGCGCGGGTTGAACGTGTAGAGCGTGAGGGCTTCACCCGGCGCATGGGCTTCGAGCCCGGAACGCATCGCGCTCCGCGCGGCATTGACAACGTCGCTTCAGACGAATGGCAGTCGCCCTGGCCGAACGTGGACATCCGGCACGGGTTCAACTTGACGCCGAATCGGTGGAGGCAGGATCAGTTCCGGAACCCGAAGGCGTGTCTGGGTTGGCTCGAAGCCGACGAAGTCCCTGGCTGGGGCGTGACGAAGAATCGATTCTCCGAGTGGCTTGCGGAGAGAGGGAGATAGACCATGGCTGTCTTGGACGACACGCAGCGCCAGGAGGTCCGTGACGCCTTCATGCGCATGCGGAACATCGGCGGGTTGACGAAGCCGGAGCTTCGCGCCGCCATCGACGATACGGACGACTGGCTGGACGCGAACCTCACGTCGCTCAACACAGCAGTGCCCGAACCGTTCCGGTCGGTCGCGACGCTCGAGCAGAAGACGTTGCTCCTGTGCCACGTCCTGCTGCGGCGAGCCGGGATTCTCTCGCAGGGAGGCATCTGATGGCCAGCACACGGATCATTCTCACCCCGGAGTCGGCGCACTTCCCGGCATCCGGCTTCGCGGCCCTGGGCTTGAGCGCGTATCAGTCCAGGCCGATGCTCTCCTTCGACGCGGGGGCGACCGAGGAAGAGGCCTGGTGGACCTTCATCGCGCCGCAGGGGTTGGCTGGAGCGCTGTCGGCAGTGATCTCGTACTTCATGTTGTCGGCCACCTCAGGCACCTGCGCGTGGAACGTCTACGTCGAAGCGGTCAGCCCCGCTGATGCGCAGGACCTGGACGCGAACGCCACGCCAGGCTGGGACTCGACGAACGACTCCAGTGCGGACACGGTGCCTGGCACGGCGGGGTACCTAGCCCAGGCCAGCGTTACGCTCACGAACGCGGATAGCATCGCGGCGGGTGACCTCGTCCGCGTGCGGCTCGTCCGCGACACGAGCGTAGACACCGCGACGGGCGACGCTTGTGTGCTAGCCGTGGAGATCCGAGAGGCATAAGCGCGTGGCGATCTTCTCCGACAGCGACTCGAACTACCTGCAACGTGCTGCGCCGTGGTCATCGATCACGAGCCTGACGATGGTGTACTGGTGCAGGCCGAGGACCGCCGATGCGTGGAAGTGTCCGATGGCCGTGGATTACGACACCAACAACACGCTCTACATCGAGACGGACAATACTCCCTACTGGCACATGTACGAATCGTCCGCAGGGGGCGACATCGACGTGGCGCTCACAGGTCTTGGAAGCGTGACCGCGAACACCTGGTATTTCCTCGCGGTGACGTTTGAGGGGAGCATTGGTTGCGTCGTGTACGGGGCAACGGTGGACGGGCCGATTGTCTCAGTTGGAAGCAGCGCGCATACCAGCCTGCACGCGTCGAGCGACATCCACATCGGCCGCAACAGCTATGTGAGCGAGTTCTTTGATGGACGTATTGCCCATGTCAAGATCTGGGATGCGGCCCTGTCTGCCGAGGAAGTCGCGCAGGAGCGCTGGTCTGCGCGCCCACGGCGGATGGCTGACCTCAAGGCGTGGTATCCGCTTATCGGGGCCACCGCTGCGGAATGCCTGGCAGACTACTCTCCGAACGGGCTTACGCTCTCCCAGGTCGGTTCGCCGACTGTCGAAGACGGACCACCGGTTGGCTGGGGTGCAGGACCGATCTTCCTCCCGACCCGGAGCGAGGTCCTGCAGTATGGGCGCCCAATCAGCGACGTGGCCTCAGGTTCGTGGACGCCTAGCACAGGCTCGGATCTCTACGCGATGATCGATGAGGAGGCCGCGAGCGATTCGGATTACATTCGGAGTGCCGCGAGTCCGACGGACGACACGGCGAACGTCGGGCTCACAGCTCTCGGAGCTCCGGTTGCGGGGACAGTACGGATGAAGGTCAGGGCAAGGATCGTCTAGGCAGATGGCGATAGCTCTTCGAGGGGCCGCGACACAGACAGCGTGGAGCGCAGCTACCGCTTCGCCTACGCTCAACTTCCCTGCTGGAGTGGCTCAGGGCGACATCCTCTTCGCGTTCTTCACGACGAACACTGCGCACAATGGGAACAGCCCGATCACCTCCGGAAACTGGACCTGGACGAAGCTTGTAGAGGTCGATGACTCAGGCACAGACAGCACCAGCTCTCTGTACTGGGCCATTGCCCCGGCCTCGCCCGGGACCTCGTTCGTGTTCACGAGCGTGTTCGCAGCGACCGAGACGGGGATGGGTGTTGTCGTCGCCTTCTCTGGGCTCTATGGCGCGAACTCGATCACCGGGTCGTCAGGGATCGAGCGGACGGTCGCGGCAGGAGGCCTAGCAACTAGCACAGCGTTCACGCCGACGGCCAACGACTCGATGATCCTGCAGTTCATCGGGTCGGATCCTGGTACAGGAACGTATTCAGCAACGGCGGATACGAGCCCTACGGGCACAGAGACGTTCGACGCGAAGGAGAGTACAGGCGGGTCCCTCGCGTACACATACATCCAGCGCTATCAGCAGACCACTGCGGCTTCGCTCGCGCTGGACGCCACGATGGCGACGGCGGACGAGTACCAGGTCATCCAGGTAGCATTCCGCGAGGCCGTCAGCAGCCCGAGCCCGACACAGAGTGCTTCAGCGTCAGCCTCAGCTTCTCCGAGCGCGTCGGCTTCCGCCAGTGCGAGTCCGTCGGCCTCGGCTTCAGCAAGCAAGAGTCCCTCGGCCTCAGCTTCGCCGTCTGCGCCTCCGGCAACCCTGACCTTCGAGCTGCGGCAGGGCACGACGCTCATTGCGACGCACGACGTGGCGGTCACGGGAAGCCTGACTTCGTTCTCGTACGACCTGTCCGCAGGAGAGCGGGCTGCGATTTCGGACTGGACTGCGCTGCGCTTCCTCTTCATCGCGGATGGCGGACAGATCGAGGTTACGTGGGCTGAGCTGGAGGCTCCGGAGGCAGCTTCGACGGTCAGCGCCAGCGCGAGCGTGAGTCCGAGTGCTAGTGCGTCTGCGAGTGCGAGTCCGTCGGCTTCGGCCTCTGCGAGTGGGAGTCCGAGCGCAAGCGAGAGCGCGAGCGCAAGCCCTAGTGCTTCCGCATCAGGTTCGGCCTCGCCCAGTGCCAGCGCGTCGAAGAGTGCGAGTCCTAGTGCGAGTGCGTCGGCAAGCCTGAGCCCGTCGGGGTCAGCAAGTCCGAGCGCCAGCGCAAGCGCATCACTTTCTCCATCTGCTTCAGCGAGTGCGTCCGCGAGTCCAAGCGCAAGTGCGAGCGGGTCGGAGAGTCCCTCGGCGAGCGGAAGCCCTAGCGCAAGCGCCAGCGCGTCGCGGAGTCCCAGTGCGAGCGCTTCTCCTTCAGGCTCCGCCTCGGCAAGCCTTTCGCCGAGTGGGAGCGTAAGCCCGTCGGGCTCTGCTTCAGGCTCTGCAAGTCCGAGTGCGAGCGCGAGCAAGAGCCTTTCTCCGAGCGCAAGCGCTTCGCCCAGCCTAAGCCCAAGTGCGTCGGCAAGTCCGTCGGCTTCAGCGAGTGCGAGTCTTTCTCCGAGTGCGAGCACAAGTCCAAGCGCGTCGGCCTCTAGGAGCGCAAGCCCGAGCGCGAGCGCTTCGCGCAGCGCTAGCGCCTCCGGAAGCCCTAGCGCATCGGCTTCGGGCTCCGGTTCTCCTTCCGCCTCAGGGAGTCCTTCTGCGTCACGAAGTGCGTCGGTTTCGCCTTCGGGCAGCGGGTCGCCCTCGGCGAGCGCGTCGGCTTCGGGCTCGCCCTCGGCAAGTGCCTCGCCTTCGGCTTCAGCCTCGGGCTCCGCTTCGCCGAGCTCGAGCGCGAGTCCGTCGACGGGAAGTGCGTCGTCCTCGCTCTCGCCGTCGGCTTCGGCTTCGCCTTCTGCAAGCAGGTCGGCAAGTCTAAGCCCGAGCGCGAGTGCGAGCCCGAGCGCTTCGAGCAGCGCAAGCGCTTCTCCGAGTGCAAGCACTTCTCCGAGCGCTTCGGGGTCTGCGTCGCGGAGTCCGAGCGCTTCGACGAGTCCTTCGGCAAGTGCGAGCGCCTCCGGAAGCCCTAGCGCAAGCGCTAGCAAGAGCGCGTCGCCCTCGGCAAGCGCTTCTGCGTCGCTGAGTCCGAGTGCTAGTGCGTCGAGGAGCGCTTCGGCCTCGACTTCTCCGTCAGCTTCGGCGAGCGCTTCGGCTTCTCCGTCCGCGAGCGCTTCGCGTAGCGCATCGGCGTCGGGAAGTCCGAGCGCAAGTGCTTCGGGCAGCGGGAGTCCGAGCGCCAGCGCGAGTCCATCGACTGGAAGCGCTTCGTCGTCGCTTTCGCCCTCGGCAAGCGGCTCGCCCTCGGCAAGTGCAAGCGCTTCGCTTTCGCCTTCGGCTTCGCGTTCGCCGAGCGCGAGTGCGTCGGGGAGCAAGAGCCCCTCGGCAAGCGGTTCTCCGTCCGCGAGCGCTTCGGGGTCGAAGAGTCCAAGCGCAAGTGCCAGCCCTTCCGCTTCGCGGAGCGCGAGCTGGAGTCCTTCGGCCTCCGGCAGTCCGTCCGCAAGCGCGTCACTGAGCGTTTCGCCGTCGGCCAGCTTCTCAGCGAGCCTGAGCCCGAGCGGGAGTGCGTCGCCTTCGGCGAGTCGGAGCGCGAGCGCAAGTCCTTCGGCGAGCTCAAGTGCGAGCGCAAGCCCGAGTGCCTCTGCAAGCAGGAGCGCGTCGCCCTCCGCTTCGAGCAGCGCAAGCGCGAGTCCAAGTGCGAGCGGGAGCGCGTCACGCAGCCCA
>Ga0180082_1000168_pt1 | contig 11127 bp, 6 predicted proteins | sample EasRiv660_16_10D_FD_121780 | JGI IMG/M metagenome (GOLD analysis project Ga0180082, IMG submission 121780) | Soil microbial communities from meander-bound floodplain in the East River, Colorado, USA - East River metaG ERMLT660_16_10D | ecosystem: Environmental > Terrestrial > Soil > Floodplain ...
CGACGAAAACATGGGGCGCCATGACCACCAGCCCCTTGACGCTGTCGCGCATTGCCGCATAGATGAGCGCGATCGAACCGCCGTCGGAATGGCCCACGAGAACCGGCTCCTTTACAACGAGCCGCTCGAGCAGCTCCGGCAAGACCTCGAGCGCTTCGACGTGCATGTAGTCGACCGCTCGCGTCCCACGCAGCACTTCGGATTGACCGTGGCCGTAGCGCGAGTAGACCACCGCCGCGCAGCCGGTGGCCGCCGCCGCCTTCTGCGGAAAATCGCGCCACATCGCGACCGAGCCCAGGCCTTCGTGGAGAAACACGAGCGTGGGCGCACCGGCGCCGGCGATTCTGAGGACTTCTAGCTTGCGGCCCTGGACGGTAACGAAGGAGGTTTCTTGAACTGCGGGCAATGCGTCTTTCCTGCGCGGGATTCCCGGACATGATTCTATCCGAAGCTTGCAGATCCTCAGAGCCTCAGAGGCTTCCAATATCCGGTCAGCTCGAGATAACCGCGCCCGGCCTCCTTCTCCCCTGCCCGCGCGCGCACCGCGCCTTCCCAGTAGACGGTGCCGGTGCTCGCGCGCGCGTCGAGCTCCTGGTCCTCCATCAGCGGTTCGATCTCCAGGGTCAGGGCGCCGGCCTTCACGCGCACCGAAACCGGATACTCGGTTCCGGTCCGGGGCGAGCGCCAGCGCTTGAGCGGCTCGAATTGCACCTCTCCCGGTTTCAGGTTGCGCACGCGGCCGTCGGCGCTCCGCAGGGTTCCGCCCGCCCAAAAACTGCCGCCGTTCTTCGAGCGCATGCGAAACGCCATCAGCGCCCCGCCGTCGGCAAGATTGATCCCGATCCAGTCCCAGCCGGCCGCCTCCTCGGCCAGGGCCTCGCTCGACCATTCGTGATCGAGCCAGGCTTCGCCCGAGACCTCGAGCTCGCGGCCGCCGATCACGACGCTGCCCGTGACCGCGAGATGCGGCAGGCTGTAGTAGTAGCTCGCCTGCGCCGGGTTCGGCCCCTTGCGGCTGAAGCCGCGCTCGCCCTGGAGCAGCACCGCCTGTTTCGCCTCGAACCGGAGCCTGTAGCGAAAATCGCGCGCCGCGACCTCCGCCGCGTAGCCGCTCCCGGTTTGCCTGAGCGACCAGTCTTCGATCGCGACCTCGGTGCGGCCCTCCTGGGCCTCGGCGAGCCCGAACCCCGCGCGCGCGGCGCGCTGATCGTGCAGCAGCTGTCCTGCACTCGGATCGGCGAGCGCCGCATGCGCGAAGAGCAGCTGCCGCGGCGCGAACCGGCTCGAAACGTCTTCGGCGACACGCGGCCGGTTGCGAAAAAAGGTGATCTGCACGCCGAGCTCCCTGCCGCCGTCCGCCTTGAGCCAGCCGGTGATGTACCACCATTCGCTGCGGAACTGCGGATGGCTGCCGTGGTCGCGGGGGAACTGCAGCGCCACGCCCTGGCGCACCGGGGGATAGTCATCCGCCGCGAGCACACGAGCAGGAACGAGCGCCGCAACCGCCGACAGCAGTACGCAAATCCTCCTCATTCGCCCCCGGTCCCCGGGCGTGCTCACCAGTCCTCCTTCACCGCGCGCACGGCGTCGCCGCTCATCGCCTGCCGCCCGCTCGCGATCGCCGTGAATGTCGCCAGCGCGAGCATCACCGCCACGAATTCGGCCAGAAGCCGCCAGGGCAGATGCAGCTCCATGCCCCAGTGGAATGATTGCAGGTTCACGACGTGGATAAGCACCAGGCTGATCACCCAGCCGAGCGCGATTCCGACCGCGAGACCGAGGGCGCTCACCAAGAGCCCCTGCGCGGCGAGCATGGCGCCGATCTGCCGCCGCGTCATTCCGATGTGGCGCAGCACGCCGAACTCGCGCCGCCGCGCCAGCACCAGCGCGCCGAAGCTCGAGGAAAGTCCGAAGAGGCCGATCACGACGGCCACCGCCTCGAGCGCATAGGTCACGGCGAAGGTGCGGTCGAAGACACTCAACGAGGCTTCACGGATCTCCCCGGGGCCGGCGATCTCGAGGTTCGTTCCGCCCGCGACGCGCGCCTGGATTTCGCGCGTCAGACTCGCCGGGTCCGCGCCCGGGGCGAGCCACAGCGCCGCGTCGTTGGCATAGGCGTCGCCCGTATGGCGAAGGTACTCGTAGCGCTCGATCAGCACCGCGCCCTGCTGGCGCGCGTAATCGCGCCAGATGCCGGCGACGGTGAAGCGCGCGTGCCGCCCGCCCAGCGGGAGTTCGATGACATCACCCGGACGCCACCCGTATAGATCGGAGGCGACCTCGCTCACCCATGCCGCGGGCGGGTCACCGGCTTTCAGCGCGTGCGCCGCGCCCAGGAGCGGCGGCGCCCTGCCTTCGGCTTCGACCGCACGGGCGAGGAGCGTGAGAGGCGGCCTGTCCGGAGCGACGATCAGGCGCTGGCTGCGCAGGAACTCGACGCGGCGGGCCCCGGGCAGCGCCGCGATCGTCTTCTGGTCCGCGGGCGAGAGGAAGGCCGTGTCGGAGCCCGGTCCCGCGCGCAGATACAGATCCGCGGGCAGCATGCGCTCCAGCCATTCGTCCAGCGACTGGCGGAAGGAAGCGACCATGATCGCCATCGACACCATGAGGCTGACGCTGGCGACGATCGCCGCGAGGCTCACCCCCGCCTGTCCCGGAGCGCCGCGAAGCTGCGCAAGCCCGATGCGCGCCGACACCGGCCCGAGAAGCGGCGCAGCGCGGAAGGCGAGCACGGCGATGCGCGGCATCAGCATCACCGTACCGATGAGAAGGAGCGCGATGGCGCCATAGCCGAAGAAGGGCAGCCCGCGCACCGGTCCCGCCTGGGTGAGGGCTGCGCCGGCGAGAAGCACCGCAAGTCCCGGCCACACCGGCTGCAGCCGTCGCAGAGCGCGCTCTTCGTCGCCCGCCTTCAACGCGGGCGCCGGCGCCGCACCGGCGGCTTCCAGAGCCGGCGCGAGACTGCCGAGCACCGCTGCGAGGATCCCGAGCGAGAAGAACAGCGCGAGCGCCGGCCAGTCGAGCACGAGCGTCGGCTCCAGGCCGCGAAAATATCCCCCGCCGAGCTCTGCGCCGAAGCGCTGAAGCACGAAGGCGGCGCTCGCATGGCCGAGCGCAATTCCGGCCAGCGCGCCCGCCGCGCCGATCACCGCGGCCTCGACGAGGAGCATTGCAATCAGCGCCCTTTGCGTCATGCCCAGAACGCGAAGCAGCGCGAGCTGCGGGCGCCGGCGCACCACGGCGAGGACCTGCGCCGAAAAAACGAGCAGCCCGCCGGTGAAGAGCGCGACCAGCGCCAGCACGTTGAGATTGACGCGGTAGGCGCGCGACAGGGCGCCGCTCCGCTCGAGGTCGGCGTCCGGCCGCTCGACCAGAATGCCCGGCGGCATCTCGGCGCGCAGACGCCCCGCCAGGCGCTCCGGGTCGGCTCCCGGGCGCAGCCGCAGGTCGATGCGGTTCAGCAAACCCGGCCGCAGGAAGATCGCCTGCGCCGCGCCGATGTCGATGATCGCGAATCGCTGCCGGCGAGCCTCGCCCAGCACCCCGGCGACCTGCAGCGAAAGCACGCGCAGGCCCACCTGGACGGAAAGCGCGTCGCCTTTTTTCAGGCCGAGCGACTCGGAGGCCGCGGCGGAAAGAAAAATCCGGTCCGGACGCAGAAAATCCAGGCGGTCCCCCCCTTCCCCGGCCGCGAGGAACGGCTGGATGCGGGCGGCGCGAAACAGATCGAGCCCCAGGATCTTGAGCGGCTCGCGGCGCCCGGGAAGCCGCGCCTCCACTTCGAGCACGGGACTGGCCACCGCCACTTCGGGCAGCTTTGCAAGACGCGGGTAGAGCGACTCGTCGAAACCCGCCCGGGAGCCCCGCACCGCGAGATCGGCCTCTCCGGAGAGCGTCTGCACGGCGGCGGCGAATTCGTTGAGTGCCGCCTGGTTGATGAGCTGGACGGCGTAGCCGAGAGCGACGCCGAGCGCGATGGCGAGGACCGACAGAGCGAGCCTGCCCTTGTGTTGCGAGAGCGGCGCGAGCAGGAGACTGCGGCGGACCGCGTAGCGGGTCATTGCGCCATGTTAGCGCGCGCGCGGCCCGCGCGCCGGGATTCAGTCGCGGCTCGGCGGGGTCTGGTTGATCAGCATCCAGTACATCCCGAGCTGCGTGACCGCGTGGGCGAACTCGGAGAACTCGATCGGCTTGCGCACGTAGCTGTTTGCGCCGGACTGGTAGCTTCGCAGCATGTCTTCGTCCTCGCTCGAGGAGGTGAGGACCACCACGGGGACGAGCCGGGTGCGCGGGTCGGCGCGCATTCTTTGCAGCACGTCGATGCCGTCGAGTTTGGGAAGCTTCAGATCGAGCAGGACCACGGCGGGCATGGTCTGCGGCTCGCGCCCCGCGTGTTGACCCGTGCCGAACAGAAAGTCGAGCGCTTCCTGGCCGTCCCTCGCCACGAAAACGTTGTTGGCGATGCTGGCCTTTCGCAGCGCGCGCAGCGTCAGCTCCTCGTCGTCCGGGTTGTCTTCGACGAGCATGATCGTTTTTTCCATCATCGTCTCCCCGGCGCGGCCGGCAGCGCCTTCAGTTGGATTTCGCTCCGGTCGGATCGAGCGACCCGGCCGCCAGAAGCTGCGCCATCGCCCCGGGGTGGACGGCAGGGGAGAAGAGAGTCCCCTGGGCCTGATCGCAACGGTGCATGCGCAGGAATTCCAGCTGCTCCACGATCTCGACTCCCTCCGCGATCACCCGCAGCCCGAGCGAATGCCCGAGCGAGATCACCGCCTGCGCGATCGCCGCGTCGTGCCCGTGTTCGTGGGCCTTGCTTACGAACGAGCGGTCGATCTTCAGGCAATCGATCGGCAGCCGCGAAAGATAGCTCAAGCTCGAATAGCCCGTACCGAAGTCGTCCACGGCGATCTGCACGCCCAGCTCTTTCAGACTATCGAGGATGGCGACCGTCCGGTCGCGGCTCTCGACCAGCACGCCTTCGGTGAGCTCGAGCTCGAGATTGCGCGGCTCGAGCTGCGATGCGCGCAAAGCGCGCTCCACCGCCTGCACGAAACCGGGACTGCGGAACTGCTGCGCCGAAACGTTCACGGCAAGCCGCGGCACGGCGAGCCCGGCCTCGCCCCAGACCCGGATCTGCCGGCAGCTCTCCGCAAGCGCGAATTCTCCGAGCGGATGGATCAGATCGGAGTCCTCCGCGACGGGGATGAACCGCGCGGGAGGTATCCATCCGAGCTGCGGGTGGTTCCAGCGCATCAGGGCTTCGACCCCGACGACGCGCCCGGTGGCGAGCACGACCTGAGGCTGGTAGTGCATTTCCAACTGGCTCTTCTCCAGCGCGAGCCGCAATTCGTTCTCCATTTCGACCCGGTCGGTGGCCTGTCGGGTCATGGCGGCGGCGTAGAACTGGAAGCCGTCGCGGCCGTCGGTCTTGACGCGGTGCATCGCGGCGTCGGCGTTGCGCAGCAGGATGTCGAACTCTTCGCCGTCGCGCGGATAGACGCTCGCCCCGATGCTCAGCGTGACGTGGAGGTCGCGCCCCTCGAGCCGGAACGGCGAGTGCATCGTCTCGCGGATCTTGCGCGCCACGGAGAGAACATCGTCCGGACGCGCGAGGTCGGTCGCGAGCACCGCGAAGGCGTCGGCGCCGAGCCGGGCCACGGTATCGCCTTCGCGCAAGGCGCTGCGCAGGCGGTCGGCGACCCTTTGCAGCAGCGTATCGCCCGCTCCGTGGCTGTAGCCCTCGTTGATAAGCTTGAAGCGATCCAGATTCAGGACCAGCAGCGCCGCCGGCCGGCTCGCGCGCCGGGCGTGCGCCACCGCCTGCAAGGTGCGATCGCCGAGCAGGGCGCGGTTCGGCAGCCCGGTCAGCGGATCGTAATTCGCCAGATACAGCAGGCGCGCTTCGTAGGCTTTTCGCTCCCTTATGTCGCGCGCGATCGTCGAGAAGAAGCGTATCTCCCCGTCCGGTCCCCGGTGGGCGATGATCACCTGCGAGACCGGGATCTCCGTCCCGTCGGCGCCCAGGATCGCCGTTTCGCCGTTCCACACGCCCGCACGCGAAGCGGCCGGCGTTCCTTCGCGCTCGATCAGCTCGCGCGCCCACGCGGGATAGATCTCGCCCGCCGACTTGCCCGCGCCTCCCGATTCCGGCGCGCCGATCAATTTGCGCCCGGCGGCGTTCAGGTAGGTGATCGCTCCCGCGGGATCGGTCATGCAGACGTAGTCGCTGGTCGCCTCGAGGATCTGCACCAGGCGCGCGCGCTCCTCCTCCGCGATGCGGATGCGTTCGTGTTCTCCCACCTCCGACAGGGCGCGTCTTACGGCCGTGCTCAGGCGCCGCATGTTGTTCTTCAGGACATAATCGGTCGCGCCAAGCCGGATCGCCTCGATCGCCTGCTCCTCGCCGATCGTGCCCGACAGGAAGATGAACGGAACGCCCGGGGCGAGTCTCTTCGACAAGCGCAGCGCATCGACGCCGTCGAAGCCCGGCATCGTGAAATCGGAAAGAATCGCCTGCGGTTTCGACGAACCCAGGGAGCGTTTCAGATCCTCTTCGAGTTCGACGCGTTCCGACGACACCTCGAACCCGCCCTGCTCGAGCGAGCGCAGCGCGAGCTCCACGTCGGCTTCGGAGTCCTCGATGAACAGCACCCGGATCGGCGTTCTATCCATGGGCCATTTCTCCGACCGGTCCGGCATCGGCAGCCTCCTCCCCGGCGATCGCCAGCGTGAAGAAGAACACGGCCCCCGTGCCGACTTCCGCTTCGGCCCAGATGCGCCCGCCATGGCGGTGCACGATGCGCTGTACGGTCGCAAGCCCGATGCCGGTGCCGGCGTACTCGGTTGCGGAATGCAGGCGCTGGAACGCGCCGAAAAGCCTGTGGGCATAAGCCATCTCGAAGCCCGCCCCGTTGTCGCGGACAAAAAAGGTCGTGCGCCCGCGTTCCTTCAGGGCGCCGATCTCGATGCGGGATTCCGCCGCCTTCGAGGTGAACTTCCACGCGTTCCCGATGAGGTTCTCGAGGGCGACCCGCAACAGATGCGGGTCGGCCTCGGCGAGCATCCCGTCCGAAACCGAGACTTCCACCGCGCGGCCGGGCTCGCGCTGTTGCAGTTCACCGGCCACCTGTCGCGCAACCTGGCTCAGGTCCACCGTGCGGCGCTCGAGCGTCCCGCGCGACACGCGGGCCAGGTTGAGCAGATCCTCGATCAGCCGGGCCATGTGCTGCGTCGAGGTGCGTATTCGCGACAGGTAGCGCTTTGCGTCGCCGGGAAGGTGCTCGGGAAAATCCTCGACCAGCGCCTGGCCGAACCCGTCGATCGCGCGCAACGGCGCGCGCAGGTCGTGCGACACCGAATAGGAGAACGACTCGAGCTCCCGCATTGCGGTCTCCAGCTGCGCGGTGCGTTCGCGCACCCTGATCTCGAGCTCCGCATTGAGGCGCAGGATCTCCCGCTCGGCGCGGCCGCGCTCCTCCACCTCCTGCGCGAGCCTCGCGTTCGAAGCCTCCAGCTCCCGTGTGCGCCGATCGATCTCCGTCATCATGTCGTTGAACGAATCGGCCAGCATTCCCACCTCGTCGGAGCTCATCTTCACGGCGCGGCGGGAATAGTCGCTCTGCCCGACCACCTCGCGGGCGATCCGGGCGATCGCGAGAATCGGCCGCGTCACGATGTTCTGCATCCACGAGGACATGAGCAGCGCGACCAGCATCGCGGCGGACAGAACGACGACGGCGATCCCGAGATAATCGAGGACCCGGTCGAAAAGCTCGTAGTCGGCGCGCAAGTACACCGTCCCGAGGATTTCTCCGCCCTTGACGATGCGTTTGAACAGAACCAGGTCCCGGTCATCGACGCGCGCGCCGTCGGGATCGGGCAGGTCCGGAAATACGTGCCGGTCGTCCCCTCGCGCATAGGTCGCGAAAAGCGCCCCCCGCGCGTTATAGAGGGCGGCGGAGCTCACCAGCGGCCGGAACCGGAACAGGCTCAGATTTTCCTTCGCCACCTTGGGATCGTCGGAGGCCAGCGCCGGTGCGCTCGTGCGTCCGAGCAACTCCGCCTGAGTGGTCATGTCCGACACCAGGATCCGGTGGTAGAAGCTCAGGTCGTAACCGATCATCGCGGCCAGGGCGACGACCAATGCCACCAGCGTGGTGAGGAGCATCATCCCGAGCAGCTTGTGCCGCAACGAGCGCGATGAGGGCAGCTTCATGGCGATTTATTGAGAATTACGCAACGGCGTGACATACCTTCGTCGTCCCCGCAGAAGCGGGGATCCAGTGGCTGTCGTTGCACGCTCTGGATTCCCGCTTTCGCGGGAATGACGGCACCAAGGCGGCGGTCCATGTCACGAGCTTTGGTAAAGATCAATAGGCACGACTTTGCGCGCGACTCCGGGCAGGCGCCCTGCCACCCGAATTGAAAGAGCGAACGCCCGCAGCGAGCGTGTCGTGCCGGCGGGCATGACCGTCGAGCAAGTCCTTGAAATTTCAGTGCGGACCATCCTGCCGGCCCCGTATCGTTTGTCCTGACGATTCGAGCCTAAGCAGACGGCACGGTGGAGTCCATGGGGTAAACCAGACACATCGTGTCGGAAATACCCTCTAAATAGGGTGAAATCAGCTGATAAGTCCGTGCCTCATGGAGAACTTCACGAGCTCGACGGTATCGCGGACTTTGAGCTTCTTCATGATGCGCGCGCGGTAGGTTTCCACGGTCTTGGGCGAAAGCGACAGGGCCTGCGCGATCGCGGCGTTGGTGCGCCCCTCGACGACCAGCTGCAGCACGTCCCTCTCGCGCAGGGAGAGGCTGTCGAGCGGGCTCAGGTTCGCGCCTTCGCGAAGGTAGTCGTCGATCACCGTTTCGGTGATCCGATGGCTCAGGTAGCGCTTGCCCGCCCGCAGCGCGCGGATCGCCTCCACCACTTCGTCGCCCGCCGATTCTTTCAGCACGTAGCCCTGCGCGCCCGCCTGCAGCGCGCGGAAGATGTGCTCGGCGCTCAGATACATGGAGAGGACCAGCACGCGCGTCTCCGGACACTTCTCGACGATGCGCCGCGTCGCCTCCACGCCGTCGAGCTCCGGCATGGCGATGTCCATGATGACGATGTCCGGGCGCAGACGGATCGCCTCGGCGACCGCCTCGCGACCGTTGCCCGCGACGGCAACCACCTGCAGGTCGCCCGCTTCGAGCAAGGCCCGAAGACCGTCCCGGACGACCGCGTGGTCGTCGGCAAGCAGTACCGTGACCGTCATGTCACACCCCCTGTCAGACGTGGTATTCCACGAGCACCTGCACACCGGTGTTGAGGCCGGCCTTGAGCGAGAACTGGGCCCCGACGGCCTCGGCCCGCTCCCGCATGATCAGCAGCCCCCAGCCGGCCTCCCGGTTCGAGCTCTCGATTCGATTTGGATCGAAGCCGATGCCGTTGTCACGGACCGACAGGGTCGCCAACCCGTTGGCGCGCCGGATCGCGATTTCGACGCGTTGCGCGTTCGCGTGCTTGGCGACGTTGTTGAGCGCCTCCTGGGCGATCCGGAACATGGCGAGGTCCACCGGCTTGGGCAGATCGGCCCCCGGAGCGTCCCCCTTGAAAGCGACTTTGATGCCCGTTCTGCGCGAAAAGCCCGTGGCGAGCGAGCGCAGAGCGGCCGGAAGCCCGTAGTCGTCCAGCGCGTGGGGCCGCAGCTCCGCCATGACGTTGCGCATCGCGTCGACCGTGCCTTCGACGAGCGAGCTGCATTCCTCGAGCCGTCCGGCGAGCTCGGGCTTCGAACCCGCGGGCAGGCCGCTTGCGACGATGCTCAGGTTTATCCCGAGCGCGGTGAGATTCTGCCCGACCCGGTCGTGCAATTCTCTTGCAAGGAGCCTGCGTTCCGCCTCCTGGACCTCGACCAGGCGCCTGGAGGTGGTTTTCAGGCGCTCGGCGTAGCTGTGGAGGTCTTCTTCGGCGCGCTTGCGCTCGGTGATGTCGTGCGTGATCTCGGAGAAGCCGCGCGATTTCCCGGTCTCGTCCAGCAGGGGCGTGACGATGACGTGGGCCCAGAATTGCGACCCGTTCTTGCGCACGCGCCAGCCCTCGCTTTCGTATCGTCCCTGGATCGCGGCGAACTGGAGCTGCATTCCGGGATCGCCCCGGGCGGCGTGATCGGGCAGGAAAAAGCGGGAGTAATGCTTGCCGATGATCTCTTCGGCGCGATATCCCTCGATGCGCTCGGCGCCGAGGTTCCAGCTGGTGACGTAGCCGTTCATGTCCAGCATGTAAATGGCGTAGTCGCGGACGTTCTCCACCATCATGCGAAACCGCTCCTGGGAAACGCGCACCTGCTCTTCGGCCAGTTTCCTCTCGGTGATGTCCTGGCAAACGCCGATGACCCGCACCGGACTGCCGGAATCGTCACGGTCCACACGAGCCTGGCTGTGGATCGTCCTCACGGATCCATCGGGCCGCACGATGCGAAACTGATTTTCATACGCGTGTCCGGTGCGCAGCGCCTCTTCCGCCATCCTGGCCGTGCGTTCCCGATCTTCCGGATGGACGAGCGGATAGAATCCATCGAGGGTCGGCGGCACCTGATCCGCGGTCACACCGAATATCCTCGATAGCTGCTCGGACCACGTGCGCGTGCTCGTACGAAGGTCCCACTCCCAGCTTCCCAGATTGGCGAGTTCCTGCGCTTCCTGGAGCTGAAGATCACGTGCCCGTAACGCTTCCTCGGTCTGGCGCCGTTCCGTGACGTCGCGCGACACCGCCACCACCAACCCGACGCCGCCCTGCGCATTGGACACCGTGCTGAGCTGGCTTTCGATGTGCCGCACCTGGCCGTCCGGGAGCAGGAATCGGAACTCGCTGCGCCGCGCTTCGCCGCTTTTCACCGTGTCGAGAAAGCGCTGCCGCACACACTCCCTGTCCTCGGGATGGATGTCCTGGAACGAATCGGTGCCGATCATCGCCTTGTCGCCGAAAATCCGGCCGAAGGCCGGATTGACGTAGACCCGGCGGCCCTCGGGATCGCGCAGCGCGATCAGGTCGGAAGCGTTCTCCGCGATCGCTCGGAACCGCTCCTCGCTCTCGCGCAAGTCCTTCGTCATCTGCGCAGCGAGCTTCAGCGCGCGATTGCGCGA
>Ga0180082_1000172_pt1 | contig 11048 bp, 13 predicted proteins | sample EasRiv660_16_10D_FD_121780 | JGI IMG/M metagenome (GOLD analysis project Ga0180082, IMG submission 121780) | Soil microbial communities from meander-bound floodplain in the East River, Colorado, USA - East River metaG ERMLT660_16_10D | ecosystem: Environmental > Terrestrial > Soil > Floodplain ...
ACAACGATGAGATAGTCCCGCAAGCGGTATCAGTATCAGGACAGGCAGGATCGGCTTACGGCGCGCGCCTTCGCCACACCACGCTGTTCTTGCAACAGCCGGCAACGGACGAGCTTCCGGCGCAAGCCGCTACTCCGGTATTCGAGGACGATACCTGGAAGGCGTACTGGCGAACTCCGGAGGTAGTCAGCTACGGCTTCGGATCGAATGAAGACTTCGTTCCGGCGCCGGCCACATTCGCACCGGATGAGGATTACTGGTTCGGACTGCGAGCGCGGCTGGTTGATGCGCTGGTTGTCGTACCGGCCTCGACCGATGAGATCGGAACGCCGGCTACGACGCTCGGCGTAGATGAGACTGAATCTCAGCCGATACCGCCCAAGGAGAAAGACCCGACCGGGATCTTTTGGGCGACAGGGGATTCGGGCATCCCCGCGGTTGCGGTTGCCGAGGAAGACTACTGGTGGAGGCCGTGGTGGGTGCCGACCAAAATCCAGTCCCTCGTCAGCGTTGACGACGATATCGTTCCGCAGCCAGTTGGTGGAGGCGGTTCGGTTGCTGGCCTGGAGACCTGTTACGGGCAGCGTCTGCAGCATTCAACCGTGTTCTTGCGGTGGCCTGCAAACGACGAATTCCCGCCGCAGTCGGCGACGATTGTCGAGGAGTCGGACTGGCAACAGCAGGTCGTAGCGAAGCCGCGGGTACAGCAGCTTCCTCGGGTAGACGATGACCTGCCGGTTACGCCAGTTGCGATCATCGTCGAGGACGATCCTTGGCTCGCGCCGCAGGTAGCCAGGGATGCAATCAGGGTACAGCCGCCAAGTTCGGACGAGGAGATCGTTCCGCAGCCGGCACCGCTCAACGTCGAGGATGAATACGACATCCGGGCGATGCTCTACTCGGTCCGCGTCGCGCCGGTCGTGGTGGTATTCGGTGGCGAAGAGGAGATGGGAGATTTCGTTTCGCCACCGGCGCCAGTGGATCTCCACAACGGAGAATACGTTATCACTTACCGCCGGCGTGGCCGGAGATAGGAAAAAAATGAAACACGCCTACCTCGTGATCTACCGCAGCCAGAACGGGCGCGACAACTGGACGCCGGTTGAGCAGAAGGATGTCCCGGCATGGGTCAATGAACCTCGGACGATCGGTCGATTGATTGCAGGGGAAGCCTGCATGAAGGCCGACGACGGCAGCCAAGGATCTGACTGGTACAAAGCAAAGCGCGTGGTGCCAGGTCGGGTAATGCACTGATGTCCGCCCTTCGCCTGGACGCCAACGACCGCCGCAGCACGGTCTGGATCAAGATCAAGGCGCATTTGACGGCGGAACTCGATTTGCTCCGTCGCAAGAACGACAACGACTACGACGCCGTGGTGACCGCTGAATTGCGCGGAAACATCGCGCGCATCAAAGCACTGCTGGCCGCTGGTGGCGAAGCCAATGAGCCGGAGGAAGTACTGTAAGCCGCGGACGACGAAGGCCCTCCGCATAGTCCCGCCTTTGAGCGGGTTTTTTTACGTCTGAGGAACCGATGAACAACGAAACGCCAGTCGAGCAAACCCAGGAAGAAGCCGCAGCGGAAAACGCCTTCGCTCAAGTCTCCGAGCCGGACGCGAAACCCGCATCAGCGGAATCCAAGCCAGAAGCAAAACCAGCAGAGCCCACGGCTGAACAAAAAGCCGTAGATGACGCCGTCGACAAAGCCGAGAAGGAGGCCGCCGCAAAGGCCGCCACCGAGAAGGAATGGGAAGGTGTTCCAGTGAAGGTCAGGCAGATGCTGGAAGGAATCTCTGGAAAGGTCGGGACGATCGACGAGTTGGCGCACATCGTGAAAAGCCAAGATGGTCGCGTAGGAGCGGCGCTGGCTGGCGTGAAGGCACTGACTGCCGCATTGGAAGCCGCGAAAGCCGCAACCAAGGCCGGCGGGGAAGCTCCAACGCAGGAACAGATCGCCGCCGCCGCGTCATCGAGCGCGAAGTGGAAACAGGCGCAGGAAGACTACCCGGATTGGGCAGCAGCCATGGATGAACGCCTTGCGGCCTTCAAACCAGGTGCTCCGACCCAGGCACTGGATGTCGCCAGCTTGAAAGCGGAACTCAGCGGGACCGTGGGCGAGATCATCGCCAAAGCCACCAGCGAGGCGAAAGCCGAAGCTCGTGAGCTGGCCAAGATCGACCGCAAACACGAGGAGTGGGAAACAAAGATCAATACCCCGGAATTCATTGCATGGCGCGCCGTGCAGGCCCCTGAGATACAGGCGCTTGCAGCTAGCGACAAAGCCGCAGACGCAATCCGGATGCTCGACGCTTTTGAAGCGCACACGAAGGCCGTCGCAGAAGCCACGGCAAAAGCAGCAGCGAACAAAAAGAGGCTCGACAGCGCGATTCAGCCAAAAGGCACCGCGACGCCGGGCAACCGCAACGTGTCCGATGAAGCCGCAGAACAACAGGGCTTCAATTCGGCATTCACATAGGAGGCCGTCATGGCCGAAGCAACATACGCGAACCCGGCGCAGAGAATCGGGCGGATCAAGGGTCAGATCCTCAAGCACGCGATCCACGTCTCCACCATCGAGGGTTCGGGCGAGATCTACAAGCAGCCCGTGAAGATGGGCGACACCGTGGTCTTTCGACAGGTCGTGCCGTTTGGTGCCACAGCCGCGGCGCCGAACACGTTCACGACCACGGCCGCCGCCCACCTGATGCAGGAAGGCGTCACGCCGCCCGTGGACAGCATTGCCGTGCTGGACACGACCGTAGTGGTGCAGAAGTACGGCGCCCTCTACGGCTACACGGAACGTCAATCCTCACTCGGTGAGGACGATGTACCGTCGTGGATGGAGGAGCAACTGGGCGAGCGTTTGGGCCTGGTCCGCGAACTCGTCTACCTCGGCGCCCTGCAGGGCGCAACCAACCGCTTCTACGCCGGCGGCACGACCAGAGCGACGGTGGACGAAACCCTCTCCCTCAACCTGATGGACCGCATCACGCGCAGCCTTCGCGGCAACCACGCGCAGTACCAGCGCGAACTCATCAAGGCGACTGGGGTCTACGGATCGATGGCGATTCAACCGTCATTCCTCAACTACGCCCACACCGACGCGCAGAGCGACATCGAAGCCCTTCCAGGCTACACGGCCCTGAAGGACTACGGTGCCCAAAAGCCCGTCCATGATCTCGAGATCGGCGCCGTCGGTTCGCATCGGTTCGTTCTGTCTGCGGACATGCCGTTCGTCATCGACTCTGGGGCGGCCATCGGTGCGCTCGGTCTGAAGTCAACGACCGGCACGCTGATCGACACCTACCAGTTGTTCACCATCGCCAAAGACGCCTGGGGTCACACCGCTTTCAGGGGCCTGTCGGCGTTCAACTACAACCACATCCCGGTGAACAAGGTGGACAAGTCCGACCCGACGGGGGAACGCGGGTACTGCTCGGCGACGTTCTACGACGCCGGGGTGGTAACGAATCACGGCTGGATGGCCGTGACGGAGTTCGGAGTCCGCGCGCTGACATAAGCGTAATGGGGCCGCGAGGCCCCATGCCACCCTCAACAAATCAAGGAGCACTACCATGAAAGATACGATGGTCAACCGGGCGATTACGATCGTCTTCGTACAGCCGGCCCTTGTGACCGGTACCACCAGCACTATCACCACCACCGTAACGTCGGTGCATGTTTGCAACGGGAAGGTTCAGACCGGGCAGACGGCGTTGACGAACGCGGTGACGCCGGTACTCGACTTCAATACCGGGCTCGCTTTCCCGCCCTTGGTCGGGACGGCAACCGCAGGCCAGGGAACCGTGGTCGTCTACGGCTACCTGGAGGGCGGGGCAAACGGCATCGCTTCGGTGAAGTGCATGCAGGGTTCTATCGAGAACCTGGACACCGCGGGAGCTTTCACGCGGCCGCCACAGTTCCCGGTCATTCCCAACAACGTCACGCCATTCGCGTACCAGGTGCTGAAGCAATTCGCTTCGGCCACCAGCGTGACGTTCGGCACGAGCTCGTGGGCGGCAACCGGCTTCACGAACGTCATTGTGCCGATCGCACAATTGCCGTTGCAGCCGCAAGTCGCGTAGTCAAAGCAGTCCGCAGCGAAAGGCCCGCCTTCGGGCGGGTCTTTTTTCAACCACAGGAGTAACCATGCCACGCTTGAAGCCCCATGAAGTCGCAGCGGCCCTTCCAAAGCCGTCCCGCAGTCCGGCGCAGCTCGCCAATGACGCCAGGCTCAGAGCAAAACCCAAGGCGGTAGTGTCAACAGACGACTTGGCCGGTGCCAGGACAGAAATCGACATCGCCGCAAGGGGAGAAGTCGAGGTCACACACAGCCGTATCGAAGTTGAGACAAGCATGGCCGCGGTCGAGGACGAGGCGTTTATGAACGAGATCGTCACCATCCAGGTAGAGCAGGACGACGATCCCAATGCGCCTACTTTCATCCACAGCGGGCACAACGGGATCGACCAGTACATCCAGCGCGGTGTTCCGCAGAAGATCAAGCTGAAGTTCCTGTATTCACTACTTGCCGCAAAGCGGACACAGTTCGCTTGTGCATTCGGCAAGGATAACTCCGGCAACGAGTTCAACCGCATGGCCGGAAGGACCAACACCACGCACCGGGTCAATGTCATCAATGCGACACCGAAGATGCGCGACGCCATTGTGAAGTGGATGTCGATGCCGGCGTGATTTTGTAGCACTCGGCCTTCTGGCCGATCGTAAGCTGTAGCAGTTGGGCATCCGCCCCTTTCTAACCTGAAGGAGAACTACCATGCTCGAAACAGTAGTCAGGCAGCACCTCGCCGGCATCCCCGACAAGCGCATCGCAAAGGCGGTTACCAAGGCCCTGGAAACCATGTTCGACCCCGACGGGGCCGGTCAGGGGATGGTCGTCACGGTTCCACTCACGGCGACCGACGCGACGCGCACGGTCTTCATCGCCAACCGGGCCATGCGGCTCAAAGCGGTATCGCGGATCTTCAGCACGGCATCAACCTCGGGGACGGTGACGGTGAGCAAAGACACCGGCACAGCCGCGCCGGGTGCCGGTACGGCGCTCCTGACCGCCGTGGTGGCATTGAGCGGCACCGCGAACACCGTGGTCAACGGCACGCTGATTTCCAACACTGGAACGCTCACCCTGGCAGCGGGAGACCGCATCGCCATCGTGATCGCCGGCACCATGACCAACTTGGCCGGAGGCATCCTGACGCTGTCGCTGCAGCCCGCCGCGGCGTAATACCGAAGAATCCCCGGGACGATTGTCTCGGGGATTATTCTTGGAGGTCGAATGCTTGAAAGAGTGGCAATCGGCGCATCGGTAACGATGACACCGAAAGAGGTTGACGGGCTGGCCGGGAACGGTCCTGTGCGTCTGGTGACTTGTGCGGATGGACGAGTCGTGGGCGGGGTTGGCTCCGTGGGTCTCGTCGAGCACGTCGGCGATACCGATCTCGTCAAGTTTGTTGATGAGGTCAACGCCAAGCGTGCTGAACTGGCAAGGATTGCCGCAGGCCCGCAACCAGATAATTCACGCTCGAATCTCTACACGTTCACGAAAATTGGAGAAAAAGAGGACGTTCCTCCTGCTATCCAAGCCGCGCCTGCTCCAGTAGCAAGGAAGGTTGGCAAGGTCAAGGCGAAGAAATCCAAACGAAAAGGAAGAAAATGAAACTGCTAGCAATCTGGAACGCGCGCGACGCCTTGGGTCGCCTGTCGCAGCTTCGCAAACCGCCGAAACTCGCCTACCGCCTCATGAAATACGAGCGGAAGTTCATGAAGGAATACGGGCTCTGCGAGGAGCAAAAAAACAAGCTCGTCTACGAAGCGGCCGGCGTCGAGTTCGGATCACCTAACGTCACGCTCCAGCCGGGTACGGCGGAGCACATGGCGTTCGTTCTGAAGTTCACGGAATTCCTCGAGCAGGAAGCCGAGCTGGAACCGGTGGGCATCGACATGGACGCCTTGATCGAGGGGCTGGACGCCGAGAAAGGAAACGTCTTGAGCGAGGGCGATCTGGAGCTGATGGAACCGTTCTTCCAGGTGAAGGTGGCCGACTTGAAGCTCGTCGAGAAAGCCTGAAGTGAGTACGTTCCTCGAACTGTGCAAGGACGTGCGGCGCGAGTGCGGTATCGCCGGCACGGGTCCGGCTTCGGTAACGGGCCAGCTCGGGGAACTTGAGCGCGTAGTGGCGTGGACGAAAAATGCGTGGGTGGAGCTACAAAACCGTAGCCAGTCGTGGCTCTGGATGCGCTCACCATTCACGTTCGATACCGCGGCCGGAACAGACACCTATGCCTACGGTGTCGTCACAGACAGCCGTTTGGCCGCGCTCATTACCCGCTTCAGCCGGTGGTGGCCGCTGAATTCCGACGGCTACAGCAACGTCCTCGCCTACCTGACGGCAACGGGAGTCGCGGATCAGCAGTACCTGTCCTATCTCGATTGGAACAGTTTCAGGCACCTCTACAAACGCGGCGCGCAGACCAACAACCGGCCGGTGCATTTCACGATCGACCCGCAGCAGCAGTTGATCCTGGGGCCGAAGCCGAATGCTATCTACACCGTGACCGGCGAATACCAGCAATCAGCGCAGATCCTCGCCGCTGATACCGACATACCGGAAATGCCGGTGCAGTTTCACCAGTTGATCGTCTACAAGGCGATGACGAAGTACGCGGGCTACCGCTCTGCGCCGGAGGTCATGTCCAGGGGCATCACTGAGGGAAATCGGCTAGACCGGCAACTTGAAGGCAATCAGCTCGCAGAGTCGGCAAAGGCAGCCGCGCTCGCATGAGAACTGTCAACGCCCTGCGCCGGATGCAGATGCCGAGTCAGGACTCGGAGTTCTTCGCTTTCGGTGGTGGTTTGGATATCGTCACCCCGCCCCTATTCATGAAATCTGGAATGGCGCGCGAATCGCAGAACTACGAATGCGACGTGAACGGGGGCTACGCCAGGATCAAGGGCTACGAGCGGTTCGATGGGCAGGCGAAGCCATCGGATGCGACCTACGCGATCATCGGCATCACGCTGACCGGCACCATTGCTGTCGGGAACACAATAACCGGCGGGACCTCGGCAGCAACGGCTGTGGTCATTGCCGCTCCGGACAGTACCTCGCGCGTTCTCACCAAGGTTGTAGGAGTCTTTCAAGTCGGCGAGGATCTAAAGGTAGCCGCAGTCACGCAGGCCACGGCAACAACTACCGCAGTAACGGGGTCGGCGGCGACACCGCTGTTGAGCGCGCAGTACACAAACCTTGCCGCAGACGTGTACCGAGCCGACATTCTTGCCGTGCCGGGGTCCGGTGACGTTCTTGGCGTGCAGCGGTTCGGTGGTGTCACCTACGCTTGGCGGAATAACGCCGGCGGAACCGCCGCAGCGATCTACGCTTCGAGTGCCGCAGGATGGGTTGCCGTACCGCTCTACAACGAACTCAGCTTCACCGCGGGCGCTGTTGCCATACCCGCGGAGGGCGCCACCATCACGCAGGGCGCGAATACGGCGACCCTCAAACGTGTCGTATTGATCTCGGGCACGTTCGCAGGGGGCACCGCGGCGGGCCGGTTCATCTGCACGACACCCGCCCCTGGTAACTTTGTGGCCGGGGCGGCAACGTTGACGGGCGGCGTGACCTGCACGCTCTCCGGGGTTCAAACGGCCATTACCTTGCTGCCCGGTGGACTGTACGAGATCGTGGTTGAGAATTTCGGCGGGTCTATTGCAACCCTGCGCATGTACGGTTGCGACGGCGTGAATCGCGGCTTCGAGTTTGATGGTGTGGTGCTGGTTCCGATCAGCACTGGAATGACGATCGACACGCCCAATCACGTTTTCGCCCACCTGAAGCAGTTGTTCTTCTCGTTCCTGGCATCGGTACAACATGCGGCTCCGGGCACGCCCTACGTCTGGTCTGCCGTTCTCGGGGCAGCAGAGATAGCCATGGGAGATACGGTATCGGGGTTCATGTCGCAGCCCGGAGCGCAGACCTCCGGGGCTTTGGCGATCTTCAGCAGGAACCGCACCGACATTTTGTACGGTACCGGCGTATCCAATTGGCAAAAGATTACCTACCGAAGCGAGCTCGGCGCCTATGCGCGCTCGATCCAGGACATGGGCAGTGCCGTGTTCCTGGACGATCAAGGCGTCATGGATATGAGGACGGCACAGGAATTCGGAAACTTCCTGACCTCGGCGTTGAGCGCGCAGATCCGGCCCTGGCTCAATTCAGAGCGCACAAGAATTTCGGCCTCCTGCATTGTCCGGGACAAGAGCCAGTACAGGCTATTTTTCTCCGACAACTACGCGCTTTTCGTCACCTTCAAGGGTGGCAGGGTTGTCGGGATGATGCAGCAGCTATTCAGCCACCCGGTGCGCTGTGTGTCCTCGGTAGAGGAGCCCGGCGGCCAGGAGAGTATTTTCTTCGGATCGAGTTCTGGCATGGTCTACCAGATGGAGAATGGAACGAGTTTCGATGGCGAAGATATCGAGCACTACTTGAGTATGGCGTTCAACTTCTCCAGATCGCCGCGAGTCGATAAGAGCTACCAACACTGCGCTCTTGAAGTAACCGGGACGGGGTATGCAGCTTTCAATTTCAGCTACCAGCTCGGCTACAACAGCACGCTGATCGAGCAACCCGGAAACCAGGCGCTGGAGACCAGCTTCTCGCCGGTATTTTGGGATAGCTTCACATGGGATGCTTTTGTGTGGGATGGAGTGTCGCTGGCGCCATCTGTTGCCGATATGGTTGGGACTGCTGAGAATTTTTCGCTGATGCTTCGCGGGAAGTCTGATTTTCATCAGTCCGTCCGTTTCTCCGGGGCTTTGGTTCACTTTCTAAAGAGAAGACCTATCCGATGAGCGACTTCTTCACAGTAGCAGCAGTTCCAGGAACCGGGACACCTGGTTTGTCCTCGGTCATGCGTACCGAATTCGCCGCGGTCGAGGCTGGATTTGCAAAAGTTGCCGCCTACACCGGCAACGCCGGAAAGCTCGTCGCCATCAATGCAGGTGGAACGGCTCAAGAAGCGATCACCACCACGGGGACCGGGAACGGTGTTCGAGCGACTTCGCCGACTCTCGTCTCGCCATTGCTGGGCACGCCAACCTCTGGCGTTCTGACCAACTGCACGGGCCTACCGGTCAGCACCGGGATCAGCGGTCTTGCGGCAGGCATAGCGGCATTCCTTGCCGTCGCATCGAGCGCGAACCTCTTAACGGCCGTCACCGACGAAACCGGAACCGGGGCCTTGGTATTTGCCAATTCACCTGTCTTCGTCACGCCGAACATCGGAGCGGCGACCGGAACATCGCTGGCGCTGAGTGCCGGGATGACGGCGACGACCGGAGCATTCTCTGGAGCAACTTCGACCACAACCATTACCGCCACGACGAGCGTGGTGACGCCCATTGTTGATTCCGGCTCGACCGGCTCGCTCTCGCTCAAGACGAACAATGGGACGACGCAATTCTCTGTTTTTCACACTGCAAACGCGGTTAATTTCTTTAATGCGTCAGGTGGTGTGGCTAGCGCGGGTCCGGTACTTCAGGTAGGTGGTAGCGATACAGACATATCAGCCGTTTATATTTCAAAGGGCGCAGGGGCGCACAACTATTACAGCGACGGTGGCGCTAGCTTACAGTTTCAGGTTATTCGTACAGCCACCACCACCCGCAACATTACCGTTACCGGCTCCAACGGCGGTAACCCGACGATCAGTACGACGGCGGGGGCTCTTGCGCTCGGGAATGGTCAACTTCAGTTCCCGGCATCTCAGAACGCCTCCGGTGACGCCAACACCCTGGACGACTACGAGGAGGGGACGTGGACGCCTAGCGTGGGGGGGACGGCGACTTATACGACGCAGACGGGGACGTACACGAAGATTGGTCGGCATGTTTTTCTGCAATTTGACCTTACGATAAATGTTATCGGAACGGGAAGCACGACGACTGTATCTGGCCTTCCATTTACTCCAGCGAACAATGCTACGTTTGCAATGAACACTCTCTCTGGTTCTGCAACCAACCTTGTATTTCTCGCCGGGCAGATAAACTCTGGCAGCACATCCTTTGTGATGAGTTCTATGATTGCCGCCGCGGCTGGAACCTCAATAGGAACTGCAGTGTTTGCCAGTGGCACTGCGCTTCGCATGTCGGGTGGCTTCAATGTTTAGACGCATCGCTCGAAGCATGTGTGCGCGGCTTTCCCCTGCTGTTGGTTGATGGCGCAAACGTCATCAACGAGCAGCGATGCCGACGCCTAGAACCCGTACTTGATGCCGAGGTAGTTGGTTCGGACGGTCTGCACTGAAATTCCGATTTGAACGTACTGCCACCCCTCGCGCCAGCCACGGGGAAGCAGGTAGGAGATCGCCGCATGGCCGATGATGCTGGCAGCGAAATAGTTGTTCACCTTGCCAACCGACGGATGAACGCCTACCCATACTTTGGCAAGTCCATCCTCACCGAAATGTTTTCCGCAACTATTAATTGCTCCGTCAGAGCATCGGTTCTTTGCCATGTGGTTCGTCTGCGACCAGTCATAAATCAGCAGCGCCGTCACCGCCGACTGCCTGTACGTATCGCCGCGAGTCCAGTTACTTTCCCAAGTAGACGCGGGCAGGGACAGACCTTGCGTCCATGCGGGACCTGCGAGCGCGGCCAGCAGCAGGAGCGCGAGCGTTCTCATTTCTTCAAACGAACGCGCGGCATGACGAACGTAACGAGGTCGCCTTTTCTGACGTACTTGCCTTTGACCTTGTATTTGATCGTCCCCTTGAAGCTCGGCGCTGCAAGGCCCGGCGCGGTAGAGGTCCAAACTACTTTAGGCCTTCCGGGCTTGCGGACCTTCATTCCCGCCCGGCGCATGGCGCGGCGGACGGATACGGGGTTCAGGCCGCAGCGTTCCGCAGCCTCGGCTGGCGTGCGACCTCGGGCTACGAGCTTGAGGGCCTTGTCCATAGCGCCTGATTGTTTTGCTGTCATGAGATACCAATAGCACTTAATGCACCATTTGTAAAGGATAGAAACGATGG
>Ga0180082_1000173_pt1 | contig 11019 bp, 12 predicted proteins | sample EasRiv660_16_10D_FD_121780 | JGI IMG/M metagenome (GOLD analysis project Ga0180082, IMG submission 121780) | Soil microbial communities from meander-bound floodplain in the East River, Colorado, USA - East River metaG ERMLT660_16_10D | ecosystem: Environmental > Terrestrial > Soil > Floodplain ...
CCACCCTCGTACATTATCTGGAGAGCAAGCGTGAAGAGGCTGTCCGCCTCGATTGTCCTGGGGTTGCGGGTCATGACGGCGCCGAGCTGGGTAGCATTCGAATCGCGCCCCTCGGCGACCACCCGGAACAGCGCATCGCGCTCGGTAAACACGCCAACGAGCTGGTCGCCTTCCACCACCAGGATCGCGCCGACGTTGTGGCTTTTCATCAGGCGCGCGGCTTCGCCGACTGGCATGCTTTGCGGCGCGGTGATGAGTTCCTGCCCCTCGATGATGGATCTGATGGTTCGTCCCGACATATCGAACCTCCTTGACCGGCTGGATTGCGAGACGATGCTAACCCCGAGGGGTGGGCGGGTCAATCGCCGACCGGGTCCCGCGAGCGCGTCCGTCCGGTTAGGGGACAGGCCGCTCAGAAGCCCCTCATTTTCTCAGGGGTTTGTCCCCACGGCCAGTCAGGATTTCCGATCGATATCAGCCCACTGCAGTAGCGGCACGGATGGCGCGCTCCAAACCTCGCTGAACGTGATGCTCTCGTGTGCCTCGAACCAGGTTCCGGACACGAGATCGAATTTTTCGATGCGTCCAGAGCCGTCCTTCTGGGAAACGATGCGGGCATAGCAACTCCGCAGCTTCTTCGGGCCGACCACCACCCTGCCGACAGCATTCTCGACGTGCATCATCTGTGCTTTCAAGCGTTGCGCCTCCCTAAAGTAAAGCCGATCCAGCCGATGATGCCTCCCGCCAGGATCCACGCCGCGATGTTCATTCTATTCCTCCCGGATAGGGTATCCCGGGCATGCGCGCGCCAGGCGGCTTGCCGGGGAGTCAACCCAGTTTGGCAAGTGCGATGCGGCCCCTCGCCGTGAGCGAGAAGCGGCCTTCCTTCCGTTCGATGAGTCCCCGCGTCAGGAGCTTGGCCCCGACGATCTCGGGCATCCCCGATTTCTGCGTCTTGAATGTCAGTTCGCGCAGCCAGCGGAACTCGTCGAAACCGACTGTCTGATCCATGGTTCAGCGCCTTCCGGCCAGCTCAAACCGGCATTGAAAACCGGCGACTGGCAGCAATTCCGTTCGGATGGCGGCCATCGGTACCCTTGAAGAAGCGGTGGACGGAGGCAAGCCCGGGTATGTTTAATCCCAAGCCCTGAGAAACGCAGCAGTAGGAGCGGCCCGGAAAGAGACGGGCCCAAGGAGAGGAAACTAAACGCCTGATATTCTTATACGCGGTTCCGGCGCAAAGGGCAATCAACCATTTCCGTCAACTCGTGATGTGATGAGGCAAACTGGATGGAAATGTTGAAATGCCGGATAAAGAGACAGAATGAGAGACAATGTCAGACTCGATTTTCCCTATAATGCCCCGTCGTGCCCGGATCGGGACGCACGTGGGCCGCGTCCCGGATGAAGTGCGCTAAGCCAGTCGGGGAGACCGGAATGACCTCAAAAGTGAAGTTTGCAGCGCTCGGCGTCGCGGCCTATGTTGCCGCCGCGTGCGCCGTCTGCCATGCGCAAGACGCTTCGACAGGCTCAGGACGGGCCTGGCCGAACCGGCCGATCCGCATGCTGGTCGGGTTCCCGCCGGGCGGTCCCACCGATGTGGTCGCCCGGCTCGTGAGCGACAAGGTCTCGGCGCAGATAGGCCAGCGCATGGTGATCGACAATCGCCCCGGCGCAGCCGGCAACATCGCCGTCGAGATCCTGACGAAGGCCAACCCTGACGGCCACACGCTGCTCTATTCGTCGAATGCGATCGCGCTCTCCCCGGGACTGTACTCGAAGCTCGGCTACGATCCGCTCAAGGATCTGGCGCCGGTCACGGAAATCGGCGCGGGCTGCCTCATATTCGTCGTCCATCCGTCCCTCCCCGTGCAGTCAGTGCAGGCATTCATCGACTACGCGAAAGCGCGCCCGGGACAGCTCAACTATGGCTCCTCCGGATCCGGCACGAGCACGCATCTCGCCGCCGTGCTGTTCTCGCAACGCACCGGCATCCAGACGCAGCACGTGCCCTACAAAGGCACGGCGCCGTCGCTGCTCGACACCATCGCCGGGAGAGTGCAGTTCCTGATGGGCGCCGTGCTCACCGCCGTGCCCCACGTCAAGGAAGGCCGGCTGCGCGCGCTGGCCGTCACCGGATCGAAGCGTATCCAGTCGCTGCCGGAGTTGCGAACACTGGAAGAATCAGGACTCCCCGGATTCGTGGTGACGACCTGGCAGGGAGTGTTCGCGCCCGCGGGCACTCCTGCGGCGGTACTCACGCGAATAAACGCGGAATTCGTCAAGGCGGTCCACAGCCCCGAATTGAGACCGAAGATCGAGCAGCAGGACATGGATCCGACCGGACTTGCGGTCAAGGCGTTCACGGCCGCGTACTACGCCGAGCTGAAGCGCTGGACCAAAGTAGCCAAAGACGCGGGTCTCAAGGCTGACTGACCGCGGTGCGACAGAGGCGGTGAACGGGGGATGGGTCGTCGGGAAGAGAGGCGCTTCCAACTCGTTCCCGGTGAGCTCTCCCCTGGGAGCGCTTGGATAAGGATAAGAACATTTCCATCGAGCCCGCGCCAAGGCCGAGCATGCCGCTGCTGGTGGGAATCACGGGGCTGGTGCTCGTCGGTGCCCCGCTCGCCGGGGTCTGGCTCGCAGGGCAACCGCTCGACGCGTATCTGCAGCTGCCGCCACGGCCTGCGCCCGGCGAACCGGCCGGGTTCTCATGGACAGCCTTCTGGCTGCTCGCGGCGTTTGTCGTGGCGGCCGTTGCGCCGTTTGTCTGGCGGCTCCTGAGCACGCCGGCCCCCGCGCCCGGTCCGGCGACAAGTCGGCTCGCTTTCCCGATCTGGGGTTGGGCGGCACTGCTCTGGCTCGCTGCGAGTTGGGCGCTCGCCTGGACGCGCTTTCCCTGGTTCGAATCCTTCCAGCAACACACCTTCACGCCGCTTTGGATCGGTTATATCGGCGTCGTGAATGCCATCACGATGCGGCGCGCGGGAAGCTGCTTGCCCAGCCGGGAACCCGCGCGTTTTGCCGCGCTTTTCCCGCTGAGCGCGCTGTTCTGGTGGTTCTTCGAGTACCTGAATCGCTTCGTCGCGAACTGGCGCTACACAGGTATCGAGGAATTCAATGCGCTCGAGTACACGTTTTTCGCGACGCTCGCCTTTTCCACCGTGCTGCCGGCGGTGACCAGCACCGCGGAATGTCTCGGCACCTTACCGCGTGTCAACACCGCTTTCGCGCATTGGCACCCGCTGCGCGTCCCGCGCCCAAGGTTTGCAGCCGCCCTGGCGCTCGCCCTCACCACTTTGTCGCTCGCCGCGCTCGGCGTCTTCCGCGAGTATGTGTTTCCGCTGGTGTGGATCTCGCCGGTGCTCGTCATGATCTGCCTGCAGGCGCTCGGCGGCCGGGCTACGGTTCTCGCGCCACTGGCAAGCGGCGACTGGCGCGGCATCGGGAGTTTCACGGCGGCTGCGCTGGTATGTGGCTTCTTCTGGGAAATGTGGAACTACGGCAGCCTGGCCCGGTGGGAGTACAGCATCCCGCATGTGGACGGGTTCCGCATCTTCGAGATGCCGCTGTTGGGCTACGCGGGTTACCTGCCTTTCGGCATCGAGTGCGCAGCGATTGCCGCGCTGGTACTGGGTCGCCAAGCGCCTCGGCGTCAGACGCATGCTCCGTGAGGCCGTGAGCAATGTCGGCGAACAGTGTAGATTGTGTCAGGTCCTGATGGGAAGATGGCGCTGAGGCATTCTACTGGTTACGGCTCGCTCCTGTGAAAGCCATGCGATACCGAGGCTATGGCGGTCCGGATCAAATCGAGCCGGCCGATGTACCCGTGCCACGCCCGGCGCTCTTGCAGCTCCTCGTGCGAGTGGCGGCCTCTTCGGTGAACCCCGTGGACTGGAAATTGCACAATGGCCAGTATCGCTGGCTGATGCCGGTGCACTTCCCGTCCATCCCGGGCTTCGATGTCGCGGGCGAGGTGGTCGAAACGGGCGCACAGGTTACGCGCTTCAAGCCGGGCGATCGCGTCTTCGCAATGCTGGACCGGCGTCCTGGCGGCGCAAGCGCAGAGTTTGCGGTCGTCAGCGAAGGTGCGGCCGCCCGCATGCCCGCAAGTCTGTCGGCGCGCGAGGCCGCAGCATTGCCGCTTGCGGGTCTCACGGCCCTTCAGGCCCTGCGTGACCTCGGGCGGGTCGCCGCGGGAAAGCGCGTGCTCGTCGTCGGCGCCTCCGGCGGTGTGGGGCATCTCGCCGTACAGATCGCGAGGAGCCATGGGGCCGACGTCACCGCCGTCTGCAGCGGTCGGCACACGGACATGATGCGTGGCCTGGGCGCGAATCGCGTGATCGACTACACCAGGCAATCCGATTTTCGCGGCCCGCAGCCTTACGACATCGTGCTCGATCTCGTGGTGCGGGCGCCGGTGCGGACCTTCTTCCCGCTGATGGCAAAAGACGGGATACACGTGTCGAGCCTGCCGTCCCTGGGCCGCATCGTCGCCGGCTACCTCTTGCCGCTCTGTTCAAAGCGGCGCGTGCGGGTGGTGGGCGTGAAGCCGCGCGGCGAGGACCTCGATCAGCTGCGCGCCCTGTGCGACGCCGGCAAGCTGCGGCCGGTCATCGATCGCGTGTTCAAATTGGAAGATCTCGCCGCCGCCCACGCCTATAGCCAGCGCGGGACGACATCGGGCAAGATCGCGGTTGTCGTCCGCGAAGGGTCCTGATCGCCTGCTTGCCGATCTTCGCCGACGCGGTTCGAGGCTACGACATGCGCGGATGGTTCGGCTTCGTCGCGCCCGCGGCGACGCCCCGCGCGATCGTCCAGCGCCTGAACGCTGAAATCAACCGGGCGATGCAGCAGCCGGACGTGAATGCCAAGCTGATCTTTTCCGGGCTGATCGTCGCCAACGAGTCAGCCGATTACTTCCAGAAATACATCAGGAGCGAGTACGACAAGTACGGCAAGCTCGTGCGCAGCGTCGGCCTGGAACACAAGCTGTGATGCGACGCGAATGACGAGGTAGCGCGTCGAGGGGCGGAAAAGGGGCCCCATTCATGGGAATGTGACCAAGGTGGGCACGCCGAAGCGCGGAGCAGGTGCCCGCTTACGGGTGCGACCGCTGAGGCGTGCCAGGCAGCCGATACTATCGCCCCCAAACCTTGCCACTAAGGGTTTGGAGGCTGCGCGCAAGGCGGCCGGCACGATGAGTTCCAAACTTGCAATAGTCAATCGGAGGCCGCGGGTGACGCGTCAAGGGCGACGAAGTGACCGGCGGCGGCATTCAAGGCGCTCCGGTAACTCCGAACCAATCTTCTAAACCCCCGCTGCGCGGGTGAGATCAGTCAATCGCAGGAGAACAACACCGGCGCGCCCTGTCCGTCGCCCGGACTGTGCCCGAGGCCGATGAAACCGCTGGCGCGCAGCATCAACTCCTCGCGCCGCAGCACCACCACCTCCGCCTCCCCCGCGAACTGCACCCACGTGCCGTTGAAGCTGTGGTCGGTGAGCACGAACTTGTCGCGCCGCCGCTCGACGCGCGCGTGCTGGCGGGAAGCCTTGCGGTCGCCCACGACGACGTCGCAGGCGCCGTCGCGGCCAAAGGAGAGCTCACCGGGTCCCTCGAAGCGCCACTCGCGGCCCTCGTACTTGAGCACGAGGCGCACCACGCGGCCGTGGTCGGTGCGCGTGCCGTAATCCGTGAGGTCCTCCCAGTCCCGCCACAGAAACTCGAAGATCGTCACCGCTGCCTGCTTGCCCTTGACCGGCACGTGGGCGAGTTTGCGCGTCCGCTCGGCGAACGCGGCGGAGAGCTTCGCGACCGTGTCCGCGGTGGTGATGATCTGCCCGACCTTCGCGAGGCCCGCTACGCGCGCGGCCAGGTTCACAGCGTCGCCGTACAGGTCGCCGGCGTTCTCGAGCACCGGTCCGAAGTGGCAGCCGATGTGGATGCCGGGGCAGGACTCGCTCAACTCCTGATGCTCGTCGGTCTTCTCCTGCATCAGCCGAGAGGCGCGCAGGGCGGCGTCGGCAGTCTCGAACAGGCACAGCGCGCCGTCGCCGTTGGTCCTGATGACCCTGCCGCCGCAGTCCTCGCACACGCGGGAGAGCATCGTGAGCGAGCGGCCCACGCGCTCCGCAGCCTGCTGGTCGCCGAGCGTCTCGTAGAGCCGGGTGCTGCCGCTGATGTCCGCGAACAGGATCGCGCGGGCTCCGTGATGGGAAGTCATTTTGGGAAGCGCCGGGGTCGTTTAGTATAGGGCAAATCTCGCGTGGCAGCCCGCTTGGAGGACTGCTTCGACTGCTCGCCGGGAAACTCGCCGACTCCAAAGCGCGCGCCCGGTTCGTGCACGAGGTCGGCGCGAATTGAGCGCTCAGAGCAATCCCACCGCGCGCCAGGCGAAAACGCTCGCGCAGAGCGCGAGCAGTGTCACGACGCCATAGGCGATCGCGGCCGGGCGCGCCTGAGCGTGCGTAAACAGCTTTCCGCCGCTGCCGTGGTACATCGCCAGATAGGTGGTGCTCTGGTACGGCAGGAAGAAGCCGTTGCACGCGATCAGGGCAACCAGCCCCACGACGAACGGGTGGATGCCGGCGGCGTCCGCAACCGGCGCCAGCGCAATCGTGATGAGCGGGGCCGCGGCTTGCCAGCGCAACACGAAGCTGACTGCGAAGCACAGCAGAGTGAGCGCGGCCACGAACAGCACGGGCACGGCGGCGAGATTGCCAACGATGCCGCTGACCGCACCGGCGATCCACCTGTCCAGCCCGGTGTCGCTGAAGACTTTGGACATGCTCGCCAGCATTCCGAACAGCAGCGCGAAACTCCAGTTGATGGCACGAAGCGTATTGAGGGTCACCACGCGCATCGCACCCAGGGCTGCAAATGCCAAGACCGCGATCCATGCCGGGTGGATGCCGTGCAGCGGCTGCGCGATGAATCCGAGCAACAGCCCGGCCCCGACGACGAATGAAATCTTCTCGTTGCGCGTGAGGCGCCCGAGCAGCCTGCGTTGGAGCATCACCACGCCCCGCTGCGTCGGACCTTCCGGGTCGGCCCCGCTTCGCGGCCGATAGAACCAGACGATCGATATCACAAGTCCGAGGAGCAGCAGAATGTTTGCGGGCGCCGCGAGCGCTGCCCACGAGAGCCAGTTCAGTTCGATCCGCCCGCTCTGCGGAAGCACCGCGAACACGAGGACGGCCGTGGTGGAGCTCGTCAGAAATGCCGCGCCCATCTGTCCAAACCCGATCAGCGTCGCCATTGTCAGCCCCGCCGCCGGCCGCGACCGGGGCGCGTAGCCGAGCGCTTCGACCAATTCACTCATCGCCGGGGCAACAAGGGTCACTCGCGCAGTGGCGTTCGGCGCGGCGGGACCCAGGATCACGCCCGCCACGGACAGCGCGGTCACCTGGCCGGCAAAACCACCCCGACTGTGCGCGACGGTCCAGAGGGCGATCCGGTAGAGCAGGCCGGAAGCCGCGATCGCCGCGCCAACCGCGAGGACGCTCACCACGAGGATCCAGCTCTCCGAGCTGAAGCCGCTCAGCGCGGCGGCCGGCGGAACCACTCCCCCCACGACCCATACGCCTGCGAGCAGCAAGGCCAGGATCCCTTCCGGTAACGCATCGAGCGCGAGCAGCGGCACGAGTGCGGCCAGCGTCACGAACGCGTGCCAGCCTTGTGGGCTCAGTCCCGCCGGCGGCGGCATACCCCAGCCGCCGGCCATGATTGCAGCCGCCAGGAGTCCGCCGATCGAGGCCTGACCCAACCGCCATCGGCGGGCGGGTTGCGCCGGTGCTCGCGGTTGCGCCGCCGCCTCCTTCCGGTCCGCAGGCAAGCCGGTCTCCCGCGCCGGCAAGTCCCGCGCGCGGAGCCGCTCACCCAGCGAAGCGGCGACGGCAAACGCGACACTCGGTTCCTCGCGCACCAGCGCAAGGAACCGAGTGCGCTCCAGCCGCAGCACCTCCGCGTCCGTATCGGCGCGTATCGTCGCGGTGCGAGGGTGGTCGCAAAGCAACGCCATTTCGCCGAACGGATTGCCGGCCTCGAGTGTGTTCACGCGCCGCTCGGACGGATCGCCGCCCGAAGAAACGAATGCGCCGAGCGAGCCGCGCGCCACGAGATAAACCGCGTCCGCCGGGTCACCTTGGCGAAACAGTTCCGTACCGCTTGGCACGGACAGGGATTCAAGGTGCGCGGCGAGCTTGGCAAGCGTGACGCGATCGATCCCGGCGAACAGCTTGATCTTCGCGAGCAGATCGGCGTGATCGAGATCGAGCGATTGGCTCGCCGCGTGGCGCAATTCTGCGTTTTCCATGGCCCCCCTTCGGCGCCCTGCCGGGACTATCCTCCGGCCCGCCGTGCCCCTAAACTGCGCGTCCGCCGCGAGTCGATCCTCGGAACAACCGGGATTTCCTCGCCGGGCTGCTTTTCCCCGATGCAATCAGTGTAGCTTTTCCGGTAGTGCCCGGTAAATGGTGCTTGCGGGTGGCCGGCGGCTGCGCGCCTCCTCCTCCCGCCATTGTGAATTTTCCACACCATTACGGTGGATGGCTTAACAGCGCGCTTTCTGGCTCGAAATTAGACTGGTAGCCATGCAAATGAAAGTTTGCATGGGCCGGCGAAAAGCCGGAATTGCAACGTGACCAGACGAAGGAGCGAAGATCATGACCCGGAATTCCGAGTGCATGCCGGATGTTCGCGAATCTCTGACGGCGCAACCTAGCCTGACGCACCGTATGGACGACCTCCGCATGAGCGAAAGCGACCGGCGGCTCGCGGCGGAATGCCTGCGCGAGGGCGAATCATTGGCCGACCTCATTTGCCGGGCGAGAGACGCACTGCGGACCACCGCGTCACTCCTCGGCAATTACTTCGCTCAACGCACCAGATAGGGTCGCATGATCCGGGCGGCGGGGGCCCGATGGGTTACCCGGTCCGCCCGGAAGCGCGCTTTCAACGGCGCGGTCAAGTCGATTACCCGGTTTTCTGGATCGACGAAGAGAGCCATGTGCCGCTACCAGGCACGCGGGAGCGCCCGGGCAATCGTTATCCGGTCGTGCTCGACGGCGATGTAGCCGCCGCTGGCGAGATCGCCAAGGATCTTGTTGATCATCTCGCGCGAGGCGCCGACCCGGTTCGCCATCTCCTGCTGGGTCGGACGTTCCTCGATCACGAGCAAGCCTTCGCGCTCCACCGCGAGTTCCAGCAGCATCCGCGCGACGCGGCCGTATACATCCATGAGCGCGAGGCTCTTGACGTCGCTCGTGAGCACGCGCACGCGCCGTATAAGCTTGCGGATGAGGTGCAGCGAGAATTCGGGGCTGTTCGCCACAAAGTCCCTGAAGTCCTCCTTCGGCACGACCAGGAACCGGGTCGGCTCGAGCGTCATCACCGTTGCCGCACGCGGGCCTTCGTCGAGCACCAGTTCGCCGAAGTACTCGCCGGGGCCGGCGTGGTTCAGGACGATTTCCTTGCCCTTCTCGTCGCTGACGTAAATCTTGACGCGCCCGGAAACGATGATGTGGAGCGTATCGGTCCGGTCGCCTTCGCTGACGACGACGGTGCTTTTCGGGAACGCCCGCGTGACCGCGCGCCGGGCTACGGCCTTGATCTCCGCCTCGCTCAGGACGTCGTCCGGAGACGGGTTCTTCGGATTCGGCTTTTGCATTGTCCCCCTGCGATGCCGCTCCCGCCTTGCCGCCTGCAATTCACACCGCCCCTATGTACCGCTGTGTCTGGACATTCGGAACACGGGGCCCCTATCTACTCAGAGCACACTTCATCTCATACTCGACGCGCCGCCGGCTTACCCCGGCCAAGCGGGACAAAGTCGTACTCGCCTATGCCCTGCAGCACCAGGAACGTGGCCGAAGCGTCCCCACCGTTCGTGACCAGGTGCGGGCGGCGAGGCTTGACTGAGTACGTGTCACCGGGGCCGAGCCGCACCTCCTCCTTGGGTTCGCGCAGGAAGAGCCTCAGATTTCCATCGAGCACGTAAAACGTGTCCTGGACGTTGTTGTGAAAGTGCCAGGGCACCTTCTGGGTCCTGGAGATCTGGATCTCGGTAATGCGGAAACCGGGCCGCGCGGCGTGCTCGGCACGGCGTTCGACCTCGTAGAGATGTCTGCCGTCTATCATCGGCTCCATAGGATCCTCCAGCAAGGCTCACTCCCGCGGCATGACGTCCAGCCTGACCGCAATGCCTTCGAGCTCTTTCGAGACCGCCGGATAGCGCGCCATCACGAGCGGGTCGTGGCCCGGCACGATGTGCCTGGGCGATTCCGCGAGCCGGCGCAGCGTGTCGTACCCCTCCAGCGCGTCTCCCAGATTGAACATGGAGGTGAAGCAGCGCCCGGTCTCCATGTGCTCGTAATAGTGGGCTGCATCCGATGCCAGCACCACCCAGCCCCGCTGCGTATGGACGCGTACCGACTGCAGCCCCGGCGTGTGCCCGCCGATGTGATGCAGGCTGACGCCCGGTGCGAGTTCCTCCACTCCCTGGTGGAACAGGACGCGGCCCTTGAAGAGCATCCGCACCATGCCGACCACGTCCTCGACCTCGAACGAGTGCGCGAAGCGCGCGTGGCGCATGTGACGGCCGGTAACGAAGCGCATCTCTTCGTCCTGCAGATGGAAAACGGCCTTCGGAAAATCGAAGAACGTCCCGACGTGGTCGTAGTGCATGTGCGTGATGACGACCTCGCGCGCCTCTTCGGCCTTGATGCCCAGCAGCGCCAGCCCTGCCCTCGGCGTGCGGAGGTATTCGCGCTTGCGTTTCGCCGCCACCTCTGCGGTGAAGCCGGTGTCCACCACGATGTTCCGCTCCCCGCTGCGGATCAGCCACACGAAATAATCCATCGGCATCGGCGCGTCGTGGGGATCGCCGCCGACGAAATGCTCGTGGCGCCGAGCGTCGCGGCGGGCGTACTTGATTGCGTAGACCTCGTAGTCGGGTATGGTCATTGCTCCCCTCGCAGCTATGCTGCCCCGCAGGTTCGTTTCATTGCTCAATCCGTTCG
>Ga0180082_1000174_pt1 | contig 10979 bp, 12 predicted proteins | sample EasRiv660_16_10D_FD_121780 | JGI IMG/M metagenome (GOLD analysis project Ga0180082, IMG submission 121780) | Soil microbial communities from meander-bound floodplain in the East River, Colorado, USA - East River metaG ERMLT660_16_10D | ecosystem: Environmental > Terrestrial > Soil > Floodplain ...
CAGCCAGTACGATCCCGCCGAGGGCGCGAAAGTGCTCGCCGGCCCCGCGCCGCAGCCGCTCGCCGCGATCCTTCTCGAGCACGATCCGAAGAGCGACGGCCTGTCCGCGGTCGGGACACTGGGCGGGGAGCTCTTCAACGAATTCTTCAGCAAGTACGAGTTCCGTCTGGCTCTCGATCACGGCGGCCATCCGAAGACCACCGTTGAAGGTCGCTCGATCGTGAGCGAGCTGACCGAATACTGCAGGCAGCAAGTGAAATGCTGAGAGTCCATCGCAAAATGAGCTGTCATTCTGAGGGCGCAGCCCGAAGGATCTGCTTTTCTGGCCAACCCAAAGCAGATCCTTCGCTATGCTCAGGATGACAGCTTGATTCCCTGGCTGGAGCACGGCACGCCCTTCCCGCCGATACAGTCAGCGCTCAAGGATCCGAACGGCTTGCTCGCGGCAGGAGGCGACCTGTCCTCCGAACGCCTGCTCGACGCCTATCGACACGGAATCTTTCCCTGGTTTTCCGAAGGCGACCCGATCCTGTGGTGGAGCCCGGACCCGCGCATGATTCTGATTCCCGCGGAGCTCAAGATCTCGCGCTCCCTCGGAAAATCCCTCCGCAATCGTTCGTATGAAGCGCGCTTCGATTCCGCCTTCGATGAAGTCATGGCCGGCTGCGCCGCGCCCCGCAAGGGCGAGCCCGGCACCTGGATCAGCGGAGCAATGATCGAGGCCTACCGGGGCCTGTACCGGCTCGGATACGCGCATTCGGTGGAAACCTGGATTGACGGGGAACTTGCCGGAGGACTCTACGGCGTGGCGATCGGCCGGGCGTTTTTCGGCGAGTCGATGTTCTCCCACGCCCGCGATGCCTCGAAGATCGCGCTCGCCGCGCTGGTGGCACACCTCAGGTCGGCAGGCTTCGGGCTTATCGACTGCCAGATGCGCACGCGGCACCTGGAGTCGCTGGGCGCGCGCGAGATTCCGCGGCGCCGGTTCTCCGGCTTGCTCGAAGAGTTGATACACTATCCGCACTCGCCGGGCAGCTGGGCCGGCGCATCCGTTGCGCAGGTGCAATGTCCAAGCTGAACGATCTGCCGCATGCCGTACTGCAGTTCTACGTGACTGCGCCCTACCCCTGCAGCTACCTGCCGGGCAGGATGGCGCGCTCCCAGGTCGCGACTCCCAGCCATCTGATCGGCACCGAGCTCTACGCAGATCTCGTGCGGCTCGGCTTTCGCCGCAGCGGCATCTTTACCTACAGGCCCTACTGCGATCACTGCCGCGCCTGCGTTCCGGTGCGCGTCCCTGTCGGGGAGTTTCGCGCCTCGCGCAGCCAGCGGCGAGCCCTGGGAAGGCACGAGGGGCTGCAGCACGCGGTGACGGGGCTGCGTTTTCGGGTCGAGCATTACTCGCTTTATCTTCGCTATCAGGCGAGCCGGCACTCCGGCGGCGGCATGGACCAGGACAGCCGCGACCAGTACTCGCATTTCCTGCTGCAAAGCCGGGTGAGCACGCGGCTGGTGGAGTTCCGCGACCAAGGCAAGCTCATGATGGTATCGATCGTCGATCAGCTGGGCGACGGCCTTTCCTCGGTCTACACTTTCTACGATCCCGATACCGACGGCGCGAGTTTCGGCACCTACAACATCCTGTGGCAGATCGAACAGTGCCGCCGCGCCTCCCTGCCTTACCTGTATCTCGGCTATTGGATCAAGGACAGCCGCAAGATGTCCTACAAGGCGCAGTTCCGTCCGATCGAGGGTTTCATCGACGGCGCCTGGCGAGAGCTCACGCCCGAAGAGATTCATTCCTGAACCGGGCGCCCGGTCGCCTCGCGGTAAAATGGCGCATGCTCTATCGCGCCGTCCGGCCGCTGCTCTTCGCGCTCGACCCGGAAACGGCGCACCGTTTCAGCCTCGGCTCCCTCGATGTCCTGGCGCGGCTCGGCGCCGCGTCGCTCGTCGCTTCTTCCGCGCCGCGCATGCCGGTACGGGTGATGGGCCTGGATTTTCCGAATCCGGTGGGGCTTGCAGCAGGGCTGGACAAGGACGGCGGGCACATCGATGGCTTGAGCGCACTCGGGTTCGGCTTCCTCGAAATCGGAGCGGTGACGCCGCGCCCGCAGCCGGGGAATCCGAAGCCGCGCCTGTTCCGCCTGCCCGAAGCCGAAGCGCTTATCAACCGCCTGGGGTTCAACAACGACGGCGTGGAGGTCCTGACCGAAAACATTCGTCGCTCGCGCTATCGCGGCATCCTGGGCATCAACATCGGGAAAAATTTCGATACGCCGAACGAGCGCGCGGCCGACGACTACGTCGCCTGCCTGCGCAAGGTGGTCCCCTTTGCGAGTTTCGTCACCGCGAACGTCTCCTCGCCCAATACGAAGGATCTGCGGGCGCTGCAGCAGCCCGATGAGCTCGACGCGCTTCTCGCTGCCCTCGCCGCGGAGCGCGACCGGCTGGCAAAGCAGCACGGGAAACGCGTTCCTCTGGCGGTGAAGGTCGCGCCGGACCTGGACGAGTCCGAGATCGAAACGATCGCGGACCGCGTCGCCGCCCGCGGCATCGACGCCGTCATCGCGACCAACACGACCGTGTCGCGGGAAGGGGTCGGGCATTTGATCGCGGGCCGCGAACAGGGCGGTCTTTCCGGTGCGCCGCTCAAGGCGCTCGCCACATCGGTGGTGGGGAAACTGCGGCGAGCGCTGCCCGCGAGCGTGGCAATCATCGGCGTGGGCGGCATCGCGAGCGCGGCGGACGCCCGCGAAAAGCTCGACGCCGGCGCGAACCTCGTCCAGCTCTATACCGCGCTCGTCTATCGGGGCCCGGGACTGGTCGGCGAAATCGTGCGCGGCCTCGCGTCCCCGGGACAAGCTCGATGAACGAACTCGTCCAGCGAATCGATGCGCTGCTGCCGCAGACGCAGTGCACGAAGTGCGGCTACCCCGCCTGCAGGCCGTATGCGGAAGCGATCGCGAGAGGCGAGGCCGGCATCGATCAATGCCCGCCCGGAGGCGACGCCGCCATCCGCGAGCTGGCGGCGCTGCTCGGCCGCGAAGTCCGGCCCCTCAATCCCCGGAACGGCATCGAGCAGCCGCGCCGCGTCGCGCTGATCGACGAGGCGCGCTGCATCGGCTGCACTCTGTGCATCCAGGCCTGCCCGGTCGATGCGATCGTCGGAGCGCAAAAGCTGATGCACACGGTCGTGACGGAGCTTTGTTCCGGTTGCGACCTGTGCGTGGCGCCCTGCCCCGTGGACTGCATCGAGATGGTGCCCGCGACGCTCGCCGATGCGACCTGGGGCCGGGCCCGGGCGGACGCCGCCCGCGAGCGCTTCGAGCGGCGCAGCCTGCGACTCGAGCGCGATCGCAGGGAACGCGCCGGGCGCCTGGCGGCGCGCGCGCTCAAAGCGAAAGGAGACCCCGACGCGGAAAAAAAGCGCGCGACCATCCAGGCCGCGATCGAACGCGCGCGCGCGCGAAGGCAGCAGGCGTGAATCCGCAAAAACGGCGGAAGATTTTCGAGCGGCTGCGCTCGGCCAACCCCCATCCGACGACCGAGCTCGCCTACCGGACGCCCTTCGAGCTGTTGGTGTCGGTCGTGCTGTCCGCGCAGGCCACCGACAAGAGCGTGAATTCCGCGACCGAAAAGCTCTATCGCGCGGCCGATACTCCGCAGGCCCTGCTCGCCCTCGGCATGGAGGGATTGATCGGACATATCCGCACGATCGGCCTGTATCGTTCCAAGGCGAAGCACATCCTCGAAACCTGCCGGCTGCTCGTCGAGCGCCACGACGGCGAAGTGCCGCAGTCGCGCGAGGCGCTCGAAGCGCTTCCGGGAGTCGGCAGGAAGACCGCCAACGTGGTCCTCAACACCGCCTTCGGCCATCCGACCATCGCGGTGGATACGCACATCTTTCGCGTCGCCAACCGCACCGGCCTCGCGCCGGGCAAGGACGTGCGCGAGGTGGAGGACAAGCTCCTCAAGTTCGTGCCCGAGGAATTCCGCAAGGACGCGCACCACTGGCTGATCCTGCACGGGCGCTACGTGTGCCGGGCGAGAAAACCCGACTGCCCCGCCTGCACCATCCGGGACCTGTGCGAATTTCGGAAAAAAACGAGAACCTGACGGTCGCGAAGTTTCAGCGAACGACGTGCAGCGAACCTTTCTGGCTCGAATAGAACGCAGCGAGATCGGCCATGTCCTGCGGGTTGAGGCTGCCGACCTGCCCGCCCATGATCGGGTTCTTGCGCGCGCCCGACTTGTAGTCGCGCAGCGACTTGAGCAGGTAGTCGTAATGCTGCCCGGCGATCCGCGGAAAATCCGGCCCCGTGGGGTTGTTCCCGTCCGGCCCGTGACAGGCGGCGCAGGTCGCGCCTCGAAAAGCCGGTGCAATTTTCATTTCGCCGGCACGGTGCGCGTGCTTCCTTCTCCGAGGCACCGTTCCAGTCCCTGCGCCGTCGCCGCCGCGATTTTTCTCCGGGTTTCCGCCGAGAGCATGTTCGTTTCCTCGTCGCGGTTGACGATCACGCCCGCCTCGAGGAGCACGGCGGGCGTTCTCGCGGTCTTGAGCACGATGAGGTTGTCGTAGTAATGCACGCCGTTCCTGCGGTCGGCAAACGGCTTGTTCTCCCCCGGGATCGGGTCGGCGTGATAGAGCGAAGGCGAGAAACCGGCGCGGCGCAGCGCCTCTCCCATGGCCGAGGCGCAGGCGAGACTGCGCCCGGGCGAGCGGTTCTTGCGCGAAACGAACAGGGAAAAGCCCGAATACCGGTCGCTGAAAAGGCGCTCGACGCGATCGTACTCCCAGGTCTCGAGGAAATGCGGCTGCACCGAATCGTGGTGCACGGCGAGAAAAAAATCCGCGCGGGCCGCGGCGGCGGTGCGGTGCGTAAGCTGCGACATGAAGCCGTCGTCGCCGATCAGCATCGTTCCCAATCCCCGGCCGCGCACGGCGAATTCGATTTCAGCGGCAAGCTCGCGGTTGAAATCCAGCTCGGGGCGGCCGCGCGCGCTGGTCGCGCCCGGTTCCTCGATGAAGTGTCCCACGTCGATCGCGACGGTGGCTTGCGCCCGGGCGCAAGCGGCGGCGCAGAGCAGAACCGGAAGCAGCAAGTGGCGCACCGGCGGATTCTGCAGCAGCCGCGCCGGGGCGGCAAGCAGGCGCAACGGTTAAAATGAGCGCTTTCCCGACGCCGGGGCGAAAGATGCGCTTCCAGGGTTCCGCCACCTACGTTTCGACGGACGACCTCACGCTCGCCGTGAACGCCGCCGTGACGCTCCAGCGCCCGCTGCTCGTCAAGGGCGAGCCGGGCACCGGCAAGACCATGCTCGCCGTGGAAGTGGCCAGAGCGCTCGGCCTCCCGCTCCTGGAATGGCACATCAAGTCCACGACCAAGGCGCAGCAGGGCCTGTACGAATACGACGCGGTGAGCCGCCTGCGCGATTCCCAGCTCGGCGACCCGCGCGTGCACGAGATCCGCAACTACATCGTCAAAGGCATGCTGTGGCAGGCGTTTACTTCCGAGACGCCGGTCGTGCTCCTCATCGACGAGATCGACAAGGCCGACATCGAGTTTCCGAACGACCTCCTGCGCGAGCTCGATCGCATGGAGTTTTTCGTCTACGAGACGAAGGAGCTGGTCAAAGCGGTGCAGCGTCCCATCGTCTTCATCACCTCGAACAACGAGAAAGAGCTGCCCGACGCCTTCCTGCGGCGTTGTTTCTTTCATTACATCCGCTTCCCCGACAAGGAAACGATGGAGAAGATCGTCGAGGTGCATTTTCCGGGGCTCAAGAAGTCCCTGCTGCGCGAGGCGCTCGAAGCGTTCTTCGAGATACGCGAGGTCCCGGGCCTGAAAAAGAAGCCCTCGACCTCCGAGCTGCTCGACTGGCTGAAGCTGCTGCTTGCCGAGGACATTCCGCCCGAAGCGCTGAAAAGCAAGGACCGCAAGACCATCATCCCCCCGCTGCACGGCGCGCTGCTCAAGAACGAACAGGACGTCCATCTGTTCGAACGTCTCATTTTCATGTCGCGCCAGCGCTCCTGACAGGTGTCAGAAAGCATGCATGGCGCCAATTTCCTGTCATTCCGAGCGAAGCGAAGAATCTGCTTTTCTTGCAGTTCGAACGCTTACGAAAGCAGATTCTTCGTCGCGGAGTTTATCCTCGAGCGCAGCGAAGGACTCCGCAGAATGACAAAGCGCCATTCTTCAAGAGCCGCCTGACCGACGCCCATGCTCTCCGGCTTCTTCGTCAAGCTCAAGGACCACAAGATCCCGGTTTCGATCAAGGAGTGGCTGACGCTGCTCGAAGCGATGCAGAAGGACGTCATCTCGCCCTCGATCGACGAGTTCTACTACCTGTCGCGCACCACGCTGGTGAAGGACGAGCAGAACTTCGACAAATTCGACCGCGCCTTCGGCGAATACTTCAAGGGCATCGAATCGATTGCCGGGGTCGAGCTCGACGTGCCGCTCGAGTGGCTGCTCAAGCAGGCCGAGCTGAATCTTTCCCCGGAAGAGAAGGCGATGATCGAAGCGCTGGGCGGCTGGGACAAGCTCATGGAGACACTCAAGAAACGCCTTGAGGAGCAAAAAGGCCGGCACCAGGGCGGCAACAAATGGATCGGCACCGCGGGCACCTCTCCCTTCGGCGCCTACGGCTACAACCCGGAGGGCGTGCGCATCGGCCAGGACAGGTCGCGCAACAGGAGCGCCGTGAAGGTGTGGGACCAGCGCGAGTACCGCAACCTGGACGACGCGGTGGAACTGGGCACGCGCAACATCAAGGTGGCGCTGAGGCGCCTGCGCAAGTTCGCGCGCGAAGGCGCGCCGGAGGAGCTCGACCTCGACACCACCATCGACAAGACCGCGCGCAACGCCGGCTATCTGGACCTCATGATGCGCCCGGAGCGCCACAATGCGGTCAAGGTCCTCATGTTCCTGGACATCGGCGGCTCCATGGATGACCACGTGAAGCTGTGCGAGGAGCTTTTTTCAGCGGCGAAGACCGAATTCAAGCACCTGGAGTATTTCTACTTCCACAATTGTCTCTACGACACCGTGTGGAAGGACAACCGCCGCAGGCACGCCGAGCGCACCCGCACCTTCGACATCCTGCACAAGTACGGGCACGACTATAAGCTCGTCTTCGTCGGGGACGCGACCATGAGCCCCTACGAAGTCCTGCAGCCGGGCGGATCGATCGAGTACTCCAACGACGAAGCGGGCGCGGTGTGGCTGAAGCGCATGCTGGAGGTCTACCCCAGGGCGGTCTGGCTCAATCCGGAACCGGAGGAGATCTGGCCCTACCGCCAGTCGATCGGCATACTCAGGGAAATCATGGGAGGTCGCATGTATCCCACCACCATCGTGGGCCTCGAGCGCGCCATGCGCGCTCTGGTCAAATAGGAGGATCGCGCAATGCGCAGAGTGCTCGGGCGGGCGGTGTTGGTGGTTTTGGTGTCGACATGGGTCGCAGGCGTCGCCGAGGCGCAAAAGGCGGCAAAAGGCCCCTGGGGCGCCATCGCCTACAGCACCAGGACCGGCGCCTACGGCTACGCCGTGGACCGGACGACCAAGCGCGAGGCCGAGACTGAAGCCTTTCGCATTTGCGGCACGAATTGCGATCTGCTCCGGACTTTTCGCAACAGCTGCGGCGCGGTCGCGGCCAGGCCGAAGCGCGTCGCCTCGGACACGGGCGCCTCGCGCGAGATCGCCCAGGCCAAGGCGCTCAAGAAATGCGGCGACGCGTGCAAGATCGCCGTGTGGGCCTGCACCAAGTGACCGGCGCAAGCGCCGGTCATCCTGAGTGCGAGCGAAGGATCTGCTTTAAGTAGTACCGCTGCGCACGCCCCGCTCACTGCGGCTGCACCGCAACCTTTTTCGCGATCGGCGTCCAGCGCTCGATTTCGGCCTGGACGAAGGCCGTGAACGCCTCCGGGTCCATTTTCAGGACCTGGATAGCTTCCGCTTCGAGCTGCTTCGTCACGGCGGGAGAGATCATGATCTGCACCGCCGCCTCGTTCAGCTTCGTCACGATGGTCTTCGGCAGGCCCGCGGGCGCGCACAGCGCGAACCAGGTGAGCGCCACGATATCGCGGTAGCCGGATTCGGCGAAGGTGGGCACGTCGGGGAACTGCGCCAGCCGCTCGGCCGATGTGACGGCGAGCGCTTTCAGCGTCCCGGCGCGCACGTGCTGGGCCGCGCTCGAAATCGTGACGAAGCCGGCGGGAACGTGCCCGGCGATCACGTCCGCCACCACCGGGACGGCGCCGCGGTAGGGAACGTGCGTCAGCTCGACTCCTGCGTCGCGCCGGAACAGCTCGCCGATCAGATGGCCCTGGGTCCCGGTTCCGGCCGAACCGAACTGCAGACCGCCCCTCGAGCGCGCGCGCCCGACGAACTCCCCGAGGCTCGATATTCCCGACCCGGGATGCACGACGAGCGCGGTCGGGGCGCCTCCCAGGAAGGCGATGTGGGTGAAGCTCTTCATCGGATCGAACTTGACGTTCGCGTTGATCGCCGGCGCGATGACGTTCGAACCGACCCCCGAAATGCCGAGCGTATAGCCGTCGGGAGCCTGCTCCGCGACCTGCGCGGCCCCGATGACCCCGCCGCCGCCGCTGCGGTTCTCGACGAGAAATCTTCCGCCCAGCCGCGCTTCGAGGTGCTGGGCGAGGATCCGCGCCAGGGTATCGGACAATCCGCCGGGCGCGAGGAACGAGACGATCCGGACCGGACGCGCCGGCCAGTTGTCCGATTGCGCGCTCGCGCCCGAGGCGACGCCCAAGGCCGCAACCGCGATCAGCAGAAGCAGGCGACGTTTCATCTTTGAATTCTCCAGGGCGTGATGCGAATCATGGCAGCAGCGCTTTCCGGCGGCATTGGTTTCCCCTCCTTGGGAAGGAGGGAGATCAACAGTTAGCCGTCCTTCATGGTTCGCCGTTCGATTTCCAGCAGCCGCTCGAGCCCGCTCGCCGCCTGCGCCCGTTTCATCTCCCGGTCGGCGCCGCCCGGACCGAGGAACGGATCGGGTTTCCCCTGGGCCAGACACTCGTAGGACTGGCGCACTGCCTTGATCATGGCGGCGAACGCGGTGCCGGAGGAGGCGGCGAGGCGATAGCCCAGGCCGGCCAGGTCGCGCTCCGAATAGGGATACCCTGCGAAGCCGTCGGGCGGCGCGAAGGTCATGAGCGGCGGCGGCAGGCGCTCGCCGACCGTGCGCATTTCTTCGGCGTTGCGCGTGTGCACGAACAGCATGTCCGCGCCCGCCTTGTGAAAGGCTTCCGCCCGGCGCAGGGCTTCGTCGAGATCGTGGACGCGTCTCGCGTTGGTGCGCGCGATGATCACGAGATCGGGATCGGTTCGGGCGGCGCGCGCCTCGGCGATCTTCTTCAGCATCATCTCCAACGGGATCAGGTGATCGATCCCGGCGTGATGCTCGACGCGGCGCGGCAGCAGCTGGTCCTCGATCTCGATGGCGGCGAAGCCCGCGGCTTCGGTCAGCGCGATCGTGCGGTGCACGTGCACCGGATCGCCCCAGCCGCCGCCTGCGTCCAGGATGATGGGGAGCTTGCACGCGGCGCGCATGTCGAGCGCGACCCCGGCCAGCTCCGGCAGGGTCAGATTCGCTTCGGTGACGCACTTGAGCCAGCCGAGCGAGCCGCCGCTGAGGTAGAGCGCCTTGAACCCGGCTTCCTCGGCGAGCCGCGCCATGATGGGGTTGAGCGCCACCGGGGCGACGATCAGCTCCTTCCCCCGCATAAGCTCGCTGAACTTTTGCACGCTGTGCTCCTCAAATCCCGGCGCCGTCAATCATCCTCTCCGAATTGCGCCGCCGCCAGCGCCTTCTTCTGCCGCCAGCCGCGCAAGAACGGCAGCACCAGCGAGAGCGCGAGCAGCGCCCACAGCGTGTTGCCGATCGTCGAGGAGAACAGGATCATGAAGTCGCCCTGCGAGATGCGCAGCGCCCGTACCAGGTATTGCTCGAACAGCGGCCCGAGGATGACGCCGATCAGGATCGCCGTCACGTGATAGTTCGTCTTGTGCGCGATGTAGCCGATCACGCCGAAGACCAGCGCGAGGCCCATGTCGAAAGCGTACTGGCGCTCGCCGAACGCCGCCACGATGGTCACCAGGACGATGATCGGCGCGAGGTAGGTCGTCTCGATGAGCACGATGCGGGACATGTAGCGCGCGAGCGGCAGTATGGTGAAGATCATGAAGATGTACGCCACCGCCATCGAAACGAACACGCCGTAAGCCACTTCGGGATTGCTCGCGAAGAGCCGCGGTCCCATCACCATGCCGTGGTATTGCAGGACGATCATCATGACCGCCGCGGTGCTGCCGCCCGGCACCCCCAGCGCAAGCGTCGGCACGAGCGTGCCCGAGGTGACGCCGTTGTTCGCGGCCTCGGGCGCGATCACCCCTTCCGGGATGCCGGTGCCGTAGAGCTCGGGGTGCTTCGACCACAGGCGCGATTGCTGGTAAGCGACGAAGGCCGCGATGCTCGCGCCGGCGCCGGGGACGATGCCGATGAACAGGCCCACGAAGCTCGTCCAGACGATCTGCCACCAGTACTTCACAGACAGCCGCAGCCCGTCGATGATGCCGGCCCATTGCGCGCTCGCGGCCTTGGCCTGGCCCTCCTTGCCGACGATCATCTTCTCCTCGAGCATCACCAGGGCTTCGGAGATCGCGAAGAGGCCGATCAGCGCGGGAACCAACGGGACGCCGTCGTAGAGTTCGAGGAAGCCGAAGGTCGCGCGGGGCGTGTTGTAGATGTGGTCGGTGCCGATAACGCCGATCAGGAGCCCGAAGAACCCCGCGATCAGCCCTTTCAGGAAATCCTTCGCCGCGATCACGGCGATCAGGGTCAGGCCGAAGAGCATGACGACGACCATTTCGACAGAGCGCAGCACCAGCCCGATCTGCGACAGCCAGGGCAGCAGCGCCAGCGTCGCGAGCGTGGTGATCAACCCG
>Ga0180082_1000178_pt1 | contig 10824 bp, 14 predicted proteins | sample EasRiv660_16_10D_FD_121780 | JGI IMG/M metagenome (GOLD analysis project Ga0180082, IMG submission 121780) | Soil microbial communities from meander-bound floodplain in the East River, Colorado, USA - East River metaG ERMLT660_16_10D | ecosystem: Environmental > Terrestrial > Soil > Floodplain ...
CTTGCCGCCGACCGCAGCTACATGCTCCAGCTGCCCGACGACGAAGCCGGCGCGCCGGCAGTCGCGCTGTCGGAGCTGAATTTCGGCGCCTATCCGATGGTCAGCCGGGAAGCGCGCATCAGCGCGCATTTCTGCGGCGAGTCAAAGCCGGTCGAGGAGGTCCGCCCGGCGGTCGGCGAGAAGCTCGACGCCAGGCGCGCCTCGGAACTGGGCCTGGTGACTTTCACGCCCGACGATCTCGACTGGGACGAGGAGGTGCGCATCGCGATCGAGGAGCGCGCGAGCCTCTCCCCTGACGCGCTCACCGGCATGGAAGCGAATCTGCGCTTCTCGGGCAGGGAAACCATGGAGCCGCGCATCTTCGGCAGACTTTCCGCCTGGCAGAACTGGATCTTCGTTCGCCCCAACGCGGTCGGCGAGCACGGCGCGCTGAAGGTGTACGGCAGCGGCGCGAAAGCCAAATTCAACTGGGAGCGGGTCTAGAAGCCGAACCCTGAAGAGGGAGCGCGCATGAGCAACATCGATTATTCCGAGAAAATTCCCAACAACGTCGATCTCGCCAACGACCGCACGCTGCAGCGCGCGCTCGAGCACTGGCAGCCGCGTTTTCTCGACTGGTGGCGCGACATGGGGCCGAACGACTTCGCCTCGGCCGACGTATACCTGCGCACGGCGGTCGGCGTGGATGCCAAAGGGTGGGCGAACTACGGCGCGGTGAAGATGCCCGATTATCGCTGGGGGATTTTCCTCGCGGATCGGAATCCCGAACGCACCATCGGCTTCGGCGATTCTTTCGGACAGCCGGTGTGGCAGCAGGTGCCGGGCGAATTCCGCTCGCAGTTCCGCCGACTGATCGTCACGCAGGGGGACACCGAGCCCGCCTCGGTCGAGCAGCAGCACCTGCTCGGCCACACCTGCCCTTCCCTTTACGACCTGCGCAATCTGTTCCAGATCAACGTCGAGGAAGGCAGGCACCTGTGGGCGATGGTGTATCTGCTGCACGCCCATTTCGGTCGCGACGGACGCGAAGAAGCCGAAGAGCTGCTCTCGCGGCACTCCGGCGACCCGGACAAGCCGCGCATTCTCGGCACCTTCAACGAGCCGATCGAGGACTGGCTGTCGTTTTTCTGCTTCACCTATTTCACCGATCGCGACGGCAAGTTCCAGTTGAAGAGCCTGGCGGAATCCTCTTTCGACCCGCTCGCGCGCACCTGCCGCTTCATGCTGACGGAGGAAGCGCACCACATGTTCGTCGGCGAGACCGGGATCGGGCGCGTCGCCAGGCGGACGCTCGAAGTGATGAAGGAGATCGGCAGCGACGACCCGCAAGCGATCCGGCGCCAGGGCGCGGTGGACCTGCCGCTGCTGCAGCGCTATCTCAATTTCTGGTTCAGCTCTTCGCTGGATCTCTTCGGCTCGGAAGTGTCGTCGAACGCGGCGAGCACGTTCGCAAACGGCATCAAGGGCCGGCCCGACGAGACGACCCAATACGAGGACCACGTCTGCGCCGATGCGAGCTGCGAGCTGGACATGCCCGACGGCCGCGGCGGGCTGAAGAAGGAAACCGTGGGAATGCGCAACGCCATGAACGAAGTGCTGCGCGACGCCTACATCAAGGACTGCGAGATCGGGCTGAAGCGCTGGAACATGCAGATCAAGCGCGCCGGCCGCGATTTCGAGCTGAAGCTGCCGAGCAGCCGCTTCCGCCGCGCCATCGGCGCCTGGGCGAATATTCCCACCGACACCGAAGGCAGGCCGATCCCGCGCGAGGAATTCGACCGGCGCCTGCCCGAATGGATTCCGAGCGCGGCCGACAAGACCTACGTGAAAAGCCTGATGCAGCGCGTGGTCGAGCCCGGAAAAATGGCCGCATGGATCGCGCCGCCCGAACGCGGCGTCAACAACCTCCCGGTGGATTACGAGTACGTGCGGCTGAGTTGATCCGCGGAGCGCCGCGACGCGGGTCATCCCGCGCTACTGCTTGCCTTCAAGGCGCAGCAGAGCGCGCGTTATTTCGAGTACCAGCTTCCGGTGCGGCTCGCTGAGCGAGTCGAATTTTTTTCCCAGCCAGGCCGAATCCATCGCGTAAGTCGCGGTGTCCTGCTTTGCGGCCGTATGCGCTCGCTCGGCCTCGCCGTAGCGCAGCCAGTGCGGAGACACCTCCAGCCACTGCGCCAGCGTCCGCAGCTTGTCCTGCGTGGGAAGCGCCCTGCCGTAAAGCCATTTGCGCGCCGTCTGCGCGGTCACGGGCTCACCGTGGTGCCGCAGGTTGAACTCGCGCGCAAAACGCGTCGGGCCGGCGTCCACGCGGGCCTTGCGCATGGCTTCCTTCAAGCGCCTGCTGAAGTCCCCTTTCTCTTCCGCGACGGTCATGCCGTGAAAACTATCACCAAGCACGACCGCAAACGGTTACTATTGGTTGCGTTTTATATATACCGATAGTAACATCCAGGCTGTCGCGTATGCGGCGGGCTCCGGAATGGGCGCCGTCGGCGGCGTGCAACCGTGACCTGGCAAAGACACGACCTTTCCCAAATCATCGAGCAGATCCCGATCGGCGTCGCGGTGACCCTGCCGCCGGGGTCGGTCGAGTATGCGAACCCGCATCTGCACAGAATGCTCGGGCTGGATGCCGCCCGGATCTCAGGGGTCGATCTCTCCGGGTTGAGGCTGCCGGGCAACGTCCTGCCGCATGAGCAGATGAAACGCGACCTTCTCGCCGGCAAGCCGTGGCGGGAGGAGACGCAGTTTCGCACCGGCGCCGGCGGCACGCTTCACGTGCTGGAGTCGGTCTACCCCTTGCGCGACGGCCAGGGGCGCATCACGCATTTCATGCATTTTCTGCAGGACCTGAGCCTCCTGAAGCTCTCCGAGACGCTGAAGAACCTCGCGTTCTACGACAGCCTGACCGGTCTGCCGAACCGCAATCTGTTCCATGACAGGCTCGCTACTGCGATGGCGACGGCGCGCCGCACCCGCCAGGGCTTTGCCGTGCTCTCGGTCGATATCGATCACTTCAAGCGTGTGAACGACTCGTTCGGGCACGACGCGGGCGACGAACTGCTGCGCCAGATCGCGGCACGACTGCAGGCCTGCCTGCGCAAGACCGACACCGTCGCGCGCATGGGCGGGGACGAGTTCGTCGCCATTCTCGAACAGATCCTCGACCCCGAGCTCGCCACCAAAATGGCGGACAAGCTGCTTGCAGGCTGCTGCGGCGACTACGAGCTGCGCGGCAACCGGCTGCGCGTCACGATGAGCGTCGGCTTGAGTCTCTATCCGCGCGATGGGCAGGAGGCCGACATCCTGCTGAAACGCGCGGACCTCGCGATGTACCGCGCCAAGGCGACCGGGAAGGACCGCTCCCAGCTTCGCGATTCCGGGCCGGCGCGGCGCTATGGGTTTGCTTAGGTTCAGTGCAATGTATTTCCGCGAGGGCCGTCCGTCGCCGCCTGCCCCCAGGCACCGTGGAGACCGGCACAAATCTCGCGAATCACCGGATCTGCTTCCGGGTGCACGCACAAGCATTGCAGGTGTTGCGCAATGCAAGCCGCAAGCCGAGGACAGCCGGTGCGGGCGTAATGCGTCATCAAATACAGAACAGCCGCAATCAGCGTTTCGGCGCGGGTTGCCTGGGAATCTGCAGAACTCATCGAGGTCTCTTGAGACTCATGCCGCGCTCGGCAAACATCGCCGCGCCAAACCCCGGGATCGAGGTCTCCGAAAAACGAATTTTCACGATTTCGATGTCATTGCCGGTATAGCTCCGCGTCTGCGGCCAAACGCCGACCAGGCGATCCACAGCGCGGGCAGCAGCACCAACGCATAGGTCAGGATCGCGCCGTACTCCCCTTCGGGACCGTAGGGCTCTGTGGCAATGTGCCAATACGGGTTGTCGATCGGGAACACGTTCGCTTCAGTGGCCTCGTGGAACGCGTATACGAGCAGCTGCAGCGCAAACAGGACGAGGAAGATGGAGGTCACCTGAAAAAATAGCCCGAGATTGACGCGGTGCCCGAACCGCGACCAGCCCCAGGCGAGCAGGGCCGCGAGTGCGACGCCGATGAGCGCGCCCCACAACATGTGAACCGATTCCTCCTGGCGCGCGAGCGTCGCGGTGATGAACGCCATCTCCATGCCCTCACGAGTGATCATCAGCAGCACCAGCAGGAACACGCCGGCCCAGGCGCCCCTGCCCGGGGATTGGCTCGCGGTTTCGATGCGCCCACCGATCTCGCCGCGCAATTTTTTTGCGTGCTTCAGCATGTACACCACCATGGAGATCACGAGCGCGGCCGCCACGGCGGCGAGCACGGCCTCCCATATCGGCAATACAACGAACTCGGCGAGGAACACGCCGAGCACGAGCGAGAGCGTCACTGCGACGCCTGTACCCCACCATGCGGCGGGCACCAGTCCGTGACGCCCGGATTTGCGCAAATAGGCGATGGCGATGGCGACGATGAGAAACGCCTCGATTCCCTCTCGCAGGGTGACCACCAGCATCTGGAGCATTTCGACTTTGCCTCGAGGTGTTAAGCGGATCGGGATCTACGCGGTGAGAATCAGCTTGCCGTTCTGTGTGAGGCGCAAACGGTACTCGCGGCCATCGTGCTCGATGATCGGCTCACCGTGTTCGCCGAGGGGCTGATGACTCCTGATCTGCTCACCCGGGAAAGAGGCTTTGGCCTCAAGCTTATGATTTGACTTTGAATTTTTCATGGGTTCGAAGCTGCGCACACAAATGATAATAGTTCTCATTACTGTTGTCAACGCGGCTGTTCCGGAGCTGCCCGCGTACAATCGCGAACTCACCCGGTAAACGCGCCCATGACCAGGATTCGATTCGCATTTGCGCTCGCAGCCTTGCTGTGCGCGCCCGCCTGGGCACAGACTCCGGCCGCGCCGGAGCGCAGCTCGCTGCCGTCGCGCGAGCTGCCGCCGGCGGAACTGCTCGCCGAACTGCGCAAAGGCGGCTACATCCTTTACTTCCGTCACACCTCCACCGATTTCAGCCAGAACGACGCGAAAATGAAAAGCTATGAGGACTGCGTCAACCAGCGCAACCTCATCGACAGGGGCCGGGCCGAAGCCCGCACTGCCGGAGCCACGATCCGGCAACTGGGCATTCCTTTCGAGCGCGTTCTCGCCAGTCCGTTCTGCCGCACCGTCGAAACGGCGCAGCTCCTGTTCGGCCGCGCGGAGAAAATGCAGGAAGTGCGCGGCGGGCCGGCCGCTCCGGCGGGCTCGGAGCGCTACGCCGCCCTGCGAAAGATCCTGGCCACGCCGGTACGCGCCGGAAGCAACCTTGCGGTGGTCAGCCACGGCAATCCGTTCTACAGCGTCGCCGGTCCGCCCTACCTCGCCGAAGGCGAAGCAGCCGTGCTCCGGCCGCTGGGCGCGGACTTTCAGGTCATCGCGAGGATTCCAGTGGATCGCTGGGACGCGCTCGGGAACGCGTCGCGAAACTGAAAGGCTAGTAGCCTGTAACACCGGAATCAGTAGTGCCTGGTTGCGCTGTGCAGGGGGAAGTTCCTGCCATTGGCACTACTGAATCAACTGTTACAGTCCGCTAGTAGGCCCCCGACTGCGCGTAATTCTCGAAGCGGGTGTATTCCCCGAGGAAGGTCAGCTTGATCGTGCCGATGGGACCGTTGCGCTGTTTGAGAATGATGATTTCGGCCACGCCCTTTTCCGGCGTGTCCGGCGTATAGACCTCCTCGCGGTAGATCGCGAGGATGAGGTCGGCGTCCTGTTCGATCGCGCCGGACTCGCGCAGGTCCGACATGATCGGGCGCTTGGGGCCGGTGCGCTGCTCGACCGCGCGTGAGAGCTGCGAAAGCGCGACCACCGGAACTTTCAACTCCTTGGCGAGCGACTTGAGCGAGCGCGAGATCTCGGAAATCTCGGTGGCGCGGTTTTCGCCTTGGCTCGTCGCCTGCATGAGCTGGAGGTAATCGACGACGATCAGTCCGAGATGTCCGTATTGCCGGTGCAGCCGACGCGCGCGGGCGCGCAGCTCGAGGGCGTTCAGCGCGCCCGATTCGTCGACGAGGATGGGCGCGTCGTGGAGCTTCCCGACGGCGTTGGTGAGGCGGTTCCAGTCGTCGTCCGAGAGCCTCCCGGTTCGCAGCTTGTGCTGATCGAGCCGCCCGATCGAGCCGAGCATGCGCATCGCGAGCTGGCTGCCCGACATTTCCATGCTGAATATCGCCACCGGAAGCTTGTTCTCCACCGCGGCGTGCTCGGCCATGTTGAGCGCGAGCGCGGTCTTCCCCATCGAGGGGCGCCCGGCGATGATGATGAGATCGCCCGGCTGCAATCCCGAGGTCTCGCGGTCGAGGTCGCGGTAGCCGGTCGGAATGCCGGTGATGTCCGAAGGGTTGTCCTTGTGATACAGGAGGTCGATGCGTTCCATGACCTGCGTGAGCAGGGGCTGGATCTCCATGAATCCCTGCCGCGTCCTCGCCCCGGCCTCGGCGATCTGGAAGACCTTGGACTCGGCCTCATCGAGCAGCTGCCCGACATCCTTGCCCATGCGGTTCAGGGCGCTGTCGGCGATCTCGGTGGAGACCTCGATGAGTTTGCGGAGGACCGCGCACTCCCGCACGATCTCCGCGTAGCGCCGCACGTTGTGCGCCGAAGGCGTGTTTCCGGCCAGAGCCGCAAGGTAGGTGATGCCGCCGGTCTTGTCCTTGTCCTCGCTGACCTTGATCGCCTCGTCCACCGTGACCACGTCGGCGGGCTTGCCGCGCTCGATCAGCCGGGAAACGTGGCGGAAGATGCGGCGGTGATCGTCCCGGTAGAAATCGCCGTCGGTCACGACGTCGCCGATCTTGTCGAAGGCGCCGTTGTCGATCAAGAGGCCCCCCAGCACCGACTGCTCCGCGTCGATCGAATGCGGCGGAACCCTGAGGTTCAGCAGCTGGGAATCGGAGGCGGCTTGCGGTACGGGCTGGGCCATGAAAGCGCTTGAAAACCTGTGGCGGAGACTTTACCGCGTCCCGCAAGAAAACGCACAAACAAACGCACAAACAAAAAGGCCGCCACCAGGCGGCCTTCCGTATCAACGGCTTGCGCTCGCGTTACGGCTGCGCAGTTTCCCCCAGCACCGATATCTTGATGTGGACAACGACGTCGGTGTGCAGCGCGACCGCGATGGAATGGTCTCCGACCGTTTTCAACGGACCCTGCGGCAGGCGGATCATCGCGCGCTCGACCTCGAACCCCTGTGCCTTCAGCGCCTCGACGATGTCGAAATTGGTGACCGAGCCGAACAAGTGCCCGTCGATGCCCGCCTTCTGGGTGATCTGGACCATGAGGCCTTCGAGCTTTGCGCCTTTTTCCTGGGCCGCCGCAACGGTCTGCGACTGGGCCTGTTCGAGCTCCACGCGCTTTTTCTCGAACTCCGCGAGGCTTTCCGCCGTCACCCGCTTCGCCTTGCCCTGCGGCAGGAGATAGTTGCGGGCGTATCCGTCCTTCACCTTGACCACGTCGCCCAGGCCGCCGAGGTTGACGACTTTTTCCAGAAGAATCACTTGCATGGCGGCTCCTTCAGTGCAGGTCGGTGTACGGCATCAGCGCGAGATAACGCGCGCGCTTGACCGCCACCGAAAGCTGGCGCTGGTAATGGGTGCGCGTTCCGGTGATCCGCGCCGGGATGATCTTGCCGTTCTCGCCGATGAAGTCTTTGAGCAGATCGACGTCCTTGTAGTCGATCCACTCGATCTTCTCCGCGGTAAAGCGGCAGAACTTGCGGCGCTTGAAAAGCTGCTTCGAGCCCTTTTGTTCGCGCTTACCGTCGCGGCCCTTGCCTTTTCCCTTGCCTTTGCCGAAGCCGCCTCGACCTCTGGGTGGGGGCATGTCTACTCTCCTTCTGCGAATTCGATCTGTGTCGCGTGCAGCAAGAGCGTCCGGCTGGAACGGCTCTTTGCGGCAAGAAACCCGTCTACTTTCACGCTGCTTCCCAGCTTCGCGGCGGCGAGGAGCTTCGCTTCGCGCTCGAACGCCACCGCAGCGATCTCACAACTCACCTTGCGCTCGCTGCCCGCTTCCGTTTGCACAGAATCGTGCTGCAGCCTGAATTTCAGCATCGCGACGCCCGCGGGCGTATGCCGCAACGCATCCAGTTCGATCAGGCGGCCCGCGACCGTGATCCGGTTTGCCTGCGCCAACGTTCAAGCGCTCGCCGGCTCGGCAGGCTTGGCTGCCACCGGCTCCGCGGGTTTGGCCGCCACCGGCTCCGCGGGTTTGGCCGCCACCGGCTCCGCGGGTTTGGCCGCCTCAACGGGCTTGGCCACCTCGCTGCGCGGCGCTTCGCCGCGCGGCGCCTCGCCCGGGCTCAGGACCGATCTCGCCTTTTCTTCCTTCATCATCGGCGAAGGCGTGATCCAGGAGCGTTCCATTCTTATGATCAGGTGCCGCAACACCGCGTCGTTGAACTTGAACGAGTGCTCGAGCTCGCTGAGCGTCTCGTTGTCGCACTCGATATTCATGAGCACGTAGTGCGCCTTGTGCACCTTGGCGAGCGGGAAAGCGAGCTGGCGGCGGCCCCAGTCCTCGAGCCGGTGGATCGTGCCCTTCTTCGAGGTCACCGTCGCGCGGTAACGCTCGATCATCGCCGGCACCTGCTCGCTCTGGTCCGGATGAACGATGAAACACACTTCGTAATGTCGCATGCAAACTCCCTATGGATAAAGCCGCCCGCTCGTTCCGCCGTTGCGACGCAGCGGAAGCCGGTGCGGCAGGGTTGGCCGAGTTGTGAAAACAAACGACCGCCGGAGCGGTCGTCGAAGTGGTTGAATTCTAACCGAATCGGGGGCTGCCGGGCAAGAGCTTGAGCTTGGTGCCCCACCTTGCCACGGCAAAGGTCAGACGCTTCGAGACGTTGATCCTGGAATTGCCGGATAACAGCGGTGCCGCCGGAAATGAGAAAACTCTAGTTCGTTGATGCAATGGGTAATATTTCATCACGATCGGCGAACGAAGCTATGATATCCGACAGTTTTGAATGGGGGTTGTAAGCATGAACGACCTTGTCGCCATCGTTATCGTGGCTGTATTCGTCGTCCTAGCGCTGGTCCATGCTTACTGGGCGTTTGGCGGTCGCACCGCGTGGCTCGCTGCCATTCCCGAGGTGGGGAACCGTCCCGCCTTCATCCCTTCCGCTGTGGCAACGTTCTTGGTTGCGGTTGCGCTGCTCGCATGCGCTGGCCTTATCGCGGCCACCGCTGGCGTACTCGCCGTACCCGTGTCGCCCAGCGTTCTCACCTGGCTTACCTTCGCACTTGCCCTGGTATTGCTGCTGCGAGCTGTGGGTGACTTCAAGCTGGTTGGCTTCTTCAAACGCGTGCGCGGAACGAATTTCGCTCGTTGGGACACGGTTATCTATTCACCCCTGTGCCTGGCACTCTCGCTGGGGGCACTCATTGTCGCATTGGGTCATCATGCCTGACCGCGCGCCCCACACCGATGCGCGTGAAGCGTGGCGCTTTTGTCAACCATCCTTCCTCCCTCTTTTCTTTTGCAGCCGGCACCGTGTCAGGCCGTTTACAAAGGGCGGCCCGCTTGCCGAGTTTGGCGGCGAATTTCACGCAGTCAACATCGCTTGCCTGGACGATGCGACAGTTGAAGAACTCGCGCTCGCACCGATCCAATACGTGGATGGCCGCAAGGACGACTGGAAGTCCACCCCCGTCGAAACCTGTCACCTTTGACACCCGACCCGATGACCGTTCACACCGGCGGCTGCCACTGCGGCCGCGTGCGGTTCGAAGTGCGCGCCCCAGCGAAGATCCGGGTATCCGAATGCAATTGCTCGATCTGCAGCAAGGCCGGATACCTGCACCTCATCGTTCCGTCCGACGACTTCAAGCTTCTCAGCGGGCGCGAGGTCCTGACCTCCTACGGCTTCAACACGCACACGGCCAAGCACTTGTTTTGCGCCGTTTGCGGCATAAAATCCTTCTACGTCCCGCGCTCGCACCCGGACGGGTTCAGCGTCAACGCCCGCTGCCTCGATCCGGGTACGGTCCAGAGCATGACTGTCCAGCAGTTCGACGGGAAGCAATGGGAGAAGCAATATCCGCAGGGACGCGACGAGTTTCGCCGGGAATAGGCATCCGCCGGCTCCGACCAATCGAGGTGACACTATGTGCAGGAGCATCAAAATCCTCTTCAACTTCGAACCGCCCGTGACCGAAGAAGAGATACGCGCCGCGGCTCTGCAATTCGTGAGGAAAGTGAGCGGCTTCAACAAGCCATCGAAGGCCAACGAAGCTGCATTCCTTGCGGCGGTTGACGAGGTGGCGGAGGTTTCCAGAAACCTTCTGACCTCGCTGGAGACGAACGCACCACCGAGGAACCGTGCCGAAGAGGCCGCCAAGGCACGAGCACGCGCTGCTCAGAGGTTTTCGACGTGATCAGATAATGACCGGCTACTCGGGTACCCCGCTCGCAAAGAAACTGGGGATAGTCGCGGGCAGCAGGATATTTCTCTCGGACGCTCCGAAGAACTACATGAAGCTCGTGGCGCCTTTGCCCGAAGGAGTCCGGGTAGTGCGGAAAATCGACGCCGAGACCGACATCGTTCACATTTTCTCCGCCGAAAGAGCGCGCCTGACTGCCGCGCTCCGGGATTCGCTGTCCAGGCTGAAACCCGATGGAATGATCTGGGTGTCCTGGCCGAAAAAATCGTCTAAAGTACCCACCGACATAACCGAAGACACGATCAGGGCAGTCGCTTTGCCGATGGGGCTCGTCGATATCAAGGTTTGCGCCGTCGACGAGGTCTGGTCGGGATTGAAGCTGGTCGTGCGCAAGGAA
>Ga0180082_1000181_pt1 | contig 10763 bp, 8 predicted proteins | sample EasRiv660_16_10D_FD_121780 | JGI IMG/M metagenome (GOLD analysis project Ga0180082, IMG submission 121780) | Soil microbial communities from meander-bound floodplain in the East River, Colorado, USA - East River metaG ERMLT660_16_10D | ecosystem: Environmental > Terrestrial > Soil > Floodplain ...
CTGGCGCAGCGCAAAGGCATCCTTCTTCGGGAACTCGGGGCTCGCAAGCATGGCCGCGTAGAGTGTCGGCACACCGTAGAAGAGCGTCGGCCTCTGTTCGGTGAGCCGCTTGAAGACCGATGCCGGCGTCGGGCGCTCGGCCATCAGCACCGCGGTGGCGCCGACAGCGAGCGTGAACGAGAGCGCGTTTCCGAGGCCGTATGCAAAGAAGAGCTTCGCCGCTGAAAACACCACGTCGCTTTCCTTCATGCCGAGGACGCCCTTCGCGTAGAGCTCCGCGGTGAGGATCATGCTCGAGTGCGCGTGGACCGTGCCCTTGGGCATGCCGGTCGAGCCGGAGGAGTACAGCCAGAAGCAGGCATCGTCGGCGGTGGTCGGCGCAGGCGACAGATCGGATGTGCCTTTCGCGAGCACGTCCTTGAACGCAGTATGGCCCGCCGCCCCGCTCCCCGAGACGATGACGTGTTTGAGGAACGGAAGCTTGCCGATCACCGGTGCGAACTGGGACAGGAGCTGCTCGGATACGACGAGCGCTTTTGCGCGGCTGTCGGAGAGCATGTACTCGTAGTCTTTCGGAGTCAGCAGCGTATTCGCGGCGATCGGGACGATTCCCGCCTTGATCGCGCCCAGGAACGCCGTGGGAAAATCGATCGTGTCGGTGAGGGCGAGCAGCACGCGATGCTCCATCTCGAGGCCCAGCGCCCGCAGCCCGGAGCCGAAGCGGTTGACGCGCTCGGCGAGCTCTCCGAACGTGGTTTGGCCCGCGTCGTCGATGTAGGCGAGCTTCGCCGTACGGCCCGCGGCGAGGTTGCGCTCGATCAGATCGACCGCGGCGTTGTAGTCGCGGGGAATCCTGACGACGGGCGGGCTGACAGAATGGTCGGCGGTGCTGCACGAGGGCACGGCGCTCCTCCTCTTGTTCGGACTTGCCAGGCATTGTTCGCTCCCGCGCACGGAGCGTCAAGAAGATCGGGAGATCGCCGTGAGCGACTCCGCCTTGAAGCTCAACGATCGGGGTCGTCGCCCTCCGGATCGGCGGGCGCGTTGGAACTTTTTGGAGCAGAATGTCCGCCGGCAAGCAAGGAGGAACCGATGAAGACCGATCCGTCCCGGTGGCAGCCCGTCGCAGGCAACGGATTGCTCGATCGCCGCGCTTTCCTGAGGAGCGGAGCTGCGGTGGCCGCGGCAATGAGCGCTTATACCCTGACCCGGGCGGCGGCCGCCGAACCGCTTGCCGACGATCCGTGGAGCACGGTGCCCGGCGCGACCGTCCCCGATTACGGCGTGCGCTCGCGGTTCGAGAAGAACGTCGTGCGCACGCTCAGCAACCCCAAGGCCGAGCCGCGCACCCAGCACGCGCGCACGCCGCACCATCTGCTCCACGGAACGACCACGCCGAACGGCCTGCACTTCGTGATTTCGCACGCGGGCGACCCGGACGTCGACCCGGACAGGCACCGCCTGGTGATCCACGGCCTGGTGAAGCGGCCCCTGGTGTTCACGCTCGAGGCGCTGGCGCGCTATCCGATGGTGTCGCGCGTGAGCTTCGTCGAATGCGGAGGCAACAGCGCACCGATGTTTTCCCGGGAACCCATACAGGCGAGCGTGCAGGCGCTGCACGGCCTTTGCTCCTGCGCCGAATGGACCGGCGTGCCGCTCTCGGTGCTGCTCGATGAGACCGGCATCGACCCCAAGGCAAAGTGGCTCATCGCCGAAGGCGCGGACGCCCCGGCCCTGAGCCGCAGCGTGCCCATGACCAAGGCCCTGGACGACGCCATGATCGCGCTCTACCAGAACGGCGAGCGCCTGATGCCCGGAAACGGCTATCCGATGCGCCTGCTGCTCCCGGGCTGGGAAGGCAACATGAACGTCAAATGGCTGCGGCGGCTGAAGCTGGTCGAAGCCCCGGCCATGAGCTACTACGAGGCGAGGACCTACGCGCCGATCCTGCCTAACGGAAAGGCGTACCAGTTCTTCTTCCTTCAGGAGGTCAAGTCCTTCATCACCCATCCGTCTTTCGGGCTGAAACTGAACGGTCCGGGTTTCTACGAGATTTCCGGCATCGCCTACTCGGCCAGCGGCCGCATCTCCAAGGTCATGGTTTCGGCAGACGGAGGGAGCACCTGGGCGCAGGCGGCGCTCCAGGAGCCGGTCCTCTCCAAGGCTTTCAGGCGCTTTCGCGCACCGTGGCGCTGGGACGGCGGGCCCGCGGTCCTGCAGAGCCGCGCCTGGGACGAGGCCGGCAACGCGCAGCCGACCCGGGCGCAGATCGTCGCCCAGCGCGGCCAGGCCAGGGGAGTGCCGCCGGTGACGGGCTTCCCGAGCCAGCACTACAACGGCGTGACGAGCTGGGCGGTCGAGCGCGACGGGGAGGTCAAGCATGTCTACGCGTAAGCCTGCGAACTGCGCCTGCGCGCTCGCGCTCGTTCTCGCCTGGGGCGTCGCCTTCGCCGAAGGACCGGGTCTGGGAAAGCCGCTCGAACCGGCGGAGATCGCGGCCTGGGACATCAGCATCATGCCCGACGGCACGGGTTTGCCGCCCGGCGGCGGCACGCCCGCGCAAGGAGAACACATCTACGCGCAGAAGTGCGCCGTGTGTCACGGCGAAAATGCGAAAGGCGGAGTCAATGCCGCGCTGGTCGGCGGACGAGCGCTCACAGGCGGCATCGACACGCCGAAAACAATCGCGAACTTCTGGCCCTATTCCACGACCGTCTTCGACTTCGTCCGGCGGGCAATGCCGTGGCAGCAACCGCGCTCGCTCACCGACAACGAAGTCTATGCGCTCACCGCCTACATCCTCGCGGAGAACAAGCTGATCGGCCAGGACGACTCGATGAACGCCGAAACGCTGCCCAAAGTGCGCATGCCCAACCGCGACGGATTCATCATCCGTTTCCCGGACAAGATCTAGGGAAGCTCTGAATAAGTCATCCCCGCGGAAGCGGGGATCCAGTAAGTCGTTCAGATTCCTGGATTCCCGCTTTCGCGGGAATGACGAAACGGGTTGTTCAGAGGTTCCCTAGCGACCGTCCATCAATAGCCGACCGCGGCGCCGTCACTGCGCGGATCGGCACCGCCCGCGCGCATGCCCGACACCGGATCGATCGTGATGCCGTGCGCATGCCCGGCAAGCTCGGAAAAATCCGGCCAGCGATTCACCGTGTGTCCGCGCCGCTCGAGCTCCTCGACGGTCGCTGCCGGAAAACGCCCTTCGATGTTGAGCAGGTCGCGCGAATCGCCGATGTTGAAGCGCCCCGAGAGCCAGCGCGGCATCTCGAGCGCCTGCTGGATGTCGAAGCCGAAATCGACGAGGCCCACGTAGCTCTGCAGATGGATCTGCGGCTGGCCGTCGGCGCCCATGCAGCCGAGGACCTGCCAGGGCCGGCCGTCCTTGAGCGCGATGGAGGCGATCAGGGTATGCATCGGGCGCTTGCCCGGCTCGAGACGGTTGGGATGCCCGGGATCGAGCGAGAAGTAGGCCGAGCGGTTCTGCAGCATGATTCCGGTGTCGCCCGCGACCACGCCCGAGCCGAAGGTGAAGTAAAGGCTCTGGATAAGGGCGGCGACATTGCCTTCGGAATCCACGGCGCAGACGAACACGGTGTCGCCCGCGAGCGTGCCGTAGGAAGGCACCAGGTCCCAGGGCAGTGCGCGCTCGGCGCGGATGATGCGCCGGCGCTTATCGGCGTACGGCTTCGAAATCAACCGCTCCACCGGTACAGGCTGGAACTCGGGGTCGGCGAGCAGCCTGTCGCGGTCGTGGTAGGCGATCTGCTTCGCCTGCACCAGCAGGTGTACGAGTTCGGGACCGAGCGGATCCATCTTGCCGATCTCGTAGGGCTCGATGAGGTTGAGCATCTCGAGCACGGTGAAGCCTTGAGTCGGGGGCGGCGTTTCGAAGATCTCGACCCCGCGGTAGGTCGCCGAGAGCGGCTCGCCCCAGCTTGCGCGCTGCGAGCGAAAGTCCGCCTCGCCGAAAAATCCGCCTCCCGCGCGGGAGAAGCTGGCGAGCGCGTGCGCCGTCTCGCCGGCGTAGAAGCCCTCGTGCCCGGCCGCTGCGATCCGCTCCAGCACGAGCGCGAGCCCGCGGTTGACGAGCTTGCCGCCCGCGCGCGGCGCCGCGCCACCGGGGGTCAAGATCGCCAGAGCGTGGGCGTTCAGCGAGTTGTCGGCGGCGTGCAGCTCGATCGCACGCGCAAGCCGCCCGGTGACGGGAAAACCTTCGCGCGCGTACCCGATCGCCGCGGCGAGGTCGCGCGCGAGGGACAAGCGGCCGTATTCCTGGTGCGCGGCGCACCAGCTGGCGACCCCGCCCGGAACGGTCAGCGTCGCGGGAAGAAAGCCGCGCAGCGGGATCTCGTTCATGCCGCGCGAGCGGAACCAGTCGATGCCCGCACTCTTCGCGGCGCGCCCGCCGCCGTTCAGGTGGCGCACGCGGCGCGCTTTAGCGTCGTAGATCAGCCAGAACGCGTCGCCGCCTACGCTCGTCATGTGGGGGTAGAGCACCGAAAGCGCGGCGCCCGTCGCAATCGCGGCGTCCACCGCCGAACCTCCGGCGCGAAGCGCGTCGACGCCCGCTGCGGAGGCGAGCGAATGCGGCGAGGCGACCATGCCGTTCGGCGCGATCGTCGCGGGCCTGCCTGTGGTGATGGGGAACATGCGTCGCAGCCGCTGGAAGGAGCGTCGGGCGCTCAACCCCGCGGCGAGCCGGCCAGCAAGCGCATCACCGCCGCCATGCGAGTCTCGACGCCGAGCTTTTCGAAAACGTGCTCGAAATGCTTCTCCACCGTGCGCGAACTCATAGCGAGGATCGCGCCGATTTCCACGTTGGTCTTGCCCGCGGCGGCCCATTGCAGCACTTCGCGCTCGCGCGGAGTGAGGGCCGCCCCAGCGGCCGATGCGGGAAAGTCGGCTTCGACGGCGAGGCTGACGAAGAGCAGACAACCGCCGCCGCTCGCCGGATTGGGAACGAGCCGCACGCGCAGCGCCCTCCCGCTCCGACCGACCGTCAGCGAGCCGCTCGCCGCGGTGCCGGCGAGATTCTCCGTTCCTTCCAGGCGTTCCTGCAACCAGCGGTCTACGGCTTCGGGCAGCCGCGCCCCCTCGCCGCCCTTCCAGTGCGGCCAGCAGGCCTCGATGCTTTCCCGCGTGGCATCGGAGGCGCGCACCAGGCGTCGCTCGCCGTCCAATTCGATCGCGCTCCAGCCGCCGGGGGCCGCGAGCGAGTCGAGCTGCGAGAGCAGCGAGCGCGTGCGCTCCTGCGAGAGGGCCTGGCCGAACAGCACGGCGAGCTGCGGGCGCAGCACGTCGAGCGCATCGCGCTCGGCTTCGTCGAAATCGCGGCGCTTGCGGTTGAAGACGAAGCTCACGAGAAAGCGCCGGTCCACGTACAGCGGCAGCGCCATCACGTGGTCGATCCCGACGCAGCGGTAATAATCGTTGTAGAGCGGCGTGCGCCGGAACTGCGAATTCGTGAGCGAATCGCTGATGCGATGCGTGGCGCCGCCCGGCGTCTTCGAGTGGTAGCGCACCAGCGGATGCTCGTGGAAATGCGCGTCGAACGATGCCCGCTCGCCCGCGGAGAAGGCCCGGTTGGGAGTGCTGAACACCGTGCGGCGGCCGCGCGCGAGGTCGCAGATGCTGAGCGTGGTCACTTCGGAGGCGACCAGGCGCGGCAGCCGGTCCAGCCCCGAGCTGGCGAAGGTCTCCAGGCTCCAGGCTTCGGCCGCAATCTCGTTCAGCAGCCTCAAGCCCTGCTCGGCGATGCGTCCTGCAAGGGTTGCCATGGACTCCCCGTAAGGCGCGCGACTACGTGGAAACACGTATGGCGCCGTCGTGCCCTTCGAGCGGAGTATAGGCCGCACCCGCCCGGACCGGAAGGTTTCGCCGGCGGCCTGAAAACTCAAGGAGGCGACATGAATGCACCCGCACCACGCAACGACGTGCTCAATGGCACGCAGATCAGCTGCATGCTCCCGGTCATCGATCTGGAGCGCGCCCGCCGCTTCTACGGCGAGCAGCTCGGGCTCGAGGCCGTCGGCGCCAAGCCCAGCGGAAAATTCGTATACCGCTGCGGCGGAACCGAGCTCGCGCTCTTTCCGAAACCCGGCGGCACCAAGGCCGCGCACTCGACGGTGAGCTTCCAGGTCAAGGACATCGCCGCCGCGATCCGCGCACTCGAGGCGCGCGGCGTCGCGTTCGCCGACTACGACCTGCCGGGTTTCAAGACCGTCGATCACGTCGCCGTGCTCGGCTCTGAAAAGGCCGCGTGGTTCCAGGACCCGGAAGGCAACCTCCTCTGCCTGCACGAGGATATCTCCTAGGGAGAAGATTCAGGCGGCGCAGCCGGTGGTCTTCTCGAAGGAGTAGCGCCATGAACGACGAAACATCCCCGGCCTACCATGCCGGCATGCGCGAGTTGCAGGACCGCTTCGACACGCGCCGCCTCGCCGACCGGCTCGACGAGAAACTGGCACGCCGGGCCTTCAGCGATGAAGACCGCGCGTTCATCGAAAGCCGCCCGCTGTTCTTCCTCGCCACCGCCGACGACCGGGGGCGGCCCGACTGCTCGTTCAAGGGCGGGGCGCCGGGCTTCGTTCGCGTGACCGGCGAAGCCGAGCTCTCGTTCCCGAGCTACGACGGCAACGGCATGTTCCGCAGCCTCGGCAATCTGCTCGTCAACCCGGCGGTGGCGCTGCTGTTCATCGACTTCGAGCACCCTCGGCGCCTGCGCGTCAACGGCAGCGCGTCGGCCGCCGCGGACGATCCGCTGCTCGCGAGCTTCGCCGGCGCGCAACTCATCGTGCGGGTGCGCGCCGAGCGCATCTTCCCCAACTGTCCGCGCTACATCCACCGCATGACGACGGTCGAGCCCTCGCCTTACGTGCCGCGCGCCGGCACCACGCCGCCGGTGCCCAAGTGGAAGCGCTTCGACGAGTTCTCCGACGTGCTGGCACGCGACGATCCCGCACGCCGTGACCGGTGATCATCTTCCGTACGCAGCTCGACGGGGTGGCCCAAAATGCCGCGGGCTGCGCCCCTCGTCGCCCGAGCCGCCGCGTCCAATCAAGGCGCACCCGCCATCGGGTGGCGCGCGAAGAAGGAAGCCAAAGCTTCCGCCATTCCGCGTGGGTTCTGCACGTGCAACAGATGCGTCGTTCGTGGGAGCACGAAACCCTCGACGTTCGGCAGCCAGCCCAGCAGCACTTGCTGGCGCTCGTTCCAGATCGGCGACACCTCCGGGCTCTTCTCGCCGACGACGGCGAGGACCGGTTGCGTGATACGGCCCGCATCCTCGCGCGCGAGCTGCCACTGCTGGATGGCCGGTAGTTCCTGGCCGAAGAAAGTGTCGGCGTCGGCCACGCCTCGATCGAAGGCGCCGGGCAGCGCTTGCTCGAATGGCGCGCGGTACGCCGGTCCCGATACCATGCGCATGAAGCCATCGACGGCGGCAGCCTTGTTGCCGGCGCGGAACTGTTCAACGATCGGCGCCATCGCTGCCCGTCGCGTCGCAAGCAGGCGCTCGGAGCCGCCTCCTACCGGCAACGCCGGCTCGAGGATCGACAACGAGTGCACCTGCTCGGGAGCATCGAGCGCGAGCTGTAACGCGATGTTGCCTCCAGAGGAGTGGCCGACGATGTGGGCCCGCTCGATGCCGAGGTGACGCATCAACGCGCGCACATGCGCCGCCTGCCGCGCGATGCTGACCGGCCCCGCGACGCGGCTGCTACCCGCATAGCCGACGCGATGAAAACTCAGCACCCGATAGCGAGCGGCGAGCGCGGGCTCTTCCAGCAAGGGCTGGAACCAGTCCGCGAACAGGCCTGCGTGCACCAGCACCACCGGCTCCCCCGTGCCTCGCACCCTGTACTCCAGTTCGATGCCCGGCTCGACGCGGGCTCGATCCATCGCTTGCGCGGCCGGCGCGGCCGTCGGCGCACAGACGGCCACCAGCAACAGCGTTCCGACGAGAGTGCTCCGCGCATGGCGGAGCTTTGCGACGCAATGTGGCTTCATGACGACCCCCGATCCGGCACCATGCCGGCGGCGCCATTGCAGCGCAGATCCGCGCTCGCGTCATGAGGCGAGCGCCCCACGCACCGCGCGTCGGTGCGGGGCGGGGGTCCTAGTGCGTCGCGTAGCGCGCGCCGAAGCCGGCCTTGCGCGCACGCACGATCGCCTGTGCGCGAGTCGTTGCGGCGAGCTTGCCGAAGATGTTCGTGATGTGGTTACGCACCGTCTTCGGGCTGATCGCGAATCGCCGCGCGATGTCGTCGTTACCGAGCCCTTGCGCAATCAGTTCGAGCACGTCACGCTCGCGTTCGGTCAGATCGCCAAATCCGTTGCGCGAGTCCGCATCCTCGGCCGTCTCCAGCACGGGAAGAAAGCGGCGCAGCTCGGCCAGCAGGTGCGGCCAGGCCGGCTCGTCTTCGAGGATCACATGGTTCGCGCTATCCAGAGTGACGAACTCGGCGTCCGGGATCAGCGACGCCATCAGCTTGCCTTCCTCGTACGGCACGATCGCGTCGCGCCGTGCGTGCAGCACCAGCGTCGGGCAGCGCACCTGCCGGGCCAGGTCGCTTACATCGATCGTCTGCCACACGCGCAGCATGCGCAGCGCGGTTTGCGGCGAGGTCGCCCTGCGCATCATGTCGGTGAACCAGCGCCATTGCTCTGCCGTGCCTCCCGGGACCATCAGCGAGGTGAAGACCTGGCGGAACGCCGGCTCCTCGGTGCCCCAGCCCTGCTCGATCAGCTCCAGCATCACACGCGCCTTCTCGACCGTCGCCGGTGATGCGTCGCGCCGCAGCCGTCCCCGACAGAAGCCGCCGCAAAGGACGAGATGGCTCACGCGCTTCGGGTGACGCACGGCGTACGCGATCGCAACCGCCGGCGCGCCCGAGATGCCCCACAGCGCAAAGCGCTCCAGCCCGGCTGCGTCGGCGACCGCCTCGAGGTCGTGGACCCAGGCGTCGAATGACATGTCGGTCACATCGCGTTCCGACATCCCGACGCCTCGACAGTCGTAGTTCACCAGTTTGTGCCGGCTCGCCATCTCGACGACCAGATGCCGCATCACCGGACTCTGCCAGTCGTGTTCGACATGGCTGATCCAGGTCGGCACGCGCACCAGCGGATGGCCTCGGCCGCAAATGGCGTATGCCAGCCGCACGCGGTCGAAACTGGAGGTGAAGTGGACGGATTGCCGGAAGTCGCCCATGGCCACTCAGCTTAGCCAAGCGCCGCGTTCCCCGCAAGCGCGCCCGCATACTCGAGTAGGGGATCGCAGGAGACTATCGCGGACGACTTCGGGCTCTATGCGCGCTGGCGCACCGAGAGTTCGGGCCGAGAAGGGCACGATAGGGGCTGGTAGCTTGTGCGCCGCTCTCTTCGAGCACGCGATCCGATCCTTAACTCACGCGAAGGCAATCTCATGAACAGTATCATCTACATCGTCGGCCTAATCGTGATCGTCCTCTTTATCTTGTCGTTTTTCGGGCTGCGCTAGGGCTGAAGCGAGCTTCTCGCGGATACGGGCAGCCGAGCCCGGCGTGATCGTGAGGCACGTGTTCCGGCGCCTCCGGAACATGGCACAGCGCCCGCCAGGCAGGGTTGCCATGTCGGATTTATCGAAACCCAGCGACCACGCGCCGGCCTCAACGGGCCTGTGGCTCGCCATCAGGAAGGCCGCGAATCGGCTGCAGGACTGGTTCGTGATCCAGTCGCCGGCCGTCAGGCTGACGGTGCTGGCCCTTGCCGTCCTGATCCCGGCCACTGCCATCTATTCGTTCACGCTCATCCAGAAGCAGGCCGCGGTGGCCGAGCAGGTCAAGACCATGGCCGTTGCCGGGAAGGCGGGCGAGGCGCTCTGGACGCTCAATGACAAGCTGCCCGTGGTATTCGGCGCCGGCTCGGTGTTGGGCTTCCTGGAAAACAACCCGGTCGAGCGCATCACGGTGATCTACAAGCCACTGATGTGGAACGTATCGGAGCGCATCATCCTGATCGAATCGCAGGGCAAGCAGCACGCGTATTACCCCAGCGACATGGAGACCAAGATCTTCGCCGACAAGGCCGTCACCGCGCCGTGGGGCGGCAAGCTTGTCTTCGTTCCGCGCGAAGAGTTAAGCGCCACCAGCCTCGAATTGCTCGAGCGCCTGGATCAGCGCTTTGCCGGCGCCCGCCCGCAGTCCGAGAAGGACGGCTGGAAGGCCGGCGTCAGCGGCGCGCTGTCGGCCGCGCTGACGCTCGGCGTGCTGGGCTTCCTGTACTTCCAGCTCAAGGGCCAGTTCAAGTCGCTCAAGTTCATCGAGCCGGCGCAGGTGCAGGGCTCCATCGACGACCTGGTGGGCATGGATGACATCAAAGCCGAGGTGGCACAGATCAAGGACCAGTATCAGCGCCGCGCGGAGTATGCCGAGTATGGCATCAGCAAGCCCTTCAACGTGATGTTCAGCGGCCCGGCGGGTACCGGCAAGACCAAGCTGGCCAGCTACCTGGCCAAGGAACTGCGGCTTCCCATCCTGTTCCACTCCGCGGCCAACCTGGAAACGGGCTTCGTGGCCGGCGGCTCGAATACACTCGGCCGCATCATGGCCATGGCCAAGCGGCGCAAGCGCTGCATCGTCTTCCTGGACGAGGCGCAGGACCTGTTCATGAAGCGCGGCGGCCGCCGCAAGTTCGACGACGACACCGCGAACACCCTTCTGGCCGTGCTGGATGGCGTGCGCAGCAGGAAGGAAGCCGAGATCATCTGGATC
>Ga0180082_1000184_pt1 | contig 10747 bp, 5 predicted proteins | sample EasRiv660_16_10D_FD_121780 | JGI IMG/M metagenome (GOLD analysis project Ga0180082, IMG submission 121780) | Soil microbial communities from meander-bound floodplain in the East River, Colorado, USA - East River metaG ERMLT660_16_10D | ecosystem: Environmental > Terrestrial > Soil > Floodplain ...
CGCTGCAAGCCCGGCGGGCCGAACGATTTCCTCTACGTCGTCATCCAGGAAGCGGTATGGGACGCGCTTGCCAACCGCATCGGGCCTGAAATCGGCATGCCGGGTCTTGCGACTGATCAGAAGTTTGGCAAGATCGCGGATCGGCGCAAGAATCAGAACGAGATGTGGGAGATCATCGGCGAGTTCGCGCTGAAGCACACCAAGCGGGAGCTGATGGCGATTCTCAATCCGCTCGAAGTGCCATGCGGGCCGGTGATGGGCACCGAGGACCTCGCGAACGACGAGCACGTGCGCGGGCGCGACATGTGGGTCGAGCTCGATCACCCGCAGCGCGGCAAGTGGTGGAACGTGGGCATGCCGATCAAGCTCTCGGGCTCGCCCGCGCGCATCGAGCGCTCGCCGTTGCTCGGCGAGCACACTGAGGAAATCCTGAAAGAGGTGCTCGGCTACAGCGAGGAGCGCATCGCACAGCTGAAGAGCGCGGGGACGTTCTCGGTGCCGCCAAAAAAGGCCGCGTAGCGGCTATAGGAAAGAAGTGACTCGTTTCTCGTCCCTCGTTACTGGTAAGGCGAGAAACGGGCAACGAGCAACAAGGAACGAAATACTCTTATGAGAATCGCGATCATCGGTCAGCAGGATTTCGGGAAGGCGGTCCTCGAGGCGTTCCTCGCGCGCAAGGACGAGGTCGCCGGCGTGTTTTGCGCGCCGGAAAAACCCGGCGCCAAAGCCGACCCCCTCCGGGCCGCCGCGCAGGAGAAGGGGCTCAAGTTGTACCAGTTCAAATCGCTGCGCGAACCGCAAGCGCATGACGCCCTGAAGGGCCTCCAGGCCGATCTCGGCGTAATGGCCTACGTGCTGCAGTTCGCGCCCGACAACCTCACGCAGATCCCGCGCCTCGGCACGATCCAGTACCATCCGTCGCTCCTGCCGAAATACCGCGGCCCATCCTCGATCAACTGGCCGATCGTGCGGGGCGACACCCGCACCGGGCTCACCATTTTCCGCCCCACCGAGGGACTGGACGAGGGCCCCATCGTGCTGCAGAGAGAATTCGAAATCGGGCCGGACGAGACGCTCGGCGACCTCTACTTCAACAAGCTGTTCCCGACGGGCGTCAAGGCGATGCTCGAAGCAGCCGACCTGGTGCACGCCGGCAAGCACCGGGAAACGGTGCAGGATGAGTCCCGGGCGAGCTACGAAGGGTGGTTTCGCGAGGGTGAGGCGCGCATCAATTGGGCGAGCCACGTGGACTTCGTCTACAACCTGATCCGCGGCTCCAACCCGGCGCCGGGCGCGTGGACGACGTTGAACGGCAAGAAGCTGCGGATCTTCGACGCGCGCAAGCGCGTCGCCCGGCGCTATGCCGACGTCGTGGGCAAGATCGGCGAGGTGTCCGACGTCACCGAGGCGAGCTTCAAGGTCACCGCACAGGGCGGCACGATCGAAGTGCTGCGCGCGCGGGGGGAAGACGGGAAAAAGCTCTCCGGCGGCGATTTCGCGCGCGCCTCGGTACTGTCCTCAGGTACCCTGCTCGGCAGTTAGCATCTGCCGCGGGTTTCTGTCGGGCCGGCGGCTTCACGGGCCGGCCTGTCCTGCATTCCCCCATTTGCGGTTGCGGCGCATGCGCGCCAAAAAAGCCGCCCCTCTTCCGCGGATATCGTAAAATACATGAGTAGGCGACGATAACCCGCTAGATAACAATAAGAAAATGCAGGAATAGGGATGAGAAAACGCGATTTTTGGCGAGCCGATTGGTTTCTGGGGGTCGTGGTAGCGCTGGTCGTCCTGGCCTTGTCGGGACGCGACCTGATCCAGAGCCTGGAGCGCAAGGCCTACGACCTGGGCGTGCAGGCAACGATACGGGCCCCGTCGGACCGGGTGGCCGTCATCGCCATAGACGACGCAAGCATCGCCAACATCGGGCGCTGGCCGTGGTCGCGCGAGGTGCACGCGAGGATGGTCGAGGTCCTCGCCGGCGCCAGGGCCAAGGTCATCGTCAACAGCACGTTCTTTTTCGAGCCCCAGCTCGACGCCGGGCTCGCCTACATCAACAACCTGCTCGAACTCTACAGGAATATCCCGCAAGGGCCGACCGCGCCGCCCGGGCTGACGCAAGTCGGCGAGCTGCTGACCGAGGCCGAGCAGGCGCTCAATACTGACCGCAAGCTCGCCGCGAGCTTCGCTCGCTCGGGCAACGTGCTGCTGCCCATGGTGTTCCAGGCGCTGGCCGAGCCGCAAGGCGCGCCTGACCCGAAGAAGCCGCTGCCCGACTACGTGCTGAAGAACAGCCTGACCTTGAAGCTGGCGGGAAGCGATCAGCTGACGCTGCCGGGGATCGATCCGATCTACCCCATCCGGGAGCTGGGCGTCACGGCGCTCGCGATCGGCCATCTCAATGCCAGCAACGACGTGGACGGCGCGGTGCGCGCCGAGCCGCTGCTCATCCGCCACTACGACAAGTATTTTCCGTCGCTGGCGCTGGTGGCCGCGGCGAAGAGCCTCAACCTCCAGATTGCGGACATCCAGCCGCAGCTGGGCGAGGCGGTGCAGCTCGGGCGGCTCACCATCAAGACCGACGCTGAGCTGCGCATGCACACCTTCTTCTACGCCGACCGCGACAACCGGTCGGCGTTTCCGGTCGACTCGTTCTTCGACGTCTATAGCGGCAAGATTCCCGCAGCCAAGTACCAGGACAAGATCGTGCTGATCGGCGCCACCGCGGCCGGCCTCGGTACTGCCCAGGTCACGCCCGTTTCGCCGGCGACCGCACCGGTGCTCACCCTCGCGCACACCGTCTCGAGCATACTCGGGGAGCACTTCTTCGTGACGCCCTCGTGGGGCTTCGGGGTCGAGAAGGCCGTGTTTCTACTGGTAGCGCTCTACCTCATCCTGGTGCTGCCGCGGCTCAGGGCGGCGGTTGCCGGATCGTTGAGCCTTGCTCTCGGCATCGCGTTGATCGCCGCCCACTTCGCGCTGATGGTGACCCAGTTGATGTGGCTGCAGCTGATGGCGGCGCTGGCCCTGCTTGCGGTCGGCTACGCGGCGCTCATCACCAAGCGCTTTCTCGTCACCGAGCGCGGCAAGGAGAAGCTCGACATCGAGTCCGCCCAGAGCAACCGCATGCTCGGGCTCGCCTATCAAGGCCAGGGGCAGCTCGACACCGCGTTCGACTGCTTCAGGAAGCTGCCGATCGACGACGGCGTGATGGACCTGCTCTACAACCTGGCGCTCGATTTCGAGCGCAAGCGCCAGTTCAACAAGGCGGAGTCGGTTTTCCGCTACATGGCGGACTACAACCCCAAGTTCCGCGACCTGGAGAGCCGCCTCAAACGCGCCAAGGCGATGTCGGAGACGGTCATGCTGGGTGCGGGCGGCGGGCACCCCGGCGGCACGGTGCTCCTGCCCGGCGGAGGCGTGGAAAAGCCCATGCTCGGCCGCTACGAGGTGGAGAAGGAGCTCGGCAAGGGCGCGATGGGCGTCGTCTATCAGGGCAAGGACCCCAAGATCGGGCGCGTGGTGGCGATCAAGACCATGGCGTTGTCGCAGGCGTTCGAGCCCGATGAGCTGAAGGACGTGAAGGAGCGCTTTTTCCGCGAGGCCGAGACCGCGGGGCGCCTGACCCATCCCAACATCGTGACCATCTACGATGCGGGCGAAGAGCACGATCTCGCCTATATCGCGATGGAATTCCTCAAAGGCAGGGACCTGACTTTGTACAACAAGCCCGACAAGCTGCTGTCGCTCGAAACGGCGCTGTCGATCACCGCCCGCGTGGCCGAGGCGCTCGCCTACGCCCACAAGAACAGCGTGGTGCACCGCGACATCAAGCCCGCCAACATCATGTACGAACCGGTGTCCGACAGCGTCAAGGTCACCGACTTCGGCATTGCGCGCATCACCGACTCCTCCAAGACCAAGACCGGCATGGTCCTGGGCACCCCTTCCTACATGTCGCCCGAGCAGCTGGCCGGAAAGAAGATCGAGGGTCGCTCGGATCTGTTCTCGCTCGGCGTTACGTTCTACCAGCTTGCCTGCGGGCGCCTGCCGTTCGAGGGCGAGTCGATGGCCCAGCTCATGTTCAAGATCGCCAACGAGCCGCACGCGGATATCCGCACCCACAACGCGCGGCTGCCGGCGTGCGTCGCTGCGATCGTCAACAAGGCCCTTGCCAAGGATCCGGATCAGCGCTATCAGAATGGCGAGCAGATGGCCAAGGCGCTGCAACTTTGCCTGCACAGCCTGCCCGGGGCGCGGCAGGCGGCCCAGCAGGTGCCCCAGCATGCGCCGGCGGCAGGCTCCATAGGCTGAACGCGCGATGATCAATCTCAGCTCAGTGCTGGAGGTCGCGATCGCCACCCACCCCGGGATGGTGAGGTCGCACAACGAGGACAGCATCGCGGCCGACGCGGAGATCGGGCTGGCGGTGCTCGCCGACGGGATGGGCGGTTACAACGCCGGGGAAGTCGCCAGCGGCATCGCGGTCGAGCTGATCCGGACCGAAATGAAGAAGTCGCTTTCAAACAAGAATCCCGAGGAGATCAACGGTCAGGATGCCGAGCGGCTGATCGAAACGCATGCGACCCGCGCCAACACCGCCATCTATCAGGCATCGCAAAGCCAGCCCCAGTATTCCGGCATGGGCACGACGCTGGTGGTGGCGCTGTGGCACGATAACCAGATCTCGGTCGGGCACATCGGCGACTCGCGCCTCTACCGCCTGCGGGGCGGCGCGCTGGAGCAGATCACGCGCGACCATTCTTTGTTGCAGGAACAGATAGATAGCGGCATGATTACCAAAGAGCAGGCGCGGCATTCGCAGAACAAGAACCTGGTTACGCGTGCCGTCGGCATCGACCCGGAGGTGGAAACGGAGATCCATACCTACTCCGTACAGCCGGGCGATGTGTACCTATTGTGCTCCGACGGGCTTTCCGACATGGTGACCGACGAGGATGTCCAGTTGACGCTTTCCTCGCTTGCCGCCAACCTGCCGCTCGCGGCGGAGCAGCTGGTGCAGCTGGCGAACGACAACGGGGGGCGCGACAACGTTTCGGTGATATTGGTGCGGATCGCGAAGGATTACCCGGCACGTGCCGGCATGCTGGATAAAGTGAAGGCTTGGTTCAAATGGAAGGCGGGGATACCACCATGGCGAAGTTGATTCTCAGTCTGGAAGGATCGGTGATCAGGGAGATCCCTCTCGACAAGGAGCGCATCACAATCGGGCGCAGGCCGCAGAACGACATCCAGATCGAGAACCTGGCGGTCAGCGGCGAGCATGCCTGCATCGTCACCATCCTCAATGACTCGTTCCTCGAGGATCTGGGCAGCACCAACGGCACGCTGGTCAACGGCAACCCGATCAAGAAGCATATCCTGCAGAACAACGATGTGGTCGAGATCGGCAAGTACAAGATGAAGTACGTGGTCGAGGCCGCCGCCGCCGGGCAGGCCGCGCAGGATGACTTCGAGAGGACCATGGTGATGAAGTCGTCTCCGGGGAAGCCGACCGCGCCCAAACCTGCGGCCGCTCCAACATCCCCGCCAACGAACGCGCCAAGGCCCTCCGCGGCTGCCCCGTTGACATCCCCGTCCAAGCCGGCTGCCCCGTTGACATCCCCGCCCAGGCCGGCGGCCCCAGCCGCTGCCGCGCAAAAGCCTGCGGCCGCCGAAGCCCAGCCGCTCGCCGCCCTGCAGCTTCTCACCGGCCCGAATGCGGGCAAGGAGATCGATCTCGTCAAGAACCTCACCACGCTGGGCAAGCCGGGCGTGCAGGTGGCGGTGATCACGCGACGCCCGCAAGGCTACTTCATCACCCATGTCGAGGGCGCTGTCTTTCCGGTGCTCAACGGCAAGGCGATCGACGCTCAGGCCCGGCAGCTCAACGATCACGACGTGATTGAGCTGGCAGGGGTGAAAATGGAGTTCTTCCTCAAGAGATAAGAACGGCCGCCGTCAGGAGCGCGCGAACGCGCACTCCGCGCGCGGCGGCGGTGCCGGTCCCGGGTCCTTTCTCAATCCAGTCCGTTAGGGGACGAGCGCAGTGCTGGCAGTGTTAGAAAAGCATCTGGCGCGGATGATCATCGGCCTCGTCGTGGTGGCGGTCTTTCTGGCTCACGTGATCGAACTGGGGGGGCTGCGACTGCCGTTGCTGGCAAACCTCGAGGCGATCGTCTACGACACGCGGCTGCGGCTTACCATGCCGCAAACCGTGGATCCCCGCATCGTCATTCTCGACATCGACGAGAAGAACCTCGCGGAAAGGGAACAGGGCGGGGAAGGCCGCTGGCCGTGGCCGCGCGACCGGCTTGCTCTTCTCATGGACAAGCTGTTCGACCGCTACGAGATCGCCGTCGTCGGCTTCGATATCGTGTTTTCCGAGCGCGACGAGTCCTCGGGCATCCGCGTGCTCGAGCGGCTCTCCGAGCGGGAGTTGCGCGACGTCTCCCAGTTCCAGTCCATTTTGAGGCGCCTCAAGCCGCAGCTCGAATACGACGACATCTTCGCCCGCAAGATCCAGGGCCGCCCGGTGGTGATGGGCTACGTTTTGCTGGGAGAGGACTCCGCCGCGGTGCAGAAAAAGGGGATGCTGCCCGCACCGATCTTGTCGTCCAAGTCGTTCGAGGGCCGGACGGTGGCGACAACCTCGTGGGGCGGCTATACGGCGAACCTGAACGTATTGCAGAAGGTCGCGGCAGGCGGCGGCCATATCAATGCGCGAACCGACGATGATGGCATCATCCGGCGGGTGCCGATGTTGGCGGAGCATGGCGGCGCCTATTACGAGCCGTTGTCGCTGGCGATGGTTCGCGTTCTGCTCGGCTCGCCGCCAGTGAAGGCATTGGCGCCGGGAGCGGGCTTCGGCGCCGGGCACGCCCGCTCCGAACTCGAATGGCTGCAGGTCGGATCGCTCTTGATACCGGTGGACGAGGAGGCATGCGCGCTGGTGCCCTACCGCGGACGCACGGGCAGCTTCAAGTATTTTTCCATCGTGGACGTGATGAACGAGCGCATCGACCCGGCCGAGCTCAGGGGCAAGATCGTGCTGGTCGGCACGACGGCTCCGGGGCTGCTGGATCTGCGGGCGACCCCCGTGGACCCCGTCTATCCGGGGGTCGAGGTCCACGCCAATATGATTTCAGGCATGCTCGACGGCAACATCAAGCAGCGCCCGCCCTTCGTGGTGGGCGCGGAGTTCGTGCTGTTGCTCGCCTCGGGGGTGGCCATGGCCCTGGTGCTGCCGCTGCTGACTCCCCTCACTTCCACGCTCGCGACGCTGCTGGTGCTGGCGGCGGCGCTGGCGACCAACGTCATGATGCTCCAGCACGGTGATCTGGTACTGCCGCTCGCCTCCGGGTTGGTCATGATCCTGTTGCTGTTCACGCTCAACATGGCTTACGGCTTCTTCGTCGAGGCGCGTGGCATGCGCCAGATCACGGGCCTCTTCGGGCAGTACGTGCCGCCCGAGCTGGTGGACGAGATGGCGCGCGACCCCGAGAAGTACAACATGAAGCCGCGCGCGGCGGAGCTCACGATCCTGTTCTCGGACGTGCGCGACTTCACCAGCATCTCCGAGGCGCTTCAGCCCGAGGAGCTGCGCGAGTACATCAACGAGTACCTAACCGAGATGAGCGCGATCATCCGCAACCGCCACCGCGGCACGCTCGACAAATACATGGGCGACGCGATCATGGCGTTCTGGGGCGCCCCGGTAGCCGATCCTCAGCACGCGCGCAACGGCGTGCTGGCGGCGCTCGACATGCAGAAGGAATGCAGGATCCTGAACGAGAAATTCGCCGCGCGGGGCTGGCCGACCCTCAAGATCGGCGTCGGCGTCAATTCCGGCAACGTGCGCGTGGGCGACATGGGGTCTAAGGTGCGCCGCGCCTACACCGCGATGGGCGACGTGGTGAACGTCGCCTCGCGGCTCGAGGGCGTCACAAAGCGGTATGGGGCTGATATCATTATCGGCGACGGCACCAGGAAGCTGATTTCCGGTATTGTCCTGCGCGAAGTCGACCGGGTGCGCGTGAAGGGCAAGGAGGAGCCGGTTACCATTTACGAGCCACTCGGTCTGGAAGGGCAGGTGGAGCAAGCCAAGCAAGATGAGATTAATATATGGAATCAAGCGCTTAGGCTGTACCGGCAGCAGGAGTGGGACCGCGCCGAAGTGCAGCTCCTCAACCTGCGAAAAATGGCTCCGGACGGCGAACTTTACGGGTTGTTCATCGAGCGCATCGCGCACCATCGCGCCCATCCGCCGGGTGAGGGCTGGGACGGGGCATGGACCTTTGAAACCAAGTAGCGGTGAAATTCGGAGTGCTCGATTGCACGGTTTCGTCACGCACCTGAAGCCGCGCGAGTCCGAGCGCGTCCTGGGGCAGCTTGCGGTTGCGCTGAAGGCGCGCCGGCCGCAGATGCTGCGAGACAGCCAGGTGTTCCAATTCTGAGCACCCCCGAAAGCGGTGAAAATTCACGCCGCGCTGGCACGATTCTGGCTCGGTATTGCAGGTTGCGAGGCGGCGCGCTCCGGGAACGGTGCAACGGCGTTCCGCGATGTGGAACTGGAATCCAGGAACTTCTGTTAACGGCGTAAATCGGAACTGGTCGAGGGCCATATGAGCACCGTACTCCACAGCAAGCCGGTCAGCCGCGACAACCTAGCCGAGAAGCTGGGTTTTCAGCAGAAACTGCAAGCGGTCACCAACAAGATCCACGCGACCAAGAACATCGACGAGATCATTCTCGAGTTGTCGCAGGAACTGTGCAATCTGTTCGGCGCCGACCGGCTGACGATCTACCTCACGAACGAGGACCGGGGCTCGATCGTCTCGAAGGTTAAGACCGGGCTCAATTCGTTCAAGGACATCAAGCTGCCGATCAACGAGCAGTCGATCGCGGGTTTCGTCGCCTGCAACAAGCGCATGGTCAACATCCGCGACGTCTACGATGACGTGGAGCTGAAGTCCTACAGCCCCCAGCTGAACTTTCTCAAGGCGGTTGACGCCAAGACCGGCTATCGGACGAAGCAGATGCTGGTCGCGCCCGTGGTGGAGGCCAAGACAAAGGAGCTGATCGGCGTGGTGCAGATCATCAACTTCAAGGCCGGGCAGACGTACCCGCCGCACATGGAGGAGGGGGTGGTGCAATTGTGCGAGACGCTGGCGATCGCATTCCGCCAGCGCCAGGGCTCGATGATGCAGGTGCGCACCAAGTACGACGGGCTGGTGACCAACGGGGTGATTTCGGCGGAAGAGCTGGAGCTGGCGCAGCGCTCGGCGCGGCGCAAGAATCTCGACATGGAGACAGTGCTGATCGAGGAATTCAAGGTCAAGCTCCAGGCGCTGGGCGAGGCGCTCGCGTCCTATTTTGGCGTGCCGTACGAGCCGTTCAAGTCGGACCGCCTCAAGTCGCCCGATCTCATCAAGAACATGAGCCGTGACTTCTGCAAGACCAACACCTGGGCACCGATCGAGGACAGCAAGGACGGCATCGTCATCGTGGCCACCGATCCCGAGCGGATCAAGGCCTCGAAGATGGTGAACAACATCTATCCCAAGAGCAAGATCGTCTACCGGGTGATCACCAATCGCGAGTTCGACCAGACGCTCGACCAGCTGTTCGGCAGCGGCGGCGGATTCGGAGGGGACCCTGGCGACATCGGCGACATACTCGGCACACTCGATGACGAGGACGCGGGGCCCGTCGAAGGCGCGGAGGACGTGGCTAATGCAGCGAACGACAACGAAGTGGTCAAGCTGGTCAACAAGGTGATTATCGACGCCTACCAGCAGGGCGCCTCGGACATCCACATCGAGCCCTACCCGGGCAAGGCCAAGACCGAGATCCGCTTCCGCAAGGACGGCGAGCTGATGAATTACATCTCGGTGCCGGGCAGCTACCGCAACTCGATCGCCGCGCGCCTGAAGATCATGTGCGACCTCGACATTTCCGAGCGCAGGAAGCCGCAGGACGGCAAGATCAAGTTCAAGAAGTTCGGTCCGCTCGATATCGAGCTGCGGGTCGCCACCATCCCGACGCAGGGGGGCGTGGAAGACATCGTCATGCGGATACTCTCGGCTGGCGAGCCCTTGCCCCTCGACAAGATGGGCTTTTCCAAGCGCAACCTGCAGCTGTGCAAGCGGGAGGTCGACAAGCCGTATGGCCTGTTCTTCGTGTGCGGGCCGACCGGCTCGGGCAAGACCACCACGCTGCATTCAGTCCTCGGCTACCTCAACACGCCGGAAATGAAGATCTGGACCGCCGAGGACCCCGTCGAAATCACGCAGAAGGGCCTGCGTCAGGTGCAGATGAACCCCAAGGCGGGCCTCACCTTCGCGATCGCCATGAGGGCGTTCCTGCGGGCCGACCCGGACGTGATCATGGTGGGGGAGATGCGCGACAAGGAGACGGTCTCGACCGGCATCGAGGCCTCGCTCACGGGGCACCTGGTGTTCGCCACCCTGCATACCAATAGCGCGCCCGAATCCATCGTGCGCCTGCTCGACATGGGGATGGATCCCTTCAACTTCGCCGACGCATTGCTCGGCGTCCTCGCCCAGCGTCTCGCCCGACGGCTGTGCAAGTGCAAGGAGCCGCACGTCGCGACGGCGGAAGAGATCCACTCGCTGATGGAGGAGTACTCGCTCGAGCTGCAAAAAGCGGCAACCTGGAAGAAGGATCCCAAAGCGGCACGCCAGAAACTCTACGAGGAGTGGGTGAAGGAATTCGGCAACGACCGGGGGGA
>Ga0180082_1000186_pt1 | contig 10724 bp, 8 predicted proteins | sample EasRiv660_16_10D_FD_121780 | JGI IMG/M metagenome (GOLD analysis project Ga0180082, IMG submission 121780) | Soil microbial communities from meander-bound floodplain in the East River, Colorado, USA - East River metaG ERMLT660_16_10D | ecosystem: Environmental > Terrestrial > Soil > Floodplain ...
ACTCGTACAGCGGGACATACCGGTCCTTCTGACCCCCGGCCACTTCCCGCTCGTATGCCAGACCGTAGGTCTTCGAGGAGAGGGACAGGTCGGCCGCCGGGGCCGTGGCCGCGAACAGGAGGGGAAGGAGCAGCGTGATGGCAACAACAGAAGGGAGCAGCCTTTTCCCGAGAGGGATCACGGTCGTCGGACGTCCCATTCGTACCCCCAAAACGGTATTTGAATCGGCATCATTTTCTCAAAAAACCAAAGGAAACATCAATAACTATTTTCGGCAACTATTTTCGGCAACGACGCCCGACGCTTCATCGAACGCACCGTTAAAAATCCGGCAACGGGAGCGGGTGGGGCGGTGTACAATCAACCCACCAGCACCCAAAAGGAGATCCCGCATGAAGCCGTTCCTGCCCGCCTGCGTTCTCGCCGCGTTTCTCGTCCTGTGCCTTTCCGCCCCTGCTGCCGCGTTCCGGAAGGAGGCCGGGGCTCCCGGGGAGTGCGGGGAGTGCCACAAACTCACGAAGGAAGAGGCGGGGAAGGTGCTCGGGAAGATCGCGGACAACGTCGTCGCCGTCGCGCCCGGTCCGTTCCCCGGCGTCTGGGAGGTGGACGTCGTCCGCAACGGGAAAACCTATCCGCTCTATCTCGACTATTCCCTGAAGTACTTCTTCAGCGGGCAATTCATCCGCCTGTCCGACATGGCGAACCTCACCGGCCAGCGGTACCAGGACCTCAACCGCGTGGACGTCGCTTCCATCCCGGTCCGGGACGCCATCCGGGTCGGGAGCAAGGCGGCGAAGAAAACGGTGATCGTCCTGTCCGACCCGACATGCCCCCATTGCGTGAGGCTGCACGGGGAGATCAAGAAAGCGGTGGCGAAGGATCCGGACGTGGCGTTCTTCGTCATGCCCTACCCCAGGAACCCGAAAGACATTGCCACCTACCGGAAGTGCCAGGCCGTGATCTGCTCGAAGTCCGAGAAGCTGCTCGACGACGCCTACGCCGGGAAGGCGCTTCCCGAGCCCACCTGCAAGACCGGCGCGGTGGACGATACGATCCGGCTCACGGAGCGGCTGAAGATCGAGGGGACGCCGACGATGATCCTCCCGGACGGGCGCATGATCGGCGGCTACATGGAGGCGGAGGCGCTGCTCTCGCTCCTGAACGGCGGCAGGTAGACCGACCGGGACACCCGGCCGCCATCCGGCACCTCGGCGACCACTAGCGTGCGGGGGCCTTGCCGCGCCGCTCGGCGAGGAGCTCCTCCACGCGGGACTTGAGCCGTTCGGGGGATGCGAACCCGTAGAACCGGGTCCATTTCCCTTCCCGTCCGTCGCCGACCAGGAACGCCGGGGGGTGGTCCGCGAAATCCGGGGAGTACATCCCGATCCCCTCCAGCACACGGTCGACGGCCTTCTTCTCGCCGGTCAGGAAGTGCCACCCCGGCCGGGCATCCCACTGCTCCGCGTATTTCTTCAGGCGAGGCGGGATGTCCGTCAGGGGGTCGACGGTGATGGAGATCAGCCGCACCTCCCGTTCCAGCCGGTCGCCCAACTGTTCCTGGAGGTCGGCGAAGATGCCTCCCAGGATGGGGCAGATGAGGCCGCACGTGGTGAAAAACGTGTCGATCACAACGATCCGGTCGCCGATCACGTCCCTTTGGAACCGCACCTTCCGCCCGTCCTGGTCCAGCAGGGGAACGTCGTGCAGCCGGACGGTGACCGATCCGGACGATACCTCCTTCGGGGTCCCGCTCCCCTTCGCATCCTCCGCCCGCGCGAACGGCGGGGGTCCCGCCAGCGCCGCCGCCAGCGCCAGCGCGGCCAAGGCCCGCGCGGAAAGGGCGGTTCCCCACTCCCTGCGCATCATCGTCCCCCCTTGAACGTCAGGATCCTTCCTCCCTAGGACGTTCCCCACCCCCCCCGGATTCGGGAAAAGTCCATCCGATCACCGCGAAGCCCCGGCCTCCCTCCGCGAGAGGAAATCGCGGATGCGGGGCAGGACGGCCTCCGGGGGCTGATCGCCGCGCATCTTGGACCAGCGGGCGTTCTTCACGTCCCCGAGGACGAACGTCATCGAGTGGTCCTCGAAATCCTCCTGGAACTCGCCGAACCGCTTGATCACCGCGTCGACGTCTTTCTTCGGGCCTGTGAGGAAGGTCCAGCCGGGCTTCGCGCCGTACCGTTCCGCGTACTTCCTCAGCTCCTCCGGCGTGTCGTCTTCCGGATCCACGCTGATGGAGACGAAGAAGACGTCCTTCCCGAACCGTTCGCCGAGGGAATTCTGGACGTCGGAGAGGTTGTGCATCAGGATCGGGCAAATGTCCGTGCAGCTGGTGTAGATGAAGCTGATGAGGACGATCTTCCCCCGCAGCGCGTCGGTGTAGAAGCGCACCTCCCGCCCGTCCTGGTCGAGCAGCTTCGCGTCGGTGAAGTAACGCCGCTGCTCCCCCTCGTCGAGGCGGCGGGGGACTTTTTCCTTGGGGGCGTGAGGAGCGGAGACCGCGTTGTCCTTCGGCGGCGCCCCGTGCCGGTGCGCGTCGTGCGCGAGGACGCCGGTCGCCGGCACCCCGCCCGCAAGAACCGTCGAGAGGGCGGCCGATGCCAGCATCTTGCGGATCCGCGGCTTCACTCCCCTCCCCCCCTCAGCTGCAAGCCGACCCACGCCACCAGCTCCATCGGGTCGAACGGTTTTTCCAGATACGCGGTGCATCCTTTCCCGGCGAGCTCCGCGACGAGGGCATGGTCGCCGAAGCAGGTGATCGCGCACACCCGCGTGCGGTCCCCGCGCTCCCGCAGGGCGTCGATCAACTCGGACCCGGACATCTCCGGCATCCGGATGTCGGTGACCACGAGGTCGAACGGGTCGCCGGCGTCCCGGGCGGACAGGATCTTCGCGAGCGCCGCCCTGCCGTCCGCGGTCTCCTCCACGCGGTAGCCGCCCCTGCGCAACGCCACCCCGGCGGCGAACCGCAACCCTTCCTCGTCGTCGACGAACAGGATGCGGGGGTGCGGGAGCGGGGCCATTCCGCTACGCCTCCGGCTCCGCCCGGCCTTTTTCCCCCCGCCCCCCCCGCACCAGCCGCTTGTTCAGCGCCTGGCGGGTGATGCCGAGGAGGGATGCCGCGATCCCCTGGTTGTCCCGTGCCCTCGCGAGGGCCTCGGCGACGAGTTGATCCACGGCCTCCTTGAGGGTGGGGAGCCGCGACAGACCGCTGAAGAGAGGAGAGGTTCCGGCCGGGGCCGCGGCGCCGGGGGACGCCTCGCCCGCGGGCGGCGCCTCCCTCGTCCCGACCGTTTTCCGGAAGCTCTCCAGGGAGAGGACCCCCCCGGTGTGGCGGACCACCGCGTCGAAGACCATCATCCGCAGTTCCCGGACGTTCCCGGGATAGTCGTAGGTGGACAGCAAGGTGTACAGCTCCGCGGGCGGCGTGGGCTTCCGCCTCCCTTCCGACTCCGCCGCCTCGGCGAGAAACGCGTCCACCAGCAGAGGGATGTCCTCCTTCCGCTCCCGCAAGGGAAGGAGGTGGACCTTGTGCCCCGACAGCCGGTAATAGAGGTCATGCCGGAAACGGCCTTGGGAAAGGAGCGCCTCGAGGGAGCGATGGGTGGCGCAAATGATCCGGGCGTCGCTCTCCCTGGGGACGTCGGCGCCGAGGGGGTAATATTTCCGGCCCTCGATGAGGCGGAGCAGCTTCACCTGGGAAGACTCGCTCAAGTCCCCGATCTCGTCCAGGAACAGGGTCCCGCCCGCGGCCCGGGCGATCAGACCCTCCCGTGCCTGGTCTGCCCCGGTGTACGCTCCCTTCCGGTGCCCGAAGAGGGTGTCGGAGAACAGGACGTCGTCCAGGCCCGCCACGTTCACGGGCACCAGCTCCCCGCGGCAGCCGCTGATGGCGTGGATGGCCCGCCCCACCAGCTCCTTCCCCGTCCCCGTCTCCCCGGTGACCAGCACGGGGTGCCGGGAGGGGGCGACGACCTCGACGTACTGGAAGGCGGCCAGCATCTTCCGGCTCTGCGTGACGATCTCCCTGAAGGCGGAGGCGTTCCGGAGCTGCCCCGAGAGGAAGTGCTCCTTAAGGGAGTGGACCTCCGCCCGTAGCGTCCGGACTTCCTGCGCGCGGCGGATGCAGGAGACGAACCGGGCGGGCTCCACCGGCTTGACGAGGTAGTCGAAGGCCCCGATCCGCATGCACTCCACGGCGATCTCCACCTCGTTGCGCCCGGTCATCACGACGACGGGGAGATCCGGGTACCGGTCCTTCAGCTTCTGCAGCAGATCCTGGCCGGAGAGGTGGGGCATGGTCAGGTCGATGACCACCGCGGCGGCCTCGCGCCCCTCGAGGAAAGGGATCACCTGCCGGCTGTCCTCGATCGTGGCGACCGGGGAGATCCCCGCAGTGCGCAGCGCCACCCCTGCGGAGAGGAGGAACTGGGCGTCGTCGTCCACCATCAGAACAGGGAATCCGCCCGCCGCAGGTGCCATCGGTCAGACTCCCGAGGGGATCTTCGACGCGAGGTCTCCCGCGCCGTTCCGGATCGTATCATCGTTCCCCGGGAGGCGGACGACCGCCCGGGTCCCCTTCCCATCCTCCGACTCGAATTTGAGCGTCCCCTTATGCTTCTGCACGATGGACCGGCAGATGGACACCCCCAGGCCCAGACCCCCGTCGGCCAGACGCGTGGAGAAGAACGGCTCCTTGATCCCCTCCAGCACCTCGGGGGCCATCCCCACGCCCTCGTCCTCCACGCACACCTCCACCTCCCGGGTACCCGGGGCCAGGCGGGTGCTCACCCGGACGCCCCGCTGGTTCGAGGGGAGAGCCTGGAGCGCGTTGTTCATCAGGTTGATGATCACCTGCTCCAGTTCCTGGGACGACCCCGACACCGGGGGGAGGTCTTCGTCGAGCTTCATTTCGAACCGGTGGGTGGCCTTGATGATCTCGTGGTTGAGGATGGCGACGGCGGTCCGGACGACGTCGTTCATCTGCACCGGCGCGTGCTCTTTCGCCCGGTCCTGCCGCGCGAAGTCCTTCAGGTTCCCCACGATCCCCTTGATCCGCAAGGAGGCGTCGGAGATCCCCCGGGCGAGCCTTGGGACCACTTCCCGCATCTCGGAGTACGGCAGGCCGCCGAGGGAAAAATCCCCGTTCTCCCGGAAGTACGCCTCCAGGACCGGTACCGCGTCGTCCCAGGCGGAGACGATCATCGGCGCGTTGAACATGATGAGGTTGTTCGGGTTGTTCACCTCGTGGGCGACGCCGGAGACGATCGTCCCCAGGGAGGCCATCCGGTTGGCGTGAATGAGCTGCGCCTGGTGGATCTTCGCCTCCTCCTCCATTTGAACGCGACCGGTGATGTCCCGGAAGGAGCAGAAGGTCACCTCCCCGTCCCGCAACAGGATCGAATACCCGCGCACGGAAACGACGATCCGGGTGCCGTCCTTCCGGAAATGGGTCGCGCGGTCGACGTTCAGGCCCGCGCCGCGATGCATGCCGGCGACGGAGGAGGAGAACCACGCGAGGTCCTCCGGCGGGATGAACAGGGCGATACCGCCTCGCAGCAGTTCTTCGAGGGATTGCCCGTGAAGCTTCGTCGCCGCGGGATTGGCGTCGAGGATCTCGGCGGTGCCCTTCCGGAAGAGGATCTGCGGCTCCTCGCTCTGCTCGAAGAGCTGGTGGAACCGCTCCTCGCTGACCCGTAACATCTCCTCGGCGCGCTTGCGCTCCCCGATGTCCCGGTCCACCCCGCGGTACCCGAGGAACATCCCGTCCGCGTCGAAGAATGGCGCTCCGCTGGTCTCGATCACCACGCGGCGGCCGTCCTTGTGCAGGTAGACGTTCTCCATCCCCCGGAATACATCGCGGCGGGCGATGACCCCGTCGAAGATCTCCTTCATCCGCCGGGCCTCGACGTCGGGCATCAGGTCGAAGGGGGTCTTCCCGAGGATCTCCTCCGGCTCGTACCCGAGGAGGTCGCGAACCTTCGGGCTGACGTAGGTGTAGATGCCCTTCCGGTCGAACTCCCACACCAGGTCGGAGACCGTCTCCACGAGGTTCTGGAATTTCTGCCGGGCCTCGCGCAACGCCTCGTCCCCCAGGCGGCGCTCGGTGATGTCCTCGCGCACCCACAGCAGGTTCGTGGTCTCCCCCTCCTCCGTGCGGATCGGGGTCGCCGTGGTGGACTCCCAATAAACCTCCCCGTTCTTCCGGAGACACTCGTACTCCCCGTGCCACACCTTCCCCGACCGGACCGCCGCCCGCATCTCTTCCCATTCCCTCGCCGGGACCTTGCAGTTGTGGGGCACCTCTCCGCCGAGGGCATCCTTTACGGTGCAGCCGGTCATGGACGAGTACCGGGTGTTCGCGTACTCCACGTTCCCGTCGAGATCCGTGATGACGATGGCGGAAGGGCTCTGCTCGACGGCGAGAAGGAGCTTGCGGACCTTGAGATCCTCCATCTTCTTCCGCGCGGTGATGTCCACGAAGGAGGCGACCACGCCGACCATGGAGCCCGAGGCGTCGAGCAGCGGCGCGGCGTTCTCCGAGAGAAACACCCGGGAGCCGTTCGCGTGCCGGATCCCGAACTGAACGTCGTGCACCGGCATCCCGGTGGCCCGGACCCTCGCCACGGGACTTCCCCCCGGCGGGATCGGGGCCCCGCCGGCATCGCTCAGATCCCACACCGGGGCGTCGTACCGGCGGCCGATGATCTGCGTCCGGTCGACCCCGAGGGCCTGGCACGCCATGTGGTTGGCGAAGGTGATTTTCCCCTCGGCGTCGAAGCCCACGGCTCCGCTCGCGTTCGTTTCGAGGATCCTGGCGAGCCGGTCCTCGCTCTGCCGCAGTTCGGACTCCTTGATGCGGAACGCCCTGGTGCCAAGACGCACGAGAACATAGATGATGATCGAGGTGCTGAAGACATAGAAGACGTCGTCCACCCAGATAGGGAGACCAATGGTATGGGAATGGATGAACGTTTCCGACACGGCCAGGAAGAAGAGCCCGCAGATCAGATAGGCGACGGTGATCGTCTTGGCCAGGCTATCCTCCCCCAGCCATTTCCCTGCGCCCAGCCGGCGTACGAACTCCCATCGGTCCACGGGGGTGCCTCCTCTCTTCCTCTCAGGAATAATATCGTAATAAGGACCCCGGTTTCAGAAAAGGATAAAGTATACTGAAGTTATCAATGCCCGGTCCCTCTCCAGGGACGGAAAGCGCGCCCGATGCCGTCGCTTTTCTCCGCGTTCCAGTCCCACCTCCAGGCGGGGTCTCCCTTGGCGTACGCCGTCGCTTTCCTCGGAGGGATGTTCGTCAGTTTCACCCCGTGCGTCTACCCGGTCCTGCCGGTGACGGTGGGGTACATCGGAAGCCGCGGGAGGGGATCCCGCCGGCGAGCGTTTCTCCTGTCCGCCGCCTATGCGGTCGGGATGGCCTTGACGTACGCGGCGCTCGGCATGGCGGCGGGGCTTTCCGGAAGCGTGTTCGGCGAGGCGACGTCCCACCCCCTCTCGTATCTGCTCCTGGGGAACGTCTGCATCCTTCTCGCCCTCTCCATGTTCGACGTCTTCCACCTCCCCACCCCCGCGATCCTCGCCCGCGCCGGCGGGACGGGGAGCGCGCCGGGAGGGATGGGAGGCGCCTTCGTCGTGGGCATGTTGTCGGGCCTCGTGATCGGGCCGTGCACGGCGCCGGTGCTCGGGGGGCTGCTGCTGTACGTCGGGGCGAGCGGGCACCCCGTCTTCGGCGCCACGCTCCTGTTCACCTTCGCGCTGGGGATGGGGCTTCCCGTCGTCGCCCTCGGGACGTTCGCGGGATTATTGACGACCTTGCCGAAGGCGGGGGCGTGGACGGTGAAGGTCCAGCGCGCGTTCGGCATCCTTCTCCTGCTGGCGGGCGAGTACCTCCTCCTCGAGGCGGGGAAGCGGCTGGTCTGACCCGAACCGCCCCCGGGCCGGGGGCCATCGAACGATGTGAGGAGTAGACGATGAGACACCGGTACGCCGTCGCCGCAATCCTGTTCCTGGTGTGCGGGGCCGCCCTCGCGGGGCCGGAGCGTTCCCTTCCGGGCGCCGGCGGGGCCGCGGCGGCCCCCGGAGCGGAAAGCGACCGGCCCGCGGATTTCACCCTTGCCGACCTGGACGGACAGCCGGTGACACTGAGCCGGTTCCTGGGGAAGGCGCCGGTCCTGCTCGTCTTCTGGGCGACGTGGTGCCCGGAGTGCAAGGCGGCCATCCCGGAGATCAACGCGTTGACCACGGGACCGCTCGCGGAAAAGCTTCAGATCTTCGGGATCGACTTCCGGGAATCCCGGGAAAAGGTCGCACAGGCGGTCAAGTCGCGCGGGATCCGCTACCCGGTTCTCCTCGACGAGCGGGGACAGGCGGCCCGGGCGTTCGGGGTCGTCGGCGTCCCGACCTACATCCTCATCGGCAGGGAGGGAAAGGTGCTCTACCGGGAGCACGTCCTCCCCGCCGACATCTCCCGGTACCTGTAACCCCCGGAAATCCGTTACTGCGGCGGCGGCGACTCCGCCGGAGGGATGTTGCTCGTCGGGTCCGGCACCGGCAGGACCGGCTGGACCTTCAGGCGGATCCCCTGCGCCTCCTTCATGCGGGCCTTCAGCTGCGCCACCCGTTCCTCGAAGTCCCGGCTGAGCTGGACCCCCTCCGCCACGCTGCGGATCACCCGCGGGGTGATGAAGATGAGCAGCTCGTTGCGGCTGACGCTGTCCGTCCGCGAGCCGAAGATCCACCCGAATACGGGGATCTTGTAGAACCACGGCAGCCCGCTCCGGTCGAGCGACTTCCGCTCCTTCACCAGCCCGCCGAGGACGATGCTCTGGTCTTGCGAGGCGATCAGATTCGTGGAGATGCTCCGCTTGAAGAAGGTCGGGTTCGACCCCGCCGCGAGCGTGTCGACGTCGCTCACCTCCTGCTCGATCTCGAGCGTCACCAGTCCGAGGTCGTTGATGAACGGCGTGAAGGAGAGGATGACGCCGACGTCGCGATACTCCACGGTGGTGGTCGTCACCGGCGGGTTCGTGGCGCTGTTCAGGATGGAGGACGTGATGGGGATCTGGTCCACCACGTTGATCTTCGACTTCTTCCCGTTGGTCGCGATGACGCTCGGCGAGGAGATGACCGAGGCCCTGCCGTCCTCCGCCAGCGACCGGAACGCCGCCGTCAGCTTCCCCGTCTTCTCGATCAGGTAGCTGAAATTGTTCAGCCCGGGAAGCACGGGAGCGAGGGTGGCGGTCTGGTTGAACCCGCCGCCGGTGCCCGTCCACGTCCAGTCGATCCCGAGCCGCAGATCGTCCCTGAGGTTCACCTCCCCCACCAGCACCTCGAGCAGCACCTGCTGGGGGTACACGTCGATCGTCTTGAGGATCTCCAGGGCGTCCGCGTACTCGGAGAGGCTCGCGCGCAGGATCAGCGAGTTCGTCGGCTCGTCCGGGATGATATCGAAGGGATGCGTGGAAGCCTCGTTCTCCCCTTTCGCGTCCTTCGTGTCCTTCACGACCTTCGCCACCGGCTGTGCGGTCTGCGCGGGCTGTCCGGCCGGCGGGGTCTGCGACGGGAACCCCGCCGACTGCCCGGGAAGCTGGGACACCGCGGGCTTGAACTCCGTCGAACGATCGGCCCCGAGGGAGGCGGTCTGCCTCGGGTAGAGCTTTTCGAGGACGGCGGCAAGGTCCTTCACTTTCCCGAACTTCACCCGGTACCGGTAGACCGCCCGGGACGCCCCCCCGCCCGTGCGGTCCAGTTCACCGATCCACTTCTCCACGTCCTCCATGGTCTTGGGCGACGCGCTGACCACCAGCAGGGAGTAGAGCCGCGGGATCGGGACGAAATTGATGCCCGCCGGCTTTGCGCCCCGCGTGGCGGAGAAATCGAGGGCCCCGAAGATGTTGTCGAGGTTCTTCGCCATCTCCTCCGGGTCGAGGACCTTCAGCCTGAAGAGCTTCATCCCCGAGGTGCGGAACACCTCGGAGTCGAACAGTTCCACCAGGCGCGCCGTCTTCTCGAGATTCGCCGCGGTGTCGGTCACCAGCAGGATGTTCGCCCGGGCCACCTCGACCGCCTCGCCGCCCGCCGACAGGAACGGCTTGATGACTTTCGCCATCTCGGCAACGCCGATGTACTGCAGAGGGAAGGCGCGCAGGACGACCTGGTTCGCGGCGTACTTCGCGGCGTTGTCGCCGGGGAACGTCGGGAGGAGCGGTTCCATCTTGGCCTCGGCCATCGGAACGATGTGGTACGTATCCCCCTCCTTGATCGCGGTCGCGCCGTTGACCCGGAGGATGGCGAAGAGCAGGTCCAGCGCACCGTCCTTGCGGACGACCCCCTGCGTGTGCACGTTCACCACGCCCCGCACGCGCGGGTCGATCAGGTAGTTGATCCCGGCGGTGCGTCCCAGCGTGTGGATCACCTCGTAGATGTCCGCATTGTTGAACTTGACGAAGAATCCGGGGGAAGCCGCAGAGGGGGAAACGACGGGAGCGGCGGGTTGCCGCCGGGCCGGGGGCGCCGCGGAGGGCGGGGCGGGGGCGGGTGGCGACCCGAACAACGGGGGAGCAGCAGGTCCCCCCGGACCCTGAACCGCCGGCGTGGGCGAAGGGGCGCGAGGAACCGGCGGGGCGGACGGGAAGGGAGCGGTGCCGGCAGGGACCGCCGGTGCCGGGGTCACCGCCGGTCCATGAGGCGGGGCGGGGGCGGGTGGCGACCCG
>Ga0180082_1000187_pt1 | contig 10701 bp, 10 predicted proteins | sample EasRiv660_16_10D_FD_121780 | JGI IMG/M metagenome (GOLD analysis project Ga0180082, IMG submission 121780) | Soil microbial communities from meander-bound floodplain in the East River, Colorado, USA - East River metaG ERMLT660_16_10D | ecosystem: Environmental > Terrestrial > Soil > Floodplain ...
CTGGGCCAGGCGATGCGCGAGGTCGATGCCGACAAGTCGCTGCGCTGCATCGTGATACGGGGCGCAGGCGCGAAGGCCTTCGCCGCCGGCGCCGACATCTCCGAATTCGAAACGACGCGCAGGAACGCGAAGCTCGCGAAGAAGTACGGCGAAGCGCTCGAGACGACGATGGGCGCGATCGCCCGATGCCGGCACCCGATCGTGGCCATGATCCACGGCGTGTGCGTGGGAGGCGGCCTGGAGGTCATCTCGCAGTGCGACCTGCGCATCTGCGGAGCTTCGAGCCGCTTCGGCATCCCGATCAACAAGCTGGGGCTCGTGGTCGGCTACGGCGAGATGCAAGGTCTGATCGACCTCGTCGGCCGCGCCGTCGCGCTCGAGATCCTGCTCGAGGGCCGCGTGATCGGCGCCGAGGAAGCAAAGGACAAGGGCCTCGTGAATCGCGTCGTGCCCGACGACAAGGTCGAGGAAGAATCGATGACCGCGGCGCGGCGCATCGCCGACGGGGCGCCGCTGGTCGCGCGCTGGCACAAGAAATTCGCGCGGCGCCTCGCCATTCCGCGCCCGCCCACCGCGACCGAGCGCAACGAGGCCTACGCCTGCTACGACACCGAGGACTTCCGGATCGGCGTGAAGGCGTTTCTCGCCAAGCAGAAACCGCAGTTCAAAGGAAAGTAATTCTTCCTCTCCAGCCGATGATGCCTGAATTGCGGGCCAGGACCGTGCTTGCTGCCCCTCGCCTGACGCGGTAGTCTCCAAGAACTACGAATCAAGGTTGGATTGAATTTCCTGTCTGTCCATGGAAACAATTGCGCGATCGAGCGTGCCCTTCGAGGAGGACCGCCTCTGGATAGAGTCGATCAGGCCGTGGCTTGTCGCACATTCCGTACAGGGCAACGCGCTGGATGTCTCTCATTACGTAGCTACGGAAATGCTGAACAACGTGCGAGACCATTCGGACTCGCCGAACGTGGAGGTTCTCGGCGCCGTGAATCCCCACGAGTTCGTACTGCACGTAGTGGATTCGGGAGTCGGGCTGTTCCAGCGGCTCTCGACCGGGTTGGGGCTCACAGGACCGCGCGAGGCGGTGGTCGAAATAGCCAAAGGCAAGCGCACGACCGATCCTGCGCACCACACTGGACAAGGGATTTTCTTCTCATCCAAGGTGTGCGAGTGGTTTTCCGTCGAAGCCAACGGCTTCGGCGTCTCGTTCAAAGAAAGCAACGGGGCCGAGTTGCTGCAGTTTCCAAACTGGCAGGGTGGCAGCGGAACGACCGTGAAGTTCCGGATCGCCCTCGACTCCAAGCGAACGTTGCGGCAGGTGTTCGACGAATTCTGCCCGCAGCCCGACATAGAGTTCACCAGAACCGTAATCGGCCTTCGCCTGATGGATGAGGCCGACGGATCGCTGGTTTCACGCTCACAAGGCCGGCGCTTGATGGCGGGTCTTGAGAATTTCCGGGATATCGTCCTCGACTTCGATAGCGTTGCCAGCATCGGACAAGGCTTTGCCGATGAAGTGTTTCGTGTGTGGCGCAATGCTCATTCGTCGATCTCCCTGCGCGCCATCAATGCCAATTCCGAGGTGTCGGCCATGCTCAGACAGGTCGGTCACGCCGGCTGAAGGCAAGCGAGCGCCTTGGGAATCGGCGAGGTATTTCTCTCGCCAGGCACAATCTGGAGTTCAAAGGAAAGTAGTGGTCCGTTCCGCGGTCGGCGCCAAGAGGTAGCACTTGCCCTTCAGCGTTTCTTTCCGAGCAGCGTGCCGCGGCAGCGCCCCTCGCCGCAATAGCAAGAATACTCGCGCTTCGCGGCAGGCGTGTGAGGCTCCTCTAGAAGCAAATTGTAGTCGTAGGTCAATTCCTCGCCTGGGTGGATATTCCGGACCGCCTCGATGTAGATTCGCCCCTCATCGTCGAGCGCCTCGCAATTGGGGCTGCAGGAGTGATTGATCCACCGCGCCGAATTTCCGCGGCGTATAGCGTCGATCACTGTTTTCTTGTCGACGGTAAACAACATGGTGTGCGGCGACCACCCGCGTCCTGAAGGGTAACGCCGATCGGCTTGGCGGTGGCTGAGGCGCTCGCCGGTATACTCGATAACGCGGGCGCCTTTGCGGATGGGCTGCAAGGCGAAGACGCCGCGGCCGTGTATGACCGAGCCGCGGACGGAAAAACGCCGGGGCCGCCTTCTCTTGGTCGTTTTCGTCGGCGGCACAAGAATAGTTGCACGCCCTGGGCGGAACCCGGCTATATAACCTTCTTCTTCCGCAGCTCCTCGATCTGGGTCTCGTTGTAGCCCAGTTCCTTGAGCACTTCTGCGGTGTGCTCGCCCTGCTCCGGCGGCGCGGTCGCGATTCGCGCCGGAGTGCGCGACAGGCCGACCGCCTGGTTGACGATGCGCAATTCCCCGAGCTTCTTGCTCTTCACTTTCGCCGCCGCCTGGATGTGCTGTACCTGCGGATCGTCGAACATCTGGTCGATCGAGTAGATCGGTCCGCACGGTACCTCGGCGGCTACCAGTATCTCGATCCACTCGCCGGTCGTGCGCGAGGCGAGCGACTTGTTGATCTCGGCGTTCAGCGCCACGCGGTTCTTCGAGCGGTTCTGCTCGCCCTTGAAATCGGGATTGTCCAGCATGTCCGGGCGCCCGATGCCCTCGCAGACGCGGCGCCACATCCCTTCGCCGGTGGCGGCGATGTTCATGTAGCCGTCTTTTGTCTTGTAGGCCGAGGTCGGCATGCTGGTGGGGTGATCGTTGCCCGCCTGCCCCGGGGCCACGCCCGTCATCAGATAGCGCGCCGCCTGGAAGTCGAGCAGCGCGATCTGCGACATCAGGAGGTTCGTCTGCACCCACTGCCCCTCGCCCGATCGCTCGCGTTCCAGGAGCGCCGTCATGATCCCGAGCGCGGCGAAAAGGCCTGCCGAGATATCCGCGATCGCCGTGCCTGCGCGCACCGGTCCCTGCCCCGGGAGCCCCGTGATCGACATGAACCCGCCCATGCCTTGCGCGATCTGGTCGAAGCCCGGCCGGTCGCGGTAAGGTCCGTCCTGGCCGAAGCCCGAAATGCTCGCGAGGATGATGCGCGGGTTGATCTTTTTCAGCGACTCGTAGTCGATGCCGAGGCGAAATTTCACGTCGGGGCGATAATTCTCGACGACGACGTCGGCGGTCTTCACGAGCTTCATGAAGATCGCCACGGCCTCCTTGTCCTTCAGGTTGAGGGTGATCGCGCGCTTGTTGCGGTGCAGGTTCTGGAAGTCCGGACCGTCGCGCGGGCCGCCCATGGGCGCTTCCATGCCGGGCGGCGATTCGATCTTGATCACGTCGGCGCCGAAATCCGCGAGCTGCCTCACGCAGGTCGGACCCGCGCGCACGCGCGAAAGATCGAGCACGCGAAAGCGCGCAAGCGCGGTGGAGGCGGGAACGTGGGGCATGGTGGAGTCGGGTTGCGGATCGGCGTGGCCGCTATGATAACCTGTTGAGAAATGTCAGTCCGCGAGCATGACTTGCGAGAAATCCGCGATGCGGTGGCGAAGCTGTGCGCCACGTTCCCGATGGAATACTGGCGCGAGACCGACCGCGAGCGCCGCTATCCGACCGAATTCGTGCGCGCGCTCACCGAAGCCGGCTGGCTTTCCTGTCTCATCCCCGAGGAGTACGGCGGCGCGGGCCTGAAGCTCGCCGCGGCCGCGGCAATTCTCGAGGAGATCCAGCGAAGCGGCGCGAACGGCGCGGCCTGCCACGCGCAGATGTACACCATGGGCACGGTGCTGCGCCACTGCAGCGAAGCGCAGAAGAAAAAGTACTTGCCGAAAATCGCGAAGGGGGAATTGCGGCTGCAGGCCTTCGGCATCACCGAGCCGACCGCCGGCACCGACACTTCCTCGATTCGCACCACGGCAACAAAAAAAGGCGGGCACTACATCATCAACGGCCAGAAAGTCTGGACTTCGCGCGCCGAGCACTCCGACATCATGCTGCTCCTCGCGCGCACCACGCCGCGCGAGGAAGTAACCAAGAAAACCGACGGGATGTCGGTGTTCCTGGTCGAGATGAAACAGGCGCTGGGCAAAGGCCTCACCATCCGTCCGATCCGCACCATGATCAACCACGCCACCACGGAGATTTTCATCGACAACCTGGAAGTGCCTGCGGAGAACCTCGTCGGCGAGGAAGGCAAGGGCTTCCGTTACGTCCTCGACGGCATGAACGCCGAGCGCATCCTGATCGGCGCGGAGTGCATCGGCGACGCGAGATGGTTCATCGCAAAAGCGACCGCCTATGCCAACGAGCGCAAGGTGTTCGGACGGCCGATCGGCCAGAACCAGGGCGTGCAGTTCCCGATCGCGCGCGCCTTCATGGCCACCGAGGCCGCGGCGCTCATGGTCGAGCGCGCCGCCGCGCTCTACGATGCGGGCACGCCCTGCGGACCGGAATCGAACATGGCGAAGCAGCTCGCGGCCGAAGCCTCCTGGCAGGCGGGCGACATGTGCCTGCAGACCCACGGCGGGTTCGGTTTCGCCGAGGAGTACGACGTCGAGCGCAAATTCCGCGAGACGCGCCTCTACCAGATCGCGCCGATCTCGACCAATCTGGTGCTGTGCTACCTCGCCGAGCACGTGCTGCACCTGCCGCGCTCGTATTGAGAACAGCGGCCCGGGAGCATCAAGCTCGACCCGGCGCAAGCCGCGCATCGGTTCCGCTATTCGGAAAACCGGGGTCTGTCCCCGGTTTTGCTAAGATGCTCGGCCAGGCACGGCGCGGGAAACTACAGGAGGAGACCCCGATGACGAAAGCACGCAAGACCACGCAGACCCCCGGCGACGAACCCGGACTGGACCGGCGCGAGTTTCTGAAGGGCGCGGCAGCCGCGGGCGTCGCGACTGCCGCAGCGATGACCGCGGCGACAAAGGTCGCCCAGGCCGCGGAAGCCAAGGCCGCGAAGGCCGAAGGCGAGGCCAACATGCGCGGCAACGCGTTCATTTCCCGCCCGGGCTCCGATTTCATGCTCGACGTGATCAAGACGCTCAACATCGACTATGTCGCCTCCAACCCGGCCTCGAGCTTCCGCAGCCTGCACGAGTCGATCGTCAACTACGGCGGCAACAAGAAACCGGAGTTCCTCACCTGCATGCACGAGGAATCCTCGGTCGGCATGGCGCACGGCTACGCGAAAGCCTCCGGAAAGCCGATGGCGATCCTCGCGCACTCGAGCGTCGGCCTGCAGCACGCGGCGATGGCGGTCTACAACGCCTGGGCCGACCGCGTTCCGGTGCTGATGTTCGGCGGCAACGGCATGAATGCGGCCAAGCGCCGGCCCGGGGTCGAATGGACCCATTGCGTGCAGGATCCCGCGGGGCTCTTGCGGGACTTCATCAAATGGGACGACCAGCCGGCGTCCCTCCAGCATTTCGCCGAATCGACGGTGCGCGCCTACAAGATGATGATGTCCCCGCCCCAGGAGCCGGTGCTCATCACGCTCGACATCGATCTCCAGGAAGAGCCGATCCACGAGGAGAAGCTCTCGATTCCGAAGCTGTCGCTCGCTATGCCCCCACAGGGAGACCAGAAAGCCCTGCGCGAAGCGGCAAAGATGCTCGCCGCCGCCCAGAACCCGGTGATCGTCGCCGACCGCTGCGTGCGCTCGCAGGAAGGGGTCGATGCGCTGGTAAAGCTCGCCGAGTCGCTCCAGTGCCCGGTGATCTCCACCGGCAACCGCATGAATTTCCCGAGCACGCACTACCTGGAGCTCTCGGAGAGCCGGCCCGGGCTGATCCGCAATGCCGATGTGATCCTGATGCTCGAAGTGCAGGATCCGTGGGGCTTCCTGCACAGCCTGGGCGATCCCTGGAAGGACGTGCGGCGCACCGCCAAGCCCGACGTCAAGGTGATCCAGATCTCGTTCGCCGACTTCATGATGAAGTCGAACTACCAGGATTTCCAGCGCTTCCAGCCGGCCGACCTCGCGATCAGCGGCGACGCGCAGACCTCGCTCGCCCCGCTCACCGAAGCTGTGAAGCGCGAGCTTTCCTCGACGCGCGCGGCCGAGCTCGCCGGCAGGGCGGACGGCCTGCGCAAGCGCTACCGCGACCAGAAGGAGCGCATGAAGACCGCCGCCGCGCTCGGCTGGGACGCGAGCCCGGTGAGCACAGCCCGTCTTTCCGCCGAAGTGTGGAACGCGATCAAGAACGAGAATTACTCGCTCGCGGTCTCGGACCGCATCGCCTGGCCGAAGCGGCTGTGGCCGACGACCCAATTCCACAACATGATGGGCGGCTCGGGCGCGGCCGGCGTGGGCTACTCGGCGCCGGGCGCGGTCGGGGTGGCGCTCGCCAACCGCGACAAGGGCATCCTCACCGTGACGCTGCAGCCCGACGGCGACCTGTGATATGCGCCCGGGGTGCTGTGGACCGCGGCGCACCACAAGATCCCGCTCCTCATCGTGATGTACAACAACCGCGGCTACGTGCAGGAGATCATGCACCTGCAGCGCATGGCGGGCCTGCACCGGCGCGATCCGAAGACCGCCAAGGTCGGCACCATGATCTACGATCCCGACGTGGACTTCGGAAAGCTCGCGCAAGCCTTCGGCGTGTACGGCGAAGGGCCGATCAGCGATCCGAACGCGCTCGCTCCGGCACTGGAGCGTGCGCTCAAGGTCGTGAAGGGCGGCGCGCCGGCTTTGGTTGACGTAGTTTGTCAACTGCGTTGAAGCGTCCACTGTCATCCTGAGCGAAGCGAAGGATCTGCTTTTCAGGCAGTCAAGAAAGCAGATTCTTCCGGCTGCGCCCTCAGAATGACAAAGTGATTTACAGCGGTTTGTCGGGAGATCAATGATGCGATTTGCACTTATCTCATTTGCCATCGCCGCAGCGTCTTTCACGGCACCGGCCGAGGCGCAGGACGCGCCCAAGGGCTCCACCGAGCGGGGGAAGAGACTCTACATCGACCTCGCCTGCCATTCCTGCCACGGCACCCACGCCCAGGGCGGCGGGCGCGGCTCCGAGCCGCCCATTCCTCTGGGCTATCCGTGGCAGGGATTCCTCAACCAGCTGCGCAAGCCGCGCCTGGACATGCCGGCCTACGAGGAGAAACTGGTCGGCAACCAGGACGTCGCCGACATGTACGCCTACTTCGCGGCGCTCAAGCCCGCACCCGCCGCGAAGGACATCCCTCAGCTGAGAAGCTTCTGATGCGCGTGCGCTCGAAGGAGAACGCATGATGGAAATCCCCGCTATGCCCAAAGTTCGCGGAGTTTGTGGCACACTTACGGCCGCTCGAAGATGGAAAGCCCGCATTGCACGGGCGATCCCATACGAAAGGAGTTACGCCTCATGAAGTTTCGCTTTGCCCTTCCCGCCATTCTGCTCGCCCTGTCCGGGCTGCTTTCCGGCGCAGCGCTCGGCCAAGGCTGGCCGACGAAGCCGGTCCGCATCATCAATCCGTTCCCGCCCGGCGGCGGCACCGACGTGTTCGCGCGGCCGCTCGCCATAAAGCTGGGACAAAGCCTGGGGCAGTCCGTGCTGATCGAAAACCAGGCCGGCGCGGGCGGCACGGTCGGCGCTGCCAACGCCGCGAAGGCGGCCGGAGACGGCTACACCTGGTTCATGGGTGCGGTGCATCATACCATCGCCGAAACGCTGTACACGAAGCTGCCCTATGCGCTGGAGAAGGACTTCGTCCCGGTGACGGTGGTGGCCTACGTGCCGAATGTGGTGGTAGTGCATCCCAAGCACCCGTTCAAGACCGTCAAGGAGCTCATAGTTTTTGCCAAGGCCAACCCGGGCAAGCTCAACTACGGCTCGGCCGGAAACGGCACGACCCACCACCTGTCGGTCGAACTGTTCAAGTCCATGACCGGAACCCAGCTCACGCACGTGCCGTACAAAGGTGCCGGACCGCTCACGCCGGCCCTGTTGAGCGGCGAGGTCGATCTCGCGTTCGACGGCATGGGCACTTCGGCGCCGCACATCAAGGCCGGCAAGCTTCGCCCGCTCGCGGTGACGACGCCGGCGCGCTCCCCGCTCGTTCCGGACGTGCCCACCATGCAGGAGGCCGGCCTCCCCGGCTACCAGGTCACCACCTGGTATGCGCTGTGGGCGATCAACGGCACGCCGAAGGGAGCGATCGACCGCATGTACGCGGAAACGGCGAAAGCCCTGCAACTTCCGGACATGAAGGAAATCTGGGCGACGCAGGGGGCGACCGCCGGCGGGCAGACGCCGGCAGAGTTCACCCGATTCGTGCACAGCGAAATCGAGAAGTGGGGCAAGGTCGTGAGGGACGCCGGGATCAAGATCGACTCGTAATTCCGGCCGCAATCCTAAAAGCCCCGCGCCCGCGGGGCTTTTTATTTGCGCTCGCCTTCGAGCAGCAGCCCGATGAGCGAAACGAGCTCTTTTTCCTTCTTCGCGAAAAAGTGATCGGTCGCGAACACCATGCTCTGGCTCGAACCGCGCATGCGCTTGAGCACCGCGGCGCGCTTCTGCGCGCCTTGCAGCACGGCGTCGAGGTCGTTTTCCGCGTAGACGTCGAAGACCGGAAACTTGATGCGCTTGATCGGCGCGTACTCCCCGCTCGAGATGGAAAGCGAGATCCATCCCGCGAGCGGAACCTGCGGGTGCGCCCCGACATAGTGGTTCGCCATGCGCGAGCCCATGCTGTGCGAGAGGAGAACGATCTTCTGGTAGCGCTTGCGGCGCAGGTGGGTCATCGCCGCGGCAAAGCGCGCGTCGGCTTCCCAGAAGAGCACCGGATAGCGCGCCGCGGGCGCGTCCGCGGCGAGGATCGGCATCTGGATCGAAAGCGTGGTGTAGCCCGCGTCGGCGAGCCGCGTGCGCAGCTCGCCGATCAGGCCGAAGTCCGGATGCACGCCCAGGCCGTGCGCGAGAATGATCGCGCTCTTCGCGTTCTTCGCCTCGGTATAGATGCCGAGGAATTTCTCGGTCCGCGGCGCCTCGAGCCATACGGGTTCGCCTGCGACGATTTGCGGCACGATCTGGTCGGCCCAGCGCTTCTCGCGCTTGTAATCGGAGGGCTGCTGCTGCGCGGCAGCGACGAGCGGCGCGCACATCGCGGCGGCGCAGATCGTTTTCCACAGCGAAGATCGCATTGCGTGCTCCCTGGTTCCTGCCGCAATTGTAGCGTTCCGGGAGCCGGTACGAGGCTTTCGGATAAAATACCGCGTCTCCAACGACCTGAAAACTCATGGCGGGACCGCTTTCTCACATCCGCGTCCTCGATCTTTCGCGCGTTCTCGCCGGGCCCTGGGCGGGGCAGAATCTCGCCGATCTCGGCGCCGAAGTCATCAAGGTCGAACGTCCGGGCTCGGGCGACGACTCGCGCGCTTTCGGTCCGCCCTGGGTGAAGGACAGGGACGGACGCGACACCACGGACTCGGCCTATTACACCTCCGCCAACCGCGGCAAGAAATCGATCACGGTCAACATCTCCAGGCCCGAAGGCCAGAAGCTCGTGCGCGAGTTCGCCGCGATTTCCGACGTACTCATAGAGAACTACAAATTCGGCGATCTCGCGCGCTACGGCCTCTCCTACGACGACCTGAAGAAAATCAACCCGCGCCTCATCTACTGCTCGGTCACCGGCTTCGGCCAGACCGGCCCCTGGCGCGAGCGCCCCGGCTACGACTTCATGATCCAGGGCATGGGCGGCATGATGAGCGTCACCGGCGAACCGGACGATGCGCCGGGCGGCGGGCCGCAGCGCGCCGGCGTCCCCGTCGCCGACATCATCACCGGCATGTACGCCTCGATCGCGATCTGCGCCGCGCTCGCGCACCGCGCGGAAAGCGGAGCCGGGCAGCATCTCGATCTCGCGCTCCTCGACTCGCAGATCGCGCTTCTCGCCTACCAGAACACCAACTATTTCTCCACCGGGAAGCCGCCCCGGCGGATCGGCAACCTGCACCCGAACATCGTGCCGTATCAGCCGTTCCGTACGAAGGACGGCAGCGTCATTCTCGCCTGCGGCAACGACAACCTCTATCGCAAATTCTGCGAGGTCGCCGGCTGCGCCGAGCTCGCCGACGATGCGCGCTTTGCCTCCAACGGCAAGCGCGTCGAGAACCGCGCGGAGCTGACGCGCCTGTTGCAGGCGATCTTCGCGAAGAAGACCACGCGCGAGTGGGTCGGGCTGCTCGACGCGGCGGGCGTCGCGAACGGGCCGATCAACGACGTCGCGCAGGTGTTCGAGGAGCCGCAGGTGAAGGCGCGCGGCGTGAAAATCGAGCTCGAGCATCCGGTCGCCGGGAGGCTCGCGCTCGTGGCGAGCCCGATGCGCTTTTCCGGGACGCCGGTCGAGCACAAGCTTCCGCCGCCGACGCTCGGCCAGCACACCGAGGAGACCCTGCGCGGGGTTTTGAAGAAGAGCGAAAGCGAGATCGCCAGGCTGCGCGCCGATGGCGTAATCTGAGCGCACCGCAGCTCAGGAGGAATCCCCTCCTCCCTTGAGGAGGGGTGCCGGCGAAGCCGGCGGGGTGGTATGGGTTAGGCGCGTCAACCACCCCGGCGCTTCGCGCCACCTCTCCTTGAAAAGGAGGGGAAGGGAAAACGAAGAGAATCCCCTCCTCCCTTGAGGAGGGGTGCCGGCGAAGCCGGCGGGGTGGTATGGGTTGGGCGCGCTAACCACCCCGGCGCTTCGCGCCACCCCTCCTTGAAAAGGAGGGGAAGGAAAACGAAG
>Ga0180082_1000188_pt1 | contig 10684 bp, 9 predicted proteins | sample EasRiv660_16_10D_FD_121780 | JGI IMG/M metagenome (GOLD analysis project Ga0180082, IMG submission 121780) | Soil microbial communities from meander-bound floodplain in the East River, Colorado, USA - East River metaG ERMLT660_16_10D | ecosystem: Environmental > Terrestrial > Soil > Floodplain ...
CTGATTCTGTATGCGTTGCTGCCGATCGTCCGGTCGACTGCGGCTGGTCTCAAGAGCATCGACCCAGCGGTGATCGAATCGGGTGTCGCGATGGGCATGACGAAGCGGCAACTCCTGTGGCTCGTGGAGCTTCCACTGGCGCTGCCGTCAATCGTTGCCGGGATCCGCATCGCGACGATCGTCGGCATCGGCACCGCGACGATTGCCGCCGCGATCGGCGCCGGCGGTCTCGGGGAGTACATCTTCCGCGGCCTTTCCATGGTCGATTCCACCGTGATCCTTGCGGGCGCGATCCCCGCCGCAGTCCTTGCCCTGATCGCGGATGCCTCTCTGACGTGGCTCGAGCGACGTCTGTCGCCCGGTCGGCGGGGATTGGCACGCACGACCGCAATTGCGATCGGCGCCGCAGCCGTCATCTCCGTCACCGTGCTGGCCGGCGGCTTTGCTTCCGCGCGACCGGACGCCATCGTCATCGGATCGAAGAATTTCACCGAGCAGGTACTGCTGGGCGAGCTGCTCGCGCAAACGCTCGAGCGCCGCGGGATACCCGTCACGAGGCGGCTCAATCTCGGCGGCACGTTCATCTGTGACAGCGCAATCCGATCCGGCGACATCGACGCATATGTCGAGTACACAGGGACCGCGTTCACCGCCATCCTGAAACAACCCGTGCTGAAGGATCCCGATGCGATCCTGTCGAATCTCCGCGACGCCTACAGTCGCGGCGGTCTGAGCGTGCTGGCGCCGCTCGGCTTCAACAACACGTTCGCGATCCTGGTGAGGCGCAGTGATGCCGACGCGCTCGGGCTGCGGACGATTGGCGATCTGCGTGCGCTGGCGGGCCGTTGGCGGCCGGGATTCGGCTACGAGTTCGCTGAGCGCGGAGACGGATACGCCGGCCTCTCATCCGCGTACGGACTCCAGTTCGCCCAGCCACCGCGGGTCATGGAGCTCAATCTCGTCTACCGCGCGCTGGCCACCAATCAGGTGGACGTCATCGCGGGCGATGCGACGAGCGGTCTGGTCAAGGCGCTCGATCTGGCGATGCTGGCCGACGATCGCGGGTACTTTCCTCCTTATCATGCCGTCCCGATCGTCCGCTCCGCGGTGTTGCTCCGGCACCCCGAGATCGGCGACGCGTTCGCGCAGCTGACGGGTCGCATCTCCGAAGATGACATGCGCGCGATGAACGCCGCCGTCGATGTGGAGCACCGCGATGTGGCAGCGACCGTGCGCGACTTCCTGTCGCGCCTCCGCTGAAATGGGGTCGGAAGTCGACGCCCTTAGTTGAGCTGTCGATCGCCAGTTGTCAGGAATGAAATATGGACGCCGGGACCGATGTTCGTATAGGCGTCATAGTGCACCAGGACGATCGACCCATCTTTACATCGGAGCGCGTAGTCACCGTGCTGATAGTCCGCACGAACGAACGCGTTCCAGAGGCGTTCTCCGATGGGTATGCCCTCCGGTGGGGTCAAGTCGGCCACACAAAGACGCAAGAGTTCCTGATGTGAAAACCCAGTTAGCGCGCATGCTGCTTCGTTCGCAGCGATGTAGCAGCCCGCATCGTCCGCAACCAGGGAAGGGACGAGAATTCGCGCGATGTAATGCGCCACGACCCGCAATGGGGAGTGGCCAGCTGCAACCAGATCGCGGAGGTGGGTCACGACGTCGTCGAAACGCGCCACATCCTGAAGGGGACGGATCGGCGTTCGTTCGCAGTGCTGGCACTGATAACGGACGTACCGAGCATCCTCAGGCGCAATCGCACGCCAGCCTTCGGCGTGCCAGCGAGAGCTTGCCGCGTCCGGCACGTGCTCGACGCACGCGACTTCTCCCTTGAGCGATGAGAAAAGAAAGCTATCACTCATCGGGCGATTGGAGTGATGGGCATCGTATAGAACGGTCGTCGGGCGGATCAAGCGGTCCGACTAAATTGCCGGCAGACATACAGTTGTGAGATTCAGCGCTTCGGCGTTGTTTCCGAGGTGAGATGCGAAGAGACGAACATGCGAATGTCGGCCGCGGGGCGCGCACCCGCGACGCGATTCACTTCCCGTCCACCCCGGAAGAGCGCAAGGGTTGGAATCGATCGAATCCGGAAACGTTCTCCGAGCTCCGGTACGGCCTCGGTGTCGACCTTCACGACGAGCCACTGGCCTGCCGCCTCTTTGGCCACCTTCTCGAGCTCCGGCGCCATCATGCGGCAGGGACCGCACCAGGCGGCCCAGAAGTCGACGACCACCGGCAGCGACGACCCGGAGATGAGCGCATCAAATGCCGCAGCGTCAAGCACCTCGACCGGTTCGGCCGGCGGGGAAAGCGCCACGTGACACTTAGCACATCGCGTACTCGCGCCCAGCGACGAGTACCGGATGCGGTTTGTCTTACCGCACGACGCGCACGCTATTAAAACGCCACCTTGATCGAGCTTTAGATTCGACATACGTAGCGCCACAACCGGTCACGCAATCGCCGTGCCTCGCCGTGAGAGCGGGCCGCCGGCAGGTTCTCGACAGCGTACGACCGCCACGAAGACGAATTTGCCACAAAGATCACTAAGACCACTATTGGGTTGTCTTCCTTCGAGACCTCTGTGTTCTTTGTGGCCAATCCGTCTCTGTGGCCCCCGTACGGTATCGGCCCGCCGACGGCTGCCGGCCGCGCGCTGTTACAGTTGTGGGATGTCGTCACCCCGTGCCTTCCTCCAGCAGATCGCGCGTCAGGCGATGCGCGACCGCGGTTTCGAACCCGATTTCTCGCCTGCCGCTCTTGCGCAGATCGCCAGGCTCTCGCCCGCTCCGCCGACCAATGAACGCCGCGATCTCCGGGCGCTTCTCTGGTGCTCGATCGACAACGACGATTCACGCGACCTCGATCAGCTCTCGGTCTGCCAGCCCGCGACCGGCGGCGAGGTGAAGGTCCTTGTCGCGGTTGCCGACGTCGACACGCTGGTGAAACGCGATACGCCCGTCGATCAACACGCCGCGCACAACACGACATCGGTCTACACCGGCGCGCAGATTTTCCCGATGCTGCCCGAGCGGCTCTCGACCGATCTCACCTCGCTCAACGAGCACGAGGATCGCGCCGCCGCCGTCGTCGAGTACGTGGTGGCACGCGACGGATCGATCGGCGCCTCTGACGTCTACCAGGCAGTCGTGCACAATCACGCCAAGCTTGCCTATCCCAGCCTCGGGGCGTGGCTCGAAGGCACAGGGCCGATACCGCCGAAAGTCACCACGGTCCCGGGACTCGAAAGCAACCTTCGGCAGCAGGATGCCGCTGCGCAGGCGTTGAAGAGGCGCCGCCACGAGCAGGGCGCGCTGACGCTCGAGACGATAGAGCCGCGGCCGGTGTTCGAGAACGATACGCTGCGCGATCTGACGGAACAGCAGCCCAACCGCGCGACCGAGCTGATCGAGGACTTCATGATTGCCACCAACGGCGTCGTCGCCCGCTTCCTGGCCGGAAAGGGATTGTCGTCGGTACGACGCGTCGTCCGCACGCCGGCGAAATGGCCGCGCATCGTGGACCTCGCCGTGCAGACCGGACACCGGCTGCCAGAGAATCCGGATGCCGTCGCACTCGAGGAGTGGCTCCTGCGGCGGCGCGCCGAGGATCCGCAGCACTTCCCCGATCTCTCGCTGGCCGTCGTGAAGCTGCTGGGCCGCGGCGAGTACATCGTGGAACGGCCCGGCCAGGTGCCGACAGGGCACTTCGGACTGGCAGTGCAGGACTACACGCACTCGACGGCGCCGAACCGCCGCTTTCCGGATCTCATAGCTCAGCGGATCGTCAAGGCGGCGCTCGATTCGTCACGCGGACCTGGAAGGTCCGCGCCGCCCTTCACGGATTCCGAACTGGCCGCGATCGCGTTGCGCTGCACCGAGCGCGAAGATGCCGCCAATAAAGTGGAGCGGCTCGTGCGCAAGGCGGCCGCCGCCCTGCTGCTGCAGTCTCACGTCGGCGAGCGGTTCGACGGGATCGTGACGGGCGCATCCGAGAAAGGCACGTGGGTGCGCGTACGCCGTCCGCCGGTCGAAGGCCGACTCGAGCGCGGTAGCGAAGGGCTGGACGTCGGTGACCACGTACGCGTGAAGCTGATTCATACCGATCCCGCGCGCGGTTTCATCGATTTCGCCAGAGTTTAGTGAGATCAGCCACGGGAGACGAAGGCACGGAGGCCGGTACCCCGACATTTATTGCCGGCACTATGTGCTATGCTCGCCGCGCTGCTGACGACATCACCACCGGCCGTTCCGCCCGAGCATCCAGAGACCTAATGACCATTCACCTCGTCAACCCAAGCCATGTGTCGTTCGGCATCGGGGTCATCACGCCGCGCTGGCTCTACGTCCTCGCCGCCGCCACGCCGCGCTCCTACGGTCCGCCGGCCATCGCCGACGAAACGCTGGAAGAGATGGACCTCAGCACCATCAAGGCCGGGGACATCGTCGGGATCGGGATTCACACGGGCAACGCGCTGCGAGGGTACGAAGTTGGCACGGCCGCCCGCCGCGCGGGCGCAGTGGTGGTTTACGGCGGCATTCACGCGACGCTCTACCCGGATGAGGCGCGAGACCTGGGCGAGGCGAACGCCGTAGTGACCGGCGACGGCGACCACGTGTGGGCTGAAGTCCTGCGCGACGCCGTCGCGGGCACGCTGCGTCCGTCGTATGCCGGCGGACAGATTGAAGGCACTGACTTTCTCCCCGCGCGGTGGGAGCTGCTGCCCGAGGGGCGGTATATGTGGGCGTCGGTGCAGACGATCCGCGGCTGCCCGAAGCACTGTTCGTTCTGCTCCGTCTGGCGCACCGACGGCCAGCGTCCACGACAGCGCGGCTACGAGCAGGTCGTGGAAGAGATCCTCGATCTCCGCCGGCGCGGATTCCGGTTCATCGCGCTTGCGGACGACAATTTCTATCCAGTCACGCTCGAAGATCTGCGGATGGCCGCGCGCCGCGAGGACAAATCACATCTGCACCAGCTCGAGGCGGTCCGCGCCGAGCGCTTCGCGCTGATGGAACAGCTCGCGCGGCTGCCCAAGGATACGGTCTTCTTCACGCAGATCACGATGGAAGCCGGCGAAGACACCGAGTTCCTCGAGGCGATGAAGCGGGCGCACATCAAGGGCGCGCTCGTCGGCGTCGAGTCGGTGACCGAAGAGGGGCTGAAGTCGATCTACAAGAACTTCAACGAGAGCGGCGACTCGCTGGTCAAGCGGCTCCGGGCGTTCAAGGAGCACGACGTGCACGTGCTCGGCTCGTTCATCTTCGGATTGCCCGGCGATCGTCCCGATTCATTCGACGCGACGCTCAAGGTCGCCAAGGAGGCGGGGATCACGTTCGCGCAGTTCGTGATGCTGACGCCCTTCCCCGGCACGCTGGATTTCGCAGCGTGGGAAAAGTCGCTGGGCGACAATCCCGAGCGCATCGGCGGCATCCCGATCAACCGGCACTGGCTGATCCCGCAGGCGCAGCGCCCGAAGGTCTACATGGACCACCCGGTGATGTCGGCCGACGACATCCGCAGGCAGACGCAGGAAGTGTGGGACAGTTTCTACAGCTTCCGCAGCATCTGGGAGCGGGCATCGGTCGTGAAATCGCTGAAGGCACGGCTCGCCTTCGTGCTCATCTCGAAGATTTACCGGCAGATGTACGCGAACACGGGTATCGCCACAGACAGCGCACGCGTCAGCCGTTCCGCGCGCCGGGCGCGCTGGATGGCCCGGGCGTGCCGGCCGCTCTTTGCCGGGCGACCCATGCCCGAGCTTCAGCTGCACTGAGCTGTCCGGGTTTCCGCTATACTGGCGCGGTTAAAAAGGAAGCAGACGCCCCGCCGCCTTGCGCGCGTCAGAATCGATACGAGAGCGAATCCTCGCGTCCCTCCTGCGCAGTGAAGCTTGAGCATCCCGCTCCGAGCGCCGCGTTTCCAGTGAGCATCGATATGATGCACAGAGTGCAGAATGGGTAACAAACTCTACGTCGGTAATCTTCCCTACGACACCAACGAAGATGACCTCACCGCGTTGTTCGCGCAGGCGGGCACTGTCTCCACAGTGAACGTCATGCGGGACCGGGAAACCGGCCGCGCGCGCGGGTTCGCCTTCGTGGAAATGGCGAACGACCAGGACGCGCAGAATGCCATCAGCCAGCTGCACGAGCATAGCTTCGGCGGCCGGACGCTGACGGTCAATGAAGCGCGCCCGCAGCAGCCGCGCAGCGGAGGGGGCGGCTTCGGCGGGGGCGGCGGCGGTCGTGGTGGTGGTGGTCGTGGCGGCGGTGGCGGCGGCGGCCGACGGCAAGAGCCGCGCTGGTAAATCCCAAAACCCAAATCGCAACTCGCAACTCCCAAGGTGTTCAGAACATCTTGGGAGTTGGCGTTTACAGGCAAGATCCAAGTCCCGAATCCCAAGTCCCAAATCGAACCGGATCCCGGATCCCGGATCCCCACGCGTCGACGTTCTGGAGCAATACGTGGAGATGTTGAAGGATTTGCCATCCCGGATGACGTCGGTCGATGGCCGTCTGACATCGGTCGAAGCGCAGATCGTGCAACTGCGCGACGAGACGCATCGCGAATTTTCTGCGATGCGTCAGGAAATCACCGGACGATTCGACCGTCAGGATACGACGTTCGAGGAGCTCAAACGTTACATGCTCATGCTGCATGAGGACGGCATCGATCGGATCGCCCGACTGCGTGAACGCTGAGTCAAAGGCGTCGAAGAAATCGACCGACGGCTGTTGACGCTTCGGGGATCCGCAGCGCGAAGGTCATCGCGAAGAAGACCAGACCGTACGGTCCGATGATGAGCACCGCGGCGACGGCCGGAGGCAACGCGGGAATCGACAACTTCACCGCCCACGCGGCCGCGGCACCAGCGATGGCCGCCGTCCATAGCTTCCCAACATAGCTCGCCGGCAATCCCGTCCTGCCGATTCGCTGATTCATTGTTCTCCTCAGCAGCAGCATCTCAACCCAGCCGGCGATTCCCGCAGACGACGTCAGCCCCGCGGCGCCCCACACCTGTGGGATACCCAGTAACCGCGGCAGCGGAATCGCGAAGAGATATCCAAGCACTGTCGTCAGCGCGACTCGGATGAGGGCAAAGCGCAGCGGCGTCCGCGTGTCCCGAAGAGCGTAGTAGGTCGAGGAGTAGAGCCGGCCAAGCGTCGACGCCAGCAGGCCGACGGAGGAACCCGCGAGAATCCCCCAGACGTAGACCGAATCCGCATGGAGGAAGCGCCCGCTCTCGAGCAGCGCGGCGACGAGCACGTCACCGAGGGCGAGGAACGCCATCGCGGAGGGCACCACGAAAAACGCGATCCGTCGAAGGCCCCCATCGAGCCGGCTGCGCAGCATCTCGCGTCCGGCATCGTCCGCGCTGGCTTCACCCGACATCGACGGCAGCTCCGCGGCCGCAACCGACATCCCGAAGAGACTGATTGGCAGCGTGTACAGCAGCTGCGCGTTGGCGATGCCGGTGACCGCGCCTGTCGGGAGCAGGCTGGCGAGCAGCGTGTCGATGTACGCGCTCACCTGCACGACGCCGCGGCTGATGAAGACGGGAACGAAGTTCCGCGTGACGATCTTCACGTGGTCCGACGCGATGTCGAGCGCGAATCGCAGATCCGGTGCGACACGCAGGACGACCGGCACCTGCACCGCGAACTGCACGAAGCTGCCAATGACCGATCCCCATGCCAGCAGCACCGCGAGACGCGACAGCGACGAGCTCGCGCCGAAGGCGACAAGCGTCGCAATCATGGCGGCGTTCCACATGACGGGCGCCGCGTACGACAGCAAGAACCGGTGATGGCTGTTGAGCACGCCCAGGCACCACGCGGACAGTACGAGCAGTCCGGCGCCGGGGAAAAGGATCCGAACGAGTTGGATTGTCAGTTCGCGCTTGTCGCCCGTGAAACCTGGCGCGATCGCGGCAATCAGCATCGGCGTCGCCAGCACTCCGGCGACGACCAGCACCGCGATGACGAGCGCCAGCAGCGCACCGACCGCGCCTGCGACCCGGTCGGCGTCCTTGCGCTCGCCGCGCGCGACGAGCGACGCATAGACAGGGATGAAGGACGCGGAGAGCGCGCCTTCGCCGAACAGATTCTGGAGAAAGTTGGGAATGCGAAACGCCGCGTTGAAGGCATCGGCGGCGTCCGACTGAAGTCCGAAGTAGTGCGCAAAGACCTGGAGCCTGACCAGCCCGGCGAGACGACTGACGAGAATGCCCGCGCCGACCAACAGCGCTCCGCGACCCGCGCGGCCCTGGGTTGTAGTGGACGCTGGAGCCATCAAGGCGGTCTCAGCGTACCATGCGCGTCCGGCGTGGTTGAACGCGGCGGTCAGTGCGCGCGCCTCATCGAGGTGAACATGACCAAGCCGGCTCGACTAATCCACCGGGCCAGGCGTTCATCTGTGGCTGGCCGAGGCGATGACGAACGGTGGGTCCTTGCGCGCCGATAGTGATTGCCGCCCGTCATCCCAAGGCTTAGAATCGCGCCCAACGGAAGTGTTCACGTCTCTCGTCAGGAGGCCGAAATGAGATCTCTTCACGCTCTGATAGGTCTGGGGTTGGTGATTGGAACCACCGTGGCCGCGGGACAGGCGGTACTTCCAAAGGATATCTATCCCGAGACGGGCAACCGTTTTCCGTCGGTCAAACGGGAAGCGTTGAACGAAGCCGGAAAGAAGATCTACGACGCGAGGGTCGATGCCTTCGGACCGGGATCAATACGGCTCTATAGCCAACCCGTGGCCGATTCCATGACTGGCTTGAATGACTATCTTCGACGTAAATCCGGTCTCGAGCCGCGCTTAGTGGAGTTGGCGATCCTGGTCACGGCGCGGGAGATGGACAGTGAATATGTGTGGACCGCGCACGAACCTCCCGCTCTGAAGGCGGGGCTGCAGCAGGCGATCATCGACACCGTCAAATATCGCAGACCGGTGACGACGCTGGGAGAAAAGGACGCGGTCATTGTGCAGCTTGGCCGCGATGCGATCGGCAAACACAAAGTGGGATCGGATACCTTCGCCCGCGCAGTGAAGGTGTTTGGACATCAGGGAGTAGTCAATATTGTTGCGCTGATGGGTGACTATGCGGCGACCACGATTCTCTTGAATGTGGCCGACCAGCGCGTGCGTCCGAAAGATAAGTCGCTGCTCCCGATCCCGTAAGACTGAGTCAAGGGCACAAAGACGGCCTTAACCACGAAGGTGGTTAAACCCGTCTTTGTGTCCTCTTGAATCATCAATTGCGTTCCTGCACCGGCTCCACGCACAGCTCCGCTCTCGTCGTCATGTCCGCCTCAACCTCGACGGGCAGGCCGAACGTGAGATACCTGCTTTGCGAGACGAAGAGCTTGTACGCACCTTTCGCAACCCGCACCTCCGCGATGCCACGCTCGTCGGTGACGGCCTTATACGGGTGCATCACCACACGGGCACCGCTGAGGGGCGTTTGACTTGCCTGGTCGACGGTCTCGACCCTGACCAGGTACTCGGGATGGCTGACGACTCTGACTCCAAAACTGATGGAGCCCTCAGCGTGCGGGATCTCGACATCCGATTCCGGGCCTGTCCCGAGCCCGGTCGAAGGGCCCTTCACGGTCCACGTATAGAGGCCCTCCGCCGCCGGCGCTTCAAGTTCAACCTCCGCCACATAGAGGCCGGTCGTGCCGGGCCACGTTTCGCCCGACAGTGTTCCCGTGGCTACTCGCCTTCCCTCTTTCGATCCCTGATCCCCGATCCCTGATCCCTCTTCGGATCCCGGATCCCGGATCCCGGATCCCGGCTGCAGGCCCTCGTCGTAGATGTCGAACGGGCTGTCAGTGAGATCGCACTCATTGGAGCACTTCATCCCGACCTTTATCCTGAATCGGTCGCCAACCACGATCGCCGACGGTACATCCCACACGACGACATTCGTTGTGTGCTCGGTTTCTTCCCCGGCGTCGACAACGTCGGGAGACACGTCAATCGCGCCGGACGTCTGATCGCCCACGTTAGGTGGTCTCCTTAGCGGCGTACGTGCCGGCGATGTAGCCATGGACGAGGGCTCTCCCCAATCCATGCTGGTTGCCGCCACCACTTGACTCTCCGCCGGCATACAGGCCGGGTATGGGCTCGCCCTGCATGTCGATGACCTGGGCGCGCCCGTTGATCCGCAAACCACCGTACGAGTCGTGCCAGACCGGATAGAACGCCGCGGCGTAGAACGGCGGCGTGTCGATCCTGTGCATGGGCGCATCGGACCCACGCGCGAACTCCGGATCGCTGCCCTTGTCCACGTACGAGTTCCACTTCGCCACCGTTTCCTTCAGGTGCGTCAACGGGACCCTCTGAAACTCATGACCTTTGAGAATCTTGGCAGCCAACTCCTCGATCGTGTCGGCCTTGAAAAAGAAGCCATTGGTTAGCGACGTGAACGGAGGATCGATATTCCATTTGTCACGCTCCGCTGCAGCGCGGTCGAAAATCGCCCAGATCGGTCCGGAGAAAAAATCTGGAGCCTTCGAACCCTCGTTTATCGCCAGCGCGGCATGAACGCTATTGGGCTCTGCGTAGGTCGCCCTGATGTTGGCGACGCTCGCATTGCGCCAATCGAGCTGCACGTGGTCGAGCCCCTTTTTCGGCTGGCCTTTGCCGGGCCCGGCCGGAAACGCGGCGC
>Ga0180082_1000191_pt1 | contig 10634 bp, 10 predicted proteins | sample EasRiv660_16_10D_FD_121780 | JGI IMG/M metagenome (GOLD analysis project Ga0180082, IMG submission 121780) | Soil microbial communities from meander-bound floodplain in the East River, Colorado, USA - East River metaG ERMLT660_16_10D | ecosystem: Environmental > Terrestrial > Soil > Floodplain ...
CGCCGCAATGGCCGAGCGCCTGGACGAAGTAGGCGCCGCGATTGACGATGTCCGGGACGCCTTGCACGTTAACGAAGGGCCCGGGCGTGAAGAAAAACCATTTCCAGGCGGTGACCACGAAGCGCCAGCCGAAGACAAACCAAAGGTCGTGCTCGCGGTTCGCCTGGCTGCTCGCCGGGAGCGTGCGCAGGAAGGCCCAGAGGTCGCGCAGGTCGTTATCGGTAATGTTCGTGAACGACGGGTAGGGAAAGGCCGGGAAGTAATTGGCGCCGTCGGGGCGCCGGCCATGGCGCATGGCGCGCACGAAATCGGCCTCGGTCCAACGCCCGATCCCGGCCTGCTGGTGCGGCGTGATGTTCGGGCCGAAGAACGTGCCAAATGGGGTCTTCAACGCGCGGCCGCCTGTGTAGGGGACGGCGCCTTCTTTTTCTTCCGTGTGGCAACCCAGGCAGCCGCCGGCCTTGGCGAGATACTCCCCGCGCTTGGCGTCACCCTGCGCCGATGCGGGCGCGATCCAGGACCAGAGAACCCATGCCAGCGCAACCGACTGAATGGCTTGTCGCACGCCGTATTTCAATCCGTCGTCAGTCTGTCGTACCCATTAGGAGTCTGTCGAGGCCAATTCCCGACAGACTCCTCCGCATGAAGCGAAAACCCCGCCGCAGCGGGGTCGTTCGCAGCACACGTCTCTCGTGCTATTTCGCCCGGAAGCTCTCGTGGCAGCCGCCGCAGTTTTTTCCCACAGCGCCGAACGGCCCTCTGACGGCTTCGAGATTGCCGCTTTTCGCCGCCTCGACCAGCTTGGCCGTATCGGCCTGGAAGCCATCCACGCGTTGCTTGAACTTGCCGGCGTCCGTCCAGATTTCCGGCCTGGCTTTCGTCGCCGCCCCCTTGTCCGATCCGGTTGCGAACGCATCGGGCAGCATAAAGCTGGTCTGCTGGACTACTCCAGCGTACCAGGCGAACAAGGCGGCATCGTAGGGCTGCTGGCCCTTCACCATCAGCGCCATGGGGCGCATGTGCCAGGCCTGAACCGTCATCACCGATTGGCGGAACTTGATCACGTCCTCTGGTTTTTGCTGGGCGTGGGCGAAACCGGCGACACCCGCGCCGCTCGCGATTACAGCCAAGGCAATTAAGAAGCGTATTGTCATCAGAAACCCCCGTCTTGTTGATTGAGAAAAAACTCCATCCAGGATGCCGGAACCGAACATCTCCGAATCAGGACTGAAACACACGCCGCCGGCGGATTATTCCCTGCCAGCCGCGACGACTGCGGAGTGTAGGCGCTTGGCCGGTACGACGTCAATTGCAGTCCGATCCCGTTATGTGAAATCGTGCCCGCCGCTGCGGCCGCGCTTGATCTCGCCGCGCCGTCGCTTGCCTTCCAGGCGGCGCTGGCGCGAGGCGCGGGTGGGGCGCGTCGGCCTGCGCGTCTTTCGGGGGGTAGCCGCCTCGCGGATGAGAACGGTGAGACGCTCGATCGCGTCGCGGCGGTTCTGCTCCTGGCTGCGGAAGCGGTGTGCCGTGATGACCAGCACGCCGTCCCGGCTCACGCGCTTGCCCGCGAGAACCCGCAACCGCTCGCGCACCGACATCGGCAGGGAGGCCGAGCGCGGGATATCGAAGCGCAGTTGCACTGCGGTGGCGACCTTGTTGACATTCTGACCGCCCGGCCCGGAAGCGCGGATGAAGGTGAGCTCGATCTCGTTCTCGTCGAGCGCGATGCCGGGTGCCACATTGATCATTGGCCGAGTGTACGGTTCGCTGCCGCGCTCCACAACCGGTAAACTGAGCATTCTGTAACTACCACGCAAAAGAGGGTGGATCGTGAATTGCATATTGCGGGTTTGTGTGTTGCTGCTGACCTTATCGGCGCTGGCGGGCCTTGTACAGGCGCACCACGGCTGGAGCGAGTACGACGCCTCCAAGGCACTGACCCTGACCGGAGTCATCAAGGAGTCCGGTTACGAGCATCCCCACGGCCACGTCCAGCTCGAGACGCCGGACAAGACGTGGCAGGTGATTCTTGCACCCCCGTCGCGCATGGAGCGGCGCGGTTTGTCCAGGTCTGATCTCAAGCCGGGTACCCAGGCTACCGTGATGGGCTATCCCAATCGTGACAAGCCAGGGGAAATGCGCGCCGAGCGGATCACGGTGGGCGCCAGGACCGTCGAGTTGCGCTGATGGCGGAGCATGCCGGCACGAGCGGGCTCGCATGGATCGAGCGGTGGCCGCTCGCCGTCGCCATGCGTCAGGAACTGTGGCTCTATCCCTCGGTCGAGATTCTGCACATCCTCGGTTTCGTGACGTTGGTGGGCTCGATTGCGATGCTCGATCTGCGGCTGCTGGGCCTGTCGCGCGAGCTTTCAGTACGGGGCCTCGCCCGTCACCTGCTGCCGTGGACCCTGGGTGCCCTCATCGTCATCGTGCCGACGGGGTTGCTCATGTTCCTGGCGCATGCGACCGACTTCATTAGCAACAGCGCTTTCGTGGTAAAACTCACGCTGATTTTTGGGGCCGGCCTCAATGCGGTTGCGTTTCACGTCGGGCCGTTTCGATCGGTCGAGCGGTGGGACAGCGGGACGGCGACGCCGCACGTGGCGAGGCTGCATGCCGTGCTGTCGCTTGTCATATGGATGGGGGTAATCGCATGCGGACGATTGTTGGCATACGTCTGATGCCGCGGCTGGGCTTCGCTCTCGGCTTCGTCGTCTGTGCCGGGCTGCTTGGCTTCGCGCTCTATCTCCAGTACTACGATTACCAGGATCCCTGTCCGCTTTGCATCGTGCAGCGCATCGCGTTCATGGCGCTCGCGGCGATCTTCCTCGTCGCGGCCCTGCACGGCCCGGGACGCACCGGGGCGATCGTCTACGGCGGGATGCTGTTCCTGGTGGCGGGCATCGGCGCGGCCATCGCCACGCGCCACGTCTGGCTGCAGAACCTGCCGAAGGACCGGATTCCGGAATGCGGGCCCGGGCTGGAATACATGCTCAAGAAACTTCCGCTGACGCAGGCGCTCGAGAAGATCCTCACGGGCAGCGGGGAATGCGCCGAGGTCGGCTGGAAGTTCCTCGGGCTATCGATCGCCGGCTGGTCGCTGGTGTGGTTCGTGCTGTTCGGGATTTTCGCGATCTACTTGGCGCTTGCCGGCATGAAACAGGCGCAGCAGGGCAAACCGTCCTGATCCGCGTATTTCGGCGCTCGGAACAAGGAGCTGGTCCGCAGCAGCAACGCGCTGCGACTGCTCGGCCGCGCCTGATGCGACCGATCGCTCAAGCGCCAAATTACAAGCATCAAACAAACGACAAGCACCAAACAAACAACAAGCACCAAATCGCAAGCTACAAGGCGCCGGAATCAAGAAGCAACGATCGGGCGTTGCGCCTTGAAACTTGGAGCTTGATGCTTGAAACTTGAAATTTGCCGGCGGCTAGGCGGGGATATCGGGCTCGAGCTGGCGCTCGAGCACCGTGATCTGGTCCTTCAGGAAGAGCTTGCGTTTCTTGAGGCGCTGCAACTGCAACTGGTCTTGGGCGGTGCTATGCGACAGACGGGAAATGACATCGTCGAGATCTCTGTGTTCTATCTGCAGCTGGTGGATTCTTTGCTTCAAAGATTCGACTTCGACGACATGTATCATGGGCGGCATCCTCCATACCAATGCGCCACGCGCGTTTCCAGTATAGACCCAATGATTTCAAAAAACGAGCCCTGAGCCGGACGCGCAGAGTCAGCTCGACCAGGACAAATAACCTGCTGTTTTTCTTTGATATGCCCGCCGGCGCCCACGGCCCGGCCGGGCGGGGGAAGGTAACTTGGCAATCACGCTGACAGTGAACGGCAAGATTCACTCGGTCTCGGCGGAGCCTGAGACGGCGCTGCTTTACGTGCTGCGCAACGATCTCAAGTTGAAGGGCGCCCGCTTCGGATGCGGACTGGGCCAGTGCGGCGCGTGCACCGTGCTGGTGGACGGCAAGCCCGTCCAGTCCTGCGATTTCCCGTTGTCCGCCGCGGTCGGCAAGGCGATCACCACCATCGAGGGTCTCGCGCCGGACGGCGAGTGGCATCCCCTGCAGGCCGCGTTCATTGCCGAGCAGGCGGCGCAGTGCGGCTACTGCGTGACTGGCATCATCATGGCCGCCAAGGCGCTGCTCGACGCTAACCCGCGCCCCGCGGACGCGGAAATCCGTTCCGCGCTCAAAGGCAACCTGTGCCGCTGCGGCACGCACCATCGCATCCTGCGCGCAATACATCGCGCGGCCCGGGAGATAGCGCCATGAGCCGCGGAGCAGGGATCGGCGCAACGTGGAGCAGGGACCCGCTTGCGGGATGCGACCGTGGAGCCGATCAAGGGCGCGTCGTTTCAATGCCGATCCCATGCGCGTCTCCGGGGTCAGATCCCCAGAGGGGCCCCTCTTCCGCCCGTCGACGCGCCCCTCTGGGGATGCGACCGGCGCGCCGGAGCGTGGAGCAGGGGCCCCGTCTTTCGGGGATGCGACCGTGTAGGCGCGCAGAGGCACGCGGATTAGAACCGGCGCGCATCGGCCCGCTCCCGGGTCGCACTTACGCCACAAGGGCGCAGGCACTGCTCCGCCGTCCGCGGGCCAATGGATGCAGCCGCCGACACGTGTGCGCTCAATTTCAAGACTACTTTACGGAGGCGGCCAAATGACCGCGGACAGCACTCCGCCGCGCAAGCTGCCCGGCAACCTCAATACCAACCGCCGGCTCGATCGCTGGTTGAGGATCAACCGCGACGGCACGGTCACGGTGTACCCGGGCAAGGTGGAGATCGGCCAAGGCATACTCACGGCACTGGCGCAGATCGTCGCCGAAGAGCTCGACGTCACCTACGAGCGCATCCGGCTCGCGCCTGCCGACACGACCTACAGCCCCGACGAGGGCATGACCTCCGGCAGCCAGTCGATCACCGATGGCGGTGTCGCGTTGCGCTACGCCGCAGCGGAGGCGCGCGACCTGTTGCTGCAGCGCGCCGCCGCCCGGCTGGGGGTGTCGCTCGAGCAGCTATCGGTGGCGGATGGAACCGTCACTTCCCGCTCCGGCGGCCGCGTTACCTACTGGGAACTTGCCACCGACGATCTGCTCGCGCGCGAGGCGACTGCCGAGATCGCGCCGAAGCCTGCTGCCCAGCACACCGTGATCGGCATCGCCGTTCCGCGCCGGGACATTCCGTCCAAGGTCCGGGGCGCTCCGAGCTACGTCCACGATTTCGATCCGCCGAGGCTGCTGCACGGACGCATCGCGCGCCCCCCGGGGTATCAAGCGCGGCTCGCCGGAATCGACGAAGCCGAAGTGCGCGTTCTCCCGGGCGTCGTGGCGGCGGTGCGCGACGGCAGCTTCCTCGGCGTCGTCGCGGAACGCGAGGAGCAGTCAATCCGGGCGCCCACCCGGTTGAAGCGCATCGCGCGCTGGGAGGACTCCACCGTCCTGCCGGAGACCACGGATCCGCGCTTCCTGTTCAAGGAGACCACCGAGGATGAGGTCATCAGCGAGAAGCGCGATGCCACGGCCGCGGCGCGCGCCGCGAGGACGCTCGAGGCGGAATACACGCGGCCCTACATCGCGCACGCTTCCATCGGCCCTTCCTGCGCCGTGGCGCGCTTCGAGGGCGGCCGCTACACGGTATGGACGCATAGCCAGGGCATCTATCCGCTGCGCCGCGACCTCGCCGGAGTGCTGGGGGTCGAGGAGGGGCGCATCGCCGTGATCCACATGGATGGCGCGGGCTGCTACGGCCACAACGGGGCGGACGATGCCGCGCTCGACGCAGCCCTCCTCGCGCGCGCGGTGCCCGGCCGGCCGGTGCGGGTGCAATGGACGCGCGAAGACGAGTTCGGCTGGGAACCGTATGGCCCGGCCATGGTGGTGAAGCTCAAGGCCGATCTCGATGCGCAGGGCAATGTGGTCGGCTGGACCGAGGACATCTGGAGCAATTCGCACAGCACGCGTCCCAACGGCCTGGGCGGGATCAACCTGCTGGCGGCGTGGCACCTCGCGCAGCCATTCAAGCCCTCACCCCCGCGCAATCCACCGCTGCCGGGGGGCGGCAGCCACCGCAACGGCATCCCGATCTACGAGTTCCCGAACGAGCGCGTCACCAACCGCCTGGTGAAGCGCATGCCGGTGCGGGTGTCCGCATTGCGCGCGCTGGGCGCCACCGCCAATGTTTTCGCGATCGAATCGTTCATGGATGAGCTGGCGACGGCCGCCGGCGCCGACCCGGTCGAGTTCCGCCTGCGCCATCTCAAGGACCCGCGCGCGCGGGCCGTGATCGAAACGGTCGCGGCGAAAGCGGGATGGCGCAAGGGCGAGAAAGGCGACGGGACGCGCGGACGCGGCATCGGATTCGCGCGCTACAAGAACGGCGCCTGTTACGTGGCGGTGATCGTGGAAGTGGAGGCTGGCAACGAGATTGCGGTCAAGCGCGCCTGGGCGGCGATCGACGCCGGCCTCGTCATCAATCCGGACGGCATTGCGAACCAGACCGAGGGTGGCATCATCCAGACCGTGAGCTGGGCGCTCAAGGAAGCGGTCCAGTACGACCGCAGCCGCATCCTGACCAGCAACTGGGACAACTACCCGATCCTGACTTTCGAGGAAGCGCCGGAGGTCGAGGTGACCCTCATCAACCGGCCGGAGCTGCCGCCGCTTGGCGCGGGCGAGGGCGCCCAGGGGCCGACCGCTGCCGCGATCGCCAACGCGATCTACAACGCGCTGGGGGCGAGGCTGCGGGATATGCCTTTTACGCGGGAGCGCGTTCTAGCCGCTCTCGCCTGAACACGTGGAGCCGCCTTCGTGCGGCTTTCGTGTTGTTCGCGCCGACGCGCGACTTGCCCGGGGCCGCCCCCCGGAGATTCGCGCGCTGGCGCGGACAACAAAAAAATCGCCTTGCTGCGGCTTTGCCTGGCTGGCGTCCCGACTGGAGGTGGCGCCTTGCGCGAGCGGTGAAAGGCCCAGCCGTCGGCCGCCGACGGTAGGAAAAAAAAGCGGGCCGGCCACAAGGGCACGACCCGCCTCCGGGGGGAGAGGGTGTACTAGATCTGGCTCGACAGCGCGCGCAGTCGTCCCATGAAGGACGTCATGTCGATGTCCTCGAATTCATCGGGCAGCTGGGGGCTCATCTCTTGCGGGGTCTGGTAGCAGGTGAGGGCAACCACGGCGTAGGCCGGGCTCCAGTTCACGCACATCAGCTCTTCGTCGCTGCGGGCGCTGGGGGCCTTCGCCGCCTTTGCTTTACGGTAGTCGTTGATGTTGATCACCATGACATCCTCCACTAGCTGGTTCCGATCCTGCTGCTAGCTATGCAGGTTCCATGCCAACGCCTGGCCGCATGCAGACTAGCGATATAACTCATTGTTTTAATGAATTGTTGAATGGCTGTCCCCAGAGTCCTCGGGGTACCAAATGGATTCACGGAATGTCGAGCGCCGGACAGTTTCCCTGGGGGCAGCCATGGCGCTATCGAGATTTCGACAGTGGCATAACCGCGACGTGACATTTCGCACGGCCGCTGCCCGATGCCGGTACTACTCTGACTACGCTTCAGTCCCGCGAAGAGCAGGAGGAAAATTTGGACGTTCGCGTGATTTCCCGCCGGTTGCTGGCGCCACCCGCTGCCTGGTGTGGAGCGGCTCCGCTGCCCGCCCGATCGCCCCAACCGGACCGGCTCGAAAGCCCGTTCGTTCCCGCCACTGTGCATTGAGTTAGAATCGCGCGGGCCGCAACTCTACACTCGACCCTCGACACCCGACACTCGACCCTCCATTCTGTCTTGTCCATGTTGTTGCACGCCGCAACGATATTTCTCAGCGCCTTCCTGCTGTTCCTGGTCCAGCCCGTCATTGCCAAGCAGATCCTGCCGTGGTTCGGCGGTGCGGCAGCGGTGTGGGCGACCTGCCTGGTCTTTTTCCAGTCGGTGCTGCTTTTCGGCTACGCCTATTCCGACTGGACGACGCGGCTGCTCGCCCCGCGCAAGCAGGCCTGGCTTCACATCGCGCTGCTCGCCGCGAGCCTTCTGATGATTCCGATCATCCCCGAGGCGCGCTGGAAGCCCGGCGCCAATGGCGGCGAACCCTCGCTGCTGATACTGGGCCTGCTCGGCGCCACGATCGGCCTGCCCTATTTCCTGCTCTCGACCACGAGCCCTCTGGTGCTATCCTGGTTCTGGCAGAGCTTCCGGCATGCCGTGCCGTACCGGCTGTTCGCACTGTCGAATTTCGCATCGCTGCTCGCCCTGCTTTCATACCCGGTGCTGGTCGAGCCTTTCCTGCCGCTTGCCGCGCAGTCGTGGTTATGGTCCATCGCCTATTGCGGCTTCGCCCTGTTGTGCGGGGTGACCGCGCTCCGGAGCACGCGCGGACCCGCCGCCGCTCCAGCCCCGGCCGCGCAGGCCGGCGACCGCGAGGAGAAGTCTCCCGCCATCGGGGACCGATTGCTCTGGATTGCGCTCTCTGCGATGGGCTCGTGCCTGCTGCTCGCCGTTACCAACCACCTGACGCAGAACATTGCATCGATCCCGTTTCTGTGGGTGGTGCCGCTGTCGCTCTATCTCGTCACCTTCATCCTGTGCTTCGACCACCCGCGCTGGTACCACCGCGGGGTGTTCATCGCGCTCGCAGCGGTGCTGCTTCCGGCGATGGCCTGGTACAGCGACTCGCTCGATCTGTGGACCGCCGCGCCGCTTTATGCCGCGGGGCTTTTCGTCTGCTGCATGTTCTGCCACGGCGAGCTCACCCTGCTCAAGCCCGGGCCGCGCCACCTGACGACGTTCTACCTGATGGTGTCGATCGGCGGCGCGATCGGCGCGCTGCTGGTCGGCGTCGCGGCGCCGAGCCTGCTCTCGGGCTATTACGAGCTCGGGATCGCGCTCACGGCGTGCGCGATGCTGCTCTACCACCGCACGCTCGCCGGGCGCTGGTGGCTCGCCACCGCCACGCTGTCGGTGGTCGCGGCGACCGCCACCTTCACCGTGATCAGCGTGACCGACTACCTGCAAAACACCCGGGTGATCGTGCGCAATTACTACGGCGTGGTGCGCACGCGGGACTTCACGAGCCCGGTGCCGTTCCGCGCCATGTATCACGGCGGCATCAACCACGGCGGGCAGTTGCTGGACGCGGCGCTGCGCAGCCGGCCCACCAGCTATTTCGCCCCGAGCAGCGGCTACGGGCGCGTCTTCGCCAGCCTGCCGGACACCGCGCGGCGCGTCGGCGTGATCGGGCTCGGAGCGGGCGCGCTCGCGGCCTATGCCCGGGCGGGCGACGTGTTCCGTTTTTACGAGATCGACCCCCAGGTCGCCGCCGTCGCGATCTCAGAGTTCACGTACCTGCGCGACAGCCCGGCGCAGACGGACATCGTCCTGGGCGACGGCCGGCTGTCGCTCGAGCGCGAGCCCCCCCAGAACTACGACCTGCTCGCGATCGACGCCTTCTCCGGGGACTCCATCCCGATGCACCTCATCACGCGCGAGGCGATGGCGGCTTACGTGCGGCACTTGAAGCCCGACGGCGTGATCGTGTTCCAGGCGACCAACCGCTTCGTCGATATCGCGCCGGTAGTCGAGCGTCTCGCCGCGGAGTCCGGCCTGACCGCGGTGCTGGTGTCCGATGCGGCCGAGAGCGACGAAGGTGCGGACTACTGGATTTCCGCCACCGATCAGATCATCGTCACCCGAAACGCGCGATTGCTGGCAGCCGAGCCGATCCAGTCGGTGGCGCAGCCGCTGACGCCGCGTCCGGACTTCCGGGTCTGGACCGACGATTTCTACAATCTGATGCGCATCCTGAAGCCCTAGTGCCGTTCCAACTGTATCGGGCTCATCTGCTGAAATAGCGGGGGCACGAAGCGAGATGAATGGCGAACGGCAATCGTCTTGTCGATTCGAGTTGGAACGGAACTAGCGAACTGTCGGGCTTCCCCGACAGTTCGCGCATCGCCTTTGTTTGCATGGAGGTTGTTGAATTAGGATTTTGTCGGAGTCGTAGCCCGACAAAATCCTCCGATGATGAAATTTTGAGCAATCCAGACGCGACCGCATGAATGCGCCGCAATCGCGCCAGTCGCGGCGGGTTACCCACAACGTTATCCACAAAAATTGTGAATTGTTTATTACCGCCTATATCCCTCCTTGGGCTATGAGTCGGGATCACGGCCCAGGCATTCTCCCTGACGCCTGAATATACAAGGACTTGCTGTGAGCGTTCCGGACGCCATTGTGCCGGGCCGGATGCCACGCCGGGCGGCTAGAATCGGGGCGTGAAAACCCCCTTTATTCTGCTTCTTGGCGGGCTTTCCCTGGGAGTGGCCGCCCAAGGCCCGGAACGCGCCGCAACCGTGACCGGGGTGGTCATTACTCGCGACGAGCTCGTGGCGGCCCCGGAGGGCACTGCTCTAGAGACCCGTCTCCTGGCGCTCATCTGGCCACGCATCGCCGGGCATTACGTGGCCCGCCATGGGCTGGCCGCCACCCCGGCGGAAGTGGAGGACGCCCTCGCTTACCACCGCGAGTTCGAGCGCAAGGACCGGGCGCAACGGGCGCGCAAGCTCGAGGAGCTGGACCGCCGGCTCACGGACGACAGCCTCGGACCGGAGGAACGCACGTGGCTGCAGAA
>Ga0180082_1000192_pt1 | contig 10615 bp, 9 predicted proteins | sample EasRiv660_16_10D_FD_121780 | JGI IMG/M metagenome (GOLD analysis project Ga0180082, IMG submission 121780) | Soil microbial communities from meander-bound floodplain in the East River, Colorado, USA - East River metaG ERMLT660_16_10D | ecosystem: Environmental > Terrestrial > Soil > Floodplain ...
ACTGAAGAAAATTCGCGACCGTCTTGGGAGCCTTGTCGGGATAGAGATCGAGCGCAAAGCTGCCCATGTTGGTCTTGAATTCGACGCGCGGATTTTGCGCCCACGCGACAGGGATGGCGAGGAGGAGGATGGCCAGCGTGGCAATGCGTTTCATGGTTGGATTCCTGAGAGATGCGGATCGTGTTCGCGCACAGGGAGCAGCCTCAGCCTGAGGCTTCGTGGATGATGCGCCAACGCTCGTTTTCGCGGACCCAGTACTGGCGCTTATTCACCGTGTTGGAAAGGTTGCTCGAGCGATACTCCTGATCGAAGCTCACCAGTACCAATTCGTCCTTGCCGGGATCGCGGAACATGCTGAGGTTGCTCAGCTTGACCTTGATCCAGCTCTTGCCGCCGTTCACCAGACGCTTGTGCCGGCTCCAGCCCTCGAAGTCCTGGCCCGGCGCGGAGAATCTTTTCGAATAGTGCGAAAGGTAGCGCTCGGTGTCGAGGCTTTCCCAGTCGGACCGCCATTGTTCCAGCTCGCTGCCGAACGCCTTGCGCTCGCTTGCCCAATCGTCAAAGCTGAGCCATTCCACGTCCTCGCTGATGATCACCGGCGTCAGGCCCACCTGGAGGTTGCGCGCGAGCGCTTCAAGGTCGGAGTTGGCGAGTACAACGCAGCCGTTGCTCGAACGCGGGGGCCGGCTGTAGGTGTCCGACGGGGTCCCGTGCAACCAGATACCGTGGCCGTTGCGCCCCTGAATGCGGTCCCACTCGTTCGGGTAGTTGATGGGGAATGCGCCGCTGCCGTAGAAATCCGAGAGTTTTTGCCGGGGCAGGCTCGCCGTAACGTGATAGACGCCGACGGGCGTCTTCTCGTCCCCTTCCCGGACTTTCAGCGGCCCGTTTTTTCCCGAGCTCACGTAATAGTCGGCGACATAGCGCGGTCTCCCGCCGTCGTTCAGGTACAGATAGAGCCGCGAGCGGTGCGTGTCGACGACGACTGCGAACTCTTGATCCTCGCGCAGCTGCATCAAATAGCGCGGCACCCGGTCCGCCGGCGAGCGCTCTCGGTAGGCTCGCAGGCGGGCGAACGCTTCGGCCCGCAGCCCTTCCATCTGCGCCTCGGGCGCGTTGGGGGCCGCGCCGATCGTATTGATGGGCCGGGCGCGCGCGAGCAGCAAGTCGCCCTTGATCAGGTGAGCCAGGCGAAAGTTGGGTTTGACTCGTATCAGTCCTTCGATATTCTGAAGCGCCACGTCGAGATGTCCGCGAACGATTTCTTCGTAGACCCCCGCGAGCAGGGCGTCTGCCGTCATATCGATACGGGCGCCCTTTGCGGGTGAAAGCGTGGAGGGGGCTCCGAAGGCGATGGCCGCAAGAGCAACACAGGTGAGGATTCGCGTCGACATCAGCCTCCCGCCCGCTCCTCCTGGATCAGCCAGCGGGCGTCGCTCCTGACCATGTGCAGCGTTTTTCTGCCGCTGATCTTCAGGCTGTCCGAACGGTACGCCTGCCGAAAGGTGACCACCGCGCTGTCGCCCTTGAGCGTGACCTTGGGCGATTCGACGGCGACCTCGATTTTTTTCGGCGTGGAAACGCGCTGCTTTCGCGCGGCCTCCCATTCGGCGCGTGTCTCGCCCTTAGGCGTCTTGAAGTCCCTGGCGTAAAAGGCAAGATAGGCGTCCACGTCCTGTTTGGACCACGCGCCAGCCCAGGCGCGCACCGTCTGCAGCACCGCCTCGTTGTTGCCGTCTTGCGCGCGCGCCTGTTTTTCCGCAGGCTTTGCTGCCCCGGATTTTGCCTGTCCTGCGGCGGGCATGGCCTCGGTGGCGGACTTCCTAGGGGCGGTCGCCACCGCGGGCGGCCGCGCCGGTTCCGAGGCCTTCCCGGCAGCGGCGCTCGAGATGGCCGGAAGTCGGGTTTCGCTTGTCATCAACAAGTCGCGAATCAGTGAGAGCTTGCTTTTTGCAGCGGAGTTGGAGGAATCGAGCTGCAGCGCCTTGTCATAGGCCTGGCTCGCGAGCTTGGTATAAACATCGCCCAGGTTTTCATACGCAGTCGCAAAGCGCGGATCGGTACGGATGGACATCTCCAGTTGCTGCCGCGCCTTTTCGTACTGACCCTGGGAGGCGTAGAGCACCGCGAGATTGTTGTGAGGTTCGGGCAACTTGGGGTAGTCCTGCGAAAGCTTGGTGAAAACCTCGATCGCCTCCGCGACTTTGTTTTGTTCGGCGAGGATCACTCCCTTCTTGAATCGACCCTGAGTGTCGCCCGGATTCTGCGCGAGATACCGGTTGACCCGCTCAAGGGCCTGGGCGTGCTGGCCGCGTTTCAGGAGACCGTCGATATCTTGAAGCTCGTCCGCGCGCGCCGGCGAGACGGAAAGCGCCAGAGCGAAAAGCACAACCGCAAGGCGCGCGGGAGACCGGGCGATGAAATTCATTGTGCTATACTTTTTTTGAGCCGAGGGGCACACGTCATTCTATCAAGAAGCTCGTAAAATCTACAGTAATCAGCCTCTTGCGGGAATTTCCTCGATTTTGTCACTTTTCTCTCCGGCCGCCGCACCGCGGTCCGACTTGACGCCGCCGGAAATCTCGATCTGCTCCGCGAGCATGACATACGCGCCTTTCGCTCACACGATGAGAGACGGGCACGACTCGAATTCAATGCCATGCTGAAAATCTACAACAGCCTCAGCCGCGCGGAGGAACCCTTCGTCCCTCTCGATCCGGCGCGGGTGAGGATGTATGTGTGCGGGATGACCGTCTATGACTTCTGCCATCTCGGGCATGCGCGGATGATGATCGTATTTGACGTGGTACAGCGCTGGTTGCGCGCAAGCGGCTACCCGCTGACTTATGTACGCAATATTACCGATGTCGACGACAAGATCATCCGCCGGGCGGCGGAGACCGGTGAATCCGTCGCTGCCTTGACCGAACGCTTTATTCGCTACATGGACGAAGATGCGGCGGCGCTGGCGGTGCAGAAGCCCGACTACGAGCCGCGCGCAACTGACCACGTTACCGAGATGCTGGAGATGATCGGGAGGCTGGAGGAGCGCGGTTTGGCCTACCGGGCGGAAAGCGGCGACGTGAATTTCTCAGTCCGGAAGTTTCCAGGTTACGGCAAGCTCTCGGGGAAGTCGCTCGAGGATCTGCGTGCCGGGGAGCGGGTCGAGGTCGACGCGACCAAGCGCGATCCGCTCGATTTCGTTCTGTGGAAGCGCGCCAAGGAAGGCGAGCCTTTCTGGAGGTCGCCCTGGGGCGACGGGCGTCCGGGCTGGCACATCGAGTGCTCCGCAATGAGCACCCAATTGCTGGGGGCGCATTTCGACATTCACGGCGGCGGGCAGGACCTGCAGTTTCCGCACCACGAGAACGAAATCGCCCAGTCCGAAGGCGTCCTGGATCGAAATGACACGCGACCCTTCGTCAAGTACTGGATGCACAACGGCTTTGTTCAACTGCAGGACGAGAAGATGTCGAAATCGACGGGCAACTTCGCCACTGTCCGCGAGCTGCTCAAACGCCACGATCCGGAAGTCGTGCGTTTCTTCGTCGTCCGCGCACATTACCGAAGCCCTCTCAACTACTCCGACCAGCATCTGGAAGACGCGCGGCACGCGTTGGCGAGGCTCTACACCGCACTGAAGGGGGCGCCGCCCGACGCAGCGTCGCCTGACTGGGACGAAATCCACGGCCATCGCTTCCGGGAGGCAATGGACAATGACTTCAACACGCCCGAAGCCGTGGCAGTGCTTTTCGATCTTGCCAGCGAAGTCAACCGCGCGCATTCATCAGCGCTCGCGCGTCAGTTGCGCGCGCTCGGCAGCTTGCTCGGTCTGCTGGGGCGGGAAAGCGAAGCTTTCCTGCGTGCCGGAACGGGACTGAGAGACGAGATCCCCGACGCGCAGATCGGAGCCCTGATCGCCGAACGCAACGAGGCGCGCCGTTCCAAAAACTTTCGGCGCGCCGACGAGATCCGAGACGAACTGCTTCGGAAGGGAATCGTACTTGAGGACGGCTCTCAAGGCACAACTTGGCGGCGGAGCTAATCGGAGCGAAATCTGCCGTGCTGATCGTGTGGGCGGCGTGCGAGTCTCGATGGCTGGTACGCCGACAGAGGGGGTAACGGAGGAGCCTTCCCCTACGTAACCTGCGCAGGTTTGCTTGTTCTAATAAGAAAACCTTCCCGCTTTGCCGATGGCGGTCAACTCCACGAACCTGGAGCCATTGTGATTCGACGGGCTGAAATCGACCAGATATCCGCCGACATTGAAGTTCTGCATCGAGTCGAGCGTCTTGAGAAGGCCTTCGCGCGTCGGGTTCGCGCCGGCGCGGCGAATCGCTTCGACAAGCACTTTTGCTCCGATGTACGACTCCAGCGAAGTGAAGGAATAATTCTTTTTGCCGAGCGATTTCTCAATTGCCGCCTGGTATTCCCTTACGATGGGGATCGAGTTCCTGGCATAGGGCGGCACCACCTGCGAAACGACGACGCCCATGCCTTCGTCGCCGAGCTCGCCGGCCAGCGCGCTCGCGCCGACAAATGAGATGCTGGCGAACTGGGCGCCGGCCCCCGCCTTTCTTGCCGATTTGATGAAATCGCCGGTGGTCTTGTAGAGCGTGGTCGCTATGACGACGTCCGGGGCCGCCTTGATTACATCGGAAACGGCGGCGCCCAAATCCGTCTGATTGCGCTTCAAGGTCCCGATCGACGACGGTTTCAGTCCGCGCCTGGTCAGCGCGAGTTCCACGGCGGCGAGATTTTCCTTACCTACGGCGTCATCGTAGTGGATGACAGAAAACTTCTTACTTCCGGTCGTCGTATAGAAATCGACGATCTTCTCAAGCTCGTCGGCGTAGCTTGCGCGAATGTTGTACACGTTGCGGCGAAATACCCGCATCGGCTCCGCACCGGTAAACGGCCCGACGAATGCGACCTTGTTCTTTTCCACGAATGGAAGCGCCGGGAGGCTTAGCGTGGCGCTGGCGTAACCGATCAGCGCGAGCACGCCTCTTTGTTCTATCAGGATCCTCGCGTTCTCGCCAGAGCGTTTGGCGTCGTTGCCGTCGTCCAGCGCGATGAGCTCGAGGGTGCGTCCGTTGACTCCGCCCGCCTCGTTGACCTGCTTGAAATGGGCCTGCAGTCCTTCGCGGATGTCATCGCCGAGCTCCTTGTTGCTGCCGGAAAACGGAGATGATTGGCCGATCAGGATGCTTGTCTTGGTTACGCCCTGGGCGTGGACGACGCCGCTCGCGAACAAGCAGGCCAGCGCCCCGACCGCCGCAGTCAATGTCACACGAATCATGTGGCTTCCTTGTGAGGATGCCCCCTGTACCGCCGATTCTAGATCAATCAGGCACTTAAGGACCGGGTATGTTGCAGCATAGCGAGATTGGAACCCGCTGAAATCCACTACCTACGAAACAGGGTCTGAAGTCCTGCTTTCCTCAACGTTATGATATTTAAAGACTATTCCGAGCCTTCTCTCCTCTACTGAGCGAAGAATTCTTTGACCTTCTCCATCCAGGACTTGGCGCGGGGGTTGTGCCTATCGCTGTCTGTCTGGCTGATCGTCTCGAACTCGCGCAGCAGCTCCCTTTGCCGGTCGGTCAGGCTGACCGGCGTTTCGACGACGACGTGGCAGAGCAGATCGCCGTGTTCCCGGCTGCGCACGCCGCGAATACCCTTGCCACGCAACCGAAATACCTTTCCCGATTGAGTCTCGGAGGGGACTCTGATCTTCGCCGAACCGTCCAACGTGGGGATTTCGATCTCTCCGCCGAGCGCCGCCGTCGCGAAACTGACCGGCATTTCGCAGTGCAGGTCGTCGTGGTCGCGCTGAAAAACCGGATGAGACTTGACCTGGATCTGCACGTAAAGATCGCCTGCCGGCCCGCCGTTGACCCCCGGTTCGCCTTCGCCTGAAAGACGGATGCGATCGTCATTGTCTACGCCGGCGGGAATCTTGACCGAGAGCGTTTTTTGTTTTTTCACTCGCGCGACGCCGTGACAGCTCGGGCAGGGCTCGGTGATGACCTTTCCGGTTCCGTGGCATTTCGGGCACGCCTGCTGGATCGAGAAAAATCCCTGCTGCATGCGCACCTGACCGTGCCCTTCACAGGTCGGGCAGGTTCGCGGCTTGGTCCCGGGTTTCGCTCCGGAACCCTTGCATGTCTCGCAATCCTCGTAGGTCGGAATGCGAATGCGGGTTTCGGTGCCGCGCGCTGCCTGCTCCAGCGCGACCTCGAGGTTGTAGCGCAGATCGGCTCCGCGGTACACCGAGGAGCGACCGCCGCGCGCCTGGTTGAAGATATCGCCGAAGATATCGCCGAACGCGTCGGCGAAGTTCGAGAAACCGGCGGCCCCGCCGCCGGCCATGCCTGCCCGCGGATCGACTCCAGCGTGGCCGTAACGGTCATAGGCGGCACGCTTGCCGGCGTCGGTCAGGATCTCGTAGGCCTCTTTTGCCTCCTTGAACAGCTCTTCGGCCTTGGGGTTATCCGGATTGCGATCCGGATGATGCTTCATGGCGAGGCGCCGATACGCTTTCTTGATGGCCTCCTCGTCGGCGTCGCGGTTGACGCCGAGCACTTCGTAGTAATCCCGCTTCGCCATTGCTTGGCTCTTCCCTTGCTAGATACGCAAAGGCCGAGTTCGAGCTGCGCGCTTGCGCGTCAGCTCGAACTCGGCCAGTTAAGTCCGCGCGATTTACGCGCGGCGCTTAACCTTTCTTGTCCTTCACCTCGGTAAACTCGGCGTCGACGACGTTAGCCTCATCCGCCGGTTTCGATGCTTTTGCGTCGCCGCCGCCCTGTGCGCCCTGCGCCTGCTGCGCTTCGGCGTACATCTTTTCGCCGAGTTTCTGCGCCGCCTGCGAAAGCGCCTGCGTCTTGGCGTCGATTTTCTCCTTGTCGTCGGACTTCATCGCCTCTTCGGCGTCCTTGAGCGCGGCCTCGATCTTCGCTTTTTCGTCCGCTGCGAGCTTGCCGCCGTATTCCTTCAGCGACTTCTGAACCGAGTGCATCAGCGAATCCAACTGGTTGCGCGACGTCACGATCTCGAGCTGCTTCCTGTCTTCGGCCGCGTGGGCTTCCGCGTCTTTTACCATGCGCTGGATTTCGGACTCGTTGAGCCCGGAATTTGCCTTGATGGTGATCTTGTTTTCCTTGCCCGTCGCCTTGTCCTTCGCCGACACGTGCAAGATGCCGTTGGCGTCGATGTCGAAGGTGACTTCGATCTGCGGCATCCCGCGCGGCGAAGGTGGAATGCCCTCCAGATTGAACTGGCCGAGGCTCTTGTTGCCCGAGGCCACGTCGCGCTCGCCCTGCAGCACATGGATGGTCACCGCCGACTGATTGTCGTCGGCAGTGGAGAAGACCTGCTGCGCCTTGGTCGGGATGGTCGTGTTTTTCTGAATGAGCTTGGTGAGGACGCCCCCCAGCGTCTCGATTCCGAGCGACAAGGGCGTGACATCCAGAAGCAGGACATCCTTGACGTCGCCCTTCAGCACGCCGCCCTGGATCCCGGCACCGACCGCGACGGCCTCGTCCGGATTGACGTCCTTGCGCGGTTCCTTGCCGAAAAAGTCCTTCACCGTCTCCTGGACCTTGGGCATGCGCGTCATTCCGCCCACCAGAATCACGTCCTCGATGTCGGAAATCTTGAGCCCTGCGTCCTTCAGCGCGATGCGGCACGGCTCGACCGTTTTCTCGATCAGGTTTTCCACCAGACTCTCGAATTTCGCGCGGGTAATCTTGATTGCCAGGTGCTTCGGCCCGCTCTTGTCCGCGGTGACGTAGGGCAGATTGATCTCGGTCTGCTGGCTCGAGGAAAGTTCGATCTTCGCTTTCTCCGCGCCCTCCTTCAGGCGCTGCAGCGCAAGAACGTCGTTTCTGAGATCGATGCCCTGCTCCTTCTTGAATTCGTCGCAGAGATAATCGATCAGACGCTGGTCGAAGTCCTCGCCGCCGAGGAACGTGTCGCCGTTGGTGGAGAGCACCTCGAACTGGTGCTCGCCTTCGACTTCTGCGATCTCGATGATGGAGATGTCGAAAGTGCCGCCGCCCAGATCGTAGACTGCGATTTTGCGGTCACCTTCCTTCTTGTCCAGGCCGAAGGCGAGCGCCGCGGCGGTCGGCTCGTTGATGATGCGCTTGACTTCGAGGCCTGCGATGCGTCCGGCGTCCTTGGTCGCCTGGCGCTGGGAATCGTTGAAGTAGGCGGGAACCGTTATGACGGCCTCGGTGACTTCCTCGCCCAGATAGTCCTCGGCGGTTTTTTTCATCTTGCGCAGAATCTGTGCCGAGACCTCTTGCGGCGCGATCTTCTTGCCGCGGATCTCCACCCAGGCGTCGCCGTTGTCCGCCTTGACGATCTTGTAGGGCATCAGGTCGATGTCCTTCTGCACTTCCTTCTCTTCGAACTTGCGGCCGATGAGGCGCTTGATCGCATACAGAGTGCTCTTGGGATTGGTCACCGCCTGCCGCTTGGCCGGCGCGCCGACAAGGATTTCCCCGTCATCCATGTACGCAACGATGGAGGGCGTGGTGCGGGCGCCCTCCGAGTTCTCGATCACCTTGGGCTTTCCGCCCTCCATGATCGCGACGCAGGAGTTGGTCGTCCCGAGGTCGATTCCGATGATCTTTCCCATGGGCCTTTCCTTTTGAATTTACTGGCAAATAACCTTGAAGCCGATATGGGGATCAATCCCTCAACTTCAAGCTTGATCGTCTCTGGACTTGGCCACGGTGACCAGCGCCGGCCGGATCACCCGGTCGTGCAGGCTGTAGCCCTTTTGCAGCACGTTGATGATCGTGTTCGGTTCCTTTTCCGAGGGGAGCATGCTGATCGCCTGGTGCTGGTGGGGATCGAACTTCTCCCCGATGGGATTGATCTCCCTGAGGTTGGCTTTCCCGAACACGGCATTCAGCTGCTTCAGGGTCAGGTCGACTCCGCTCCTCAGCGTTTCAAGCGCAGCGGAGTCGGCCGCGAGCGTCGCTTCCAGACTGTCTTTGACGGGAAGCAGTTCCGCGGCGATGGCCTCGATTGCGTACTTGTAAGCGTTTGCAAGTTCGATCGCCGTCCGCTTGCGGATATTTTCCGCCTCCGCCTTGGCTCGGAGCCAAGCGTCGTGGTGTTCCTGGGCCTTCAATTCCGCGTGTCGCAACAGCTCTTCGGTATCCGGTCCGGACGCGACCTCCGCCGGTTTGGCGGTTGGCGCGGCCGGATCGACTGGTGGCTCGCCCGAAGAAACTTGCGGGCTCGGTGGGTCCGGTTCAGGCATAGGTTCTCCGCAAGATGTGCCTCGACGCTGCAAGGGACATCGGCGTGCCCCTTTTCGCTGACGCTTCTAACTGGGGTTCTCCGAAGAGATTTCAAGAGCTGTCGGCGGGGTAAGAGGAGGCCTATCAGACTTCGGCGCCTCGAGCGAGGGCCCGGCTTCGGCTGTCTTCGGCGCGGTTCTCTTCAAGCTGCGGATTCCAGGATTCGATCACCCAGTCGGCAAGATGTTGCCGCACGATGTCAGCCAAGGCACCAATCCAGTCGTCGCGCTCGTTGAGGCAGGGCAGCAGGTGAAATTCCCTGCCTCCCGCACCCAGGAAGATTTTTCGGCCCTCGATGCCGATTTCTTCGAGTGTCTCCAGGCAATCCGCCGCGAAACCCGGGCAGATCACATCCACGCGGCGCACGCCCTGCCGGCCGTAGTCAGCCAGGGTGGAAGCGGTATAGGGCTTGATCCATTCCGCGCGCCCAAAGCGGGACTGGAAGGCGATTTGCCAGTGGCTATCGGCGAGTTCGAGTTTCTCGGCAAGGAGGCGCGCGGTCTTGTGGCATTCGCAATGATAGGGATCGCCGCGAGCAAGAGCAAAACGCGGCAGCCCGTGGAAGCTCATGACCAGCTTGTCCGGTCGTCCCGACTGCCGCCAGTGCTCCTGCACGAGGCTCGCAAGCGCACCGATATAAGAAGGGTGATCGTGAAAATGCTTCACCATTCGGATTTCCGGCACGTCGCGTGTCCTCTGCAGAAACTCCGCGACCTGATCCAGCGCGCTTGCGGTCGAGGCCGCTGCGTACTGGGGATACATCGGAAGCACGAGCACGCGCTCGCAGCCCTCAGACTTGAGACGGGCGAGGGCATCGGCGATCGAAGGATGGCCGTAGCGCATGGCGAATTCGACGGTGAGCGGCATGCGGACCTTCAGTCCGAGATAGCCGCGCAGCAATTTCGCCTGCTTCTCGGTGTGCACTTTCAGCGGGGACCCCTCGGACGTCCAGATGCTCGCGTACTTCTGCGCAGACTTCCTCGGCCTGGTATTGAGCACGAAACCGTGGAGGATCGGCAGCCAAATCGCCCGGGGAATCTCGACCAGGCGCGGGTCGGACAGAAACTGCTTCAGATACCGGCGCACCGCCTGCTGCGTCGGTGCATCCGGCGTGCCAAGGTTGATGAGCAGGACTGCGGTCTTTGCGACCCTGCCGTGCTGATGTTTCGGCTCAGGAAGATAGCGCATGCGTTGAGGGCCGAATCGAACGTCGGGCGTGAGAGCCGCAGCGCCCTGAACGCCCGTCCATCAATTCCTCAAGTCAATGCTGTGAAAGCGCACTCGACAGCAGCTTG
>Ga0180082_1000194_pt1 | contig 10601 bp, 12 predicted proteins | sample EasRiv660_16_10D_FD_121780 | JGI IMG/M metagenome (GOLD analysis project Ga0180082, IMG submission 121780) | Soil microbial communities from meander-bound floodplain in the East River, Colorado, USA - East River metaG ERMLT660_16_10D | ecosystem: Environmental > Terrestrial > Soil > Floodplain ...
CTCGATGGCGCAGTAGCCGACCACTTTGGCGCCGACTTCTCTCGCGAACCGGATGCCGGCCTTCACGGCCTTGTCGGCGACTTTTGAACCGTCGGTGGGAATCAGTATGCGTTTGAACATCGCTCGCCTCCGCGACAAGGATTCTAAGCAGGATCGAACACCGGAATCTTCCTTGCGGGGATCGTGTCCGCAGGGACGTCCGGCGTGCCGTACTCGATGAAGCTCTCGGGCAGGGGCGAGCCCCAGTAGACCCCGGTGCCGCGCTCTTGCTCGTTCCAGGTGACCACTTCCCAGTCCGGAGCGAACACGAGGTAGCTTCCGGAATAGATCTCGACCCGGTTTCCGCCCGGCTCGTAGGAATACAGATAGAACCCCTGCGAATTGTTGTGCTTCGAGGGCCCCGCCTCGATGAAGACCCCGTTCTCTGCGAGGACGTCCGCCGCGCGCAGCACGTCCTCGCGATTGTCCACCCACAGCGAGATGTGGTGCAGCCGGCCGCTCGCGCCTTTCACGTCCAGAACGTAGGCCACCTGGTGATGCACGGGCGAAGGGCTGAGCCAGGACCCGAGCTCCACGGTGCCGTTGTCGAAGATCACCTGCTCGCGCAGGGCGAATCCGAGCGTCTGCTGGGCGAACACGCGGTTCTCCGCGACGTTGCGGCACAAGAGCGCGAGGTGGTCGAGGCGCCGGACGTTGATCCCGCGGGCGGTGTACTTCATCGGCAGATTTTTCAGCGTCGAGCGCAGAGGATCGGGCGCCCGGTATTTTGCTTCCTCGTAATAGATCTCCATGCGGTGCCCGTCAGGATCGCGGAACCGGTACGCCGGGCCGCGGCCGAAATCTCCGCTGTCCCACCGGTCGCCGAGCCCGCTCGCCTGTATCGCCTCTACGCGGCGCTCGAGCGCCTCGGGACTCGCCGCCCGCCAGGAAATGTACCCGATGCCGGGCTGGTCCGATTCGGTGAGCTTCAGCGTGCTCGCCGCGTAGTCTCCGTAGCCGCGGAGATAAATCAATCGCCCTTCGTCGCTCGCAACCTCCATCCCGAGCACCGATTCGAAATACCAGCGGCTGCGGTCGAGCTTAGGCGTGAACAACTCCACACGTCCGAGATGGGCGACATCCTGAATTCTTTCCGTCATGACTTGCTTCCTCGCTATCTGCTGCGCGTGCCTCGGGGGCTGCGCTCCAGAAGAAAACTTTACCGCGTGCGGCACCTCGGCCATTGATCTGGATCAAACGCCTGCAAACTGCACAGCGCCGCCGATCGAGTCGCGTCTGCACCAACCGCCCAGCCGCCGGTTCGGATCGCCGGGAACGATCCGAGGCAAAAGGGGTTACCCTGATAGTTTACTCAACCCCGAATCCAACTGAAGAGCATTGCAAATGGCCAAGCCCAACTATGCGTTCGCTAAACGTCAGAGAGATCTCGCCAAAAAACAGAAGAAGGAAGAAAAGCGGCAGCGGAAAGCTGAACTAAAGCAGCCGCCCGCCCAGGAGGACCTGCCCCAGCCGCCCGTGGATGAGACAAAGGGGGTCTGATCCCCTCGGCATGGGTCCCTGGTTCCAGGGCGCAGCGGGTTCACGCGCGCGAAGGTGACGTTGTCGTGGTTGCGCCGTCACGGCTCTGGTGCGAGCGGCACGCCCGACGCGCTGCCCTGCTGATGGCAGCCTCATTGCTCTGTACAGCTGCGTGGGCATCGGACGAAGCGGTTCAACCGGGCACCTATGAGATCACGGTCCAGACCGTAATGCCTCATCTTGAGGAGAACTTGCGGTACGCCGCGACCCGGGAGCGTCGCTGTTTGCGCAGTCGCGAACTCCCTCTCGTGTTCCCGGTCCTGCGTCACCCGTCGCTTCAGGGCTGCAAACTAGGCAACGAGAGCCGAACTGGCGACACAATTCGCTATCTTCTCGCCTGCGAGAGTCCGCAAGTCGCGACTGGAATTGCAAGGTTCAATATGGGTCCGGGCCGCATCGTGGGCGTTCTCGAGATCAAGATGGGCGGCAAGAACATGACTTTCTCCCAACGCATTGAGGCGGCGCGGCAGGGCGCATGCGAACTGGCGCCATGAGCCGGGTATCCAACATCCGCTTGCATGGGACGCTAAAGTTCCCCCGAAGCGGGCCGTGAGCTGCCTGAAGGCCCTCGGCGCGTGCCAATCGCCAAGCAAAGCCTCAACCGACAACGACTTCGCTGATCTGAATGACCGGGGTTTGGTCGGTGTACTTCACAATGTCAGCCATGATCTCCTTCGCGTGCGGCCCGAAGCCGGCCTGAAAGGCCTCAACGGAGTCGCAGAAGATGTGGCACATGCCCACGTACGTGGCAGGCGCGCCCGGCGCTCCGCCGGCAAGGCCCTTGTCCACCGTGTAAAACTTGCAGTGCTCGCCCATCCTGCTCTTCACGAGCGGCATATGCTTGTCGCGGTAGTACTCGTGGTTGAATCGTGCCCCAGGAGTGTTGGGATACATCACGCTGACTTTGATCATGGTCTGTCTCCTAGCATCGGGGTTGTAAACGTCAGAAGGCGAATCGTGCACGACAGACCCCCTTTAGAGCAAGCACACCAGGCCGGTACGCGTCTTTCGCCAGCAGTAAAGGCCCGCCGCAACACCTCTCATTCTCATGACGAAGTCTCTCCCTTCCCCAGCGCCCCCCGGATCGCGGCGATCAGTTCCGCCCGGTTCTCCGTTTTCTTCCCGCCCAGGCGCTCCTTCACGCCGAGGTCGGCGAGCCACTGCTGGCGCGCCGCGGTGGCCGCGGCCATGAGCGGCTCGATGCCGATGCCTTGCAGCGTCTCGGCGACCTCGCGCATCTCGGCGGCACGCCGCCGGCCGTGGCTCACGACGCGCTCGAGCATGTAGCCCGAGAGTTTCTCCCAGTCGAGCGACGGGAAGGTTTCCTCGAGCGAGGCGAGGACGCGCTCTTCGACCCGGTATTCGCTCGCCGCGAGCATGGCCTCGAGCACGAGCGCCTCCAGCCCCTTGATCATGATGGAGCGGAACATCTTGATTGCCGAAGCCTGGCCGACGGCTTCGGACACGAGATCCATCTTCATGCCGAGCGCGCGTGCGCGCGGCAGCAGCGCGGCGGCACCCGGGCCGCCGATCAGGCACGGCACCTTGTGCTCGTAAGGGGCGACCGGGGCCATGACCGCCACGTCCACGTAGGCCGCGCCGGTGGGCGCGACGCGGGCCGCGGTCTCGATCTTGCGCCGCGGCGACACCGAATTGATGTCGAGGAAAAGCTGCCCTTTTTTCAGCCCAGGCAGGCAGGACAGCGCGGCCTGCAGGCTGGAACTCGCGGTGACCGCGAGGAACACGATGTCCGCGTCGCGCACCGCGTCCTCGTGATCGCGCGCCGCCGCAACGCCGAGCGACCCTGCGGCCTCTCTCAGGCGGCCCGCGTCCGCCGGGTCGTCGAACAGGATGTCGTAGGCGCGGATGCGCGGCGCGCCGGCGGCCAGAAGCCCGCGGACTATCGTCTGGCCGGCTTCGCCGAACCCGATAAAGGCAATCTTCTCGGTCATGTGCGCCTTCGTTCAATGATAATAACGGCATCCCGGATGATACCGAAGAGGCCCGTGAACGTTTCCGAAGTGATGGTGCAGTACCTCACTGCCCGCGGCCATCGTCGCGAAGCTGCTCAGTCCGACGCAACCGGTGGTGTGCTTCATCGGCGACGGGGCCTCGCGATGGTGCAGGGCGAGCTGCGCCTCGCCGCGAGCCTCGGCCTGGATCTGCTGGTGGTGGTGTTCTGCGACGGGAGCCTGAACCGCATCGAGATCAAGCAGGCGAACCGCAACTACCCGAGCTGGGGCACGCTGATCGAGCCGACCGATCTCGCCCGGCTCGCGCCCGCGATGGGCTGCGAGGGCGTGATGGTGGACAGCTCCGCTGCGCTTGGCCGCCTGCTCGCCGGCGAGCGCCCGAAGGACCGGCCGCTCGTCGTGGGGGCGCGGATCGATCCCTCGCAATACACGGCGCAATTCTGAGGCAAGGCCCCGGCGCAGCGCATACGGGTGCGGGCACGCACCCGTTCTGTCTCTCGTCGAACGAACTACCTTCCGATCTTCGCGCCCGCCGCTTTCCTGGCGCGCGCCGTCGCCGGATGCGCTTCGTCACGCGCTCGCGCGGTTCCGTGTTTCGCTCGCGGCGCATCGGGCAGTCCGGTGTGTTGCGTGCGAAAGGGTCTCGTCGCTTGCGGCCGCCGCCGGCCTTCGTGCTGCTCTCCGGTTCCCGCCGGCTGCCACGCGGGAACGAGGTGACGCTTGCCGGGACCGATGAGATCGGCGCGGCCCATGCGCTTGAGCGCTTCGCGCAGGATCGGCCAGTTGTTGGCGTCGTGGTAGCGCAGGAACGCCTTGTGCAGCCGGCGCACGCGCATGCCCTTGGGGACGTGAATCCGTTCGCTGCCGCGCGTGATCTTGTGCAGCGGGTTGCGCTCCGAGTGATACATCGCGGTGGCGACCGCCATCGGTCCCGGGAGGAAGGCCTGCACCTGGTCGGCGCGGAAGCCGTTCTTCTTCAGCCATAGCGCGAGCGCGAGCATGTCCGCGTCGGTCGTGCCCGGATGCGCGGCGATGAAGTAGGGGATGAGGTACTGCTCCTTGCCGGCCTCGGCGGAATACCTGTCGAAGAGCGCCCTGAAGCGGTCGTAGGCCCCGACGCCCGGCTTCATCATCAGGTGCAGCGGGCCTTCGGAAATCGCCTCCGGGGCGATCTTGAGGTAGCCGCCGACGTGATGCTGCACCAACTCCTTCACGTATTCGGGCGACTCGATCGCGAGGTCGTAGCGCACGCCCGAGGCGATGAGCACTTTCTTGATGCCGGGCAGCTCGCGCGCGCGGCGATAGAGACGGACGAGCGGCGCGTGATCGGTGTCGAGGTTGCTGCACACTCCCGGATACACGCACGAGGGCCGCCGGCACGCCGACTCGATCGCGCGGCTCTTGCAGGCGAGGCGATACATGTTCGCCGTCGGGCCGCCGAGATCGGAGATGACGCCGGTGAAGCCGGGCACGGTGTCGCGGACCGTCTCGATCTCGCGGATCACCGAGTCTTCCGAGCGGCTCTGGATGATGCGGCCCTCGTGCTCGGTGATCGAGCAGAAGGTGCAGCCGCCGAAGCAGCCGCGCTGGATCGAGATCGAGAAGCGGATCATCTCGTAGGCGGGAATCTTCGCGCCGCCGTACGCGGGATGAGGCATGCGCTTGTACGGCAGCTCGTAGATCGCGTCCATCTCCTTCGTCGTGAGCGGGATGGGCGGCGGATTGAGCCACACGTCGATGTCGCCGTGACGCTGAACGAGCGAGCGCGCGTTGCCGGGATTCGACTCGGTGTGCAGGATGCGCGAGCCGTGCGCATAGAGGATCGGGTCGTCGCGCACTTCCTCGTAAGAGGGCATGCGGACGACGCTCTTCTCCCGCATCGCGTTGGGGACGTGGCGCTCGAAGCGCACGACTTGCACCGTCGCGGGAGCGCCCGCGGCCGCCGTCGGAGGTGCTGATCTTGCCGGCTCGAAGGCGTAGGGGTCGATCGGCGGCGCGAGCGGCCCCGGTTCGTCGATGGAAGTCGAATCGATTTCGATCCAGCCTTCGGGCAACTGCCGGCGCACGTACGCAGTGCCGCGCAGGTCGGTGATGCCGGCGATGGGCTCGCGCTTCGCCAGGCGGTGCGCGATCTCGACGATCGCCCGCTCGGCGTTGCCGTAGACGAGGATGTCGGCGCGCGCATCCAGCAGGATCGAGCGGCGCACCTTCTCCGACCAGTAGTCGAAATGCGCGATGCGGCGCAGGCTCGCCTCGATGCCGCCGATCACGAGGGTCGCGTCCCTGAACGCCTCGCGCACGCGCTGCGCATAGACGATCACCGAACGGTCCGGACGCCTGCCGCCCTCGCCGCCCGGCGTGTAGGCATCGTCGGAGCGGATGCGGCGCTCGGAGGTGTAGCGGTTGACCATCGAATCCATGTTGCCGGCGGTGACGCCGAAGAAAAGATTCGGCGCGCCGAGCTTCTTGAAGTCCTCCGTCGAGTTCCAGTCGGGCTGCGCGATCATGCCGACGCGAAAGCCCTGCGCCTCCAGGAGCCGCCCGATGATCGCCATGCCGAAGCTGGGGTGATCGACGTAGGCATCGCCGGTGACCAGGATGATGTCGCAGCTGTCCCAGCCGAGCGCATCCATCTCGGCGCGCGACATCGGCAGGAACGGGGCCGTGCCGAAGCGCGCGGCCCAGAACTTGCGATGGGAAAAGAGGTCCGGTGCGGTCTGCATAGTGCGCATTAGACCACTTTGGAGATCGCAGAGGAGGCCGAGGTGTAGCATGCGGGGTTTCGGGGAATCCAGGCGGCATCATGAGCGCAAGTGACCCGGGCAAACTGGACCGCATCCTCGCCGAAGCGCGTCGCGCCGGCGAGAAGCGCGATCGGGGTTATCGGGAGCGGGCATTGAAGATCTACCCCTGGATCTGCGGGCGCTGCGCCCGCGAGTTCACGCGCCTCAACGTGCGCGAACTGACCGTCCACCACCGGGACCACAACCACGACAACAACCCGCCCGACGGCAGCAACTGGGAGCTGCTGTGCGTGTACTGCCACGACAACGAACACCAGCGGCAGCTGGAAGCGGCGGGCGGGGGAAGCGGCCCCTCCGCGGGCGGCCGCGTGTCGACCCACTCGCCCTTCGCGGACCTCAAGGAGCGGCTGTCGAAGAAACAGCCGCCGAAGTGAAACGGGCTTTGGAAACGTTTGCCCTCAGGCAAGGATGGTGACTGACATTCTTCACCTTCCACGGCGAACGCAACGACTCCAGGACCTTCACCCCAGCGGCGGATCGGGTCCGTTCATCGCTAGTTGCACAGTCCCAGGATGCGCTCCTCCGCGGAGCATTTTCTCGCGGGCTTTGCGGGCGCACTCGGTTTGGTCTTGCCGAGGCAGGCGCGGATCTCTCTGGTCGTGGGCGCATAATAGGTCCAGCCCGGACCGAGAGCCGGCAGAGTCAGGCTGACTTCGCGCCATTTGGGATGGCCCTGCGCCTGCAGGGTGGAAAAATTCTGGCACAGCGATCGTGCAAACCGGGTCAGGTAATCAACGGTGCCTCCCAGGTTGAAGTCGTAAGTGACCAGAAACGCTCCCACCGAGATCGTCGTGAAGTCCTCACGCAACAGGTTGGGATAGCTGCTCGCGTTGACGGTGGAGTGGGAATAGACCGTCAGCGGAAGCCTGCTCGAGGGATGGGCGGGATCGAACTTCAGCAGCTTGATGAACTTTTGCGCCTCGGGCTTCATGTTGGCGATCAGCGGGGCCGGCTGCCCCGCGGCGACGACGACGACATCGACCGACTTGTCGCCGATCAGCTTGACCAGCGCTTCTTCGTTCGAGAGGAAACTCGCGTTCGCTTCCGGAATGGGTCCATTGAACATCATCCGGTACAGGGTATGCGTGATCAGGGCTGCGCCGCTGCCCAGGATGCCTCCGTTGATCTTTGCATCCCTGATGTCGTGGAGATGGTTCAGCGGCGAGTCGGCCCTCACGATGTAATGAATCTCGGTGTTGTAGAGCGGCAGGATCACGCGCAGGGGGCGGATGATGGTGCTGGCCTCCTTGTTGCCTCCAGCCGCCCTGTCGAGGAAAGCCTGGTAAACATCGGCCTGGACGATCGCGAATTTCACGCCCGGATCGTAGCGAAGATGTTTTATGTTTGCGGCCGAACCCGCCGTGGGCAGAACCTCCAGCTTGATCGTGGCATCGGGAGCCACGAACCTGGCGAGATCGACGCCGATCGCAAAATAAGTGCCCTTTTCATTGGCTGTCACGATCTTGTACTCGGCCGCTGCAACGGCGGCCCCGCCGCAAAGGCAAATCGCTGCCGCCATGAACGTGCTGATGAGTTTCCTGGCCATGTCATTCCCCCCTCTGTGTTGTTTTCGGCGTGCACAGCCCAAGGGCCGCGACCGCCTCTGTGCACGTCTGCGGGAGAGGCGGCTCCTGCCCGCTTGCCTTGCCGGCGTCGGTCGTTTGGGGACGCTTGATCGCCGCTTCCAGGGCGGCAGCTGTTTCTTCTTCCTTCTTCTGAACGGGTTTCAGTGCACACAATCCAAGGGCAGCGACCGCCTCTGTGCACGCTTCCGGGCGAAACGACCCCCGCCCGCCTGCCCTGCTCGCGTCGATCGCCTGGGGACGCGCGATCGGCTCGGCAGCGGTTTTCGCTTCCTGTGATTCTACGGGCTGGCCCGCGCGCGGGTGGTTTGCCGCGGCAGGCGCTGGGTCGGCAAGCGGGATCCCGGATGGCGAGGTCGCAGGTCTGGTGAGCCGGGCGCTGTCGTCGACCTTGGCCGGGGTCGTATCGCCGGCCGCTGCATCCCGGCCGATAACGCCGGCGCCGGCAGCTGCGCCGCGAGCGCTCGCTTCGCTGCTCGCGGCCGGCGGCTGAGGCACCTCAGCGGGCAAACGTTGGCGGTAGCTGTAGTAGCCAAGGACAGCAATCGCCGCGAGAACCGCGGTGCCGACGATCGCTCGAGAGGGCCGGCGAGGCAAAGACCCGGAAACTTCGGCGGCGGGCGAGGAAGCGACGAGCGTGTCTGTCGTGCGCCCCGGCAACGGGCCGCTGCACTGGTAACAGACGGTCGCCGTTACCTCGCTCACGGCCCCGCAGTGCGGGCACGGTACAAGGTGCAATGCTCCGCCGCATTCGCTGCAAAACTTCGAGTCGGCCGGGTTGCCGTGTTCGCAGAACGGGCATCGGGTGAGAGACATGGATGAATCTTCAAGCCGACCGGCTGATTTTCCCTGACAACAAGCATTGTAGGGCGGTTCAGTCGCGGGCGACGCTCAGAGGCCCGGGTCAGCGGAAACACCTCAGCGCTTGTCTTCGCCGCCGCGCTCCAGAAACAGCGACAGCCCGCTCGAGGCCGCGGCGAACCCCCAGAAAATAAAGAAACCGATCGAGTACATTGCCGTGCGGGAGAGCTCGATCGGCTGCCCGAAAGGCGTGAATTCTCCGGGATCGAACAAGGTGAAGAACACGCCCTCCGCGACGGCCGCCACGAGAAACGACGGCCACAGTATCCACATCGCTCGTTGCATGGTTTCCCCTCCTATCGCGCGGCCAGGCTCAGCGCCTCCGCGCGGCCGTTCCAGGTTCCGGTAAGGCGCCAGTTGGAGCCGGTGTCTTCGAGCACCAGGCGCCGGGTTTCACCGCCCGAAGGCACGAGGCTCCCTTCGTATACGCCGCGCGAGGCCGCGTGCAGAACGACGGACTGGTCGTAGCCGGCCCGGGTGGGGTGGACCCATCGCAGCCGGAGCCCGGGCGGCGCCTCGTCCCCCTGAAGCACGACCCGCACGCGCGCGCCCGAGAAGCTCACCTGTGCCTTGAGATTCAGCTCGCGCGCCCGCTCGCTCCGCCGCATCACCTGGTTGATCGCGAGCCCCTGCTTGTAATAGTCGTCCGCCACCAGCCCGTCCTCGGTGCGGAACGCGAGCGCCATGGTGAAAAACCCGGCGACCACCACAGCCGCCGGTCCGGCCATGAGGATCCACGGCCAGGGTTCGCGGTACCAGGGACGCGGCCGCGAGGGTTCGGGACGAGCGGCGTGCATCACGGATTTCTCCTATCGCACCACGAACGTGGAACGCTCATGGGTCTGGATGCCGGCGGCATCGAGCGCTTCCACCGCGAACTCGATGCGGTGCGATCCGGGGCGTCCCTCGTCCGCGTCGATCCGCAGCCTGACCGGAATCATCCGCGCCGTGGCCGCCGGAACCTCGAACACGTCCTCGCCTGCCACCGCGAGCGTCGGAATGCCGGAAGCCCTGATGCGGTAGCGGTGCGGGGTCTCTTCGGTGTTCATGATCTGCAGGCGGTAGACGTTTTCTATCGACCCTCCCCCGACTTCGCGCGACAGGCTCCCGCGATCGCGGATGACGTCCACTTTGAGCGGCACGCGCAGGGCGAGCGACACTCCGGCCCCGAGCGTCACCGCCAGAAGGACCGCCGCGTAGACGAGCACCCGCGGCCGCCGCACGCGCTTCATCATCCCGGCGAAATTCCAGCCGCGGCGCAGCGCGTTTTCCGTGGAATAGCGGATGAGGCCGGGCGCGTAGTCCATTTTCTTCATCACCTGGTTGCAGCCGTCGATGCAGGCGGCGCAGCCGATGCACTCGTATTGCAGCCCTTTCCGGATGTCGATCCCCGTCGGGCAGACCTGGACGCAGATTCCGCAGTCGATGCAGTCGCCGAGTCCGGCCGCCTTCGCATCGGTCGCGCGCGAGCGTCCGCCGCGCGGCTCGCCGCGGGCGTTGTCGTAGGTGATGACCAGGGTGTCGCTGTCGAACATCGCGCTCTGGAAGCGCGCGTACGGGCACATGTACTTGCACACCTGCTCGCGCATCCAGCCCGCGTTGCCGTAGGTGGCGAAGCCGTAGAACAGGATCCAGAACGATTCCCAGGGCCCGAGGCCGAGCGTCGCGACTTCGCTCGCGAGTTCCCGGATCGGGGTGAAGTAGCCGACGAAAGTGAATCCGGTCCACAGCGAAAGCGCGATCCAGATTCCGTGCTTCGCGAGCTTCAGGCGCAGTTTGTCCAGGCTGAACGGCTGCCCGTC
>Ga0180082_1000195_pt1 | contig 10598 bp, 11 predicted proteins | sample EasRiv660_16_10D_FD_121780 | JGI IMG/M metagenome (GOLD analysis project Ga0180082, IMG submission 121780) | Soil microbial communities from meander-bound floodplain in the East River, Colorado, USA - East River metaG ERMLT660_16_10D | ecosystem: Environmental > Terrestrial > Soil > Floodplain ...
AGGCCGACCTGCGCGAGCACGCGCGCCGCCGCGGGATGAAGGGCCTGCGCGACGACGGGCTGCGCTGGGTGCGCGCGGGCGAGACCAGTCTCGAGGAAGTGCTGCGCGTTTCTCGAGAATGAGCCGCGAATAGGGCGCGGGCGGCATCCGCACCGGGTATGTCGGGCTTCGAATACAGCGCGCTGGAGGCGACCGGGCGCGAGACGCGCGGGGTGATCGAGGCGGACACCGAGCGCCACGCGAGATCGCTGCTGCGCGAGCGCGGCCTCGCGCCGCTCGCGGTCGAGGGCATACGTTCTGCGGCGGCGCAACCCGGGCGGCGCAAGCTCTTCTCGCGCCCCGGGCTGTCGCGCAAGGAACTGGCGCTCGTCACGCGCCAGTTCGCGACGCTCGCCCGCGCAGGGCTCACGATCGAAGAATGCCTCAACGTGCTGATCGAGCAGACCGAGTCGGCGGGAGCGCGCACGCTTTTCGCGGCGGTGCGCGCGCGCGTGCTCGAGGGCCAGTCCCTGTCGAACGGTCTGGCCGCGTTTCCCGGTTCGTTTCCCCCGATCTACCGCGCCCTGATCGAGGCGGGCGAGCAGTCGGGGCGCCTGGGAGACGTGCTCGAGCGCCTCGCCGACTACACCGAAAACCGCGAAAGCCTGCGCGACAAGGTCAGGCTCGCTTTCATCTACCCGGTGTTCGTGACGGTGGTGGCGTTCGCCGTGGTCGGGCTCCTGCTCGTCTACGTCGTGCCGCAGGTGACGCGCGTGTTCTCCAATCTCGGCCAGACCCTGCCTCTGGTGACGCGCATCCTCATTGCGATGAGCGATTTCGCCCGCGCGAGCGGCGCATTCTGGCTCGCCGGGCTCGCCGTCGCCTTCTTCGCGGGAAGGTTCCTGCTGCGCGACGAGGAGCGGCGGCGGAGCTGGCACGGGTGGCTCTTGCGGCTGCCGCTCGCGGGGCGGCTCATTCGCGGGGTCAATGCCGCGCGCTTCGCCGACACCCTGGGCCTTCTCACCGCGAGCGGCGTGCCGCTGCTCGTCTCCCTGCAGTCCGCCGCCGCGGTCGTCACCAATCTGCCGATGCGCGCCGCGGTGGACGAAGCGGTGCGGCGCGTGCGCGAAGGCGAGTCGCTCGCGCCGGCGCTGGGCGCGGCGAAGCTGTTCCCGCCGCTGGTCATCCACCTGATCGCGAGCGGTGAGGCCACCGGGCGCCTGGACACCATGCTCGCGCGCGCGGCCGAAGCTCAGGCGCGGGAGCTCGAGAACTGGACTCGCGGACTGACGGCGCTGCTGGAGCCTTTGCTCATCCTGGCGATGGGAGCCATCGTGCTCTTCGTGGTGGTGGCGATCCTCCTGCCTATCTTCGAAATGAACCAGTTGGTACGCTAGGAGGACAGGATCTGGACCAGGGCAACCGGGGCTGAGTGAGACGGTTCAACAATCAATGCCTATTGAAGGGGGGGAAGCAATGAAAACGAACCTGAGAATTCTGTGGCTGGCGGTGCTGTTTGCATTGTGCTTTGGAGGGCGCGTGGGCCATGCCGGCCCGGTGGGGCCGCTCACCACCTTCAACTCCGGCACCCCGGCCTTGGCTTCGGAGGTAAACGGCAATTTCAGCGCGGTGAAGACCGCGGTGGACGACAACGCGGCGCGCATCACCACGCTTCAGACGACGGTCACGCCCGCGGGCAACATCGTGCTGGTGCCCTCGACGGCGAGCACGGGGAACATCCTGAAGGGGACGACGCCGTTCATTCACAACTTCGGCTTGGCCAACACCTTTATCGGAGTGAACGCCGGCAACTTCACGATGACCGGCGACAGCAACACCGCTTTCGGCGCGAGTGCGCTTACCAGCAACACGAGCGGCATCAACAACGCCGCCGCGGGCTTTGTTGCGCTCTTTAGCAACACGACCGGCAGCAACAACACCGCCAGCGGCAATGGCGCGCTCCTTAGCAACACGATCGGCAACAGCAACACCGCCACCGGCTTTGCTGCGCTCGCCAGCAACACGACCGGCGGCACCAACTCCGCAAGCGGCACTCAGGCGCTCCAGAAGAACACCACCGGCAGCGACAACCCCGCCACCGGTGCGGACGCGCTCTTGCTCAACACGACCGGCGCCGGCAACACCGCCAGCGGCTCGAATGCGCTCTCCAGCAACACGACCGGCATAGGCAACACGGCCAGCGGCATGAGTGCGCTCCGGTCCAACACGACCGGCAACGACAACATCGCCAGCGGCGATGGCGCGCTCCGGTTCAACACAACCGGCGACTTCAACGTCGCCATCGGCGCGAATGCGCTCCTCAACAGCACGACCGGCGATAACAATATCGCCATTGGACTCCAGGCGGGCAGCAACCTGACGGGCGGCAGCAACAACATCTACATCGGCAACGTCGGGGTCACGATCCCCGAGTCGAGCACCATCCGGATCGGCCAAGTCACACAGACCCGCGCGTTCATCGCCGGCATCCGCGGTATCACGACCGGGAGCGCCAACGCGATCCCCGTGCTGGTGGACAGCGCGGGGCAGCTCGGAACGGTGAGCTCCTCGCGGCGCGTCAAGGACGACATCTCCGACATGGGCGACGCAAGCAGCAAGCTCATGAAGCTCAGGCCTGTGACCTTCCACTACAAGACTGACAAGAACCCCAAGGGGCGCACGCTGCAGTACGGCTTGGTCGCCGAAGAGGTGGCGAAGGTCGCGCCGGGCTTGGTCGCGCGCTCGGCCGACGGCAGGATCGAGACGGTGTACTACCAGTTCCTCGCGCCGATGCTGCTCAATGAAGTTCAGAAGCAGCAGCGCACCATAGACAGGCAGATCGCGCGCATCGCGGAACTCGAGCAGGACCGCGAAAGGCAGACGGCTGAAATAGCCCAACTCAAGAGGCAGACCGCGCGTATCGAGGCGCTGGAGAATCAGGCGTCGCGCATGGGCTTGCTCCTCGGGCGGCTGGAACAGGCGGGGATGATCGCAGCCGCAGGCCGGTAGGCCGTGGGGTTTGGACGAAGCACGTATCCCGTAAATCAAGGAGAACGGGCATGACGATTCGACATGTGCTGGCGGCTCTGGTCATCGGCGCTGTGATGGTTCTTTGTGGTTGTGGCGGTGGAGGCGGGGGCGGCGGCAGCACCGGCGCAGCGCCGCCCTCGAACAGCTGGGACTCGATGGTCTGGGATCAGGCCAACTGGGGTTGAGTGAGACGGTTCGACAATCAATGCCTATTTCCTCGGTTGAGCGACGAAGTTGACCCTGGACTTCGCCTCGTCCTATCGATTTAGGCTGTGGTGCGGCAGGATGGGGATAGACTGAGCCGACCCGGATTTCTCTCTCCGGCACGCTTGCGGCCGGCCGCCGGGACAGGCCATGCCCGGCCGCGCGCAAAGCGGGAATCCCGCACAACACGGGAATCCCGCACAATATGGGCTGCGCAACATTCCGGGACCGCCATGCCAGGACTTTCCCTTTCCACGGTTTTGCGCCGCGCACGCGGCTTCACCCTGATCGAGCTTCTGGTGGTCATCACCATTCTCGGCATTCTCGCGGCGCTGATCGTGCCGCGCGTGATGGACCGTCCCGACCAGGCGCGGGCAACGGCGGCGCGCGCGGACATCGCCGCGATCGTGGGGGCATTGAAGCTCTACAAACTGGACAACGGCACGTATCCGACCACCGACCAGACCCTCGCGGCGCTGGTGAAAAAACCCGAGCGCGGCGACGTTCCGCGCAACTATAAGGCGGGCGGCTACCTGGACAAGCTGCCCACGGATCCCTGGGGCACCGATTACCAGTATCTCAATCCCGGCATTCGCGGCGAGGTCGATGTGGTCTCCCTCGGCGCCGACCGCAAGCCCGGCGGCGAAGGGTTCGACGCCGACATCGGGTCCTGGCAGTAATGCGCATGCGCGCCGCGCCGGGGCAGCTCCGCGGATTCACGCTGATCGAGCTGCTGGTGGTCGTGGCGATCATCGTCATCATGGTCGGTCTCGCCGGTGCGCAGCTCATGCGCGGGCCCGGCGACGTGGTGCGCGAAGAGAGCGAGCACCTCGCGCTGCTCTTGCGGGCGGTGCGCGAGGAGGCGATCCTGCAGGGGCGGGTGTACGCCTTCGGCGCCGGGCGCGAGACCTACCGTTTTCTGCGCCTGGAGCGCGACGGCCGCCTCAAGGTTGCGAGGGGCGACGAGGTGTTCCGTCCCCAGCGCCTGCCGGCGGGCGTCGTGATCGAGACGTTCAAGGTGGAGGGCGCGGGGGACGCCGCGCAGGAGGGCGTGGTGTTCCTGCCGAGCGGCGAGCTGCCGGCGTTTCGCATCGTGCTCAGGAACGGCGGCGCGCGCTGGAGCGTCGTCGGCGCGCCCGACGGGACCATACGCGCGCAGGCCGCCTCATGAATTGCGCCCGGCGCGCCGGAGGCTTCACGCTGGTGGAAATCCTGGTGGCGCTCGCCGTGCTCGCGATCGCGCTGACCGCGACCGCGCGCAGTCTGGGCGCGGCGATCGACACCACCGCGGCGCTGCGCGATCGCACCCTCGCGCGCTGGGTGGCCGAGGACAGGCTGGCCGAGCTCGAGCTCGGCAAGGAATGGCCGGCGCTCGACGTGAAGGAGGGCGACGCGGACATGGGCGGGCGCGCGTTCCATTGGCGCCAGGAGACGGGGGTGACGCCCGCCCCCCGCATGCGTCGCGTCGAGGTGAGCGTGTTCCTGAAGGGAACCGATTCGAGTCTCGCGAAGATGACCGGATTTCTCGAACAGACCGGACCCCAGGCGGGACCGCAGACGGGACAGCCAGGGTCGCAGACGGGGTCGCAGCCGGTGCAGACAGGACCACAGACGGGAATGCAGCCGGGCCCGCGGACGGAGCCGACACGATGAATCCGCCCCGGCGTGTCTGCGGCTTCACGCTGATCGAGCTGCTGGTGGCGCTCGTGATCTTCGGGATTTTCGCCGTCCTCGCGTACGCGGGGCTGGCCCGGTTGAGCGACAACCGCGAACGGCTCACCGAGGAGCAGCGGGTCTGGCAGGAGCTGTCGCAGGCTTTCCTGCGCATCTCCGACGACGTGGCCCACGCACGCGCGCGCGGGGTGCGCGGCAGCGGCGCGGGCGGCGATCCGCTTCCGGCGTTCGTGGGACGGCCCTTCGACCCGCGCGCGCTCGCCGAGCCGAGCCTGGAGTTGACGCGCGGCGGCGAGCTGAATTACGGGGGCGGGCCGCATTCGGATCTGCGGCGCGTCGCCTATCGCCTCAAGGAAGGGCGCCTGCTGCGACTCACCTGGCCGGTGCTCGATCGCGCTCCGGTGAGCGTGCCGCTCGAAGCGCCCCTGCTTGGCATCGATTACGACTCTCTTGACGATCCCGATCATCCGCATCGGGTTGTCGATGTGGAAACCTTCGAGCTGCGTTTTTATGACACGAGCGGAGGATGGGTCGATACCTGGCCCACGGCGACGGGCGGCAACAACGTTCCGCCGCGCGCGATCGAAGTCACGCTCGCCGTGAAGGGCGTGGGCCGCTTCAAGCGCCTGTTTCTGGTGAACCAGTGATGCTTGCCGCCCGCACCCAGCGTGGAATCGCCCTGGTGACCGCGGTGATGATCGTCGCGATCGCGGCGGCGATCGCGGTCCAGATCGCCTTTGCGCACCAGGTCTGGTTCCGGCAAATGGAAAACGTCGCCGACCGCGACGCGACCGACTGGCTGCGCCGCGGCGCGCTGCACTGGGCGAGCCTCGCCCTCCTCGAGGACGCGGCGCAGAACTCGACCGACCATCTCGGGGAGCCCTGGGCGATAGGACTGCCGATCCTGCCCGTCGACGGTGGAACCATCAAGGTATCGATCGAGGACGCCCAGGCGCGCTTCAACCTGAATAGCGTGGGAGACCCGGCGAACCTCCAGGTGCTCAAGAAATTGCTCGGGGACCTGCGGCTCGATCCCTTGCTTGCCGATTCGCTGGCCGACTGGATCGACCCGGACAGCGACACGCGCCCCGGGGGCGCGGAGGACGTCTACTACCTCAACCTCGATCCGCCGTATCGCGCCGCTAACCAGCCGCTGGCGAGCATCGACGAGCTGCGTCTGATACGCGGCTGCGACGCCAAGACCGTCGCGGCGCTGCTGCCGTACGTAAGCGTTCTTCCGGTGGCCACCAACATCGTCAACGTCAACACCGTTTCGCCCGAGTTGCTCGCGGCGCTGGTGCAGGGTCTGGATCTGCCTGTCGCGCAACGCATCGTCGACGGGCGGCTCGGCAAGCCCTTCAAGGACATCAACGATTTCAAGTCGAAACTGCCCCAGGGCCCGACCCAGCCGACAGCGGGAATAAGCGTGAAAACCGACTATTTCCTGGTGTCGCTCGACACCTCGATCGGGCGCCACGAGCGCCACAGTGAAGCGCTTCTTAAACGCGATGCGGGCGCCAAGACCACGACCGTGATCTGGCACAGGCCGCAACCCTTGATCGGAGGCGGGCCGCAAGCCTCGGAAGGATCGGATGAACCTGACGACTCTAAGTAAGGGTGCCTGGCTCGACTTCTCCGCCGCGTGGCGCCGCAAGGGCGGCGACCGCCTCGAGTTGTGGCTGCCGCGGAACTGGCCGGCCGAAGACTCCGAGCTGCGCTGGCGCCGCTTCGCAGCGGGCGGGGCCGTCCGGCAAGGCGCCCAGCGCGGTCTCGAGGGACTCGCGCCCGCCGAGGAGATCGTCGTCTGGACCCCGGCCGCCGAGACGCTGCTCCTGCGCGCGCGCTTGCCGACGCGCTCCATCGCGAAAATCGTTCAGGCGCTGCCCTTCGCGCTCGAGGAGCAGCTGATCGAGCCTCCGGAGAAACTGCATTTCGCTTTCGCGCGCGAGGCGGACGGCGCGCTCGCGGTGGCGGTGACGCGGCGCGAGCGCATGGACGGCTGGCTCGCGGCGCTCGCGGCCGCCGCGCTCGCCCCGACGCATCTCGCGCCGGTGACCTTGTCGCTGCCGCTCGCCGCTCGCGCCTGGACGCTCGCGTTCGTCGACGGGGAGATCGTGCTGCGCAGCGGAACGCGCGCGGGATTGGGCGGTCCGGCCGAGCCGCGGCCGCCGGCCTGGCTGCACGCGGCGCTCGCCGAAGCGCGGACCGAGTCGAGCGCGCCCGAGCGCATCCTGCTCGTCGAAGCGCCCGCCGACCTGGATTCCGCGGCGTGGAGCGAGGCCCTGGGGTTGCCGGTGGAGGCGATGCGGCCCGGGGAGGCGGCCGTTCCGGCCGATCCCCTCGACCTGCTGCAGCAGCACTACGCGCCGCGCGGACGCACTGCGGCGCTGCGGCGCGCTTTTACTCCGGCGGCGGCGCTGCTCGCGGCGTGGCTCGTCGCCACGCTCGCCTTCGACGCGATCGAGTGGGCGCGATTGTCGCGGGCGGCACGCGCGGCCGACGAGGAAGTGCGCGCGCTGCTGATGAAGAGTTTTCCGGAAACCCGCGCCATCCTCGACCCTGCCGAGCAGATGCGGCGCGGTCTGGAGGACCTGGGCGCGCGCGGCAGCGTTCCCGCGCCCGGGGACATCCTTTTTCTCCTGGCGCGCGCCGCGCCCGCGATCGAGCGCGAATCGCGCGTGCGCGCGCAGGGCATCGAATATGCCGAGCGCTCGCTGACCATCCGGCTCGCCGCCTCGGAGGCCGACGCCGAGTCCCTGGCGCAGGCGTTGCGCGCGCGATCGCTCGAGGTCGAAGTCCAGCGCGCGGGCGGCGAAGCGCGGCTGAAGGTGCGCTCGGGCGCTCCGCCTCGCGGGCAGGGCAAACCATGAACTTCGCCTGGACCGAACCCTGGCGTGCCCGCTGGAAAGCGCTCGGCGCGCGCGAGCAACGGGTGGCCTCGGCGCTCGCCGCATTGCTGGGCGCGGCGCTTTTCTATCTGCTCGTCTGGAACCCGGTCGAAAGCGGTCTCGCCAAGGCGCGCGAGCGCCTCGCCCTGGTCCAGGCGCAGCTCGCCCGCGTGCAGGTGCAGGCCGCCCTGGTGGCGAGCGTGCGCGCCGCGCCGCGCGCCGCGCCGCCCGCCAATCCTGCCGCTGCAGTCGGGCAGGCTGCCGACCGGCACGGCTTGCGCGAGCAGCTGAAGCGCGTCGATGCGGAGGGGGCGAGCGCGGTGCGCGTGCAGATCGAAGACGCCCCATTTCCGGCCCTGATGGCATGGCTGGTCGAGCTGCAGCAGGCCGGCCTGCGCGCCGAAAGCGCGACGCTCGAGCGGCACGCCAATCCCGGCACCGTGAACGCCCGGCTGCTGTTGCGGGCGCAGGGCGCATGATCGGCGCTTTTCGCCGCCGCGGCGTCCAGCTCGCCATTCTGGGCATCGGCGCGTATCTGGTTTTTCTCCTGGCGAATCTGCCCGCGGCCTGGCTCGGGTTCGCGCTCGAGCGCTCCAGCCGCGGAGCGCTTGCGCTGGGCGATCCGCTGGGCACCGTGTGGAAGGGCAGCGGCTCGCTCGCGCTGCGCTCGGGCGGCGGTTTTCGCTCGATCGCCGACATCGAGTGGAGCTGCAATCCGCTGTCGGTATTCACCGGACGGCTGCGAGTCGCGCTGTCGGGCGTCGCCCCCGAAGCCCGGCTGCACGCGAGCGTGAGCCTGGGCGCAGGGAGCGTGCGTTTCCAGAACGTCGATGCCAACGCGCCGGCGGCCCTGCTCGGACCCGCGGTGCCCGCGGTCGCTTTTGCGAAGCCCGAAGGACGCGTGCGCGTGCTGGCCGATTCCTTCGAAATCGGCGAAGCCCGCGTAGTCGGCGCGGCGACGATCGAATGGCTCGAAGCGGGGGTGCTGCAGGTGCAGCGCCTGGGCGATTACCGGCTGCAGATCACCGGGAGCGGCGAGCGCGCCGCCCTGAAACTCGCGACGCTGCGCGGGGACCTGCGCTTGAGCGGCGAGGGCGAGTGGCGCGCGGCGCAGCCGCGCATCGTGCAGTTGCGCGGCACCGCGGAAGCCGCGGCCGAGCGCAAGGATTTCGAGCCGCTGCTGCAGTTGCTCGGAATCGGGGGGTCGGGACCCTCGCGGCCGTTTGCATGGACGGTGCCGATTTAGAAGAGAGAAGGGAAGACACATGGCGCCGAATTTGCGCCTTTCGGATAAAGATTTCGTCTGGATCCTGGGCAGCTTGTGCCAGATACACCGGATGCCGTTCGATCCGGCGCTGCTGCTGCAGCAATTTCCGCCGCCCTACGATCGCACCGCCGTGCTGAACGCCGTCAAGGCGCTCGACTTGAAGGCAGGCGAAAGGACGACCGGCGCACGAGAGCTGATGGCGCTGCCGCTGCCCTGCCTTGCATTCCTGAGACCGAGTTGCGGCGCCGGGGATTCGGAGCTTCAGGCCGGCACCGGGAGCGCGCCCGGGCAGCCGGAAGAGGCGCCGGCACCGAAACCCGCCCTGATCGTCAAGGCGAGCGACAAGGGATTCCTTTACTTCGAATCCGGCAGCAACATCCCGCACCAGCTTCCCCTCGAGCAGTTCGAATCCGACTTCGAGCCGGAGGTGATGCTGGTCGCCAAGGCAATGCCGGAAGTCGCCGACGAGGACCTGCCGCCCGCGAAACAGGCCTTCGGCTTCAAATGGTTCGTGCCGGAGCTTCTGAAACACAAGCGCATCTGGCGCGACGTCCTTCTCGCGTCGCTTGCCATTCAGCTGGTTGCGCTCGCCACGCCGCTCTTCACGCAGGTGGTCATCGACAAGGTGGTGGTGCACCAGACGCAAAACACGCTCTGGGTAGTGGGTGTCGCGCTCATCATGTTCATGCTCTTTTCCACGGTCATGACCTGGATGCGCCAGTACCTTGTGCTGCATACCGGCAATCGCGTGGATGCCGTGCTCGGGCAAACCGTATTCCGGCACCTCTTGCGCCTGCCCATGCCTTACTTCGAGCACCGCCAGACCGGCGTGCTCGTTGCGCGGCTGCACGGCGTCGAGCAGATCCGCGAGTTCGTCGCCGGGGCCGCGGTGACGCTGCTCCTCGACTGTCCGTTCCTCGTGATTTTCCTCGCCGTGATGTTCTGGTACAGCTGGCAGCTGACGCTCATCGTCCTGGCGATCCTGTTCCTCATCGTCGGAATAAGCCTCGCCGTGACGCCCATCTTCCGCGCCAAGTTGAACAAGCAGTTCCTCGTCGGCGCGAAGAACACCGCCTTCGTCACCGAGTACGTCTCGGGCATGGCGACGGTCAAGTCGCTGCAGATGGAGCCGGTGCTCGAGGGCCGCTACGGCGACCTGCTCGCGCATTACCTCGCAGCGGGCTTCGAGACCAAGCAGCTCGGCAACACCTACAACACGGTGGCGACCGCGCTGGAGCAGATCATGACCCTCACCATCCTCGTGGTGGGCGCGCTTGTCGTCATCGACAGCGCCTCGAACGCGGCAAGCGGCGCCGCGACCTTCACCATCGGCATGCTGGTCGCCTTCCAGATGTTCGCAAGCCGCGTGAGCCAGCCGATGCTGCGGCTGGTGGGCCTGTGGCAGCAGTTCCAGCAGGCGGACGTCGCCGTCAAGCGCCTGGGCGACATCATGGACATGCCGGCCGAGCCGTACACCCTCGTCCCGCAGCGCGCGGCCACGGGGCAGGCGGGGCGGATCGAATTCCAGTCGGTGTCATTCCGCTATTCGGAAAAGC
>Ga0180082_1000197_pt1 | contig 10574 bp, 11 predicted proteins | sample EasRiv660_16_10D_FD_121780 | JGI IMG/M metagenome (GOLD analysis project Ga0180082, IMG submission 121780) | Soil microbial communities from meander-bound floodplain in the East River, Colorado, USA - East River metaG ERMLT660_16_10D | ecosystem: Environmental > Terrestrial > Soil > Floodplain ...
CATCCGGTCGGCAAGCCGGGCCTGCGCGTCCACCCAGTCCTCGACCGTGACCACGGGGAATGAGGAACCGTAAGGCTTCCCGGATTTGGGGTTCACGCTCTTCGGGCCGGTCGAGCCGAAGCAGCCGCCGACGTTGTTGACGCCGACGACGAAGAATTTCTCGGTATCGACGGGCTTCCCCGGTCCGATCATGTTGTCCCACCAGCCGACGTTTTCCGGGTTATCGGCGTAGTAGCCGGCCACGTGGTGCGCCGCGTTGAGAGCGTGACAGGCGAGCACGGCGTTCGATTTCGCCGCGTTCAACGTCCCGTAGGTCTCGTAGACGAGATCGTACGAATCGAGCACCGCGCCGCTCCTGAAGCGCAGCGGCTCGGTGAAACGCAGCATTTGCGGCTTCACCGCACCGACCGAGCGCGGCTCTATGAGGTTTCTCGGCGCCATGAAATAAAAAACCCGCTTAGCCTTTCTTCAAAACGCCGTCACGGGTTCCTGTGACGGCTCCCAATTCAGGGGAGCACGAGGGGACGTGTCCCCTCGTGTCGTTCATCAGTTGCTAAACGGGTCGCCCTCGCTTTAGCAATATTTGTTTTACGCCCGGTTACGACCCGGCGGCGCCTGCAAGCTGATGTTCAAATCGGCGCGAAGCAGAAACTTACCTCAGCGGGGCGGCGGCGTCAATTTTTGGGAGACGCCTTAACCGGGTCGGGCCGGAACTTCAGGCGTTGAGCTTCGCGAGCAAGGCGCGCGCCTTGGCGGGGTCGTACGTGCGGTAGACGCGCGCAGCCGGCTCCTCGACGTCGCGGATCCGGGTCCGCAGGACCTGTTGCTTGATCGCGAGCAGCTGTGCCGGGTGCATCGAAAACTCCCGCAGCCCGAAGCCGAGCAAAAGACGCGTCATGGCCGCGTCGCCGGCCATTTCCCCGCACACCGCGACCGGAGTCTTGGCGCGCTTGGCGCTGCGGATGGTCTGCGCGACCAGCTGCAGCACCGCCGGGTGCAGCGGATCGTACAGGTGCGCGACCGTATCGTCGGTGCGGTCGATCGCGAGCGTGTACTGGATCAGGTCGTTGGTGCCGATCGAAAGAAAATCCAGGTTGCGGATGAAGTATTTCAGCGACAGCGCCGCGGCCGGCACCTCGATCATGCCGCCGATCTCGATGCGCTGGTCGTACCGGATCTTCTGGTCGTCGAGCGTTTCCTTCGCGCGCCGCACCGCGGCGAGCGTCTGTTCGACCTCGTGGGCGTGGGCGAGCATCGGGATGAGCAGGCGTATCTTTCCGTGGCGCGAGGCGCGCAGGATCGCGCGGAGCTGGGTCAGGAACATCTGCGGCTCGGCCAGGCAGAAGCGGATCGCGCGAAGGCCGAGCGCCGGGTTGGGTCCGCCCCGGTCGGCGCCGTTGATGCTCTTGTCGGCTCCGAGGTCGAGGGTCCTGATCGTGACCGGCCGGCCGTGCATCGCATCGGCGACCTCGCGGTAGGCCTCGAACTGCTCGTCCTCGGAGGGCAGATCGTCGCGGTTGAGAAACAGAAACTCGCTGCGGAAAAGGCCGATTCCGGCGGCTCCGGCTTCCTTTACCTCTTCCACGTCCTGCGGCAGCTCGATATTGGCCTGAAGCTCGACCGCGACGCCGTCCAGCGTGGCCGAGCGCGCGGTGCGCAGGCGCTTCAACTTCCGCCGCTCGGCATCGATCTCGCTCTGGAGTCGCCGGTATTCCTCGAGCACCTGCGTGCCGGGATTGACGATCAGCACGCCTTCGCGGCCATCGACGATCACCAGCTCGCCCTCGCGGATCATGCTGCGCGCGTGATGCAGGCCCACGATCGCCGGGATGTTGAGGCTGCGTGCGACGATGGCCGTGTGGGAGGTGACCCCGCCGAGGTCGGTCACGAAGCCCGCGTACTGGTGCTGCTTGAACAGAATCATGTCCGCGGGCGACAGGTCGTGCGCCACCACGATCAGGTCTTCCTCGTGCGAGGGCTCAGGCGGCACGTGCCCCGTGCCGAGCATCGCCTTCAGCACGCGCTCGACCACCTGCACGATGTCCTGCTTGCGCTCGCGCAGATACGGGTCGTCCATTTCGTCGAATTGCGATACGAGGTAGTCCATCTGCAGCACCAGCGCCCATTCGGCGTTGCAGCGGCGATTGCCGATGAGCTCGCGCGGAACGGCGGAGAGATTGGAATCATTGAGCAGCATCGCGTGCAGGCTGAGGAACGCCTTCATTTCCGCCGGCGCGCCGGCGGGGACGCTCGCCTGCAGCGCGGCCAGCTCGCCCCGGACCTGCGCGATCGCGCGGTCGAAGCGCCCGATCTCCGCTTCGACTCCCTGCGGCGGGATTTCGTAGTGGGCGACTTCCAGCCGCGCGGTCGAGACGAGGTGCGCGTGGCCGATCGCAATTCCCCCGGAGACGCCTGCGCCGTGCAGGGTAAAGCTCGCGCCGCTCATTTGGGGATTCTCGGCCGGTTTCACTCGGGCCTCACTCCTGTTCCCCGAAGCGCTCGGCGATGAGCCGGACGACGGCGGCGAGCGCGCTTTCAGCGTCCGCGCCGTCGGCTTCGATGACGACGCGGCTGCCCTTGCCCGCGGCGAGCATCATGACGCCCATGATGCTTTTCGCGTTCACGCGGCGGCCGTTGCGCGACAGCCAGACGTCGGCGGCGAAGCCGTTCGCGAGCTGCGTGAGCTTCGCCGCGGCGCGCGCGTGCAGCCCCAGCTTGTTGACGATTTCAGCTTCGGTTTGCGGCATTGCAGGCGTCCGTGTTCAAGTGGACCACGCCCTCCTGCCCGCCGCTCTTCGCCTTGTCGACCACGGCGGCGAGCGGTTCATCGCGGTAGGTGAGCGCCCGGATCAGCATGGGGAGGCTTGCTCCCGACAGGCCTTCGACTTTGCCGGGATTGAGCAGGCGCGTGGCGATGTTCGAAGGCGTCGCGCCCAGAATATCGGTGAGCACCAGCACGCCCTCGCCGCTGTCGAGCTGGCGCACCAGCTCCCGGGCCTGGGGCAGGATGGCGTTGGGATCGTCGTGGACGGTCACGCCCAGCTGCTGTACCTGCAGCGGGCGCTTGCCGAGCACGTGGCTCGCGCCGTGGATGAGCGCCTCGCCCAGGGCGCCGTGCGCGACGATGAGAACGCCGACCATGATACGTGTCCGAAGTGACTGAGTTCCGCACCAGTCTAAACGACCGTTGCCGGAACGATCAACGCCTTATTTTGCAGGGCCGCGGTGGGTAAGAGGACGGACGGCCTGCGCCGCGCAGGCGGCTTCCACGGCGTCGAGAAACATCTTGGCGACATCGAAGCCGGTCTGCTCGGTGATTTCCACGAAGCAAGTTGGGCTGGTGACGTTGATCTCGGTGAGCCAGTCCCCGATCACGTCCAGACCCACGAGGAGCAGGCCGCGATCCGCGAGCCGCGGGCCGAGCGCGTTGGCGATCTCGAGATCGCGCGCGGAGAGCGGCCGCGCCACGCCGGTGCCGCCGACGGCGAGATTGCCGCGCGTCTCCCCGGGCTTGGGGATGCGCGCAAGGCAGTGCGGGACGGGCTTGCCCGCGATCAGCAGGATGCGCTTGTCGCCGGCGCGGATCTCCGGGATGTAGCGCTGCGCCATGATCGATGTCTCGCCGTAGCGAGTGAGCGTTTCAATGATGACATTGCGGTTGGGATCGCGGTCGGTGACGCGGAACACCGAGTGCCCGCCCATCGCATCGAGGGGCTTCAGCACCACATCTCCGTTTGCGTCGATGAAATCCTGCAGCTCCTTTTCCAGTCGCGTCACCAGGGTCGGCGCGGCGAACTGCGGGAACTCGGCGATGGCGAGCTTCTCGCTGTGGTCGCGCAGCGCGCGCGGCTGGTTGAATACCTTCGCGCCCTCGTTCTGGGCGAGCTCGAGCAGCCAGGTGCTGGTGAGGTATTCGGCGTCGAAGGGCGGATCCTTGCGCATCAGCACCGCGTCGAACTGCGCCAGCGGCGTCTGCCGCGGCGGTTCAGCCTCGTACCAGCGCTCCTTTTTTCCCGTGAGCGTCATCGGGCGGTGCTCGGCGATGACGCGGCCGCCTTTCCAGATCACGCCTTCCTGCAACATGAAGTGGAGCTCGTGGCCGCGCCGCGCGGCCTCGACCATCATGGCGTAGGTCGAGTCCTTGTGGATCTTGAACGAGGGCAGCGGATCGGCGATGAACGCGATTCTCATCTGGCGAGCAACTCGCTGGCGGATGTGCAGGGTTTCATTCCGCCTTGATGCCGGCGGCCTTGATGACCGGCCACCACTTTTCGATCTCGGCCTTGTGGAACGCGGCGAGCCCTTGCGGCGTCTGCTGCTCGCGTGAAGCGATGTCCAGACCGAGGTCTGAGAACCGGGTGCGCACGGCCGGCTCCGCGAGTGCCTGCACCATCGCGGCGTTGAGCCTGGCGATGATGTCCTTCGGCGTGCCCCTGGGGGCGAACAGCCCGAACCATCCCGAGGCGTACAGTCCGGGGATGCCGCTCTCCTCCGACGTCGGCACGTCCGGCACGACGCGAGAACGGCTGGGCGACAGGTTGGCGAGGATCTTGACCGTGCCGGCCCGCGCCTGCGGCAGCGTCACGGCAGCCTGGACCACCATCAGGTCGACCTGTCCGCCGAGCATGGCCTGCATGGCAGGTCCGGCGCCGCGGTAGGGAATGAACTGGACGGTCGTGCCGGTGGACTGCTGCATCAGGATGCCGGTGACTTTCGCCGCCGCGTTCTGGTCGACGAACGTCGCCTTGCCCGGGTTGGCCTTCATGAACGCAACCAGCCCCTTCAGATCGTCGGCCGGAAAGCCCTTGCGCGCGATCATCAGCTGCGGGTTGACCGACATCAGCCCGATCGGCTCGAAGTCCTTCTGCAGGTCGAAATTGATGGGGTAGATGATCGCCCCGACGTGCGTGTCCCACTGGCCGATGTCGATGGTGTAGCCGTCGGGCGCGGCGCGCGCGAGGCGCGCGACCGCGATGCTGCCGCCGGCGCCGCCGACGTTCTCGATGACGACCGTCTGGCCGAGCGGCTGCCGCATCCGGTCGCCGATGATGCGCGCCGCCGTGTCGGTCGATCCGCCCGGCGGGAACGGAACGATGATCGTGACGGGACGCGACGGATAGGTCTGCGCTTGCACCCCCGCGATGCCGGCCGACAACGCTAGCGCGATCGCAACGATGAGTCTTGTCATGTTCTGCTCCTCAAGGAACCCCCTGGTGAGGATGATAATCCTGAACTTTCGTTTTAGCCGGCGCGTTCGGAAATCTCGACCAGGTTCCCGTCCGGATCCCTGACGTAGACCGAGCGTATCGGCCAGTTGGCGCCGGTTTTCATCACCGGTCCCTCGATGAGGGTCACGCGAGCGGCGTTCAAACGCGCGATCACCTCATCGAGCGGCACGTTCGCGATGAGGCACAGGTCGAGCGTGCCCGGCGCGGCGAGCGTCGCCTTGGGCTCGAACTCCTTGCCCTTCTCGTGGAGATTGATCTTCTGGCTGCCGAACTTCAGCGCCATGCGGCCTTCGCCGAAGCGTTCGAGCTTCATTCCGAGCACCCGGGTGTAGAAATCGATGCACTGTTCGGTGCGCGCCGTCGTGAGGACGATGTGATCGAGATGATCGATCATGAGAGAGAAAACCGGGGACAGACCACGTTTTTTCTCAATACCGCATCGCATGCAGACTGACTTGTACAACCTCTTCCCCGGTCTTGAGGAGCTTGCCGGCCGGTCCGGCCGCGCCGAGGTTGACTTCGGCGACCGGCTTGATGCGTTTTGCGACTTCCTCCGGCGACATTGCCGGGCTGTCCTTGTCGTAGATCCTGCCGCTGGTCGCGAGTTTCGCAAGCAAAATGATGACGATGATCGGCACGACGAACGAGAGCACCAGCACGATGACGAGCTGCTTGGGGGTCTTGATCAGGGATTCGCGCGGGTTTCCGCTCATCTGGCGCTTCGGGCGAGCGTAGAAGAGCGCGCATTATAGCGTTGCCGGAAACTTGCCGCGCTTTTCCCGAAGACCGATAATCCGAACCCCGATACAGAGACCTTGCGGCGCCTTGCGCCCGCGCACTGCGCCTTCCCATGATCGATCCCCTCGTCGTCGAAGAACTGATCGACCGGGCGCTCGCCGAGGACATCGGCTTTGCCGACCTCACCTCTGAGCTGGTGATCCCGGCCGATGCGCGCGCGGAGCTCGCCTTGAACGCGCGCCAGGACATCGTCGTCGCCGGGATCGACGTCGCCGCGCGGGTTTTCCGCCGCCGCGCGCCGGAGTGCCGCGTCGAGCTGCGCGTGAAGGACGGCGATCGCGTCAAGGCCGGCACGGCGATGGGGCGCGTGGAGGGCCTCGCACGCGGCTTGCTTGCGGTGGAGCGCACCGCGTTGAATTTTCTCCAGCACCTCTCGGGAGTCGCCACCCTCACCGCGCAGTACGTCGAGCGCATCGCGGGTACACGCGCGGTGCTGATCGACACGCGCAAGACGACGCCGGGCCTGCGCGCGCTGGAAAAACACGCCGCGCATCTGGGCGGGGCGCGCAACCACCGGCTGCGCCTGGACGACGGCGTGCTCATCAAGGACAACCACATCAGCGTGTGCGGCTCGATCGCCTCGGCCGTCCGGCGCGCCCGCGCGGGCGTTCCCGTGCTGACCAGGATCGAGGTCGAATGCGACACGCTCCAGCAGGTGAACGAGGCGCTCGAGGCGGGAGCCGACATGATTCTGCTCGACAACATGAGCCTGGAAGACTTGCGCCGCGCGGTCGCGCTCTCGGGCGGCCGGGTTCCGCTCGAGGCCTCCGGCGGCGTGAGGCTGGAGAACATCCGCGCCATCGCCGAGACCGGCGTCGATTTCATCTCGGTGGGCCGCATCACGCAGTCGGCGCCTGCGGTGGACATCGGCCTGGACGCGGTCGTCAGGGTCTGACATGGCAAAACACTCGGTGTGCCTGTTCTGCTCGGCGGTCGAGGATCTCCCGGCCGCCGCGCGCGAGCTAGCCGCGGAATTCGGCGCGGCTTGCGCGGGGCGCGGGTTGCGCCTCGTATACGGCGGCAGCGGCCGGGGGCTTATGGGGATTGCGGCGCGAGCGGCGGCTGCGGCGGGCGGAGAGGTGCTCGGCATCATGCCGCGCCATCTCATACGTCCGGAGCGCGCCGCGGCCGACCTCGGCACGCTCAGGATCGTCGAGTCGCTTGCCGAGCGCAAGCAATTGATGACGGAATCCGCCGACCTCTTTGTCGCGCTGCCCGGCGGGATCGGCACGCTCGACGAGGTGCTCGAAATGCTTACGATGAACGACCTCGGCCTGCAGGACAAACCGGTGATCCTGTGCGCAAGCGACGGCTTCTGGCAGCCGTTCGTCGCGATGATCGAGCACTTCCGCGCCTACGGCGTGCTGCGGCCGCGCGTCGAGCGCAGGCTGAGCGTGACCTCATCGGTCGGCGAGGCGATGCGCCTCATCGACGCGCATTTCCTGCCGCAGGCGGCGGCTGCCGATCCGGGATGAGCGCCGCTTTCGCCGCCGTGCGCTGCGCTGCGATCGCGCTCGTCCTTTGTCTGCTGCAGCCGGCCCATGCGCAGAGCTCTCACGCCTACCCCGCCAGGCCGATCCATCTCATCGTGACGTTTCCGCCGGGCGGCGGCACCGACGCGCTGGCGCGCCTGCTCGGCCAGGAACTCGGCCACCGCGTCGGCCAGGCGGTGGTGGTCGAGAACCGACCGGGGGCGAGCGGCAACATCGCCGCGGAGTTCGTGGCGAAGGCGCCCGCGGACGGATATACGCTGCTCATCGTCAACAGCTCCTTCGCGATGAACGCGGGACTGTTCGGCAAGCTGCCCTTCGACCCCGTCCGGGATTTCGCGCCGGTGATCATGGTGGCTTCGGTGCCCAGCATGATCGCCGTGCACCCGTCGGTGGCGGCGAAAGATCTGCGCGAGCTGATTGCGCTGGGCAAAGCGCGGCCGGGAAAATTGAGCTACAGCTCCTGCGGCAACGGCACACCGCAGCACCTGGGCGGGGAGTTGCTCAAGCGCGCGGCGGGAATGGACATGGTGCACGTTCCGTACCGCGGCTGCGCGCCGGCGCTCGCCGACCTGCTCGGCGGGCAGGTGCCGATCGGCGTGAACACCGTGGCCAATACCTTGCCGCACGTGAAGAGCGGCAAGCTGCGCGCGATCGCGCTGCTCTCGCCGCGGCGCTACCAGCTCGCGCCGGACGTGCCGAGCGTCGCGGAATTCGGCTATCGCGGCATCGACGTGGACCAGTGGTATGCGATCCTCGCGCCCGTCGGCACACCGGGCGACGCGATCGCCACTCTGAATCGCGAGTTCGCAAAAGTCACGGCAGATCCGTTGGTACGCGAGCGGATGCTCGCGGCGAGCTTCGAGCCGCTCACGAGCACGCCGGAGAGAATTGCCGAAATCATCCGCGAGGACGTGGCGCGCTGGACAAAGATCGTCAGGGAGCTGGGCGTAAAGGTGGATTAGGCCCCGCCGCAGCCGGCCGCGCTGTCCGGGTATAATCCGCCCACCCCGCGCCCGTAGCTCAGGGGATAGAGTGATGGCCTCCGAAGCCATAGGTCGCGCGTTCGATTCGCGCCGGGCGCGCCATACGCCCCAGGTTCTTTTTCAGTCGGAGACTCCGATGCGAAACTGTGCTGCCCTTGCCGCTACTTTGCTTCTATTCGCAACTGGTGCCCTTGCCGGCGGCTCGAACTATGGCGTTACCCCCGGGGCAAAGCAGCTCACTGGAAAAATTTCCGAGTGGCCGGTCCCGACCCCGAAATTCGCCCGCGATCCCGCGCCCGGCCCCGACGGCAACATCTATATCGCGGTGATGCAGGGCGACCGCATCGCGCGTTTCGATACGAAATCGCAGAAATTCAACGAATGGGATCTTCCCCCGGGCGCGCATCCGCACGGACTGCTGGTCGACAAGGAGGGCAAGGTCTGGTACACGGGCAACGGCAACGGCACCATCGGCGAGCTCGATCCTGCGACCGGCAAGTTGAGGGAGCACAAGGCGCCCTCGCGCGGCAGCCCGCACACGCTGGTGATCGACGACTCAGGCGCGATCTGGTTTACCAGCCAGTCCGGTTACGTCGGAAAGCTCGATCGCTCGAGTGGAAAAATCACGGAGTACCGGATGTCGGGAGGGCCGTACGGCCTTGCGCTCGACAAGCGCGGCAACGTCTGGGTGTGCCGCATGAACGCCGACAAGATGGGGATCATCGACCCGAAGACCGGAAAGAGCTCGGAGCTCTACATGGGGCCCGGGTCGCGGCCGCGCCGCGTCGCCACCGCACCGGATGGATCGCTCTGGATCACGCTCTACGGCAACGGCAAGCTCGCGCACGTCGATCCGGCCGCGGGCAAGATCATCAAGGAGTACGAAATGCCGGCGGGCGCGAACGGCGGACCCTACGCGGTCACCGTCGACGCCGCAGGGCACGTATTCGCGAACGAGATCCAGACCGACACGGTGGCGATGCTCGATCCGAAAACCGAGCAGTTCCAGGTGTTCAAGCTGCCGTCGAGAAACGTCGGCATCCGCAAGGCGATCGTCGACGCGCAAGGGCGCTACTGGTACATGGGCTCGCACAACGGTCGGCTCGGCGTCATCGAATAATTATCAACAGAGGAGCAAACGGATTTGAAACGACTGCAGAAACTGCTGGCCTTCGCCGCGCTTGCGGCGGCGACGAGCGCAATGGCACAGAATTATCCGACGCGGCCGGTCGCCATGCTGGTTCCCTACTCAGCGGGCGGACCGACCGATACCGTCGCCCGCGTGATAGGGCAGGCGATGGGCAAGCCGCTCGGCCAGACGATCCTCGTCGAGAACCGTCCGAGCGCGGGCGGAATCATGGCGCCCGAGCAGGTGAAGAACGCGAAGCCGGACGGCTACACCATCCTGATCCACCACATCGGCATGGCGACGACGCCGGCGCTGTACCGCAGCCTGCGCTTCAATCCGCTCACGGATTTCGAGTACATCGGCCTCATCAACGACGTGCCGATGACGATCATCGCGCGGCAGAACTTCCCGGCCAAGGATTTCAAGGAGTTTCTCGCCTACATCAAGGCGAACAAGGAGAAGGTCACCTACGCGAACGCCGGGATCGGCGCGGCCTCGCATCTGTGCGGGATGCTGTTCATGAGCGCCATCCAGACCGACATGCTGACCATTCCCTACAAGGGCACCGCGCCGGCGATGAACGACCTCTTGGGCGGCCAGGTGGATTACATGTGCGACCAGACCACGAATACGACTGCCCAGATCAAGAGCGGCAAGGTGAAGGTATACGGGGTCACATCGAAGAAGCGCGTGCCGTCGCTTCCGGACATTCCGACGCTCGACGAGCTGGGGCTGAAGGGCTTCGAGGTCGGCATCTGGCACGGGCTGTACGCGCCCAAAGGCACGCCCAAGCCGGTGATCGATAAGCTGGTCGCCGCGCTCCAGGAGGCCCTGAAGGACGCGACCGTGAAGAAGCGCTTCGCCGATCTCGGCGCCGAAGCCGTGCCGCTTGACCAGGCCACCCCGGAGGCGCTGCAGAAGTTCCTCAAATCCGAGATCGACA